>Ga0209599_10000221_pt1 | contig 40401 bp, 40 predicted proteins | sample Shrwel_input2_FT_FD_187534 | JGI IMG/M metagenome (GOLD analysis project Ga0209599, IMG submission 187534) | Subsurface microbial communities from deep shales in Ohio, USA - Utica-3 well 1 S input2 FT (SPAdes) (version 2) ...
GGTTGGAGTGACTACAGTAAAAGCGACGTTACTCGGCGGTGTATTAGCAACAGGAGTAGATGTAGCTGAATCACCACCACCGCCCCCACCGCAAGCAGTCAAAATAAGTGTTGAGCATAATAAAAGACTATTAAACGATATTTTTTGATAGGGATAAAAAACAGCCGACATGGCGTACATCCTAATATTTTTAGATAGGCAAGATTATACTTTTTATCGCTGGATGGCCAAATACTTTTTTAATTAGCCCTCACCCCAACCCTCTCCCACAGGGAGAGGGAGCTTTAACTACACAGGCTTATAGGTCACACGCTGCACGGCATCTAACCAACCTGCATACATTTGCTCACGTTTTTCAAGTGCCATTTTAGGCTTAAACTCACGCTGACAATGCCACAATTCGGCAATCGCTTCTAAAGAGGCAAATTTACCTACATATAAACCTGCCAACCATGCTGCACCTAAAGCGGTGGTTTCGGTCACTGTCGGGCGGTCAACATCAACACCAACAATATCCGACAAAGCCTGCATTAACCAATTATTAACCGCCATGCCGCCATCCACACGCAAGGTTTGTAATTTACCTGCGCCGTCTTTTTTCATGGCTTCCATCAAATCACGGGTTTGAAAACACACCGCTTCTAAACCTGCAATCACAATCTCACCAATACCTGTATCACGGGTCAAACCAAAAATTGCCCCCCGCGCATGAGGATCCCAATAAGGCGCACCTAAACCCGTAAAGGCTGGTACTAAATACACGCCTCGACTATCCATTGTTTCTTCGGCAATGGCTTCGGTATCGCCTGCTTGTTTAATCAATTGAATGCCATCACGCAACCATTGCACCGCCGCACCTGCGACAAAAATACTGCCTTCTAGGGCATACGTCACTTTGCCATTTAAGCGATAGGCAACGGTGGTTAATAAACGATGCGTTGAGTTAATCGCCTCTTCGCCCGTATTCATCACCATAAAACAACCTGTGCCATAGGTACTTTTGACCATGCCACTGCTAAAACAGGCTTGACCGACTAAAGCCGCTTGTTGGTCACCTGCTACGCCACCGATTTGAATGGGTGCGCCAAAATGGGCAGTTTTTGTTAAACCAAAATCACTTGCCGAGTCTTGTACTTCAGGTAATAAACTGGCTGGGATATTAAATAATGTGAGTAATTCGGCATCCCATTGTTGGCTATGGATATTAAATAATAAGGTGCGTGCCGCATTAGTGGCATCGGTGGCGTGTTTTTGGCCACCTGTTAATTGCCAAATCAACCATGTATCAATCGTACCAAAGGCTAATTCGCCCTTTTCGGCGCGTTTTCTTGCACCTGCTACATTATCCAAAATCCATGCTAATTTAGTGGCCGAAAAATAGGGGTCTAATAACAATCCCGTTTTTTGTTGCACGAGGGCTTCATGGCCTTTATTTTTAAGTTTTAAGCAGACATCGGCAGTACGGCGGTCTTGCCAAACAATGGCTTTATGAACAGGCTTACCTGTTTTTCTGTCCCATAACACCGTGGTTTCGCGTTGATTGGTAATGCCAATTGCCGCTATTTGTTGGGCAGTAATGCCACTTTGTTGTAAGGCTTCTCGGCATACGGCTAATGCAGACTCAGCGATTTCTTCGGCATCATGCTCAACCCAACCATCGGCAGGAAAATATTGTTTTAATTCGCGTTGCGCACGCGCTACTGCCTGCCCTTGCAAATTAAAAATAATCGCACGGGTACTTGTCGTTCCTTGGTCTAAGCTCAATAAATATGGCTGCATAGTTGCCTCTAATGCAAAAAAAATTGTTATGATTCAAACTGAGGACGTTGCCTCACATTTTAAGACTTACGCGGTTATCGCTCATTTGTTCGCTAGTTGCAATGCAATGCGTAAGTCCAATCTTTGGTTTATTGAAGCCTATTTTATGATTTTTGTCTTGTTAATTACCGCCCCCGTTAGCCACAGTAATGCTTGGCATAGTTATTATTTTGCTCAATCGGCATTACAACAAGGACATACTATCAAAACTTTTTTTTATGGCAACGGGGTCGAAGTCGCTAATCGCCTACTTTGCCCTGCACAAGATGCCCTAAATTTAAGCCAATTATGGCAACAACTGGCAACAGAATATCATCTTGAATTAGCCGTTTGTGTTGCTGCTGCGCTAAGACGTGGTATTAGCGATGCAGAGAACAGCCACCGCCACCATTTACAAGGCGATAATCTTGCACAAGGCTTTAGCTTAACAGGTTTAGGCACACTTACCGAATTATTACTCACTAGCGATAGAACCCTGAGCTTTGTAGGCTAATACGATGAAAAACGCTTTATTTATTCAACATCATGCGCCGTATCAAGGTTATCAAGCCCAAGAAACTTTAGATGCCTTGTTGGTGATGGCCGCTTTTGGTCAAAATCCGAGTGTATTATTTCAAGGCGATGGTGTATGGCAATTAGTGGCTAATCAACAGCCTAAACACATTGGCCGTGCTTCGATTTTGGCGCAATTACAAGCCCTCAGCCTATACGATGTCGAACGGGTGTATGTTGATACATTTAGCTTACAACAACGCGGTTTAACACTTGATGACATAACCATAGATGCTCAAGCAATCACTGCTCAAGAGCTTGCTCACTTTATACACCAACACGACATGATTATTAGACTCTGATGACTACTTTACATATCATTAGCCGTTGTTTGCAGCACAACGATGAATTAAGCCAACATATTAGCCATAGCTTACAACAAGGTGATTGTCTATTATTGCTTGCCGAAGGTGTTTACAGTCGTCATTTAGAGCCATTTTCAGATTATCCTGTGTTTATGCTCCAAACAGATGCCACACTTTCGGGCTTGGCCAATCCGCCACCCCAAGTACAATTGATTGATTATGCAGCATGGGTCAGCTTAGGGGTACAACATGTACGCAGTATTAGCTGGCACTAACATTGAGGTTGATGATGAAGGTTACTTGATGCGTGTGCAGGACTGGTCTTCGCAAATTGCTCAGGATTTAGCGCAACAACAAGGACTTGTCTTGGGCGATGAGCATTGGGCAATTATTAACGCCATACGCCAATTTTATCAACAATATCAACGCTCACCTACAACACGCGTGTTATTAAAATATCTCGGCCAACAATTAGGCTCAGAAAAAAGTAGCAGTATTTATGTGATGCAGCTTTTTGGTAATGGTACACCTGCAAAAACAATAGCAAAACTCGCAGGTTTGCCCAAACCCCCCAACTGTATTTAGAGTTAAACACAAGATGGTTATGAAAAATATTTATCGGCATAGTGAACACCCTTTTGCTCAATATGTGCGTATTGTGGGTAAAGGTAAAAGTGGGAGTCGCTCTTTGACTTATGCCGAAGCACAAGCTGCTTTTAGTATGATTTTAAAAGGTGAAGTATTAGAAGCACAATTGGGTGCATTTTTAATGCTATTACGAGTTAAAGAAGAAACCTGCGAAGAACTAGCAGGCTTTGTCCAAGCAACACGCGATTGGTTACATGCGCCACAGATAGCGGTTGATGTTGATTGGTCATCGTATGCAGGCAAACGTAAACACTATCCGTGGTTTTTATTAGCCGCCTTAGTGTTAGCCGAAAATGGTGTGCGTGTGTTTATGCACGGCGCAAGTGGCCATACCGTTAATCGTTTATATACCGAAGAAGTATTGCCTGTTTTGGGGCATCATTTATGTCAAACATGGCAAGAAGTTGGCGAGACATTGGATAAACATCAATTTGCCTATTTATCTTTAGATGCTTATTGTCCGCCTTTAGCCAACATCATTCAATTACGCAACATCATGGGTTTACGCTCACCTGTTCATACCTTATCGCGTTTAATCAATCCACTGAATGCCCAATGCTCATTACAAGCGATTTTTCATCCTGCCTACCGTGAGTCACATCAACAAGCGGCACATTTGTTAGGTTATCAAAATACACTGGTGATTAAAGGTGAAGGTGGCGAATTTGAGCGCAATCCTGATGGGCGTTGTTTGGTAAAAGGGATTAAAAACGGCGAACTATACGATTTAGAATGGCCAATGATGTTTGAGGAGCGTCATGCAGCCGAAGAAAGTTTTGAGTTAGAAGACTTTTTGGCGGTATGGCGTGGTGATAAAAACCATCAATACGGCGAATCGGCGGTGATTGGCACATTAGCGTTGGTGTTAATGGGCTTACAAAAAGCGCAAAACCCCGATGAGGCATTGAGTTTGGCGCAAGACTGGTGGAGCAAACGCAAAGCGATTAAAAAAATTCAGTCAGGTGAACAAATGGATTTGTTTAACTAGACCTCACCATAAAAGTCTCCCCCTGATAAGAGGGAGATTTAGAGGCGGCTTAAAATTAAATAGGTTTAGAACCGTAGCTGCTTGTTGGGCGTTTGGGTGGGTCGGCACTTTCATCAGCAGGAATCTGACGAATTTTGCCACCCGCTGCCAAAAAGCGTTCCATTTCTTCTTCAAGCTGACGGCGTGCTGCTTCTTTACTTGACACGGTCAGTGTTTCGGCATCAGCAATAATATCTTTGTCTTTTTCTTTACTAACAGGCACTTCACCGTTTTCATCGACTTCTACTACAACGACATCATCCACATCACCTTCAGGTTCTTCATCAACAGGGTCTGCGGTTTCGTCAAATTCATCATCATAATCATTATTAGCCATTATCTCACTCCTCTTAATTTTAGGACTTACGCGACACTGATATTGCCATGTGCAAATTTTTACCGCTTTTTACTAAAAGTTCTAGCTTTTCATCACGCATTTGTTGGCTTATTGAACATTTTTGTAATAAAAGCAAATCATAAGCTGCTTAACTAGCCAACAACGGCAAATCACCCGTTAAACCCATGGCTTGTTTTTCAAAAAAACTTTTTAACCACATACTGCCATTGATAGTACGTACACCTTCATTACGCGCCACCACTATCGCTGGTAAAGTGGCCGCATACACACGCTCTAAAGCAGTCATACTGTGCATCACTAAGGCATTATGAGCGCGGCGGCGGCGGCTATAACGACTTAAACAAGGCAAAGTATGAGTCAAAGACAAGCCACGTTGTAGATGACGTTGAATTTCTTCGGCCAAAACCACCGCGTCCAAAAATCCCAAATTAACGCCCTGTCCCGCCAAAGGATGAATGGTATGTGCAGCATCACCAATCAATCCTAGCCCTTCCATATAATAACGCTCGGCATGACGTGCGATGAGAGGAAAAGTATGGCGTTGGTCGCTCCACTCAATTTGACCTAATTCTTGAGCAAAATGACGACTCAATTGTTGTCTAAACTCATCATCACTTAACGCCAACAAACGCTGAGCTTCCTTATTTTGTGCTGACCAAACAATAGAACAATAATGTGGGTCGGCTAAAGGTAAAAAGGCTAAAGGCCCCGTATGCAAGAACACTTGCCGCGCACAAAATTGATGTGGTTTTTGAGTTTTAACAGTACAGACAATCGCTTGTTGTTGATAATCCCATGTATCTATGGCGATACCTGTCAGTTGTCTAATTGCCGAAAACGCCCCATCTGCTCCCACCACTAAGGGTGTCGTAATCACCAAACCACTGTTTAAGGTCACTTGCCACTGTTGCTGCACCACACGTTCTAAAGCCACAACACTGTCTGGAATTAACCATTGCACATTATCTGCTTGCGCGCACTGGCTTAATGCCCATTGCAACACACGATTTTCGACCAAACAACCTAAATGGCTTGCACCAACATCCTGTGCGGCAAAATTAAGCTCGCCATGACCATCTTGCTCACGCACTTGCATGGTCGTAAACGGAGCATAACGCTTAAGACTAATATAAGACCACGCACCTACTTTTTTGAGCATATTTTCACTAGCGCGGGTGATAGCAGACACTCTAGGCTCGTAAGCTGCTTCTTGTTCAGGTTCTGTCACTTGAAAATTATCAATAATGATAATTTTTAAGGATAAATGTTGCAAAGCAGCCGCCAATAGACTGCCCACCATGCCCGCTCCCACAATGACAATATCTGCTTGCACGTTTTTAACCTTGCATAAGTTGTTCAATATCTATCACCGATTTGGGTGCAGCATCGGTTAATACTTCATGGCCTGTTTTGGTGACCAAGACATCGTCTTCAATACGAATGCCAATACCACGCCATTTTGCTGCAACACGCTCATTATCTGGTGCAATATATAAACCCGGCTCAACGGTTAGCACCATACCCGCCTCTAATTGTCGCCACTCATCGGCGACCTTATAATCACCCACATCATGCACATCCATACCCAACCAATGGCCTGTTCGGTGCATATAAAATTCACGATACAAACTTTGTTCAAGATTTTGCTCTAATGAGCCTTGTAACAAACCTAAGTCTAATAAGCCTTGAGTGAGTATTTCTACCGCCACCGTATGAGGTTTATCCCAATGATTATTAGGCGTCACTGCCGCAATGGCCGCGAGTTGAGCTGCCAAGACAACATCATAAACTGCTTTTTGCTCGGCAGAAAAACGGCCAGACACAGGAAAAGTACGGGTAATATCGGCGGCATAATGGTCTAACTCTGCGCCCGCATCTATCAACACCAAATCACCTTTTTGCATTTGACGGCGGTTTTCGGTGTAATGCAAAATACAGGCATTATGACCCGAACCAACAATGGTGTTATACGCAGGTGCTACACAGCCATGACGCATAAACTCATACATAAGCTCCGCTTCCAGTTCGTATTCATACAAACCTGCTTGAGCCTTTTGCATTGCTTTAATATGAGCATTGGCACTGATGGTGGCCGCTTTACGCATCACTGCCAGTTCTTCGGCACTTTTATACAAACGTAACTCATGCAACAAATGATTGAGCATCAATAATTCAGCAGGTGCTTTTGCGCCTTGACGGGCTTTAGCGCGAATACTGTTGAGCCAATTGATAACTTTAGTATCAAAATCGGCATGACCGCCTAAATTGACATACAGCTTTTTTTTGCCTTCCATTAACGTGGGCATAATTTCATCGAGTTTGGCAATCGGATACGATTCATCCGCGCCATACTGCTCAATCGCCCCTTCTAAACCCGCACGATAACCATCCCAAATTTCACGCTCACGGTCACGCTCACGACAAAACAGCACAAACTCACCCAATGGTCGATTGGGGATAATACATAACACCGACTCAGGCTCGGCAAACCCTGATAAATAATAAAAATCACTGTCTTGTCGATAACGATAATCAGCATCGCGATTACGAATATATTGCGGTGCCGCAGGCAACACAGCAATTGAGTCTGACCCCATCCATTGCATTAAGGCATTACGGCGTTGGCTAAATTGTTGTCTAGTAAAAAGTGATTGCATAGCTCAATGACTCTAATAAAAATAGGACTTAATGCAATTGCTCATGTTGGGCGCGATGTTCTTCACTTGGTGACATTTCTTCAAACAAATGTATGACGGCCAAACGCACAAACTCATACAACTCGACATAAGCCTGCTCGTCTTCTTCGGTTTCGCTGTCAAAATCACCGCCAACATGAACGATATTGACAATATCTTGCAACGTTTCTTGAATATCACCTTTACGCAAACGAGCATCATCGCCGCGCACCGCCAAACCAAAACCTGCCAACAAACCTTGACACCAATCGGCCAAACCTATCACACGCTCTGTTAGGGTGTAATCATCGGTCGGGATTAAAGGCACAAAAATAATCTCAGAAGCCCCTAAAGCCTCTAGCGTAGCTAATTGCATTTGCCATACACTAGCAATCAGTGCATCATCAAAGGCTTGGTTGGTTTCGGTATGAGCTTCCAAGATTTTAATAAGTTGTTGTCTATTAAGGCGCACACCAGCCGCTAACAAACCCGTGACAAAACCATGCACTTCGCAGGCAGTCACCACTAATTGCAAATCTTGTAACATTTGATTGAGCGATTGCAAGCTAGGAACGGGAGCAACTGGGTGCATAATAAAATTCTCTGATTGACCAAGGTTAATAATAAAATCTATATTAGCCGCCAAACTCTTGTAGTGCGACAAAAAAATGCTAGAACAAGACTTCCGCGCGTTAAATTCGCGCATAGATAGCCTGATTCAAAAGGTTCAAGCCCTGAACACCGAGAATCATACCCTAAAACAAGCCAGCAATGACACGCATCAATTGCAGGCAAAATTTGAAGCTATGGCTTCTGCTTACCAACTTTTACAAAATAAAGAAGCGGTATGGCAAGCTGAACGACAAAAACTATTGGCCGAAAAAGACGAACTGACGCGCAAAAATGACCATGCGCGGGCGCGTGTTGAGGCAATTATTTTGCGTTTAAAGGCTTTAGAAAGCCCCGAATCTTAATTTAGAACCTAGTGACGAAGGATGTTTTTATGTCAAGTCAAACCGTTGATGTGGTGATTTTTGATAAAACCTACCGCATTGAATCGCCTACTGAAGAACAAGAAACGCTAAAACAAGCGGCTAAATACCTTGACGACAAAATGAAAGAAATTCGTCAAGCAGCGCGTGGTTTGGAATCAGAGCGGGTGGCGGTATTAGCGGCACTCAATATTTGCCATGAAATGTTTGAAAATAAAAAACAAAGTGATATGGCACAAAAAATCGGTCAAGCCTTACAAATTCTGACGGGCAAAATTGACAAAGCGTTGGTGGCATAAACAAATAAAAAAGTTGCATCTTATTTTTGCTGCGATATACTAAAGTTGTTCTCTAGGATGTGCGCCAATCTATCGCGTCCCCTGAGCCGATAATTTTTCTTTCGGAAACAATGTACTGTTACGGTGTGCATGTCTGCTAAGTCGCAAGACCTCTGGTTCAGAAAGCCTAATGTGGCATACTTGTTTCCACCTTGAACCTCTGGGTTCAAGGGTCTAGATGGATAGCGGCATTCTGGAGTGCATTTCCACTCGTTTATGTTTTTTGTATGTCTGCTCCCCAACGTCAACAACTACGCCAACAGTTACGCCGCCAACGCCGCTCTTTATCTACCCATCAACAACAACAAGCTGCTAAACGCGTTTGTCAGCGTATTATTAAACTTAAAGCTTTTAAAAAGGCACAACGTATTGCCTTTTATCAAGCCGCTGATGGTGAATTAAATCCTCGTTATTTACTCAAATTAGCGTTGGCTTATGGTAAACACTGTTATTTACCCATGTTACGGCGTTTTCCTAAACAAGCATTAGCCTTTGTACGGGTGAAAAAACATAGCCGTTTATGCAAACATCGTTTTGGTTTTAAAGAACCCAAACAACGACCACGCTTGTTTATTTATCAATTAGATATGATTTGTATGCCGCTAGTTGGTTTTGATAATCGAGGGCAACGTTTGGGCATGGGTGGTGGTTTTTATGATAAAAGTTTGGCACATTATCAACAAAAGGCAGTATTTAAATTAGGCTTGGCACACGACTGTCAGCAGGTAAAGCGTGTACCCTCTGCATCATGGGATATTGCTTTAAATGGCATATTGACCCCTACACGTTATATTGCAACTTAGTTGAGGACTAATGCGTAAGTCCTAAGTGACGATTAAATCAATTTTTGACTAAAACGCAATCTTCGTGCTGTATCACGCACTTCACGGTCACTCATACTTTCTGCATAATCGAGTACGGCTCGCGCATATTCTTTGTTTTGTCTAAACCATACTAAATCAATCACGCGACCGCTCGCACGCCGCACCGACACATAAAATCGGGTTTGTAATGCAAGGTCTTCATCTGATAATAAAACAGATGATTTAACAATTGGCGCAGGCATAACCTCCTCCATCAAAATTAAGACCCAAAATATTAACCGCCGATGGCTAATACCTCTTAAGACTTACGCGGTTATCGCTTATTTGCTCACTGAAAAATCGTTTTTATAGTGACTGAGCGTAGTCGAAGTAACGATTTTTAGCTTACAAAGCGCGCTAATTGCGGGGCAATGCGTAAGTCTTGCGCTGTCTTATGTTCTCAAACTAACAAAAAAATATGATTTCCTAACAAACATTGTTAAACAATAAAACAATGAATAGCAAAAACACTCACATGGTCTCGTTATCTAGCCACTATTTGCCTACAAAACATACTATCTTGACTTTAAATTGATACGTTGCTATGTACCTAAAGGCAAAGTTATAGTTAAAATCGCGTAACTACTAAATGATAATAAGCATGATAGACTGCTCTTGAGCCATCAGTTTGTCCTCTATATAAAAGCGCAATTACCGCGTACACTCCACAAAAACAGCAGCAGGATTCGCGACTATGCCTAAAATATCTTTTTCGTGGAAAAGTGACTGGGTGTTTGGCCTTGTTATTGCCACCTTCATGGCCACAATGGCTTATTCCCCCCTCATCGAAAACTTAGAACGTAATGCTTATGACGTGGGCGTTGAGTCCAGTGTGCATAATGCAGGTGATAGAGTCGCGGTGATTGCTATTGATGACGAAAGTATTGCCAATTTAGGTCGCTGGCCGTGGCCGCGCAGTTACTTAGCGCAAATGATTGCAGGCTTAAATAATGGCGGTGCTAAAGCGATTGGTGTGCCGATTTTTTTATCAGAGCCGCAAATTGATGCAGGTTTAAAATCAATTCGGGACTTGAACGACTTTTATAATCAAAATTTGGCGGCAATGGCCGACAATACGGTCATTGGTGAATTGGGGCTAAAATTAGCCGAAGCCGAGTCCACCCTCAACACCGACCAACAACTCGCCGATAGTATGGCAGCCGCCAAAAATGTGGTGTTGCCGATGCAGTTTGTGTTAGGTGAAATGCAAGGCCGCGCTGATGCCGAATTACCAAGTTATGTCACCAAACATCAAATCAATCCTGACAATGTCCGTGATGATATAGATGCTACTGGCGCAAATATGCTGCCGCCAGAAACCAACTCTACCCTACCACCAATTGCCTTATTGGGTGAAAGTGCCTCTTTGCTGGGTCACTTGAGCTATAACCCCGACAGCGATGGCGGTGTGCGTACCGAGCCTTTATTGGTGAGTTACGATGGTTCGTTTTATCCGTCTTTAGCGTTAATGTTAGCCGCCAAAAGTCTTAATTTGACCGCTAATGATGTGAAAGTCAATTTGGGACAAAGTGTACAACTCGGTAAAATCAACATCAAAACCGATGCTTTTTCACAAATGCGTACCTTTTATTATGCTGATGTCAATGATGCGCCACCCTTTCGCGTAGACTCTTTTTACGATGTGGTCAGTGGTAAAATTCCCGTTGATAAATACAAAGATAAAATTGTCATTATTGGCCCTACGGCTTATGGTTTAGGCTCGCCACAAGTGACTCCTATTTCACCGAGAATGGAGCCTGTCTTTATTTTGGCACACAATGTTGCCAGTATTTTAAATCAAAACTTTTTTGTTGTTCCCGAATGGAGTGGCCTGTTACGTTGGGGCTTATTCTTATTAGGTACTTTGTATTTGTGTGTTTTACTACCACGTTTAAGTGCCAAACAAGCGGCTTTTGTCTCGGTTGGTTTTGTTTTTAGCTTGTTACTCACACATTTTATTTTGATGACAGGTTCGAGCATTTGGGTACCATTGATGTTGCCTGCGGCTTTAGTGGTAACGGGTCATGTCTTATTAACTACTAAACATTATTTAATTACCGAAAAAGCCAAAGTACGCTCAGACGAAAAATCAGCAGAATCGAACCGTATGCTGGGTTTAGCTTTACAACAACAAGGCCAATTGGATATGGCTTTTGAGAAATTCCGTCAATGCCCGCGTGATGAGTCGGTATTAGATGTGATGTATAACTTAGCTTTGGATTATGAGCGTAAGCGTCAGTTTAATAAGGCGATTTCGGTCTATCAGTATATTTCCGATTTTGCCCCTGAGTTTAGAGATTTAAAAGACAAACTGGCACGTGCCAAAAAACTCGAAGAAACGGTGATTTTGGGTGGTAGTAGCAGCAGTGCTAATAATTCAACCTTAATTTTAGACCCAAACAGTGATGAAAAACCCATGCTTGGCCGTTATCAAGTCGAAAAAGAATTGGGTAAAGGTGCAATGGGTGTCGTGTATTTGGGTAAAGACCCCAAAATCAATCGGGTGGTAGCGATTAAAACTCTCGCCTTAAAAGAAGAATTTGAAGCTGATGAATTGGAAGAAGTCAAAGAACGTTTCTTCCGCGAAGCCGAAACCGCAGGCCGCCTCAATCACCCCAACATTGTGACGATTTATGATGCGGGTGAAGAACACGATTTGGCCTATATTGCCATGGAGTTTTTAAAAGGCCACGATTTAGCGCGTTATACCAAATATGATGCGTTATTGCCTGTGCCTAAAGTATTAAACATTGTGATGAAATCAGCCTTGGCCTTAGATTATGCCCATGAATTTAATATCGTTCACCGCGACATTAAACCCGCCAACATTATGTACAACCCTGACAACAGTGAAGTCAAAATTACCGACTTTGGTATTGCTCGTATTACTGATGCCAGCAAAACTAAAACAGGGACAGTCTTGGGGACACCAACCTATATGTCACCTGAGCAATTAGCAGGTAAAAAAGTCGATGGCCGTTCTGATTTGTACAGTTTAGGGGTGATGATGTATCAAATGCTGACAGGCACTGCACCTTTTAGAGCCGATTCGATGGCTGCCCTGATGTTTAAAATTACCAATGAACCTCATCCGCCCTTATTTGATAAACGTCCTGACCTCGAAGGTCAACTGCCCTGTTTAGGTGCTGTGATTGATAAAGCCTTAGCCAAAGAAGCTGATGCCCGTTATCAAACAGGGCGTGAGTTTGCGCGAGCCATTAAAGAATGTGTTGAGTCTTGTGGTCAAAAATCCGCCTAAACTCAAGGAGCAGAGGTCGCTTTGAACACATTGATGATGGTCGGCCATACCGACACTGGCAAAACTCGCACGAGCAATGAAGATTGTATTTTGTGCGTGCCTGCTTTGGGCGTGGCATTACTTGCCGATGGCATGGGTGGTCATAGTGCAGGCGAAGTCGCTAGTCGCACGGCGGTTGATACTGTACATGCCATTTTAAAACAAACCATACGCGGCGTATCGCCCCACGAACGTCTAGAAACAGCATTACAAGCCGCACATTCGGTGATTCGTGAAAAAGCAAAACACTCCATTCGCTGCCGCGGTATGGGAACAACTTTTATTGGCATTATTATTGAGAATGGCTATTTACATCATGCTCATGTTGGCGACTCACGTTTGTATTTATTACGCGAGCAACAATTAACCGCCGTTACCCATGACCACTCTTTGTTACAAGAGTTTATTGATCAAGGTTTATACAGCCGAGAAGAAGCAGAACAAAAAGTATCAAGAAATATTTTGACGCGTGCTTTAGGCTTAGAGCCTCAGGTCATCATTGATTATGATTATTTAAAAATCAATAAAGGTGATCGCTTTTTGTTATGCAGTGATGGTTTGTATGACATGCTTTCTGAGCATGAACTTGGTGCTTTATTAGGTCGTTCGCACGATGTCGAAGGTATCGCTTTGGATATGTTAGAGCTAGCAAATGCACGCCGAAGCAAAGATAATGTCTCCGTCATCGTTATTGCAGGTTTTTAGGTTTACTCATGTATAAATTTACTCTTACACTGATTGCGCTCACCCTCAGTCATGCCAGCTATGCCGCCGATATTGTGGTTGAAGAAAAATCTCTCAGTCAGCCCAAAACCCAAGCTCTGCTTAACAGCAAACCTGTCTCAAGTCAGACAATTGCTACGGACTCCACACCGTCTATGCAATGGCAATTGTATCAGCAAGTGCAACAATTACAGCAAGAAGTGCGTGATTTGCGCGGCCAACTGGAAGTACAAGCGAATATCATTGAACGCATGAAACAAGATGCACGTAATCGTTATTTGGACTTAGACCAACGCATTACCGAACTCAAAAATCGCCCCATAGCAGTGGCGGACAGTAATACTCCCAACAATCCTGCTACCAGCTCACCCGCCGCTACCGCTAGTACCGAAACCAGCACCACGCCCGTAGTGGCCACGCCCCCCGTTGTTAATACTGATGATGATAAAAAAGCATATTTTGCTGCTTATCAAACCTTTAAAACAGGCGGCCCTAATAAAGCCATCAATCCCATGCGGAATTTTATTAAAACCTATCCGCAAAGTAGTTATATCCCGAGTGCTTATTATTGGTTAGGTGAGTTTTATTTGGCAGCCAGTCCTGCTGATGTTAATAATGCCAAAAAAAGTTTTAAAATAGTGACCGATAACTACGCCGATGCACCCAAAGCGGCGGCAGCATTGCTTAAGCTCGCCAGTTTTGCCGATGTTGATGGCAAAACCACAGAAGCTATTAGATATATGCAGCGTATTATCAAAGAGTTTCCGCAGTCTGATGAAGCAAAAGCAGCAAAAGCCTACTTAACTTCACAAAACATTGCGCTACCCGATGATAAAAACAAAGCCAAAACCAGCACCGATAAAAAGCCTGTCAAAAAAGAAGAAGCCAAAAGCAAAACTACGCCTTAAATCCTGAGTCGTGTTAAAATCAAGACTTACGCACTGTAGCAAGCTGCGTAAGTCCCCTTTGCAACAGGCTTTTTGATTGTGACTCAAATTTTATCATCCGAATTACGCATTACCGAAATTTTTTACTCGTTACAAGGTGAAGCGCGTAGCGTAGGCGTACCCACCGTTTTTGTGCGCTTAACAGGTTGTCCTTTACGCTGTAGTTATTGTGACACCACCTATTCATTTACAGGTGGCGAAAAATACAGCCTAGACGATATTTTACGTCAAGTAGCCAGTTATGGCGCACGTTATGTGTGTGTCACAGGTGGTGAACCCCTCGCCCAACCCAACTGCTTATTATTACTACAAGCCTTATGTGACGCAGGTTATCAAGTCTCCTTAGAAACCAGTGGTGCATTAGATGTGAGTCAAGTCGATGGGCGCGTGAGTAAAGTCCTTGACCTTAAAACACCTGATTCGGGCGAAGCACACCGTAATTTATATGACAACATGGCTTATTTAACCGCTAATGACCAAGTCAAATTTGTCATTTGTAGCAAACGTGATTATGACTGGGCGCGTTTTAAAGTAGACGAATATCAACTCGCGGCCAAAGTAAGTGATGTGTTATTTTCGCCTAGCTATGGCCAACAAAATCCCACGCAGCTTGCCGAATGGATTTTACAAGACAAGCTACCCGTTCGTTTACAATTGCAGCTCCACAAATTTTTATGGAATAACGAAGCAGGCCATTAACCATGATATCTTCTTCTAAACCTCGTGCCGTTGTTTTGTTATCAGGCGGCCTAGACTCGGCAACTTGTTTAGCAATTGCCCAACAAAAATACGACTGTTACGCACTAAGTTTTGCTTATGGTCAACGCCATAATAGCGAATTAGCGGCGGCGGCTCGTTTGGCGCAAGCATTAGGAGCAAAAGAACATCGGGTGGTGAACATAGATTTAGGCGGTATTGGCGGTTCTGCCCTTACTGATACGTCAATCGCTGTACCCGAACAAGCCAGTTTGGGCATTCCTGTGACTTATGTTCCTGCACGCAATACCGTGTTTTTGGCCTTTGCCCTTGCCTTTGCCGAAGTGATTAAAGCCGAAGCGATTGTGATTGGTGTCAATGCCGTTGATTATTCGGGTTACCCTGACTGTAGGCCAGAATATATTGCTGCTTTTCAAAAATTAGCACAATTAGCCACTAAATCGGGCGTAGAAGGCGTCACATTAACCATTGAAACGCCATTATTACATTTATCCAAAGCAGATATTATTAAACAAGGATTGCTTTTAGGTGTAGATTACGCGCTAACTGTGTCTTGTTATCAAGCTGACCTAGACGGTAAAGCCTGCGGTAAATGTGATAGTTGTCGTTTGCGCCGCGAAGGTTTTTTGGCGGCGGGACTTGCAGACCCTACTCGCTATCGTTAAAGTCGGTGAAAATTTTGATATATTACTTTTGTAGGATAAAACATGGATAACCATTTAGTATTAGCTGCCTTAGGTTCAGACCAAACGGGCATTGTTGACGAAATTTCGCGCACAGCAACTGAAGCCAAATGCAGTATTGCTGATAGTCGTATGGTGGTGATGGGACAAGAGTTTTCGATTATTATGATGTTATCGGGAACATGGGATGCGATTGCTAAGTTTGAAAGCCAAGTGCATCATTTAGAGTCACGGTTAAATTTGTCGATTATTACCAAACGTACCCAAACTCGCCAACCACAACGCGAATCTGTTCCGTATCGTATTGATGTGATTGCCTTAGATAATCCGGGGATTGTTCACGAAATTGCTAACTTTTTTGCTAGTCAACACATGAACATTGAGTCTTTAGAAACCAGCACTTATGCCGCGCCGCATACTGGTTCGCCAATGTTTGCCTTAAATATGATTGTCAACATTCCAGCCAAAGCGCATTTGGCAACCCTACGCGAAAACTTTATTTTGTTTTGTGATGACCGTAATTTAGATGCCATTTTAGAGCCTTACAAAAACTAAGCACTCACAATTTATTTGTGTTTTCTGCATCTAATGAGCGGAGTCGTGGTGGTTGAGCGGAGTCGAAACCACTTCAACTTCGCTCAGTGTACGATTTAGTGATTAATGAAAAAACTACTCTAGGGATTGTTTATGTCGATACAACTTGGTGACACCTTGCCTTCATTGCTAGTCACAACCTCAACACAAGCACAGATTACTTTGACTGATTTGGTGGCAGGCCGTGCGGCGGTGATTTATTTTTATCCTAAAGATGCTACCCCTGCTTGCACTACCGAAGCTCAAGACTTTAGAGACTTAAACCCCGATTTTGATGCGTTAAATTGTGTGATTATTGGTGTGTCGCGTGACAGTGTTAAATCTCACGAGAAGTTTAAAGCCAATGAATGTTTAAGTTTTGAACTCATTAGTGATGTGGATGAGGCCGTTTGTCGTGCTTTTGATGTCATCAAACTGAAAAATATGTACGGCAAACAAGTGCTGGGCATTGAACGTAGTACCTTCTTTTTTAATGCTCAAGGTCAGTTAGCTTATGTATGGCCTAAAGTTAAGGCACAAGGTCATGCGGCAGCAGTGCTAAACTATGTGCGACAGTATCAAAATTGATTAAGTGATAAAAGATTACGAGGCAAAAGCCCACTTAACCACTGTAGGCAACCACAATGCGGTTAAAATGCCATTCAAACTCATGCCCAAAGCTGCAAACGCGCCTGCGGTTGGGCTAATTTGCAACGCTCTGGCTGTGCCTACACCATGAGCAGCCAAGCCCAAAGCAAAACCTTTAGCCATATCGTGACGCACAAATTTAAGTAATGGCTCAGCGACAATTGCGCCCACCAAGCCCGAGACAATGACTATCGCCGAGGCCAACGCTAAAGGCGCATGAATTTTTTCAGCAATACCTAAAGCCATCGGTGTAGTCACGGCACGCGTAGCGAAAGCTAAAACGCTGCTATCAGACAAACCCGAAAAATGGGCTAAAGCCAACGCCACACCTGCCCCCAACACAGAACCTAATACTAACACCAACAACAAAGGTAAAGCGGCAGCTTTTAGGCGCGGTAAAGACTGGTACAAAGGCACTGCCAAAGCCACCGTTGAAGTCCCTAACAAAAAATGAATAAAAGCATTGCCTCGAAAATACTGCTGATAATTGACATCGGCCGCTAATAAAACAGCTATCAACAACGTCAAAGACAATAACATTGGCGGAATTAAAACAGGCTCTTTGAGTTTTCTATGTAGCCAAAAACCGCCTTCATAAGCCGCCAGTGTCAAGGTCATCCATACTAAAGGAGTGCTTAGGATATCGGCCATTAGCCTAATCTCTTTTTGCTTAGTAGTTTATCTAAGCACCATGCACAAACTAACAAGGGGATAATGGTTGACAACACCATGACCAATACAATGACTATCCCTTCTTTTTGCAATAATGGCCATAAAGTAATCACACCCGCCGAAACAGGTAACAAATACAGGGCTAAATGTTGTAAAAACTTAGAACTAAAAAAAGCCAAACTCTCGGGGACACGGCCATAAATCAGCAAAAATACAAACAATAACACCATGCCCATAATACCGCCAGATAAGGGCAAATGTAACGTGCGTACTGCCACTTCACCCGCCAACTGAAACAACAATAAAATCAAAATCGCTTGCATCTTAACGTCCACGCCAAAATAATTTGTCTAAATCGGCCATCGTAAATTGTTTCCATGTTGGCCGACCATGATTACATTGGCTACTAAATTCGGTACTTTCCATTTCGCGTAATAGCGCGTTCATTTCGGGTAAGGATAAAGCGCGATTAGCGCGTACCGCACCATGACAAGCCATACTGGAGAATAATTCATTGATGGCGGTTTCGATACGTTGAGACTGACCATGCACTTTAAAATCAGCCAACACATCGCGCAATAAAGCCGACAAATCGGCCTTATGTAATAAAGCAGGAATTGCACGCACCGCTAAGGCTTCTTGGCCAATTCTGTCCACCTCAAAACCCAATTGACTAAACCAGATTTTGGCTTGCTCGGCTAAATCGGCTTCGGCACGACTTACCGCCACCGTTTGCGCCAACAATAAAGGTTGAGAAGCTAATCGACCTGTAAACCATGCGCTTTTTAAACGCTCATACATCAGACGTTCGTGCGCGGCGTGCATATCGACAATAATTAAGCCCTGAGTGTTTTGTGCCAAAATATAAATGCCATGTAATTGCGCCAAAGCATAACCTAAAGGGGGAATATCAGGCGTAGCCACGATAGGCATGGTAGGCGCGGGCAAACTCTCACGCAGCGGTGACAAATAATCAGCCAGTGCTTCTTGCGTTATACCTTGAGCCACAGGAGGACGATAAAAACTGGTACTTTGCCCCTGACTATGACTTGCTGGCAACACTAAAGGGCTTTGATAACTGGGCGAATAACTCGATGATGACGATACCATGATGTTATTTGTGGACTCAGGATAATGCTCAGTTTTTAAACCTGCTAAGGCTTTATGAATAGAACGCGCTAAAAACTCATGCACCCAACGCTGTTCACGAAAACGCACTTCATGTTTGGTAGGATGCACATTAACATCGACTGCCGAAGGGTCTAACTCTAAAAACAGTACAAAAGCAGGATGACGATTCGGGGCAAGTACATCTCTATAAGCGGTACGAATCGCATGACTGACCACTTTGTCACGCACCACTCGACCATTGACATAAAAATACTGCATATCGGCTTGGCCACGCGCCATGCTTGGGCTACCAAGCCAGCCATAAAGCTGCAAACCTGTCACTTCAACATCAATCGGAATAGCGGCTTCTAAAAAACTTTGGCCACACAAGGTACTAACGCGGCGCAATTTTTCGGCATCATTATGGGCAATTTTAAACTGCCAACGCCGACTACCATTATGCTGTAATTGAAAACCAATCTCAAAATTAGCCAAACTCAGGCGTTTCACCACTTCTTCAATGTGACCAAACTCAGTAGGCGCAGATTTTAAAAATTTACGCCGTGCAGGAGTATTAAAAAAAATGTCTCTGACCGTGACCGTTGTCCCACGAGGATGATTCACAGGTGTCACCGTTGCCGTCATATCACGGCCTTCACTTTGTACACACCAACCCATGCCTATTTCTAAATGACTTGAACTTAAACTCAAGCGCGATACAGAGGCAATCGAAGCCAATGCCTCACCTCTAAATCCTAAACTAGACACAGCATCTAAATCATCTAAACCATTGATTTTACTGGTTGCATGACGTGCCAAAGCCAAAGGCAGATCATCGGGATAAATGCCCGAACCATTATCACGCACTTGCAACAAACGAATACCACCCTCTTCGATGTTGATGTCGATTTGGGTTGCGCCTGAGTCAATGGCATTTTCGAGTAATTCTTTAATCACCGAGGCAGGACGTTCAACCACTTCACCTGCGGCAATTTGATTGGCTAACTGAGTATCAAGACGATTGATGCGTTTAATCATGGTTGAGGTATCTTTAAGCGAGTATCTAAAACAACATTATCATCCTTGAGCTTATTCAGGTCTTTAATCGCTGCTGCTGACACACCATATTTAACAGCAATGCTGGATAAACTATCACCCACTTGCACTTTATGGGTTTTAGGTTTTAGTTCAGAAGCAGGCTTTTTGGTGACTACTTCACTTGTATCCACTTTTGAGGATATTTTTTTAACTGGCTCAATTACGTTTTGGGGCGGTTGTTTTTGGGTTTCGGGTGGCATTAAACGTAACTTTTGTCCCAACATCACATTATCAGACTTTAACTGATTCCATTGTTTGATGTCCTCTGCACTTAATTGATAACGCGCCGCAATGGTACTCAAACTATCACCTTGTAGCACTTGATGTATCGTTGGTTTTAACGTGGTTTTAATGGTTGATTTAGACTTGGGTTCTGTTTTGACGGTTGGTGTGTTATTTGCGCTATTTTTAGCTAATTTGGCTGTGGGGGTTTCTGCCATAAAATCTTCTAAAGACGCGGGCAATGTGGCTTGAATAGTCGTTGTTTTAGAGGGTGTTTTTACTGTTTCTTTCACCGTTTTTAGTGTTTCTGTCGTTTCTACTTTTTTAACTTCGGGCTGGGCAAAATCGGCCAATACCGCACTGTTATCAATCGTGGGTTTATCCAATAATTTTTCGGCATTAGGTACAATTTTGGGTGGCGGTGTGCCGACTTCTTTTAAAGCACGATTTCTTTGTTGACGATTATTTTGCTCTTTGCCCCATGCAAAATAACTTTGAGGCATAGGATATTTTTGCACAAATTGATGCACGCCATTAAACACCGCTTGTGCCATTTGTTGCTGATAGTGTGGCGTAATCAGTTTAGCTTCTTCTTCGGCGTTAGTCATAAAACCCGTTTCAACCAATAAAGAAATCATCCCTGCTTCTTTTAACACCGCAAAACCTGCTTGCTCGACACGTTTAGAATGCAATTTCGTTAAATCACCCATTTCTTGTAAAATACTGCCGCCCATATGCAAACTATGCGTCACTGAGCCTTCAACCACCATGTCTGCTAAGATATTACTTAATTGCGAATCTTTGCCAAAACTATGGTCAACACCACCAATTAAGTCGGATTTGTTTTCACGTTCCGCTAGGGCTTGAGCAAAACGCGAGGTGGCAGAATTTGCACCTTTACGCGACAAAGCAAACACCGAAGCCCCTTTGGCGCGTGGCGATAAAGCGGCATCGGCATGGATACTGATAAAAATATCAGCTTTATAACGATTGCGCGCAATTTTGCGCCGCTCTTGCAAAGGAATAAAATAATCATCATCGCGGGTTAAATAGGCTTTAAAACCTTTTTGCTGGCGCAATAATGCCACTAATTTTTTGGCAATTGCCAAAGTGACATGTTTTTCGTAATTGCCTGTTGCGCCAATTGCCCCCGAGTCTTCGCCACCGTGTCCTGCATCAACCACGACAATCACCGAGCGGCCTTTATTAGCACCCGATTGACTAACACTGTCTTCGGATTCAATCACGGGCGTTGTCGCCTGCATAAGCATTTTATCGTACAAATCTATGACTAAACGGGTACTGAGCTTTTCGTTAGCGGGCAACATAAAAATATGCGGCCGCACTTCATCGGTTAGGTTAATAATCAAACGTTGTTTATCGCCTACTCTTTCTAATAATACGTTTTGCACCAATCCAATACGGCTAGGTAAATTTAGGCTAGAAATAGCCAAATCGGTGTTATCTAGTTCAATAATAAGCTGTTTTGATTGAGCATCAACTTGGCGATAACTGGTTTTCTCGGTTAAATCTAACACTAAACGGGTATTATCAGGCGCGCGCCACGAACGAACGCCCGTAATCGAAGCCGCCCACAAGTCAGCACTGGCCAACAATAAACTCATCGTCATCAATAACGGCTTAACAATTTTTTTCATAACACGCTTAACTATTAAATAAGTAAAAATTAAATCATTTTTTGCAGAGTATTTAAACCGTGCTGGCTTGCTGCGCTAAAGTTTAAACAACGTCCTTGAGTCGCCAATTGAATATCTATACACACATCAGGCTGTGGCAATAATGGCTCACCGCGACTTGGCCATTCCACCAAAACAATACTTTGCGCGTTAAAATAGTCACGAATGCCCAATAACTCTAATTCTTCGGGGTCTTGCAAACGATATAAATCAAAATGATAAACGGTATATTCGGCAAATTCATAAGGCTCAACGAGGGTGTAAGTTGGGCTTTTGACTGTGCCATGATAGTCTAAACCTTGCAAAAAACCGCGTGTGAATGTGGTTTTTCCTGCGCCTAAATCGCCTGTTAAATAAATTACTGTTCCTGTAGTAACGGCATTAGCCAATTTTGCCCCTAAAGCTAACTGTTGCTGTTCATCAAGTGCCATGTATGCTGTCATTTTATTTCTCTGAAAAGAACATCTTTTGCCATTAAGTTTAATATAGCGATGGTGTTCCCTCTCCTGTTAGGAGAGGGCTAGGGTGAGGTCTAAAAAACTTAAATCATATACATGCCCAAAAAATCACCCTCACCCCAACACTCTCCCTAAGGGCGAGGAAGCTATATCAATTTATCAAACGTCTTAACGGGACTAACAAATCTGTCGCCAACAAACCGCGTTGGCCATGTTTTGCCGCTTCGTCACCTGCCAACGCATGAGCCACCACCGCTTTAGTCACGGTGTCACGACTAAGGCCAAATTGCGCGACTAAACCCGCCATAATCCCTGCAAGCGTATCACCCATACCTGCGGTAGCCATGCCTGCATTGCCATAAGGACATAAATCAACATCTGTTCCATCGGCCATCAAAGAACCTGCCCCTTTTAACAACGCAATACCGCCATAAGTAGCAACTAACTGTTGCACACTTTGCAAACGCTGTGCTTGTATCGCATCACTTTCCACGCCTAACAAGCGTCCTGCTTCGCCCGCATGAGGGGTTAATACCCAATTTGCTTTTTGGATCGGCTGTTGGGCTAACCAATACAAGGCATCGGCATCCACAATCATCGGTTGAGTGCAGTCTTGTACCGCCAACCATAAACGCTGTCCCCATGCGTGTCGGCCTAAACCCATACCAATCACCACCACACTGGCATTAGCTAATAAAGGCAATAATTGATGGGGATGTAATATGCCCTGCACCATCACTTCGGGGCAACGCGCCAATAATGGAGCGACATGTTGCGGATGCGTGGCTACCGTCACACGCCCTGCACCTGCACGCAAGGTGGCTTCAGCCGCCATCATCACCGCGCCACCCATGCCTTCATCACCCCCAATGACCAACACATGACCAAAGTCGCCTTTATGACTATTTTTAGCACGTGTGTTAAAGGTTAATTTATCTTGATGATAATAATTAACTATATTTGGGAGTGTATAAAAACAATCAGCAATATCAAGTTGTTTGAGTAACACCTTACCCGCATAACTTGTCCCCTCACCCGTCAACAGCCCTAACTTATAAGCCACAAAACACACCGTTACTTGTGCTTGTATTGCCACACCATAAACTACGCCTGTATCGGCATCGATACCCGAGGGTAAATCTATGGCCAAAATAGGGATTGCACTGTGATTAGCGGCGGTAATCATTTGCTCGGCTATGCCTGTCACGGGAGCATTTAAACCAATCCCAAACAAAGCATCAACCAATACATCTGCGCTTAAAAGGTGTCCTTGCCATGCTTCAATCACCACACCTGCGGCTTGTGCTTTGTGCATCATCAATTGAGCATCGGCTGTTTTGGCTGGACTACTAAACAACACCTTGACTTGATAACCTGCTTGTTGTGCTAAATACGCTACGACATAACCATCGCCACCGTTATTGCCTGCACCACATAACACGCTCACTGTTTTGGCCTGTGGCCATTGTTGTTGCAATACTTCAAAAGCAGCTACGCCAGCAGCATACATCAGCTCATGGCTAGGCATACCTGATGCAAAAACCGCTTGTTCAAGTTGACGAATATCTTGGCTACGATAAATTGGAAAAGACATAGCTTTGCTCTGTGTATAATAGGTCAGGACTTACGCATTTCACCGAAATTAGCGCGGAGCTAAAAATCGTTGAAAACGATTATTTAGTGAAAAAATAAGCGATAACCGCGTCAGTCCTAAAATTGGATTATAACTAAGGCCATTGAAAAATATGCATAAAATTGCTCACTATGACGACATGAAAGCCCTAAGCGCGCAAATTAAAGCGTGGGGGCTGGACTTTGGCTTTCAGCAAGTGGGCATTAGCAGCATTGATTTAGGCCAACACGGACAACATTTACAAAACTGGTTGGATAAAGGTTTTCATGGCGACTTGGCTTATATGGCAGCACACGGCGCAAAACGCTGGCAACCTGAACTCCTAGTCGAAAACACACAAAGTATTATTAGTGTGCGTATGGATTATTTAACCCACAAACCCGCACCGCGCACTGTTCCTCACTATCCCCAACAAGGTGTGATTGCACGTTATGCGCTGGGCAGAGACTATCATAAAACCCTACGCAAACGCCTGCAAAAATTTGCCGAAAAAATTAGTCTTGAATTAGGTGATAGAGGTTATAGAGCCTTTGTCGATTCTGCACCTGTCTTAGAACGTGCCATTGCGGAGCAAGCAGGTTTGGGGTGGATTGGCAAAAACACCATGCTCATCAATAAACAAGCAGGGTCTTTCTTTTTTTTGGGCGAATTATTTACCAATTTACCTTTGATTGCGGATGAACCTACTTCGCACCACTGCGGCTCTTGCCAAGCTTGTTTGACGATTTGTCCTACTCAAGCGATTGTTGCGCCTTATCAGTTAGATGCACGTTTATGTATTGCTTATTTAACCATTGAATATACAGGCAGCATTCCTGAGCATTTACGCCCGTTAATTGGTAATCGAATTTTTGGTTGTGATGATTGTCAGCTGATTTGTCCGTGGAATCGTTATGCACAACTCAGTGCCGAAGATGACTTTAAAGCCCGCCATCAATTAGATCAAATGTCGTTGCTCGAATTGTTTTCGTGGTCAGAAAATACTTATTTAGCCAAAACCGAAGGCTCTCCGATTCGGCGTATTGGTTATGAGGGTTTTATGCGTAATGTGGCAATTGGTTTAGGCAATGCACCAAAACATCCTAATATTATTCAAGCTCTCAATGATAAAAAAGAAAAAGTATCAAATTTGGTGCAAGAACATATTGATTGGGCAATAAATAGGCAAAAATCGTTATCTTAGCTCTTGGCGCAGAAAAAACTATCGGTTAGTCTCAAAAGATTATACAAGGACTTACGCAGTTATCGCTTATTTGTTCATCCCCTACCCCCCTGCCTACGGCATCTCCCCTTATTAAGGGGGGACAGAGGGGGGTGAAAACGCGCTAATTTGCTGAAATGTGTCAGTACTGTATATATTTTATTTAACCAAGCTCAAAGGAAATAAAGATAATGAAAAAAATAGTAGCAATTGCATTGTTGGCGAGTTCGTCAATGGTCATGGCCGATGATGATGTAGGTTGTGGTTTGGGTACAGTTTTATTTGCAGGCAAATCAGGGCTTGCACCCAAAATTTTAGCAGCAACCACGAATGGCAGTTATGGCAACCAAACCTTTGGTATCACTTCGGGTACTTTAGGCTGTCAGTCTGATGGTGTGATTAGCTCACGTGCGCGTTTGAGTATGTTTATGGGAACTAACTCCGAGCGTTTAGCCCGTGATATGTCCGTTGGTCAAGGTGAAGCTTTAAACGTTTTGGCTGATTTAATGGGCATTAAGGCACAAGATAAAGCCTTATTTTTTAAAATCGCACAACAAAACTTTAGCACTATTTATGCTGCTGACCATGAAAAAGCAGGTGATGTTTTAGCCGCGTTACAACAAGTCATGTCTCAAGATGCGACATTAGCTGCTTATACTTCCGTTTAATAACAAAATATCAATAAGGGTACTTACCATGAAAAAACTACTCGCTATTGCTTTATTAGCAAGCTCATCCTGCGTAATGGCCGATCAAGATGTAGGTTGCGGCTTAGGTTCTATGGTTTGGGCAGGACAATCAGGACTTGCACCCAAAATTTTAGCAGCGACCACTAATGGTACTTCTGCCAATCAAACCTTTGGTATTACGTCAGGCACATTAGGTTGCCAAGCCGATGGTGTCATTAGCTCACGCGCTCGTTTGAGTATGTTTATGGGAACTAACTCCGAGCGTTTAGCCCGTGATATGTCCGTTGGTCAAGGTGAAACACTGGATGTGTTAGCAAACTTAATGAACATCAAAAGCGAAGATAAAGCTGTATTTTTCCAAGCAACACAACGTCATTTTGGCAAAATTTTTGCGCCAGAAAATAAAACAGCAGGTGATGTGTTGGCTGCGCTACAACAAGTCATGGCTCAAGAGGCTCAATTAGCTGGTTACTCAAGCTGATTTCTAGTCCTGTCTGTGCCCCTCTACAAGAGGGGCTTTTTATTTTTATAACTAATAACTTTTATAATGAAATCGTATTTAATTTTTAGTATTTGTGCTTTACATAGCCTGTTTTCTTACGCTAATGATGCTTCCTCTTGGCAACAGCGCGATCAACAACAACAACTCAGTCAACATCCTTATTGGCGTATTTTATTACGCTATGATTCGCCACATCATAATCAATGGCAGAGTAGTATCAATCAAGCCAATTTTTTTATTAGCCCCTACGGTAAAACCGACCCTGAAGCGGAACTACAAGCCACACTACAGGCATTACTACATCCTGATAACACATTAAAAGCCGATGCGACAGTCGAGTGTCGTTTTCCTGCGCGTAGTGCATGGCTACGGCAACAACTCAAAATTAGCCCTGATACTTTGCCTATAAAAACTTGCCCCACCTTAGATACATGGCTCAAAGGCATCAATCCTCATCAAGCAACGTTGGTATTTGCTGCCGACTTTACCAATAACCCCTCATCCATGTTTGGCCATACCCTATTACGGATTGATAGTCCAGAACATACAGAAGATACCCGTTTATTAGCTTATGCTGTGAATTATGCAGCTCAAACCAACACCGCCAATGGTTTAGAGTTTGCTTATAAAGGCTTAACAGGTGGTTATGCAGGTGCTTTTTCCATTTTACCCTATTATGAAAAAGTCAAAGAGTATAATGACTTTGAAAATAGAGACTTATGGGAGTATCAACTCAATTTAACGCCCGAAGAAATCACCCAAGGACTCAAACATTTATGGGAAATTAAATCAGTTAATTTTCCTTACTATTTTTTGTCTTCTAATTGCTCATACCAATTATTAGGTTTGCTAGAAGCAGCGCGCCCCAATACCTATTTACGCCAAGATTTTCCAGTTTATGTGATTCCTACAGACACACTACGGCGCGTATTGGCCGAAAAAAATATTTTGACACAATTAGTGTATCGCCCTGCAAGTGGTACAACATTAGCTTATCAGGCACGCAACAATCGCACAGAAATCAACCAAACCGCCAAAAAACTTGCTCAAACTCCCGATATTGACCTCGGTCATTTGAGTACATTAGAACAAGCGCGTAGTTATGAGCTGGCTTACGACTATTTGTATTATCAGTTTTTGGCACATAAAACCGATAAAGACACAGCCAATGCTCGTTTACGGCAATTATTGCTCAAACGTAGTCAATATCAATTACCCGATCAACGACAAAACCCACCTCGCCCAGCGGTTGACCCAGCCAGTGGCCACGCGACAACTCGTTTGATGTTAGGTTTAGGCCAAGTACAACAACAAGATATTATCTATGCAGAATGGCGACCTGCTTATCAAGATTTACTCGATAGCGATGATGGTTACAGACGTGGTGCAGCGATTGATTTTTTACGCCTCAATATCGGCTACAACCTCAGTGAAGAGAAGCCAAAACTGTTTAATTTTACCTTGTTAAATATTGATTCTTTGGCAACAGGCCATGATTTTATTCAGCCTTTATCATGGTCTTTTGCTTTAGGCGCAGAACAAGCCGCATTAGATTATCAGGGACAATTTAGCAAAAACGAGCAACATACCGTTGCTTACATCCGAGGGGGAGCTGGATTAAGCACTCAATTTAACAGTGATCACTGGTTATGCTACAGCTTAGCACAAGGAAACTTACAAGCAGGAAAAGCACTAGAGGCAGGCTGGCGTGTTGGTGCAGGGGCAAAACTGGGTTGTAGGCATCAATCGGCTTACGGCCAACTACTTACCGAAATACAAGCCATGTATTATAACGACCATCAACACCTTCAGACGACCAGTAGCTTTGGCTATCAATTTAATATTAACCACCAATATAGCCTACGCTTGATGCTGCAAAAACAACAGCAGCAATCACAAGACTGGTCAAGTATCAATATAAACTGGGTTGGCTACTTTTAAGTCGCCCGCCTAGCCGTCATCACATTCGGTTGTTGTTCAATTTTTGCTAACACTCTGACTAATTGCTCAACACCCGAAATTTCAACGGTAATTTGCATTTGTGCCGTACCGTCTTGTTTATTGGACAAAGTATTAACGCCCGTGACATTGACATGCTCATTGGCTAATACCGAAGTAATATCACGCAACAAACCTGTTCTATCCCACGCTTTGACCAAGATATTCACCGCTTGTAAATTGTCCACATGATGATGCCACTGGACTTCTATTACCCGTTGTGGCTCTTCGGCTTGCAAACGTAATAACTCAACACAGGAACGGCTATGGACACTCACACCTCTATTATGGGTTATGTAGCCCAAAATCGCTTCACCCGCAACAGGATGACAACAGCCAGCCAAATGCACCAAGATATTATCCATGCCTTCGACAATCACCCCACTGCTATTCACTTTTTGCCGACTAGGTCGTACAACATCTTGGACATTCAATTCAACAAGGTTTGCTGGTGGCAATTTTTCGGCAATTAAATTGACCACATGAGCAGGACGAATATCTCCTGCACCAATGCCAGCTAAAATATCCTCTGCGGTTTTGACATTCAAACGTGCGCTGTATTCTTGTAGGCTGCTTACTTTTAAATTCAGTGATAAGCGTGCTAATTCTTTTTCTAAAATTTCACGTCCTGCCACAATGTTATTGTCACGGTCTTGTTGTTTAAACCATTGTTTCACTTTGGCTTGAGCGCGTGACGTACCTAAATACCCTAAACTGGGTAATAACCAATCGCGACTTGGCGTTGCACCCTTTTGAGTTAAAATTTCGACTTGGTCACTGGTTTGTAATTTATAAGTTAAAGGAACGATTCGCCCATTTACTTTTGCACCACGACAACTATGACCAATTTGAGTATGAATGTTATAGGCAAAATCTAAGGGTGTTGCTCCGACTTGCAAATCTATCACATGGCCATCTTTGGTAAAAACGTAAACCCGCTCATAACGAATGGCTTGATTTAATTGGTCGGCAAGTTCGTCCATTTGGGTTTCACCCATGTCTTCTTGCCACTCTAAAACTTGACGTAACCACGCAATTTTACTTTCGTAACCTGTGTCTTTATTGCCTTTTACCCCTTCCTTATATACCCAATGCGCGCACACACCTAATTCGGCTTCTTCGTGCATATTAGCGGTACGAATTTGCACTTCTAGGGCTTTACCTTCGGGGCCAATCACCGCCGTATGCAAAGAGCGATAGCCATTTTCTTTGGGCGTGGCAATATAATCATCAAATTCTTTGGGAATATGTTTCCATAACGAGTGAACAATCCCCAAAGCGGCATAACAATCGCGCACTTGTGGCACTAAGACACGCACTGCACGAATATCGTATAACTCGTGAAAACTGAGTCTTTTACGCTGCATTTTGCGCCAAATCGAATAAATATGCTTGGCACGGCCTGTCACTTCGGCATGAATATCGGCTTGCGCTAAGGTTTCGCGTAAGGTTTTAGTGACATTTTGAATATAACTATCACGCTGTAAACGCTTTTCATCTAACAATCTTGCAATATGCTTGTAGGCATCAGGTTCTAAATATCTAAACGATAAATCTTCTAATTCCCATTTAATATGACCTATGCCCAAACGATGAGCTAAAGGTGCGTAAATATCAAAAATTTCTCGGGCAACCCGTTTTTGTCGCTCTTCGTTGGCATCTTTAAGTTCACGAATGGCAAAAGTACGTTCGGCGAGTTTAATCAGTGCAATCCGCACATCATCAATCATCGCCACTAACATTTTACGGATATTATCTAATTGATTTTGCGATTGACTAAACTTTTGATTATGGTGATTAGGATTGATAATTTGATTGATGGTCGCCATGCGTAATACGCCATCAATTAAGTGAGCAATGTCGCGGCCAAAAACTTTGGCAATCATGTCTAGGCTGGTTTTTTCTTCGCGCACAGCTCGATACAATACCGCAGCTACCAAAGAATCTTGGTCAAGTTTTAAATCGGCCAAAATATCGGCCATCGCTAAACCTGTTAAAAAACTACTGGTACGCGCACTCCACAAATGCTCTCGGTCAAAAATTTCGTCTGCTTCTTTGGCAAACAAACACGCCTGACGCAAAACATTGGGGTGATGCAGCTCGGTTCGGAGACTAACCCCTTGCAACCAACGGTCTAAATCGACTTGACCATCTTCGGTAACAGGATAGTCTTCTCGGACTTTAACCATCATTCACCCCCGCGCCCAAACAATGGACTTATGATTTTACAAACAAGGCAATTGATTCAACATGGGCTGTATGGGTAAACATATCCATCACCCCTGCTTGCACCAGTTTATAACCCGCTTTGGCCAATTCGCCCGCATCACGCGCTAAAGTCGCAGGATTACACGACACATAGACAATCCGTTTTGCACCAAAGTTAGGCAAATAACGTACCACTTCCAATGCGCCCGAACGTGGTGGGTCAATTAACAACGCATCAAAGCCTTCTTTTGCCCATGGTTGTTGACTAAAGTCGGCTGTTAAATCTTGGGCGTAAAAATCGACATTGCTTAGTTGATTATAGCGTGCATTTTCGTAACCACGCTCAACCATCGCCTCGCTACCTTCGACCCCAATCACATAGTTGGCGCGCGTGGCTAAGGGCAAAGTAAAGTTACCCAAACCACAAAATAAATCTAACACTCTTTCATGTGGTTGAGGATTAAGCATATCAACGGCCATTTTGACCATTTTTTGATTAATTTCGGCATTAACCTGAGTAAAATCAAGCGGATAAAAACGCATAGTTAAGCCAAAATCGGGCAAGTGATAATGTAAGCGGTCTTCCCCTTCTATGGGATAAACACGATGTACCGTATCATAACCTTTTGGTTGTAAATAACATTGCCAATCGCGTTGTTGGCAAAAAGTGATCAACTGTTGTACATCACTGTCAATTAAGGCTTCCATGTGTCTAAAAATCAAGGCAACACTGTCGTCACCTGCCGCCACTTCGACTTGAGGAATAAAGTCTTTACCCGCTAAACCGTTAATCAGGGCGCGTAAGGGCATAATTGACTCACCTAAACGCGCATCCATCACCGCACAGCGATTAAGTTCTGCCAAAAAATTAGAGCCTTTTTCTCTAAAGCCTAACAACAAGCTGTCTTTTTTAATCACAAAACGTACGCCAAAACGGGCTTTACGGCGATAACCTGCTTGATTATGCGTTAAAGGCTCAAGCCACTGTTCGGGCACTAAATGACCAAAATGCTTAAATTGCTCGGCCAAAATGCGCTGTTTAAGGGCAATTTGTGCGCTTGGCTCGATATGTTGCAACGAGCAACCACCACAAACGCCAAAATGCTCACAAGGTGGAGTGACGCGTATCGCGGAAGGCTTTAATACCGCCACCGTATCCGCTTCGTTATATTTGCTTTTTTCTAAGGTGACTTTGGCTTCAACCGTTTCGCCTTCTAATGCCCCATCAACAAAGACAATTTTACCCTCATGGTGGCCAATGCCTCGGCCATCATGGCCAACACCTGTAATATCTAATACGATAGGAGCTTGTTGTTTGAGACGTTCACGTTGCTTTTTATTCATGTAGATTTCGCTTCTTGCTCTTGCCATGCGGCTAAAAAGGCTAATAAATGCGGCTTGGCACTGCTGGCTAAACTATTTTTGAGGAGAATAATTTCATTTTGATAATCAGGCTTCATGATTTCGCCACGCATCAACTGAAAACGTAAATAAATCAACCATGTATTTAAAACGTCAGTTTCACAATAATGACGAATATCAGCGATATTGCCTTGCAAATACGCCTCATAAACTTGACTGCCTTCCATACCCATTTTACCGGGAAAACCTAAAAAACTGGCTATTTGGTCTAACGGTTGGGTAGCACGCGCTTGATATAACGATAAAACATCCATTAAATCGACATGGCGCATATGAAAACGATTGATATAGTTGTTATATCTAAATTCTTTGTAATGGTCACCCAACTCCCAGTACATGGGGGCGGTCACCTCGTGGAGCATGGCTCGATAATGCAGCACGGGCAAATCAAAACCACTGCCATTCCATGACACCAAACTGACATCGTATTTATCAATTGCCGTAAAAAAGCGTTTAATCATTTCGGCTTCTGACGCGTTTTCGTCACCTAATGACCAAACACGCACCGTATCACCTAAACGTAATACCACCGAAATACAAATCACTTTATGTAGATGATGTCTAAAAAAATCTGAACCACCTGTCTCTTGGCGGCGCATATTTTTTAAGGCTTCAAAGGCTTCAGCATCGCTTAAATTATCTAAATGATAAATTTGTTTGGCTTTAGCAATATCAGGAATGGTTTCGATATCAAAAACCAAAGTTGCTTTTTCTTTATACATCGCTGTTCTCCCTACTTTTACTATCAAAAATCCACTACAGGTCAACGAGTTATTTACCCGTACTCCCGCATTTCGCTACGCTGCATACAGGCTACTTAAAAATATCCCTTCGACTTCGCTCAGGGTACACTTGACCCCACCTCTAACCCCTCCTCGGAGGGGAATATCATCGTTATAGCTCTACCCTAATGTTATCCCTGACGCTTGGCAAAGTCGGCCATAAAATCAATTAAGGCATCAACGGCTGCTTCTGGTACGGCGTTATACAAACTGGCACGCATTCCACCAACTGAGCGATGACCCGCCAAATTTAATAACTGCTGCGCTTCGGCTTGTTTTAAAAAGGCTTTTTCTAAGTTGGCATCAGCCAAAGTAAACGGCACATTCATCATTGAACGATTGGCTTTGGCCACAGGATTGGCATAAAAACCACCACTGTTATCAATCGCACCATACAATTTAGCGGCTTTACGCTGGTTAAGCTCAGCCATAGCCTGTAAACCACCTTGCGCTTTTAACCATTTAAAGACCAAACCTGACAAATACCACGCATAGGTCGAGGGTGTGTTGTACATTGAGCCATTGTCTGCATGAATTTTGTAATCCAGCATCGTGGGTGTGCCTTTAAGTACATCACCCAACAAATCTTCACGCACAATCACCACCACCAAACCTGCGGGGCCAATATTTTTTTGTGCGCCCGCATAAATTAAACCGAACTTAGACACATCTAAAGGCTCAGCTAAAATAATAGACGAATAATCGGCAACCAGCGGCACATCGCTTTGAGGGATAAAGTCAAATTGCACACCATGAATAGTTTCGTTGGGCGTGTAATGTAAATACGCCGCTTGAGGGTTGATTTGCCATGTGTCATAGGCAGGAACAGCACGAAAATTGTTAGCTTCGTCACTGGCGACAACATTCACTTGGCAAAACTTTTTGGCTTCTTTAATAGCTTTATCCGACCACATGCCTGTATTAACGTAGTCTGCGCTGCTTTTACCGCGTAACAAGTTCATGGGAATCATCGAAAATTGTTGCGATGCCCCACCCTGCAAAAACAATACTTTGTAATTGCTAGGAATGTTCATTAAATCACGCAAATCTTGCTCGGCTTGCTCGGCAATCGCTACATAATCGGCACTGCGATGACTCATCTCCATGACCGATAAGCCTTTGCCGTGATAATCTAACAATTCAGCTTGTGCTTGCTGTAATACGGCTTCGGGTAATGCGGCTGGACCTGCACAAAAATTATAAGCTCTCATGTTTTACCTTCATCAAACGGCTTCGGGTTGTTCATCTTGGGCGAGGCTTGGTGCTGACTCTACGACATCAACCACCTCAATCATCTCTTCTTCGGGAGCTTCTAAACTCACCACACCGACTAACTGTTCTTCGTTGCTTAAACGAATCAACGTGACCCCTTGTGCGCTACGCGACATCACTGACACTTCACCAACCCGTGTCCGAACTAGCGTTCCCATATCCGAAATCAGTAATAAATCGTTACTTTGACAAGCCGACACGGCTGCCACTAAGTCACCGTTACGCTCAGTGGTATGAATTGCTACCACCCCTTGTCCACCACGTTTACGCAAGGTAAATTTGCTAACGGGGGTACGTTTGCCATAACCATTCGCACACGCAATTAAAATTTGCGCCTGATTAGCCAAGGCTGCGAGGTCTTCGCTGTCATCTTCAAGCTCATCGTTGAGTTCTTCCACCACATCAACTTCATGCTCAAGCACATCTTCAACGACTGCATTTTCCATCAATTCGGCCAATTCAGAATTGTCCGCTTCGTTTTCCAGTGTCACTAATTCGACTGCTTCGCTCAGTTCGGCAGGTTCGGAGGTAGCCACCATTGACACCACACGCGCACCAACAGGCAAACGCATACCGCGTACACCTGTCGCATTACGCCCCATCGCTCTGACATCGGTTTCTCTAAAACGAATCGCTTTGCCCTGATTGCTAAACAGCATAATATCTTGCTGACCATCAGTAATCGCCACACCAATCAGGCTATTAGCCCCTTCAAGATTAATGGCGTTAATGCCCAAGCTGCGTGGCCGCGAAAACTCAGTCAATTTAATCCGTTTAACCGTACCATCAGCAGTCGCCATAAAGATAAACTGACCTTCGGCATACACACGCAATGGTAAAATGGCGGTGACTTTTTCGTCTTCGGCCAACTGCAACAAATTGACCAGTGGCTTACCTTTGGCACCACGTCCTGCTTGGGGTAAGTCATAAACTTTAATCCAATGGGCGCGACCTAATGAGGTAAAGCACAATACGGTATCGTGGGTACTCGCCACCAATAAATGCTCAATATAATCTTCATCTTTCATTGAGGTGGCAGACTTACCACGACCACCGCGTTTTTGGGCGCGATAATCGGTGACTGGCTGAATTTTGGCATAACCCGTATGCGAAATGGTTAATACCACTTGCTCATCAGGTGTTAAATCTTCACGACTTAAATCCAAACGTGAGGCAATAATTTCGGTTTTACGTACATCACCATAAGCCGCAAGGACTTCTCTTAGCTCTTTACGAATCACATCCATCAACAAATTAGAGTCAGCCAAAATCGCTAATAACTTGGCAATTTCACCTAATAACTCTTCGTATTCGGCTAATAATTTGTCTTGCTCTAAGCCTGTTAAACGGTGTAAACGTAAATCTAAAATCGCTTGGGCTTGTTCGGGTGAAAGTTTATAGCCATTTTCGACCAAACCTAAATAAGCAGGTAAGGTTTCGGGACGACAAGCATTTTTATCGCCTGCACGTTCTAACAAAGCTAAAACACCGCCTTCTTGCCATAATTTATCTAGTAAGCGTTCTTTGGCTTGCGCGCCTGTCGCTGAGGTTTTAATCAGTTGAATCACTTCATCAATGTTAGCTAAAGCCACCGCCAAACCTTCAACAATGTGGCCACGTTCCCGCGCTTTGCGTAATTCAAACACTGTGCGTCGAGTCACCACTTCTTGACGATGGCGCACAAAAGCGGCAATTAAATCACGGAGATTTAAAATTTTCGGTTGGCCATCTTGCAAGGCTAACATATTGAAACTAAAGGAGCTTTCGAGCGGGGTTTGAGCAAATAAATTATTCACCACCACTTCGGGATTTTCGTTACGTTTTAATTCTAAAACAATACGCATCCCGTCTTTATCGGACTCGTCACGCAGCTCACTAATGCCATCAATTTTTTTGTCTTTGACCAGTTCGGCAATTTTTTCAATCACCCGCGCTTTGTTAAGCTGATACGGAATTTCGGTAAAAACAACGGTATGGCGTGCGGTTTTATTATCGGTTTCAATGTGATATTTGGCGCGAATGAGAATACGACCGCGACCTGTTCGGTAAGCATCCACAATCCCGCTACGGCCATTGATAATTGCGCCCGTTGGAAAGTCGGGGCCAGTGACATACTGCATCAAACCATCAACGGTAATGTCATTATCATCGACATAGGCCAAACACGCATTAACCACTTCGGTTAAATTGTGCGGTGGAATGTTGGTGGCCATGCCCACAGCAATCCCTGACGAACCATTGACTAATAAATTGGGAATTCGGGTGGGCATGACCGCAGGAATCATCTCACTGCCATCATAATTGGGTGCCCAATTGACGGTGTCTTTTTCGAGGTCGGCCAACAAATCATGTGCAACACGGGTCATACGCACTTCGGTATAACGCATCGCAGCAGGCGCATCACCATCAACCGAACCAAAGTTACCCTGACCATCAACCAACAAATAACGTAAGCTAAAAGGTTGAGCCATACGCACAATGGTGTCATAAACCGCCGTATCACCGTGTGGGTGATATTTACCAATCACATCACCCACCACACGTGCTGATTTTTTGTAGGCTTTGTTCCAGTCGTTGCCTAATTCGTGCATGGCAAACAACACCCGCCGATGGACAGGCTTTAAACCATCGCGCACGTCGGGTAAGGCACGACCTACAATCACGCTCATAGCATAATCTAAATACGATTGGCGTAATTCGTCTTCAATATTGACAGGGACGATTTCGGGGGCAAATTCTGTCATGCGTATTCTCGAAGGGAATAAATTCTGGATTTAGACGTGGCCTCAAGCTCAAAGGACACCAAAGCGGCTACTTAATGAGCAGTTGCGCCATACGTGGCTAAATCCTAATAATTAGGGTTTGTTAAGTATCTTTATCAAGCCGCGCAATATACCATAAAACCAACTTTTTCGCAGTTTTCTGCAAGCAATCGCTTATACTTCGCGTCACTTTATGACTTATAAATGGAGAAATGCCCATGTCTCATTCCCCTCCCACATTAAATGTTGACCCCAGTGAAATTGCTAAATTTGAAGCATTAGCTGATAAATGGTGGGACATGAACTCGGAGTTTAAGCCCTTACATCAAATTAACCCACTGCGTTTAAACTGGATTGATGAGCGTGTTGGCTTGGCAGGTAAACGCGTGTTGGACGTTGGTTGTGGCGGTGGTATTTTGGCCGAATCAATGGCTAAACGTGGTGCTGAGGTTTTAGGGATTGATATGGGGGCTGCTCCACTCGCGGTGGCACAACTTCATGCTCAACAAACAGGGGTAAAAAACATCAGTTATCAGCAAATTCCTGTTGAGCAACTCGCCGAACAACAGCCACATAGCTTTGATGTGGTCACTTGTATGGAAATGCTGGAGCATGTTCCCGACCCAGCCGCGATTATTCAAGCCTGTCAACGTTTGGTGAAGGCCGATGGTCATGTCTTTTTTTCGACCATCAACCGCAATCCAAAATCGTATTTATTTGCGATTGTCGGGGCAGAATATGTGCTGCAACTGTTACCCAAAGGCACACATGACTATAAAAAGTTTATTCGTCCTTCGGAGTTAGCAACATGGATTAGAGCGGCCAAGCTAACACTCAAAGAAAGTACTGGTTTACACTATAATCCAATCACCAAGTTTTATTGGCTTGCGCCCAATGTTGATGTGAATTATATGGTTTATACGAGAGCCTAAATATGAGTAATCTACGCCCACAAGCGGTGTTATTTGATTTAGACGGTACATTAGTCGATACCGCCCCCGATTTTGTGCGAGTATTAAATGAGTTACGTCAACAACATGGTCGGCCAGCCTTAAGCCATGAGCAAATTCGTCCTGCGGTCTCGGCAGGTGCAAGAGCAATGGTCAATGTCGGCTTTCCCGAATATAGTCTTGATTCACATGAATTCTTACAACTTCGCCAAGCATTTTTAGATAATTATGGACAAAATGTTTGTCAAGACAGTCAACTTTTTACAGGTTTAGAAACGCTGTTAGCAGGTTTGGAAGCACAAGGCATTCCGTGGGGGATTGTGACCAATAAACCACGCATTTATAGTGAAGCCTTATTATCAGCTCTCAGTTTAGCGCAGCGTTGTGCGGTCTTGGTTTGTCCTGATGATGTCAAAAACACCAAACCCGACCCCGAACCGATGTATTTAGCTTGTCAACACTTAAATATTGAACCAACACAAACCGTCTATGTCGGCGACCACCTGCGCGACATTCAAGCAGGCAAAAATGCCCAAATGACCACCATCGCTGTGGGTTTTGGCTATATTGTTGAAGGTGAAAACATTGCCGACTGGCAAGCCGATTATTGTGTGGACAGCGTTGACGAGTTAATTCGTCTTTTTGCACTTTAGGATTGAACATGAATATCAATATTGAAACGATGCGTCACTATCAAGCTCCTAACAATTTATTAGCCGAGCGCGTAATTTTAGTGACAGGTGCAAGTGATGGTATTGGCCGTGTTGCCGCCAAAACTTACGCACAACTGGGGGCAACTGTTTTATTATTGGGGCGCGATTTAAAAAAACTCGAAGCAGTTTATGATGAAATTGAAGCGGCTGGCGGCGCGCAACCTGCGATTATTCCACTCAATTTTAGTGCGGCAATTGCTGCTGAATTTGAACAACTCGCCATTAACATTGAGCAAGAGTTTGGTCGTCTAGATGGCATTTTGCACTGTGCGGCAATGTTAGGCGATATTACCCCTCTTGAAATGTACAACCCAGACACATGGGACGAAGTGATGAAAGTCAACTTACGCGCCCCGTTTATGCTGACTCAACAACTATTACCCTTACTCAAAAAAGCACCTGATGCCTCAATTATTTTTATGAGTAGTAGTGTTGGTCGTCAAGCACGCGCTTTTTGGGGAGCGTATGCTGTATCAAAGGCAGGCATTGAGAATTTAACGATTTTATTGGCAGAAGAATTAGCGGCCACGTCCAATATTCGGGTGAATTGTATCAACCCACAGGCGACACGCACCACCATGCGCGCCAAAGCTTACCCTGCCGAAGACCCTGTGAATGTTCCCACTGCCGAGCAAATCATGCCTATGTTTAGTTATTTAATGGGAGCGGAAAGCAAAGGCATTACTGGCCAATCTTTTGATGCACGAGACAAATAAAAACCCCTGTTACTAAACAGGGATTTTTGCTAGCTTAGGACTTACGCGGTTACCGCTTATTTGTTCACATTTCAGGCATTTGCAATGCCTTTATGTTCAAAAAACGCGCTAATTTCGGTGCAATGCGTAAGTCCTGAGCTTATATGGCCTATTTAGCCATATAAGCAACAGCCGCTTTAATTTCGTCATCAGAACAAGCAGCACAACCACCTTTAGCAGGCATGGCATTAAAACCTTTAATCGCATGCTCGTTTAAAGTAGCAAGGCCTTTGGCTTTACGCGGTCCCCAATCAGCAGAACCATATTTAGGCGCACCCATCACACCAGCACCATGACAACCCGCGCACACTGCGGTATAAACTTGCTCACCCGAACGAGGTGCGCCGCCTGCTGCTGGTGCAGCTGCCACAACAGGCACTTTAACCGCACACTCTTTGCCTTGAACACAGACACTACCAAACGGTTTAATACGCTCAATCACCGAAGACTGGTCTTCTTTAGCATAGGTGTTAAATGAGCAACTCAAACCAAGCACCGCGGCCAATAAAACTAGTTTTTTCACAGAAAGCCTCGCAAAGCATAAAATAAAAACGAACTAGATGAAGCCAATAGTCAGCAGCATCTTTTTAGTTGCGCGCAAGTATAACCGCAAAAGCTATAAGGACAAAGCTGTGCAAGCACATAACAATAAAAAGTCCATATAAAATCATGGACTCAACTCAATAAGGTGGGTATTATTGCCAACCTCAAATACGCGCCCATAGCTCAGATGGATAGAGTACTGCCCTCCGAAGGCAGGGGTCGTGGGTTCGAATCCCGCTGGGCGCGCCATATAAATCAATGAGTTACATCTGTAAAGTCTGGATTATTACGGAGGCTGATAGGTCGGTGACAACGGTGTTGTTGCCAGAGGAGTATTAAAAATAGTCACGCCATTCTTCTTAAAACAGCAGAATGGCTTTGTTATATTCAATTTCTTTGTCTACCGATTATTAAACTCGAAAAAACTATAGTATTTTTGGTAGTGTAAAAACTTAACGTGTTTGATATTTTTGCATAATTTCCTGATTGTACTGCAATATAAAGGCATGTAACACGGCCTCGTGGTTTTTCTTGGTTTTTGAAAAGCTC
>Ga0209599_10000222_pt1 | contig 40322 bp, 31 predicted proteins | sample Shrwel_input2_FT_FD_187534 | JGI IMG/M metagenome (GOLD analysis project Ga0209599, IMG submission 187534) | Subsurface microbial communities from deep shales in Ohio, USA - Utica-3 well 1 S input2 FT (SPAdes) (version 2) ...
GCTATACCCCTGCAGAAATTTTGTGGCGTTACTTGTATGAACTGATGACCATACTGCCACTAAATTTAATGGCAGGGGTGCAGGGATTCGAACCCCAGAATGGCGGGATCAAAACCCGCTGCCTTACCGCTTGGCTACACCCCTGCAGAAACTGCAGAATTCTTACTTGCTTTGGTGCGGAAGAAGAGACTCGAACTCTTACGCCTCGCGGCGCTGGAACCTAAATCCAGTGCGTCTACCAATTTCGCCACTTCCGCATGCACTAGACTATCCCGACAATTAAGTGGTGGCTACAGCGGGAATCGAACCTGCGACCCCAGCATTATGAGTGCTGTGCTCTAACCAGCTGAGCTATGTAGCCACTATGTCTTAGTTGTCCTAAGCAAGTGGCGCGTATTATGCTCAGATGCGTTTTTAACGTCAACCGTTTTTTTAAAACTATTCAGTCGTTTTGATTCGTTTGCTGTTTTTCTATTCATCTTGCTGGAAACTCAACCAGTTTTGCCGGCAAATTATGGCTCGGCGGCCAGATTTACTGGGGTTTCATGGCAAATTACTTTAGTATCCAGACTGCGTTGCGGCAATAGCCCGCGCTCCGACTGCAGCCAAGACTGCTTATTTACGCCAAAGCGTAAAAAATGATTACAGGAGATCCAATGTCTGTTTCAGCAACCCAAGCCGCGGCGCCACCACGCTGGCCACGGCAGTTACCCTACATTATTGCCAGTGAAGCCTGTGAGCGTTTTAGCTTTTATGGCATGCGCAATATTCTGACACCATTTTTAATGACCGCTTTGCTGCTATCGATTCCAGAGCAGCTGCGGGCGGGTGCCGCCAAAGATGTGTTTCACTCTTTTGTCATCGGGGTGTACTTTTTCCCGTTATTAGGCGGCTATCTGGCCGACCGTTGGTTTGGTAAGTACAACACTATTTTATGGCTGAGTCTGATTTATTGTATCGGTCATGCCTTTCTGGCTATTTTTGAGCACAGTATCAATGGTTTTTATACCGGCTTGTTTTTAATAGCTCTGGGATCCGGCGGTATCAAACCTTTAGTGTCTTCCTTTATGGGAGACCAGTTTGACCAAAGTAACAAGACACTGGCGCGCAAAGCCTTTGACTGGTTTTACTTCACCATTAACTTCGGCTCGTTTTTTGCGTCCTTATTTATGCCGTTGTTGCTGAAATATTATGGCGCGGCGGTGGCCTTTGGGATTCCGGGTATTTTGATGTTTATCGCCACCTTGTTTTTCTGGTTAGGCCGCAAACGTTATGTCCATGTGCCGCCTGAGCCAAAAAATCCGCATGGTTTTTTACCTGTCATTCGCACTGCCTTAATGGCAACACAACCAGGGCAGGCCAATAGCGGTCTTTACGTGGCGGTTACCGGCGTTGCGCTTGCTGTGTATGCATTATCACAAATGAGTTCACTTGGCATCGTAGCAGCGCTTTGTCTGGCGCTGGTGCTGGTGATGGGCTTTGGTGGGGCAGGGGCTGCCCTGCAGCTGGAACGGGCCAGAGCCATGCATCCGGCTCAGGCGGTGGATGGGGTGCGTTCAGTGCTGAGGATTTTAATTTTGTTTGCGCTGGTGACACCGTTCTGGTCTTTGTTCGACCAAAAGGCTTCAACCTGGATTTTGCAGGCCAATGACATGGTTAAACCTGACTGGTTTGAGCCGGCGATGATGCAGGCACTGAACCCGGCGCTGGTGATGCTGCTGATCCCATTTAATCATCTGGTGCTTTATCCATTTTTAGAAAAATGCGGTGTGCAATTAACAGCGCTGCGCAAAATGGGTGCCGGTATTGCGGTGACGGGGCTTAGTTGGATTGTGATAGGGAGCATCCAACTGATGATGGATCTCGGCACTCCGATGAATATCATGTGGCAAATTTTGCCTTATGCACTGTTAACGATGGGCGAAGTGCTGGTATCTGCCACTGGCTTAGAGTTTGCTTATAGCCAGGCCCCAGCCACCATGAAAGGCACCATCACCAGTTTCTGGAACCTGTCGGTGACGGTGGGGAACTTATGGGTGCTGTTAGCCAATAACAGTATCAAAACGCCAGCTGTGACGGCGCAGGTCAGTCAGACCGGCCTCAGTGAAACCGCCTTTTTGATGTTTTTCTTTGCCGCCTTTGCGCTATTGGCGGCGGCGATATTTGCGCTTTATGCCCGCAGTTATCCAATGCAGGATAATTACCGGCCTGTGGGTTAGTAGAACAGGTAAACCACAGTTTGGTTTGTCTATATCCAGAAATAACAAAGCCACCTTGCGGTGGCTTTGTTTTATAGGGTAGAACGTCGAACCCGCAAAGGCATAGACGCTAAAAGCTTAAACGTTAAACAAGAAATGCATCACGTCGCCGTCTTTACAGACGTAAGATTTACCTTCTACCCGCAGTTTACCGGCTTCTTTGGCACCGGCTTCGCCTTTGCAGGCGATAAAGTCATCAAAAGACACCACCTGGGCGCGGATAAAACCACGTTCGAAGTCGGTGTGAATAACGCCTGCCGCTTGTGGTGCAGTGGCACCAACCGGAATAGTCCAGGCGCGAACTTCTTTCACGCCAGCGGTGAAATAAGTGTGCAGGTTTAACAGCGAATAACCACCGCGGATCACCCGGTTCAGGCCTGGTTCTTCCAGTCCCATCGACTCTAAAAATTCTGCTTTTTCACTGTCTTCCAGTTCAGCAATTTCCGATTCAATGGCAGCACAGATGGCAACGACAATAGCGCCTTCTTTGGCGGCAATGGCTTTCACCACATCTAAATGCGGGTTGTTATCAAAACCATCTTCCAACACGTTAGCGATATACATAGTTGGTTTGATGGTTAAGAAGTTCATGTACGAAACCAAAGCTTTTTCATCATCAGATAAAGCCAGCTGACGTAAGGTCAGGCCTTCTTCCAGATGTTTTTTGATTTTTTCCAGCACTTCCATTTCAGCTTTGGCGTCTTTGTCACCGGCTTTGGCTTTTTTGCTGACGCGGAAAATGGCTTTTTCTGCGCTGTCCATATCTGACAGCACCAGTTCCATATTGATGGTGTCTATATCGTCAGCCGGATCAATTTTGCCAGCAACGTGGATAATGTTTTCATCGTCAAAACAACGCACCACGTGACCGATAGCATCAGTTTCACGGATATTGGCCAGGAATTTATTACCCAGGCCTTCACCTTTGGAAGCGCCTTTGACCAGACCTGCGATATCCACAAATTCCATCGTGGTTGGTAAAATCCGCTGTGGATTAACAATCTCTGCCAGTTGCTGCAAACGCAGATCCGGCACTGGGACCACCCCGGTGTTTGGCTCAATGGTACAAAACGGGAAGTTGGCCGCTTCAATGCCTGCTTTGGTCAACGCGTTGAATAAAGTAGATTTACCGACGTTTGGTAAACCCACGATGCCACATTTAAAACCCATGAGATGATCCTTTGTACTAAGTGCAGGCGGGCCTGCGAAATCGGCCAGCAACCATCAGTTGCCGGGTGTGCTCTCAAAGCGCTGTTGCGCCGTTACAGAGTCGCTTTAAAACTGTGTAATCTATGCTGGGCTTTCACCAGATCTTGCTGTTGCCAGAGTTCAACACAACGCAGGCTTTCATCGAGCGCGTCTTCAATCAGTCGCTGCTCTGGCTGGGGCGCTTTGCCCAGCACGTAACCTGTGACTTTGTCTTTATGGCCAGGATGGCCAATGCCCAGTCGCAGGCGATAGAAATTTGGATCGTTGCCAAATTTGGCGGCGATATCTTTTAAACCATTGTGGCCGGCATGGCCACCACCGAGCTTGATTTTAGCAATGCCAGGCTCCAGTGCCATTTCATCATGGGCAACCAGAATCGCTTGAGGTGGAATTTTGTAAAACTGCGCCATCGCCAGTACGGCTTTGCCGCTTAAGTTCATAAAGGTCGTCGGCACCAATAACTTGATTTCACGGCCTTCAAATAAGAACTTGCCGGTCAGACCAAAAAATTTGGCTTCGGCTTTCAGATTGGTATTAAAACGACGGGCCAGTTGTTCGACGAACCACTGGCCAGCGTTGTGACGTGTATTGCTGTATTCGGGGCCCGGATTACCCAGGCCCACGACTAACTGAATAACTTCAGTCATTATTACTCAGCAGCGTCGTCTGCTTTACCAGCTGGTTTGTTTACAGAAACAACAGCTTGGTCATGACCAGCGCCTTTAGCCAGTTCAGCGATAACAACGCCAGCTGGAACTTTCAGGTCTGATAAGTGCAGAGTTACACCCACTTCAACATCAGCTAAATCCACTTCGATGAATTCAGGCAGGTTTTGTGGCAGAACAGTGATAGCGATTTCGTTGATATGGTGAGCAACGATGCCACCTTTCTTCACTGCAGCAGCTTCGTTGATGAAGTGTACAGGAACAACAGTGTGCAGCTCATGGCCAGCTTCAACACGTTGGAAGTCAACGTGAGTTACTTTTGGCTTGAACGGGTGACGTTGCATCGCTTTAACGATTGCTTTCACTTCTTCACCGCCGACGTTGATAGTCAGGATGTGAGTGTAGAAACCTTCGTTAGCTTGAGCTTGTAACAGCTTAGAGTGATCCAGCGTGATAGATACAGGGGCAGCAGCGCCACCGTAGATGATAGCTGGAACTTTGTCCGCGTGACGCAGGCGGCGGCTCGCACCTTTCCCCAGGTCGTTACGAACTTCAGCATTTAACGTGTAAATGGCGTTAGACATGTTTATCTCCAAAAATGAATTGCTCTGGTTTCCGCGACCAGAAAACCAGAAAGAAGCTTTCCCCGGCTGGCGGAAAAAAGCGCGACATAATAGCACCGGGGGGCTTGGGCTGCAAATACAAAAGGCGCTTTAAAGCGCCTTTTGTCTGTCAGTCTGAATGACCCTGATTAGTCAAACATGGAAGAAATGGATTCTTCGTTGCTAATGCGGCGGATACATTCAGCCATCATTTCGCTTAAGGTCAGTTGTTTCACCTTGCTGACTGCTTTCATTTCAGCCGACAGCGGAATAGTATCGGTGATAATCAGCTCATCAATCACTGAGTTGGCGATGTTTTCGGCGGCATTGCCAGAGAACACCGGGTGCGTGGCGTAAGCAAATACGCGACGGGCGCCTTGTTCTTTTAACGCTTCTGCTGCTTTACATAAAGTGCCGCCAGTGTCGATCATATCGTCAACAATGATACAGTCGCGATCTTTCACGTCACCGATGATGTGCATGACCTGAGCAACGTTGGCTTTTGGCCGGCGTTTGTCGATGATCGCCAGATCGGCATCATTCAGCAGCTTGGCAATAGCACGGGCCCGCACCACACCACCGATATCCGGCGATACCACCACTGGCGCCTGGAATTCACGTTTACGCATATCATCCAGCAGTACTGGCGAGGCAAAAACGTTATCGACCGGCACATCAAAGAAACCCTGAATTTGCTCTGCGTGCAGGTCGACAGTCAGCACCCGGTCCACACCGACGCTGGACAGGAAGTCAGCCACCACTTTGGCAGTGATTGGCACCCGGGCGGAACGGACCCGGCGGTCCTGGCGGGCATAACCAAAATAAGGAATCACCGCAGTGATCCGGCCAGCAGAAGCACGACGTAATGCATCCACCATCACAATGAGTTCAATCAGATTGTCGTTGGTCGGGGCACAGGTAGACTGGATAATAAAAACGTCCGATCCACGGACGTTTTCATTGATTTGCACGCTGACCTCTCCATCGCTGAAACGGCCGACTTCGGCGTCGCCCAGTTTGATATACAAACGGCTGGCAATTTTCTTGGCGAGTTCTGGTACGGCATTACCAGCGAATATCTTCATGTCGGGCACGGTAGGATCCTCAGGGCGGTGTTTGAGTCCGGTTAAAATCTTCGGATGGGCACTTGCAAGCCCATCCTCTCGTTATACGGCATGTTCCAACGCGGTCAGCACAGGCGACCGGTTGACCCCTCGCGCTACAAAACCGCGGCAATTGGCCGGTAAGTGGGCAAGGGCTCGACGAGCACTGAGTTCGTCCGGGAATTCAGCGAATACACTGGCGCCAGTACCCGTCATTCGAGACGGCGCGTATTCTACCAACCACTGTAAGGTTATTGCAACATCAGGGTAGAGGCGTTCGACCAGTGGCTGACAGTCATTGCGCCAACGGCGAACGTTGTCCAAGTCTAGTACATCATCGGCTGAAATCACGGCGCTGTTACGGATTAAATCCGGATGGGTAAACACCTCGGCGGTGCTGACATGGCAAGCTGGCGTGACAACCAGATAGATAGTTTCAGGCAATGTTACCTGCTGTAATTGTTCACCGACGCCTTGGGCAAAAGCGCTGTGGCCTTGCACAAAAAATGGCACATCAGCCCCCAGTTTCAGGCCAATAGCCGCCAGTTCGCTGCTCGTTAGCTGCAATTGCCATAACTGATTCAGCGCCAGTAAAGTGGTAGCGGCATCGGAAGAACCACCACCCAGACCACCGCCCATCGGTAACTTTTTATCCAGCACAATGTGCACGCCGGCCTCGGCTTTTGCCAGTGGTTTTAACGCCAGGGCAGCCCGATAAATCAGATTGTCCTGGCCCGCCAGTTGGGCGTCATTACAGCTTAAACTGATGTTGCCACTGGTATTGGCAGTAAAATGCAATTCATCGCCGTAATCCAGCATTTGAAATAAGGTTTGCAGCAAATGATAACCATCCGGCCGCCGGCCGGTGATATGTAAAAATAAATTCAGTTTGGCCGGTGCCGGTAAGGTGAGTTGGCCAGTCAGCTGGCCAGTTGCGGTGACCGCCGGCGTCGCGGCAGCAACAATGATATCAGTCATTCAATCAGGTCCATCAGGTTAACAAGGTTTATAGCGTCCATTTGCGGATCACCAGCGTGAGTTTGGTATCATTCGATTGCAGCACAATTTTTTGCGGCAAGGATAGCCGGTCCGGAAAAAACGACAGATAACTGACCTGCCAGCGCCGTTGCTGTGAATCGAGCAAACTAAAACTGGTCAGCCGACCGAGTGGATCCCAGCGCAGTTCTGAACTACTTGGCCCTGCCATGCCTTTGAGCCACAACGGCATTTCGGCAATCGGCAGTGACCAGCCAGATAAATAATCCAGTAACACATCGGCGGATTGCGCTTGATGGGTGTCGCCGCTCACTGTGACAGTGGCGCCAGCGGCTGTGGTTTGCAGTTGAAAAATATTAATACCAATAAAGCTATTCATCGAGGCCTGATAGTGCTCGCCTTGTTGTTGCCAATTCAGGCTGCCACTGACGCTATCCGCCGGCGCTTTAACGCCTAAGGTCGCGACTAGGCTAAATTTAGTTAAATTAGACAGTTGCTGTTGGCGTTGTTGGGTCGGCAACGGCATTTCCGCCACTTGAGGTTGCTGCCAACTGGCACAGCCAGCCAGCTGCAGCAGGACAGCACAACAAACAAATAAAGCGCGCTGGCGTAAAGATTGATTCATTCTATGATCTCTTTGGTTGATACATTCATGTTGCCGCAGCGCTTGCGGCGGCCTGGGATCTGTTGCTCTGGCCGCTACCACTAAGGTTAAAGCAGCCACAAACGCAGTTAAGGCTTTTCATGGCATCGGTATTTTCGTACAATTCGCGCTTTCTCCGTTGGCACGGCCCGTTCGCACGCCCTGTCAGGGCCACATCATACAGGTGAATGACTATTTTTGCGCTTGGCATTAATCACAAAACTGCGCCTGTAGCCTTACGGGAACAAGTTGCTTTTGCTCCGGAGCAAGTGGCGCAAGCGCTGCTGGATTTAACGGCGCAAACTCAGGTGACTGATGCGGTGATAGTGTCCACCTGCAACCGAACCGAGCTGTATTTTAGCGGCAGTGTGGCGCAATCGAAACAAGTGATTGCCTGGCTTGCCAAATTTCATCAGTTGGAACTGGTCGACGTCGCGGCGCATTTGTATCTGCATCAGGACGACGCCGCTGCCGCGCATTTGATGCGGGTAGCGGCCGGGCTGGATTCACTGGTGCTGGGTGAACCGCAGATTTTTGGCCAGGTCAAACAGGCTTATAGTCAGTCGCGGCAGGTCGGTACCATTCAACCGGTGTTTGAACGGTTATTTCAGAAAACTTTTGCGGTAGCTAAACAGGTCCGGACTGAAACCGACATTGGTGCCAGTGCGGTGTCAGTGGCTTTTGCGGCGGTGGCGCTGGCAAAACAGATTTTCGGTAAACTTGATACCGTCAAAGTGCTATTGATTGGCGCTGGTGAAACCATTGAGCTGGTGGCCAAACATTTACTGGAGCAGGGTGCATCCCAGCTCACGGTCGCCAACCGTTCTTATGACAGAGCGGCGGCGCTGGCCAGCCAGTTTCAGGGCCAGGTGGTGAGTCTGGCGCAGGTGCCACAAGCGCTGACCGATGCCGATGTGGTGATCAGTTCCACCGCCAGTACTTTGCCGATTGTCGGTAAAGGCATGGTGGAGCAGGCGTTAAAAAAACGCCGGCATAAACCGATGTTTTTGGTGGACTTAGCGGTTCCCAGAGACATTGAAGCTCAGGTGGCTGAGCTGGAAGACGCGTATTTATATACCGTCGATGATTTGCAAAATATCGTGTCGCAGAATATGCAGTCGCGCCAGCAAGCGGCTGCCCAGGCCGAAATCATGATTGCTGCCGGGGTGGCTGACTTCAGCCAGTGGTTGCAACTGCAAGGCAATATCGACTGGGTGCGGGATTACCGCGAGCGCTGTGAAGCGGTGCGGCACGAACTGGTGCAACGGGCGCTGAAGCAACTGGCCAGTGGTCAGGATGCGGAAAAAGTGTTGCAGGAAATGGCAACTAAACTCAGTAACCGGCTGATGCACGCCCCAACCAAAACCATCCGCCATTTGTTGCAGGATGACAGGGTTGAAGCTAAAACTTTGATCAATTTTTTATTAGATATCTAATCAGGTACCACATTCCCCATGAAAGAAACGGTTTATCGTAAACTCGAAGGTCTGGTTGAACGTTATGAAGAAGTTCAGGCGTTGCTCAGTGACGCTGGCGTGATTTCAGATCAAAGCCGCTTTCGGGAGTTATCCAAAGAATACAGCCAGTTAGAACCTATTGCGCTGGCATTCCATCAATTTCAGCAAGCGCAGCAGGATGTGGCTGGCGCTGAAGATATGATGAAAGACTCAGATCCGGATATGCGCGAGATGGCGCAGGAAGAGTTTAAAGCCGCCAAAGAGCGGGTGGAACAGCTGGACCAGGAATTACAAATCCTGTTATTGCCAAAGGATCCAAACGATCATAACAACTGCTTCCTCGAGATCCGCGCCGGTGCCGGTGGCGACGAAGCCGCTATTTTTGCCGGTGATGTATTCCGCATGTACAGCCGTTTCTGCGAAAAGCGCCGCTTTAAAGTCGAAATTGTCAGCTGTAATGAAGGCGAACATGGCGGTTATAAAGAAGTGATCGCCAGTGTGCAGGGCGAAGGCGCTTACGGTATTTTTAAATTTGAATCCGGCGGCCATCGGGTGCAACGTATTCCGGCCACTGAATCACAAGGCCGGGTGCATACCTCTGCCTGTACCGTGGCCATTATGCCGGAAGTACCGGAAAGTGAAGCCATTGAAATTAACCCAGCCGACTTAAAAGTGGATACCTACCGGGCTTCAGGCGCCGGTGGTCAGCACGTCAACAGAACCGATTCTGCCATCCGGATCACCCACTTACCCACCGGTATTGTGGTGGAATGTCAGGACGAGCGCTCGCAACATAAAAACCGTGCCCGCGCCATGAGCGTGCTGCAATCACGTATTCAGGCGGCTGAAGATGAAAAACGCCGTCTGGTGGAAGAATCGACCCGTCGTTCGCTGGTGGGCTCCGGTGACCGTTCTGAGCGGATCCGGACTTATAACTTCCCGCAGGGCCGGTTAACCGATCACCGCATTAACCTGACCATCTACCGTTTGCTGGAAGTGATGGAAGGTGAGTTAGATTTGGTGTTAGGTCCACTCAATAACGAACACCAGGCCGATCTGCTGGCGGCGTTGGCGGAAGAAAACCGTTAATGCCAGGCCATAGGGTGCTGTTGTGATACAAAGTTACAGTCAATGGCTGCAACAGGCGGCCACCGCTTTAACGGCTTTGGCTGAGCGCGACAGTGCGCTGGAGGATGTGCGATTGGAGGCGCGCCGGCTGCTGGCTGATGTGCTCCAGATCAGCCCGACCGCGCTGATGAGCCGGTTACCGGATCTGTTAACAGCGCCGCAGCAGGCGCTGTTAGAGGCTGCGCTGCAACGGCGCTTAACCGGTGAACCGCTGGCTTATATCACCGGCCGCTGGTGGTTCTGGGATCTGGAACTGGAAGTGGCGCCTTGTACTTTAATTCCCCGGCCTGATACCGAATTACTGGTGGAACAGGCGTTGGCGCTGGCATTACCGGCGCAGGCGCAAGTGCTGGATTTAGGCACAGGCACCGGCGCTATCGCGCTGGCACTGGCCAACAGTCAACCGAACTGGCAAGTGACGGCGGTTGATTTTGCCCCGGCAGCTGTGGCGCTGGCGAGCCGCAACCGTGACCGGCTTGCGCTTGGTAATTGCCAGATCCGCCAAAGCGACTGGTACAGTGCCCTTGACGGCTGCCGGTTTGATTTAATCCTTAGTAACCCCCCTTACATTGACGCAGCCGATCCACATTTGCAACAGGGCGATGTCCGGTTCGAACCCGCCAGCGCTTTAGTGGCGCCCGGTCAAGGCCTGGCAGATTTGGCAAAAATTTGCGCTGGCGCTATGGCCCATCTGCAGCCGGATGGCTGGTTATGGCTGGAACATGGTTATCAGCAAGCCGAAGCAGTCCGCCAGTTGTTACTGCAAGCCGGTTTTTGCAACGTCAGTTCCAGACGCGATTATGGCGGCCAATGGCGCATCACGGGCGGCCAGCGCTGCTGATTGCGGTAACTGCTTCGTTTTCCCGCCACTTTTGCCTGGTATTGACAGTTTTCTTGGTTGATTTCACAGCATTTTTTTGACCGCACCGCATTTACCGCATATAACTACTGCTAGCACAACAAGAAGTAGATATGAGGGAATGGCGGTGGCCAACGATTTTTTATTTGCCGATGAACCGGAAGAGCAGTTGCCAACACATAGCGGCAGTTGGAAGGTGTTGATTGTTGATGATGAACCTGAAGTGCATGCCGTCACTAAACTGGCGTTGAGTGATTTTGCTTTTCAGGGCAAAAATCTGGAATTTTTCAGTGCTTATTCCGGCGCCGATGCCAGAGCGCTGATTGCCTTACACCCGGATGCCGCCATTATTTTGCTTGATGTGGTGATGGAAACTGACGATGCCGGTTTGCTGGTGGCCCGTTATATCCGCGAAGAGCTGCATAATCATTATGTGCGGATTATTTTACGGACAGGTCAACCCGGCCAGGCGCCCGAGCGGCAGGTGATTGTCAATTACGATATCAACGATTACAAATCTAAAACCGAGTTGACGGCGCAAAAGCTGTTTACTGTGGTGATGTCGAGTCTGCGCTCATACCGCGATATTTTATCGATAGATTCCAGCCGCCAGGGGCTGGAGAAAATTATTACCGCCTCCGCTGATTTATTTTCTGCCCATTCGATGGAGCAATTTATTGATGGTGTGTTGCAACAACTAACCTCCATTTTAGGTTGTGATGAAGATGCGCTGCTGGTGACATCCAGTCTGGTGGCCGGCAATATCAATGATAATCAGCAGCCGGACGAATTGGTGGTGTTTGCCGGTCTTGGCGAGTTTGAACATAAAGAAGGGCAGTCGGTGGCACAGGTGTTGGACCCGGTGCTGATGGACGCTTTTCATCAGGCGCTGCACAGTCGTAGCATTGTCTACAAAGACAACTATCTGGTGGCCTATTGCACCAGTAAATTTACCCACGGTTCCTTGTTGTATGTGTCGGGTCTGCCGACTTTAGTGACCGATAATCAGAAACGGCTGATTGAATTGTTTTCACAAAATGTGCAGATCGCCTATGAAAATGTGCAACTGCAAAATGAAATTGAAGATACCCAGCGCGAGATCGTGTATCGGCTCAGTGAAGCGGTGGAGCAACGTTCGATTGAAACCGGTAATCATGTCAAACGGGTCGCTTTTATCTGTTATGAGCTGGCCAAAGGTTATGGTCTGGCCGATGATGAAGCCGAGAAACTGATGTTCGCTTCGCCGTTACATGATGTCGGTAAAGTGGGGATCCCGGATGGCATCTTAAATAAACCGATGAAATTACAAGAACATGAGTGGGAAGTAATGAAAACTCACTCGAACATTGGCTATGAAATTCTGAAAAATTCGAAGCGGGCTATTATTCAGGCCGGGGCTGTGATTGCCCGTGATCATCATGAAAAGTGGGATGGCACTGGTTATCCTGAAGGTAAAAAAGGCGAAGACATTCATGTGTACGGCCGAATTGCGGCGCTGGCGGACGTGTATGACGCGCTCAGACACCGCCGTTGTTACAAATCTGCCTGGAATGCAGAAGCCACTTTGGCGCATATCATCGCTGAATCCGGTAAACAATTTGAACCGGCCTTGGTCGAAATCTTAAAACTTCGGGTCGACAAACTGGAGTCTATCCTGCAAAAATACCCGGATGAGGAATAACAACGCGTTTTGGCGTTGACCCAACAGCCACCTCAGGGTGGCTGTTGTGTTTCATCATCACACCCGGCTGCGCTTGGCCGGCTTTTACTGCAGAATTGCTTGGCTTGGCCACAGCACTAAAAAAAGAGAGAACACCTGATGTACATGGCACTGAAACATACCCACTTGTTACTGGTTGCGATCAGTTTATCGTTATTGTTGTTGCGGTTCGGGCTGTCGCTGAAAGACTCGCCATTGTTACAGCGGAAATTTCTGAAAATTGTCCCCCATGTGGTTGATACCTTATTGCTGTTGTCAGCGGTTGGTTTGATGCTGACTATTTCGCAATATCCTTTTGTTAACCCTTGGCTGACGGAAAAACTGTTTGGCGTGCTGGCGTATATTGCGCTTGGCGTGATGGCTTTAAAAGGCCGTACTTTGTTGCTGCGTAGTTTTGGCCTGGCCGGTGCGCTGGGTTGGTTAGTGCTGGTGGTGAAAGTGGCTATCACTAAACAACCGGTGTTGTTTGGTTAATGGTTTCATGTGGTGGCAGGCTGGCCATTGCCATGGCTTTGGCCAACCTGCAGCGGTCAGAATTTTCAGCTGACCCCGGTTTTTTGCCGGCAGCGGTGCTAAACTGCGGCCGTTATTTTTTGCTATTGCAGGAGGCCTGATGGCCAGTCAAATTATTCGGGTTGGCAGCATTGACGTTGCCAACGACAAACCTTTTGTGCTGTTTGGCGGCATGAACGTACTGGAATCACGGGATCTGGCGATGCGGGTGGCGGAACATTATGTCACTGTCTGTCAGAAACTGGGCATCCCTTATGTGTTTAAGGCCTCGTTTGATAAAGCCAACCGTTCTTCCGTCCATTCCTACCGTGGACCAGGGCTGGAAGCGGGCTTAAGAATTTTTGAAGAAATAAAACGGACCTTTCAGGTGCCTCTGATCACCGATGTGCACGAACCTTATCAGGCCGCGCCTGTGGCGGAAGTGGTGGATGTGATCCAGTTACCGGCATTTTTAGCCCGGCAGACCGATTTGGTGATTGCGATGGCCAATACCGGCGCCGTGATCAATGTGAAAAAACCACAATTTCTGGCCCCGCATGAAATGCGGCATATCCTGACCAAATTCAGTGAAGCCGGCAATGATCAGGTGATCCTGTGCGAACGCGGTTCCAGCTTTGGCTATAACAACCTGGTAGTCGACATGCTGGGTATGGACGAAATGAAGCAGTATGCGCCGGTGATTTTTGACGCCACCCACGCGTTGCAAAAACCTGGTGGCCGCACCGATTCCGCCGATGGCCGTCGGGCCCAGGCGGCGCAGCTGGCTCGCTCTGGCATGGCGCTTGGGTTGGCCGGTCTGTTTATTGAAGCCCACCCGAACCCGAATGAAGCAAAATGCGACGGTCCTTGCGCTTTACCGCTGGATAAGCTGGAGCCATATTTACAGCAAATGCAGGCACTGGACCAGTTAGTGAAAAGTTTCCCACCGCTGGATACTGCTGCCAACTGAGGTGCGGCACCGGCTGCAGCCATGCAGGCCAGCCGGTGCCGATTTTGGCTTTTATCCCCTAATAACGTTCGGTGATAAAAGCCACCACCTGTTGATACTCGTGATTGACCGCCGCTAAATCGACTTCAATACCGGGCCAGTGTTGTTGCCGGACGCTGCCGGCCAATTTTTTGCAGCTCTCACTCAGTGCCAAAGCGCCGATACTTTTGGTCATGGCCTTAAACTGATGTAACACTGCTTCCAGCTCATCGGGCTGGCGCGCCGCGGCATGAGCCGCAAGCCGATTGATTAAGTCCAGACTGGTGCTGACAAAATACTGCAAACAGGCCTGATGCTGCTGCGGATCCGGGCCGAGAAAGTTCGCGATGGTGGTAAAACAAATCGGCGACAGCTGACTCGTCGTCGCGACGGCTGCGGCTAACTCCGGCGCTGCTTGCAGGTTGGAGTGTGGTAGCCACATCTCAAGCAGTTGCTGCAATTTTGCCAATTCCACCGGTTTAGTCAGATAACCATCCATGCCGATACTGCGGCATTTTTGTTCTTCCCCTTTGAGCGCATTGGCCGTGATAGCAATGATCCGGGTGTAATCCTGGCGCGAATCTGCCATCAGCGCTGCTTCGCGCCGGATACTGGTCGCCAGTTCATAACCACTGAGCATCGGCATATGTAAATCAGTCAGCAGCAGCGGATAATGATACAACCGCCATTTTTCCAGCGCTTGTTGGCCATCAGTGGCCACGTCAGCGGTATAACCAAGAGCTTCTAATTGCGCCAGCAACACTTGCCGGTTCATTTCATTGTCTTCAGCCAGTAAAATCAGTTGTCGTGTTGCCAGCGCTTGCTGACGCTCTGGCACCGGCAATAAGTTAGCGGCAAGGTTGCTGACGGCTGGGGCTTGCAACCGGCCGCTCGCCAGCAGTACAGCTTCGTATAGTTGACTGCGACACAAGGGCGCGCAGTGCAGATGCTGTAACCGCGGGTGCAGGCTTTCAGCCAGTTCAGGTTTGTTGCTGAGTAGGATGATGGTGATTGGCCGCCCGGTCAGCAGTTGCCACAGCAGTTCCTGCTCAAATGGCGTGTCTGTCGCCTGCAATAGCCAAATTTCGCTCTGTTGCGCTTGCAAAGATTCTGCCAGCGCCTGCCATTGCTGCGGATCGTCCGGCAGCAGTTGCAAGCTGGCACCAGCGTAGCTCAGGTAGCTCTGCATCGCTGCGGCAGCGACCGGCTGCTGGCAAAATAATCTTAATTGCAGACCGGCCAGCAGTTGCGGATCGGTCGGCTGGCTTTGATGGCTGCGGCGCAACGGAATTTGCAGCATAAAGCAACTGCCGGCACCGACGGTACTTTGCACCTGAATTTCGCCATACATCAGCGCAGCCAGCCGCTGACAAATCGACAGCCCCAATCCGGTGCCACCAAAATGCCGGGTAATTGAATCATCGGCCTGATGAAAAGGCTGAAAGATTAGCTGCAATTGCCGCGCAGACATACCTTTGCCATTATCGCTGACACTGATTTGCACCTGACAGGCATCATGCTGGCTGCTGAGTAACTCAGCCCGGATCTGCACCTGACCCAGCCTGGCACTGCTGCTGTGGGTAAATTTAATGGCATTCCCTGCCAGGTTATACAGAATTTGCCGCAGCCGCACCGGATCGCCAATCAGGCCATCCGGGATCGCAGGATCAACATAAATATGAAAATCCAGTTGGCGCTGATAAGCCATAGACACCAGAATGCGGCCGACCGCTTCAATCGTATCGTTCAACGATAACGGGATGGCTTCCAGCTCCAGTTTACCGGCCTCAATTTTGGAAAAGTCCAGAATATCATCCAGGATATGCAGCAGGGCAAAAGACGAATCACGGATAGTGTCCGTCATCCGCAATTGCGCCGCCGCCAGTGGGGTTTTGCGTAATAAATCTATGGTGCCGATAATGCCATTCATCGGGGTGCGGATTTCATGACTCATGGTGGCCAGAAAAGTGGATTTAGCGGCACTGGCTTTTTCCGCATGCTGGCGGGCACTTTCCAGCGCATCAGTGCGTTGCCGTAATGTCAGCGCCTGTTGCTGTAACTGGCTGGCATGCTGTTGGCTTTGTTGCTGATTCAGTTGTTGCAGTTGAGCTAATTTTTTCAGCAGTTGATTAAACTGGTTGAGCACAGGCTGTAGCGGCACCGCCTCCTGCGGCAGATGGAGACTGCCATGATAGTGTTCTTGTTGCAGGACAGTGTCCAGTTCCTGCTGTAACTGACGCAATGGCCGGTTGCACCTTTGAGCCAGCCACCAGGCCGCCAGGGCCGCCAGCGCCAGTGAGGGTAAGGTCAGCCACAACAGGGTGCTCAGCCAGTCTGGCAATGCCGTAGTCTGTGGTCGTTGCACCAGCATCAGTTGTCCGAGTAATTGATCTTTAGCCCGCACCGGCAGCAACTGCACCTGAAAGCCGCGTTGCTGTTCTGGCGCTAATAACGCCGCTTCGACCGAAAACTCAGACCATGAGACGGCATTGCGGTAAATCTGTGCCGGCGTGGTCTGGGCCTGGATAAAAAAAGCGCCGATGCCAAATTCCGCCGGATTCATCAGTTGTAACAACTGATTAGGTTTGAGTGCCGGCTGCGCCTGCAGCAGTGCCACCAAAGCCTGTGCCTGCAATTCAGCTTGTGCCGCCAGCGGCGGGCGCTGGTTTGAGTTAACAGGGTGCAAGACAATCAGCAGCAAGCTTTGCAGCACCAGCATCAACAATGTTAGTAGCGTAAAATAACGCAGAAATACTGGGGTATAACTAGGTTTTTGCATCCGATACAGCCAGAAACAGGCAATGACCTTGATTTTAGTTGTTTTTTGTCGGCACACCAGTTGCCAGGGTGAAATTAACCAAGGCTGGCGAAATTTAGGTCTGAGCGTTTTTGCCCGGGAATCAGCGCGAGAATATGGCAAAATCGCCGCTAAACAGGCTTTTTTTCAGCGTTTTGTTCAAGTTCTAAGCTGTTGAGCAGGCTTTTCGAAAAAAATGTTGACTTGATCCGGCAAAATCCGTTTAATACGCCACGTTGCCCAGATAGCTCAGTCGGTAGAGCAGCGGATTGAAAATCCGCGTGTCGGTGGTTCGATTCCGCCTCTGGGCACCATAAATTTTGGTGTATTGAAATAGCTTGTTGTTCTGCAGCAAATCAACTCTCAGTATCACCCGGTGTTCGCTTCAGCTGACATTGCCGCTTTAGCTCAGTTGGTAGAGCAACTGACTTGTAATCAGTAGGTCATCCGTTCGACTCGGATAAGCGGCACCATTTGAAGACCAGTTTTGCCCAGATAGCTCAGTCGGTAGAGCAGCGGATTGAAAATCCGCGTGTCGGTGGTTCGATTCCGCCTCTGGGCACCATAAACAGTAAGCCCCGCAAGCAATTGCGGGGCTTTTTGTTTTACCAGGGCCTGGTTTTTGTCAGCGACATTCTCAGCAGCATTGCTGCTTGGCGTCAGTGTCGCTGCACAGCCCAATGTCCGTCGTGTCCCCATCAGCCCCGGCATGGTCACCGGAGCTGGCAGGGGGAAGGTTATGCACCAGTTGCGCGGCTTTCGCGCTGCATCAGCAGGCTAAGCGCGCAGGGCAGTACTGTCAGCGTCAGGATGGTGGCGGCAAATAAACCACCGATAATGGCATAGGCCATCGGTCCCCAGAACACCTGGCTGGCAATTGGCAGCATCCCCAGGATCGCGGCAGCCGCGGTCAGTAAAATAGGTCTGGCGCGGTGGCGGGTCGCGGCCATAATAGCGTCATCCCGGCTCATCCCGGCGGCAACATTGCTGTCGACTTCACTGATCAGGATCACCGCATTACGGATAATCATCCCAGCCAGCGCGATCACTCCCAGCAGCGCCACAAAACCCATAGGCGTTCCGGTTGGCAACATTGCCAGCACAATACCAATCAGACCAAAGGGGGCTGTGATAAAGGCCAGCAGCGTGCGGGACAGGCGCTTGAGCTGGATCATCAGTAGCACCAGCATCACCAGCATAGTGACAGGTAATACCGCAAACACTGAAGCATTGCCTTTTTCCGACTCAGCTGCTGCTCCGCCAATCTCCAACTGATAACCGGCTGGCAGCTGTGCACTAAAAGTGTTGACTGCCGGGGCCAGACTCTCAACCACCGCCTGCGCTGTCATGCCCGGTGCAATATCGGCCTGCACCGTGATAAAAGCTTGCCGCTGCCGGCGCCAAATCATCGGATCACTCAGGGTATAACTGACTTTGGCGATCTGACGCAGCGGTACAGCACGGCCATCCGCGGTGCGGATTTGCAAATTGGTGATGGTCGCCAGATCGGCGCGTTCATTGCTTTGCCCCCGCACCACCACATTCACCAGCCGCTTGCCATCCCGCACTGAGGTCAGCGTCTGACCAGAGAAAATAGTGGCCAGCGCTGTAGCGACATCTTCAGAACTGAAACCGGCAGCCCTGGCTTCGGTCTGATTGACTTCCACCTGCACACTGCGCTCCGGCTCGCCAGCAGTCATATTGACGTCCCGGCTGTGCGGATTGTCGCCAATCATGGCACTCAGCGCCAGAGCCTGAGTCCGCACCACGTCGATATCGGGCCCCATCACGCGGTATTTCAGTGGCCAGCCCACCGGTGGCCCCAGTTCCAGCGGCGACACCCGGACCACGAGATCACTAAATTGTTGCCGGATCAGGCTGTCCAACCGCTGACGGACCGCATCACGCTCGGCCAGACCCTTGGTCACCACCACGATTTGTGCCACATGTTCATGACTGAGCAGCACATCCATCGGAAGATAGAAGCGGATGGCACCGGTGCCGATATAGCTGGAAAAATAGGCGACATCCTGATCGGCGCGCAGCACTTGTTCCAGTTCGGCGGTGCGGCGGGCGGTTTCAGTCTGCGCACTGTTTTGCGGCAAATTGATACTAATTAACAGCTCAGGCCGGTCTGATGCCGGGAAAAACTCTTCCTGCAACTGCGAACTGCCAACCAGTGCCAGCGCAAAGAGTGCCAGCGCCAGCACAATACTTTGGCCACGCTGGCGTAGCGCTGTGGCCAAAAGCCTGTCATAAGCCTGAGCCATAGCACCGGGCGCCGGATGACTGGCGCCGGGCGTGGCTTTTAACAGCCAGACTCCGAGCAGTGGTGAAAACAGTACTGCGACTATCCAGGAACTGAGCAGCGCAATCAGCACCACCATAAATAACGAGAAGCAATATTCCCCGGCGCTGGATGAGGCAAAACCAACCGGAATAAAACCGGCAATCATCACCAGGGTGCCGGTCAGCATTGGAAATGCGGTCGTTTCATAGGCATAAGTGGCAGCCCGGCGTAAATCCCAGCCAGCCTCCAGCCGTGACACCATGGCTTCGACGGTGATCATGGCATCATCCACCAACAAACCCAGCGCAATGATCAGCGCGCCCAGTGAAATCCGTTGCAGGCCGATATCAGCCAGTTCCATGCCAACAAAGGTCATCGCCAGCACGACGGGCACCGAGACTGCAACCACCAGACCGGCGCGGGTTCCCAGCGACACAAAGGAAACGGCCAGCACAATCACGATGGCTTCAATCAGCACCTTGATAAAACCACCGACGGCGTCTTTCACCACCGCCGACTGATCGGCGACTACATGCATCTCAATACCATGCGGCAGATCCTGCGCCAGTTGTTGCATCGTGCTGCGAATGGCCTGACCAAATTCCAGCATATTGCCGGTTGGCGCCATTGAAATGGCCAGCCCCAGCGCCTTTTCGCCATTGACTTTAAACAGTGGCGCGGGTGGCTCTGCCAGTTGTCTTGACACTGTGGCAATCTCAGACAAAGCGACAAAACGGTCGCCCAGTCGTAGGGTGATATCGCGGATACTCTGCTCAGAGGTAAAAGCACCGCTGACCCGCAGGCTGATACGTTCCTGCTCGGTTCGCACTACGCCGGTGGGCGTCACGGCATTTTGCGCCTGAATACTTTGCATTACCTGGGCTGGATCCAGCCCAAGCCCTGCCATCCGGCGCGGCGAAAATTCGACCACAATTTGTTCTTCTTCCACGCCGAGCATGTCAATTTTGCCAACGTTCGGTACTTGTAGCAGCGCCGCCCGCAGATCTTCGACATAGTCTCTGACTTCACGCGGGCTGAAACCGTCGGCGACAAACCCAAAAATGGTGCCAAAAGTGTCATCAAACTCGTCGTTGACCGCTGGGGGTGAACTCCCTTGCGGCAGGCTGGGCGCCAGATCCTGCATTTTTTTCCGCACTTTGTACCAGATATCCGGCACCATCGCGGGCGGGGTATTGTCTTTCAGCGCCAGAAACACCACAGCTTCGCCGCTTTTGGTATAACTTTCGACAAAATCCAGATAAGGAATTTCCTGCAGCTTTTTCTCAATAGGTTCGGTCAGCAAATTCATCGTGTCGAGGACGGTGGCACCTGGCCAGCCAGCGGACACTACTGCGGTTTTGATGGTAAAGGCCGGATCTTCATTGCGCGGTAACCGATCATAACTGAGCACACCGCAGACCATCACGACCAGCAGTAAAAATGCTACCAGTTGCTGATTGGCCAGCGCCCAGGCCGACAGATTAAAACCGCCCTGGGTTGCCTGGGTCTGATGCTGAGTGAGCTTCATGCTTTTGGCTCCGTCAGCAGTCGTACTGTCATACCTGGTCGTAATTTAGCCACTCCGGCAATCACGACTTGTTCGCCGCCGTTCAGCCCTGCACTGATCACCACGTCCTGCTCGGTATAACGGCTGATGCTGACGGGTTTCAGTTGCAGCTGCGAGCTCTGCGGATCTACCACATAGACGGCAGGTTCTGTGCCAGCTCTGGTCAGCGCTGAGGCTGGTATCAGCACGACATCAGAAGCCGGTTTATCGATACTGCCCTGCACAGTGGCACCAAAACCAAAGGCAGCTGGCGGTTGTTCCAGTTTGACTCTGACCCGGATGGTACGGGTGACCGGATCGGCCACCGGACTGACATCGCGGATTTGACCTACCGCCTGAATGCTTGGATCGGACAACAGCGTTACCAGCACTTGTGGCTGGCCTTGGTGGCTGTGGATCAAGCTTTCAGAGACATCAAAGACGGCATCGCGGCCAGATAAGGATGCTAAACGAACGATTTCCTGGCCGGCACTGACCACCTGACCCGGATTGGCTGCGACTGCGGATACGATGCCATCGCTGCTGGTGGTCAGACGGGTAAAGCTGAGTCGATCCCTGGCGCTGGTCACATTGGCTTCTGCACTCTGGCGGGCCGACAAACTGGCTTCATACTCTGATTTGGCTTGTTCCAGCTGTGCTGCCGATACTGCGCCACCGGGTGACAATTGTTGTAACCGGTTAAAATTGGATTGTGCCAGTTTTTCCGCACTGACCGCGCTGTCGAACTGCGCTTTGGCGGCTTTGAGCTGATTGTCACTATCGCTGGGATCTAAAGTGGCAATCACAGCTCCGGCTTTGACCACAGCCCCAACGTCCACCAACCGCTGCACCAGTCGGCCATCGATGCGAAAACCAAGGCTGGTTTCTTCGGACGGCCTGATTTCACCGGTTTGCACCAGCTTTTCGGCTGCGCTGCCAGCGCTGACAAGGATGGTCTTCACCGGCCTGATGCTTTCAGTGACAACTGGCGGCGCTTCAGAGCAACCACTGAGAGCCAGGAACGTGGCACAAAAAGTGACTATTGCAGTCAGCGACCGCATGGGGCGCCACCAGGCTGGGGTGGGGCATGACAGACTGGAAAACACAAACATAATAACTCCTCAAGGTAAACCGCCGCTGGCGGCAGATGGCAAATCCGTTTGAAAACATCAGTGTTGTCGGGCAACTGCTGGTATGCCGTTATTGTCAGTTCCGACTGTTGCAGTTATGCAGGATAACGTTGGCAAAATTCTGTCCAGCCGGCAGCAAGCAATTTTTTCGCCTGTTCAAGGGTGTTGCGACCTTCAATCGGCGTTTGCGCCAACGCCAGCCGTGAACCGGCAATGGCAAAGTGTAGCAACAGGTTCAGACTGCTATGTAAATCAGCACTGGCCCCGGCCGGAAAAAATGGTGCCGCCACTTCACAAAACACCGCCAGATGCCGGGCTGTATCCTGCTGATCCAGGTCTTGCATTTCTTTATCGGTGGCTGTGCCTGCCCAGATATCCCGCACCACGGGATCATCGCGAAACAGCTGATAATGCAGTTCCAGTACTTGCAGAAATAGTGCACTCAGTTCAGCCCTGCTGTTGACGGGGGTAGCAAAAACCCCGGCCAGCCGCTGCTGAAAGATCTCGACATAATATTGCCCCAGTGCCAGCACTATGGCTTGTTTATTACGGTAGTACTGATACATCGAACCCGGCGTCACCCCGGCCAGGCTGGCAATTTCACTGATGGTCAGATTCGCGCAGCCTTTTTGCAAAATAATGCTGCTGGCAGCCTGCAGAATTTGATCGCGGCGTTGTTTGCTACGTTCTTGTTTGGGTTGGCGCACACTTAGATCCTGCAGTTTGTTTGTCATGGCTATAAACCTGAAAATTTTTCACATTTTAAGCGGCGGTGAAGCCGTAGGCAATAATAATCTGAAACTTATTCAGCTTTTATTGTCATCTGGTTGCAATGCGTTGCCGGCAAACTGTTGGGTGTTAACGGATGATTTAGACCTCTGGCTGTCTTTGCTGCTGTTCTTTGTCATCACGCTGTATTGACCTGAGGTTGTTGATGAGTGCAGTTGGTGTTGGATTGTCGTTGCCATTATCTGAGGCTGTTGCCGCGCGTTTGACAACCTGCGAGCAGGCGGCTGCAGTGACAGTCGCCACTTTGCAGCCACAGCGTCCGGCGCTGAATATGACCCAGTTATTCCAGCAGCACTGGACTGGTTTATGCGGGTTTTTATACCGTCTATATGGCGCCGGTCCACCAGAGCCGGAAGATGTAGCGCAAGAAGCTTTTTCGGTGTTAAGCGGATTAAAAGACAGCAGCCATATCGAGCAGCCAAAAGCCTTTTTATATAAAGTGGCGATTAATATTGCCCTGAAAGCGCGGCGCACCAATCAACAGTTGCCCATCAAAGCCCCGGTCGAAACGCTGGATCTGCTGTTATCAGAGGCCGCCGATCCGGAACAACACTTACAACAACAGCAAGGGTTACAGCAAATTGCCACGGCCATCGCTGGTTTGACGGAAAAACAACGTTTTATTTTATTGTCGAGCCGGATCCAGGGCAAAACCTATAGCCAGATTGCCGCCCAAACCGGTTGGAGTCTGGCCGATATCAGCCGGCAACTCCATCAGGTGCTGGATATCTTATTAAAAGTGACTGAAGCCGGCATACCAGCAAACGAGGCTCCAGCGCAGCCACAGCCAGCCCAGGGAGTGGAGGCATAATGCCAGCTAACGCGCATGAGGCGCAGATCCGTCAGCAGGCCAAAGACTGGTTTGTCCGGCTGAATTCCGGTGAAACCGAAGCCAGCACCCAGGCAGAATTTCAGCAGTGGTTGCAAAGCTCAGCTTTGCATGCTGAAGCTTTTGCCGGTATTGCCAGGCTCTGGCAACAGTTAGGCCTGAGTGATGCGGTGATTGATGCTGCTATCGACTATCAGACAAAGCTGGCGCAACAGTGCTGGCAAGCAGAGCCAGCCGTTCAGGCGCTTGCTGCCCCTACAAGTGTCCCCAGGCAACCCAGCCGCTACAATGCGACCGGCCGTTGGCTCAGTGGTTTGGCCGCCTCAGTGTTATTGTGTTGCTGGTACTGGTTGCCATCCGCGCCGAATGCACCCGCGCAGTTGAGGTATCAAAGCGCGGTGGCTCAGGTGCAACAGCTGCAGTTACCGGATGGCTCGGCGGTCACTTTAGCGCCTGACAGTCAGTTTGATCTCCAGCTGAGTGAGAGGCGACGTCAGGTGCAATTGCAACGGGGCCAGGCCATGTTTGCGGTGGCACATCTGGCAGAGAGTCGTTTTGTGGTGCAGGCCGGTCAGACTGAGATTACTGTCACCGGCACCCGTTTTGTCGTCAGCCGCTTGGCAAAGGGCGTGCAGATTGCGGTGTTACAAGGTTCGGTACTGGTCGGGGCACGCGGTGCTGCAAGTCCAATGGTATTACAAGCTGGCGAGCACATTGTCACCGCCACCGATGGTCAGCCCATTGGCGATAAAACCCAGTTACCGCTCGATTATCTGCCGGATTGGGTGTCGGGCCGATTGAGCTTTCAGCAGGCAACACTGAGCGATTTTTTATTGGCCCTACAGCCTTATCTAAGCAAAAAAATTGTTTTTGATCAGGCGAAACTATCTCACCTGCAGATCAGTACTGCAGTGACCGCCAGTCAGGCCCAGACAGTGCTACAAAGTTTGCCTGCGGCTTACCCTGTACAATTGATTGAAACTGAGCAGGAATTTCAATTGCAGCTGTTGCCGGATTAACAGCTCGCAGCCATCAATCGATAGATTAATCTGCCATCAACTGGTCGAGTCCATCCTATTGACCTACCAAATGATGTTTGGCGGGCCCGGCCGGACAACTGGCGGCCACTTTGTGAAGCTTTGATGAAGCTTGTGTTTGCCCTGAAAAACTGCGCGCTATTTTGCCTCTTTATTTCGACAGTCGACTGCAATGCTGTTTTTTCTTGCATCGCTCCTGACGGAGCTTAATCAACGGAGTCTGAAATGAAGATGTTCCCGAACCCGCTTGGGCAACCTGTGCTCAAACCCTTAGCCTGTGCTGTGGCGCTGGCACTGAGCAATTTGCTGGCGCTGCCAGTGATGGCGACTGATGTTGCTGCCACTGAGTGGCAGGTCACTGCGGTTGACTTGACCACAGCGCTGCATCAGTTGTCGTATCAGAGTGGTCAGATCATTATTGCGCCGGGCCGGTTGGTCGGCCAACAACAGGTGACACCTTTTGCCGGCACTATGTCATTGCCAGAGGCGTTGCAACAGCTGTTACAGGGCACAGGTTTGCTGGCGGTGCGCCAGCCCAATGGCAGTTATGTCATCCAGCAGCAACCAGGCAAGCAGGTGGCGACCGACAGCCAGCCAACAGCTGTTAATCAGGCCAGCAGCACAGTACCGATGGAAGTGATTATGGTCACCGCCAGTAAAAGAGCCACCAGTGTGCTGGACGTGGCCGCCTCCATGGCTGTGCTCAGTGCCGAGCAGTTAAAAGATGCCGCGGTGAAAGATTTCAGCGGTTTATTCCAGGCGGTGCCTGGTGTGTCTATTAACTCGGCATTTGGTGGTCCGCAAAACAGTTTTATTACCATCCGCGGTATTGGTGGCGCCGATGACTATAAACCCAATGGCAACCCATCGGTGGCACTGCATGTGGATGGCATTTATCAGACGTCGAATGCCTATCTGGCGATGCCGCTGTTTGATATTGAACGGCTGGAAGTGCTCAAAGGCCCACAGGGTACTTTATATGGCCGCAATACCACGGCCGGTACCATTAATGCGATTACCCGCAAACCCGGCGCCGAATTTGACGGTTATGCCAGCGTCGATTATGGCAGTTTTCAGGCGACCAGCGCTGAAGCGGCCTTCGGTGGCGCTGTGACTGACCAGCTTGGAGTACGGCTGGCGGTAAAAATGGAGCAGGGCGGTGGTTATATGACCGGCATGGGCGCTGGCCGTTTTGCCGGTTTCTCCCCCAAGGGCTTTGAAAAACAGATCCCGGCCATTCAGGATCCTGGTCAACGTGATGGCTTTGGCGATAAGGACTTGTTCGCGCTGCGGGCGACCTCTGTCTATCAGTTCAGTAGCGCGACTGAATTAACGCTGCGGTATTTTTTCAGCGCCGATCAAGGCGATACTTTGCAATATGACCGTATTGCCTATGACGCCGAAAGCAGCGCCGGTAAGCTGAAAAACGCCGGTGAAGACAGCGATCCGTACCGTTTTTATTCAGATGAATATTATCGTCACGATATCAGCATTTCCGGAGTGCAGGCTGAGCTGGAGCATCAGCTGTCCGCTGATTTGCAATTAAATACCTTAGTGGGCCATCAGCAAAGCGACCGTAAAATGGGCGGTAATGGCGATGGTACGCCTTATCAGGCTTATAAGTATTTGTTTGATGAGGCGTTATCCCAGTCGTCGCTGGAAATTCGTTTCAGTGATAGCACAGGCGGCGATTTTGACTGGCTGGCAGGGGCGTTTTTAGTCACGGATAGCGTTGATTTCCAAAGCGACTGGACCAGTTTTGATGTGCGCTCGGTGTATCGCTCGCCCTATCAGCAAAGTCGCAACAGCGCGGCGTTATTTTCCAATCTGGACTGGTATGCCAGCAATGACTGGAAACTGTCGGCCGGACTGAGGTTTACCCGTGATCATGCCAAATTCAGTGGTCATAATCAGGATTTAAACCCATGGGGCACTTCGATCTATACCACAGTGTTTAAATCGCCAGGTTATTTTAGCTGGGATCGGGACTTTTCCGACCAAAACCTGTCGGCCAAATTAACCGCGCAATATTATCTGACCGACAGCAGTAATCTGTATGCATCGGTCAGCAATGGCTATCGTGGCGGCGGTTTTGATGGCACCTCGATTTTCTCACTGGAGGAAACCATGCCTTTTGATTCGGAAACTGTGGTGGCGCTGGAAGCCGGTTACCGTTACAGCGGGGATGTGTTAAATGCCAGTCTGGATGCTTTTGGTTATAACTTTAAAGAAATGCAGGCGACCACCCGTTTATCCAATGATACCAATGGACGTGCCAACGTCGGAGCGGCCGAGGTGCGTGGACTGGAAGCTGCCTTGTCGGCGGCGCTGTGGGGCAATGGCTGGCAGCAGGTATCGCTCGACACCTCGGTTAGCTTTGTCAAATCAGAAATCACTGAGTTCAGTTCAAACCGGATCAGCGAAGTGACCAATACCATTGGCGATCAGCTGCCGGGCGCACCAGAGCTGACTTATCAGCTGACGCTTTCGCATCACTATAGTTTTAGCGATGGCTCGGCGCTGCGCAGCCGGTTGAGTTATATGTATCACGACGAAGAGTCGAACCGGCTGAATGCTGAAGCTGGCAATATCACGCCTGCTTATGGCTTGCTGAATTTACATTTAGACTGGCAATACAATGAATCGCTGGTGTGGTCCCTGTATGGCCGTAATATCACTGATAAAGTGTACTTTCTGGAGCTGAATGCCGGTAGCCGGCTGGTCGGTGCACCGGCAAGTTATGGCCTGGGCGTGAAATACAGTTTTTAAATTAAGTGCAATATAACCTCACTCACCACGGCAGTGCAGATATGCCCTGCCGTTGGTTGCGGATCTGGCTGTCATCTAAGCTTGGCGTTGCTGTGGTTTTTTACGCTTTTTTCCTGTCATTCTGTTTGGTTCAGTTATTGCTAAAACAGACAATCCGGTCTAAGCTGCGTCCCCTTTTATTTTTGCCAGATTCAGCGGGCTATCAGTCTGTGGCGGCTATTTTGCTCAAGAGCATGCCGGGTGTGACAGATATGATGCACAGCGTGCGTGGCTGAGCTATGGTATGCCATAAGCTTGAATAACTGAGCACAATGTTGGCGGCCCAAAGCGCTTGCAGGCGTTTTGTGATCGCTGTAGATGAGGTAACACGATATGGCAAAAGCAATTATTTTAGTGTTGGACAGTTTTGGTATCGGCAGTGCGCCTGATGCCGACAAATTTGGTGACGCCGGAGCTAATACCTTTGCCAGTATTGCCAGGGCTTTTGCCAATGCCAAGGGCCGGCAACTGGAATTACCTAATTTAGCCAGATTGGGCTTAGTCAAAGCGGCTTTTGCTGCCTCTTCTGAAATGGCTGCTGTCGTCGATCATGAACCTGCCGCCGGCGCTTATGGTTATGCGGCTGAGTTATCCAGCGGCAAAGATACCCCTAGCGGCCATTGGGAAATCGCCGGGGTACCTGTGTTATTTGACTGGGGTTATTTCCACAGCAAACAACAAAGTTTCCCGCAGGAACTGCTCGATGAATTATGTCGCCGCACCGGTGTGGCTGGCATTCTTGGTAATTGCCATGCCTCTGGCACTGATATTTTACAAAAGCTGGGCGACGAGCATGTCCGCAGCGGTTTACCGATTTGTTACACCTCGGCGGATAGCGTGTTTCAGGTGGCGGCGCATGAAGAACACTTTGGTTTGGATAAGCTGTACCATTTCTGTCAAGTGGCGCGTGAGTTGTTAGACCCCTACAACATAGGCCGGGTCATCGCACGACCATTTTTAGGCGATTCAGCCGATACTTATGCCCGCACCGGTAACCGGAAAGATTATTCGGTGTTACCACCGGCGCCAACTTTGCTGGACAAGCTGACTGAAAGTGGCGGTACCGTGATTAGTATTGGTAAAATCGCTGACATCTATGCCCATCAGGGCGTGAGTAAAGAATTAAAAGCCACAGGTCTGACCGCACTGATGGATACCACGCTGGCGGAATATGCCAAAGCGGGTGAGCGTACGCTGATTTTTACCAATCTGGTGGATTTTGATCAAAACTATGGTCATCGTCGTGATCCTATTGGGTATGGCGAAGCACTGGAATATTTTGACCGTCGTTTAGCTGAACTGACTGCAGTGCTGACGCCGGATACTGTGTTACTGATGACGGCCGATCATGGTTGTGATCCAACCTGGATTGGTACTGAGCATACCCGTGAGTATGTCCCGGTGCTATTTAGTGGCCCGGCAGTATTGCCGAAAAATCTTGGCGAGCGTCAGACCTTTGCTGACATGGGACAGACGCTGGCGGACTTTTTCCAACTGGCGCCGCTGGCCTATGGCCAGTCATTTTTACCGCTGGTACAGAGCCATAACGAATAACCTAACTGAAGAGAAATTTGATGAGTACTCCACATATCAACGCCGCAGATGGCGCTTTTGCCGACACCGTATTAATGCCTGGCGATCCGCTGCGGGCAAAACATATCGCTGATACTTTCCTGACTGATGTTGTTCAGGTCAACACAGTTCGCAATATGTTTGGTTTTACTGGTAATTATCAGGGCAAAAAAGTCAGCGTGATGGGCTCTGGCATGGGGATCCCGTCGATGTCTATTTATGCCACTGAGCTGGTGAAGTTCTATGGTGTGAAAAACATTATCCGCATCGGTTCTTGTGGTGGTTTACCACTGTCAGTGAAAGTACGTGAAGTGGTGATTGCCATGGGTGCCAGCACAGATTCGGCAGTGAATCGTAATCGTCTGCAGGGCATGGATTTTGCGGCTTTAGCCAGTTTTGACTTGCTGGAACGTGCTGTTGCAGCGGCCCGGGCAAAAAATATTGCAGTGAAAGTGGGCAATGTCTTCACCTCTGATCTGTTTTATAACCCAAGCGAAACCCTGTTTGATACGCTGGAAAAATACGGCATTCTGGGTGTTGAGATGGAGGCTGCCGGCTTGTACGGCGTAGCGGCAGAATACGGTATCAATGCCTTATCCATTATGACTGTGTCGGATCATATCCGTACCGGTGAGTCGTTAAGTGCCGATGAACGCCAGACCAGCTTTAACGAAATGGTCGAAATTGCCTTAGCCCTGGCCTAAGCGGAGTCTGAAGATGTCACTGAGCAGTAATAAAATGTTTTATGTATCCTGGGAAGCGTTTCACCGCGCTACCAAACAATTAGCCAAGCTGTGTCTGGATGGCGGTTATGACAGCATCATCGCGGTCAGCCGTGGTGGACTGGTTCCGGCTGCTATTCTGGCGCGTGAGCTGAATATCCGGGTGGTCGACAGTATTTGTGTGTCGAGCTATGACCATGATCAGCAACGTGAATTACTGATCCTGAAAAACGCCGAAATCGTCGACAGCCCAAAACTGCTGATCGTGGACGATTTGGTCGATACCGGCGAAACCGCCAAAGCGCTGCGCGAGTTATTCCCGCAAGCTTGTTTTGTCACAGTGTATGCCAAACCACAGGGCAAACCGCTGGTGGATAAATACGTCACGGATATCGAGCAAGACACCTGGATCCAATTGCCATGGGATATGGAGCTGTCTTACAGCAAGCCGTTAGCAGAGCAATGATGGGGGCTGTCTTGCTGACAGCTTGGCAGCTTTTGCCGTGACAACGGCTGGTGTACTTTGCTTACAGCAGGCTTTGTTTAAAAAGCTTTCGCCATTGGCGAGTTCCTTTCTTTTGCTTCGCCAAAAGAAAGGAACCAAAGAAAAGGCGACCCCGGATCGCTCGAAAGCCCGCAATAAAATCAATAGTTTGAGGCGCTGGCGCAACTCGCAGTTCGCTAGCGTCGAACTGCTCAGACACTCGCCAGCTTAAAACCTCAAACCATTGATTTTAAAGCGGCTCGCTTTACGGGGCCAAAAGCTCACTTGGAGCGAATTATAGAAATTAACGCCTCAAACACCGGCAGCGTTTAAGCTGTCCGAGTGCTTTGACTTGTTAGTGCTAATGTTGTGTTTATAAACAGAGAGATCATCTCTAATTAATAGTATCTCTTCCGTTTTTGAATAAAAAAACCGGTTAGCAGATAATACGAGCTTTGTATTCATTAGACCGATGATCTGTTTAGTCGCCGAAAAAGTACCTTTCTTGATTTGCTCGTTTTTAGCTATCAATATTGCCTTGCTTGTAATCGGAACACATATCTCAATATTTGATGTGTTTAGACCAAAGTGGAATCCTTTACGCCTATTGGGGTGGCTCAAGATAAATGGATTATCAGAAGTTATTACATCAAGGCTTTCGTCTTCGACTATGTACAGTTGATAAAACTTATTCGACAAACACCGTTGTACAACATCTAACAGCCTCAACTCTGTTTTTATGAGATCAGTTTTTGAGTAATCGAAATCGGTTTCATTAGAAACATTTATATCTCGGCTCATGCTGTCTACGATTTCTTTCGTTCTCCGCATAGGTATTTCCAAGGTTTCTCTTTGCGAAGGTACTCGCAAGTACAGAGTCGCCAGCAATAAAATCAGATGCCTCATTTCCTCATTAGGAGGTAAACAAGAATGTTCATTGATGTGACTAATTGCCTTACTAATCTTGGGTTCTATTTGCTCGGCGTAAAAATCTTCAACAATCAGAGGATTCTTATGATCTACGGTATAGTAATCTCGTTGAGCGCAAGCATCATTTGGGCTGGTAGGGAACGGATTGTCATTATTTATTGGTACAGCCCAAAATGACGAAGAGTTTTCACCGCCATTTGTAAACCCCTTCAAGTAGCATTTTGGAATGTAATGATGCTTTGCTTTTCTTCCCATGCTGTCTCCAGTGGGCACTAACAGTATTTTTTCAACGGCTTAGAACCCGCAAGTTGCTGCCGTTTTCATGATGATTGGTGTTTTAAGCTATCTGCTTTTTTGTCTGACTTCAACAAGATATAAACATTAGTTGTGGTTCAGGGAACGAGAAAGAAGGTTTTGCATTCGGGAATTTCGAATATCCGCTCTTGGCACAAAGTTACCTCAACACCACAACGTTTTTGGCCCCGTTTCGCGAGCCGCTTTAAAATCAGTGGTTTGAGGTTTTAAAACGCCGAGTGTTTGAGCGGGCTGACGTTAGCAGCCCGCGAGTTGCGGCGTTGCCTCAAACCATTGATTTTATTGCGGGCTTTCGAGCGATCCGGGGTCGCCTTTTGTTGGTTACTTATTTTGGCGAAGCAAAATAAGTAACTCGTCAACGGCGAAATGCTTTTTAAAACCAGCATGCTGCAAGCAAAAAGCACCACCCGTTGTCACGGCACAACACCATCCGTTGTCACGGCACAACATTAATCAAGCTTAAGTTTTACCCACACCAGGCGGTGGTCTGAACTGGCGCCTCTGCTGTTGACGGCTTCGTGCAGCGGTTCGCCGGCTGCTGGCCAGAACACGCCGGAGCTGAGCACTTGCACGCCATGGCGGGAAGGTAACACATAGTCGGCCCGCATCCGCCAACCGGCAGTGTGGCTGGCGGCCTGTGCTTTATCCGGGCTGTGGTTTTTACCGCCCGTGCTGACAGGCACAGGTTCAGACTGAATACGCGGGTGGTTTACCAGAGCCTGGATAGCTTCGCGAAAAGCATCGCCTTCCACCGGGGATGAATTCAGATCGCCCATCACCACAAAAGGCGCATTGCCCTGATAGCCGCCGCGCAACCCTTGATCATCCACCATATAGGATTGACCTTTGAGGTAATCGACCCAAAACCTGACTTCATCATGGTTACGGTTGCCGTTACGATTTTCGGCGCCGTCAAATACGGGGGGCGTTGGATGACTGGCCAGCACATGCAGGGTTTTACCATTGATACTGACCGGTAAGTCCCAATGCGATTTGCTGGATAACGGCATTTGTGCCCAAGCGTCTTTGCTGAACCAAGGGCTGCCATCCGCTTTGACTGTCACTTTGTGGTTTGGCATATCGCGCCATTTAAACTTTTGAAAAGTACGGGCTTTGCTGGTATCAAGCGGATATTTCGACAATAGCAACATGCCATACTGGCCTGGATAATTGCCAAAACCCCAGCCATCTTCCGGCAGCAGATTCACTTTGCCGTCATTGTTTAAATCAAAGCCACTGGCTTGGCCTGTGTTGACTTCAGTGTAATAAAAGTACGGGTAATCAATGGCTTTGCCGCCATGCTGAGACTTCGCCAGATAATTACGCAGAAACAACTCAACACCTTGTTTTGGATCCGCAATGTAATCAAATTCATTCAGCAGAATAATATCCGGCTGCACCTGCTGAATAATAGCGGCGATATTGCTGATTTGGGCGTTGTTGCCTGTTTGCAATTGTGCGGTCAGCACTTGAGGCCCGATGGGTTGGCCTTTATCGACGTAGTTTTCAGCTTCCATACTGACGTTAAAAGTAGCGATAGTGAGTTCAGTTGCGCTCAAACAGAAAGCTCCGCTGCAGGCAAATACAGCTGACAGTATGACAGGGATTTTTTTCATCATGATACTCAGATAAAGACAACACAACACAGGCACCAGATTAACGCGAAATGGCAGGATAACCCATATTTATTGCACTTAGATGGCTGGATTGCTGAATTTAGCGACATATATCAGCGAAATTTTAAGCAAACATAGGATGTTACCTGCATATTTCAGGACTGATATGTTACACTCTTTTGACAACAAGCGTGTTGACCATAAGTCTGCAAAAAAGTTCCGCAACTTTGGCATTAAATTTCTGGTCAGCGATGAGTGTAAGAAAAACGCAATATTACTGCGTTAAGCTTGTCTCCCAACGTTAAAAGACGATTTGGCTTTAATCAGAGTTCAATAAGATCGACAACTACTGGATGAAAACAGATATGAAAATGAGACATATTGCGATGGCTGTTGCCGTAGCGCTGAGTTCAAGTTACGCCATGGCTGATACGTCATCAGCAGTGCGCGGCCGTATTTCTACACCTGAAGGTGCTGCGGCAGCTGGCACTAAAGTTGTGATCCTGCACGTCCCGTCAGGAACCAGCCGTACTGTAACAACCAACGAAAGCGGCAGCTTCGTTGTTTCTGGTCTGCGCGTGGGTGGCCCTTATAAAATCATCGTAGACTCAGATGCTTATGCTGATGAAACCGTTAATGATGTATTCCTGCAATTGGGCGACACTTTCCAGTTAAACCGTCAGTTAAAAACAGCTGAGCAGGTTGAGCGTATTGCTGTAACAGGTACTGCAATTGCAAGTCAAACAACGGGTAGCAGCAGTACTTTTGATCAGGACTTGATCGAAAGTGCACCAGCCTTTAACCGTGATTTAAAAGATATTGTCAGAAACAATCCTTTAGCTGTTGTCTCTGAAGATAACCAGTTAAGTATTGCCGGTGCAAACAGTCGTTTTAACAGCTTCACTGTAGACGGTATTGGTCAAAATGACGATTTTGGCTTGAACAGCAGCGGATATCCAACTCAGCGTTCACCTATTTCACTTGATGCAATTTCTCAAATCAGTGTTGATGTGACCCCTTTTACTGCTAAAGCTGGTGGTTTTTCAGGTGGTTTGGTCAATGCTGTAACCAAGTCAGGTACCAATGATGTTGCAGGTTCATTCTTTTATGAGATGACGAACAACAGTCTGGCTGGCAACGCGAAATCAAAACGTATATCAAACAACCGCACTTTTGAAGTCAGTGATTCTTACACTTTTGGTGGAACTCTTGGCGGTGCAGTCGTTGAAGATAAGCTGTTTTATTTCGTTTCTTACGAAAATTTCAAACAAGACACACCAACGCCATTTGGCGTGGGTTCTGGTTCTAACCCAAGTTTAGTAACACAAGCTCAGGTTGATTCCGTTCTGAAAACCTTAAAAGACAATTACGGTATTACTGACAGCTTAGGTACAGATCCTGAAGATACAGATGAAAAAATTCTGTTAAAAATTGACTGGAACATCAACGATTTACATCGTGCCGATTTCACTTATCAATTCCAGAATAATCTTGAAGGCCGTAATTTCTCCGACTCTAACAGCACGATCGTATTGAAATCCCGTGCTTATGACTATAAAACAATTACCAGCAACTTTGCAGGTCACTTGTTTTCTGATTGGACAGACGAGTTTTCTACTGAAGTAAGTTTCGCTTATAAAGATGTGAAAGCTGAATCATTATTAAACTCTTTTAATGCAGCTTACTCTATTCAGACTCCTACTGGCCGTATTAACGGCGGTACTGACGTATTCCGTCATGCTAACGTAGCTGATAACGTAAACTTTAAGTTAGGCGTAGATGCTACTTATTTAATGGATGAGCATACGCTGAACTTTGGTTATGAAGTTGAACGTCTGAATCTGTTTAACCTGTTTGCTGAATCATCTTTAGGTTCATGGACATTTGACAACACCAACAGCGGTGCAGTCAGTGGTATGACTAATTTTGCTCAGAAAAAACCAACTGCTTTTGATTACAAAAATGCTCCTTCAAGTAAAATTGAAGATACGACCGTTGATTTAACCAGAACAACGCATGTGTTATATGTCGAAGACGAGTTCTCGCCAATTGACGATGTTGATGTGACTGCTGGTTTACGTTATGAACGTTTAGCGACCAACGACACGCCTACTTTGAGTCCTGCTTTCCAGACGCAATATGGCTTTCCAAACACTGAAGCAATGGATGGTCTGGATGTGGTATTACCACGTTTAGGCGTGAAGTGGTATTTGACTGAATCTACTACATTACGTGGTGGTGTTGGCCTGTTTACTGGTGGTCAGCCGAATGTGTGGGTGACTAACTCATATACCAATAACGGCATGACGTTTGTACAAGCACCAAAATCAGTTCGTGATCAAGTGCTGACAAACACCGCCAATGTGGATTTCAACAATGTCCCTCAGTTTGTCAAAGACAGCCTGAAACCAGGTGGTTTCACCAATTACACGGATCCAAACTTTAAGTTACCGACTGATTTACGTTATCAGTTAGCTGCTGATTTTAACTTTGAGATCCCTTACTTAGGTGATGATTTCAACAGTACTTTAGATGCTACCTTGATTCAGCGTCGTGATCCTGCCGTGTGGTTGGATACTTCACGTGTACCTTCAGGTAAAAAAGCTGCTGATGGTCGTATCATCTATAAGAGCATCTACAGCGGTGATCTGAAAGATAACTATGACATCATGCTGACCAATGGTGATGAATCTGAAACCACTCGTATCCTGTCTGCCAGTTTAGCCAAAACTTGGGAAACAGGTATTCGTATGACCACTTCATACACCAATCAGGATTCAGAAGAAGCCAACCCAGGTACCAGTTCGCGCGCTGTGTCTAACTATGGTAACAACCCAGCGTTGGACCGTAACGTCAATATCATCGCTCCGGCAGTCAATGAGACTAAGCATCGCGTGGTATTGAACTTAGGTTACAGTACTGAGTTTTTCTCAGGCTATGCCACTAAGTTCGACTTGTTCTTCGAGCGCAAATCAGGCCGTCCATTAAGTTATGTTCTGGATAGTAACCGTGATTTTGCCTTTGGTGACCAAACAGATTTAGGTTCAAATGACGTCTATTTACCATATATCCCAACCAGCGCCACAGATCCTGTGATGAAGTTCGGTAATGGTAAAACAGGTTACACTTACGAGCAGATCATGGAAGTGTTCAGAGCTGTAGGTCTGGATAAATATGCTGGTGGTCATGCACCGAAGAATGCATTTTATCAACCATGGACTACAACGATGGACTTAAACGTACAGCAGGAGATCCCTGGTTTCTCTCCAGAGCACAAAGGTACACTGTATTTCACAGTGTTGAACCTGGCGAACCTGTTGGATAAAGATTCAGGTCAAGTGCACCGTATGCGTTTCCCACAACAGCCATTGATGCAATTCTCCGTTGACTCAACGACTGGACAGTATACATACGAGCCGTTAAGTTCAAGTTCAACATTATTGCAAAACGCGCGTAACTGGAGTGAGTTCTATCCTTCAGCTTCAGTGTGGCGGATTAAAGTTGGTGTGAACTACCGTTTCTAATATTGGTTTGTTTTAAATCAGCTGCTGCAATGCAGCTGATTTATTAGCAACCTGCGTTCAAAAACGCCAGTCAGCTGACTGGCGTTTTCTTTTATGTCTTGGGACGGACGGTACAGCCTTGCGGTCGGGAATAAGCAAGGCTGCATGGTATCTAACCCGTGATACGGCTTTAATTCTTCAGCTCTGTGCTCAGTTTTGCAGGTTAGTTATTTCTAATTACGCCGAAATTGGCGATAATTAGCAGTCTTTCATTTCCATAAGAATAAAACCGTGGCTAAACCTACCATTATTGCAATCGCTGGCGCTTCTGCGTCTGGCAAAAGCCTGTTTGCTTCCACCGTGTATCAGGAACTTGTGGCTGAGTTCGGTGGCGAACGTATTTCAGTGCTGGCAGAGGATGCCTACTATCGGAATCAGGATCATTTATCGATGGATCAGCGGGTGCTGACCAATTACGACCATCCGGCGGCCTTTGAACATGAATTGCTGGCGGCGCATCTGCAGCAGTTACGTGATGGTCAGGCGGTGGCAATGCCGCAATATTGTTATAAAACCCATACCCGTAAAACCGAAACTATCAAAGTACAGCCCGCCAAGGTCATTCTGGTGGAAGGTATTTTATTGCTGACGGATGCCAGATTACGCGAGCAGTTTAATATCACCGTGTTTATGGATACGCCGCTGGATGTTTGCCTGTTGCGCCGGATCAAACGGGATATGGAAGATAGGGGTCGTACTTTAAGTTCTATTACCGAACAGTATGAAAATTATGTGCGGCCTGCCTTTTTCGAATTTATTTCCCCTTCCAAACAATTTGCCGATTTAGTGGTGACCCGTGGCGGCAAAAACGAAATCGCCATTGATATCGTCAAATCGAAAATCCGCGCTTTGCTGGCCAGTTAACAGCTAGCCAGCTCACTGTTTTCAGTAGCAAGATGGGGCAGCATGAGCTGCCTCAGTTGTTGTTAAGCTGCAGCTTTGACCGCATTTTTAAGTAGTCCCTTTACCACAGGATGATCCTGCGGTTGGGCTGTGCTAATTTGGCAGCTGAAAAATTCTAACTAGATAAGGAGCCCGCATGCGGCTGAAGAAAATTTTATTGGCATTACTGCTGTTGGGGGTTAGTGCCGGTTTGGCTTATCAGTTTTGGTTACCGCATTGGCTCGCTGATTTAACGCAAGCCGAACAAAAACGGATGGCAGCGATCACGCCCGCCACTGTTACGGCAGCCCAGGCCCAAGTGCTTGATGGCAACAGGTTGATGGCCGACTTACGCTGGCTGGCCGATCCGGCGCGGCAGGGCAGAGCGCCGGGCTCGCCAGGTGGATTGGCGGCACGGCAATGGCTGGTGCAGCAATTTCAACAAATTGGCCTGGAGCCAGCCGGTACCGATGGTTATTTGCAGCCTTATAACGTTGAAGCCCATTATCAGTGGCTGCGGTTACTGCGCGGTAAAGACCCGTTAGTCCCTGCGGCGAACAATGCAGCCAATGTGCTGGGTTTTTTACCCGGGCTTGATCCGTCGTTAAAACCTGTGGTCGTGACGGCGCATTATGATCACCTGGGCATGCATCAAGGCAAAATTTTTACCGGCGCCGATGATAATGCCTCAGGTGTAGCGGCTTTGTTAGAGCTGGCGCGCTATTTTAAGCAACAACCGCTGCAACATCCGCTGTTATTTATTGCGCTTGATAGTGAAGAAAAAGGCTTGCAGGGCGCTGTAGCCTTGTTTAAACATCAGTTGTTAAGACCAGAGCAGCTGGCCTTTAATGTCAATCTGGATATGCTCAGCCGCGATACCGGGCAGATACTCTTGGCGGTCGGCAGTTATCATCATCCGTGGTTATTGTCGTTATTAAAACAACAACAAGCGCAAAGTGCAGTGAAGTTACTGGCTGCTTATGACAGACCCTGGTACAAAGCCGGTCGGGTGGATGATTATACCCTGAGTTCAGATCATGGAGTCTTCCATCAGCAAGGTGTGCCTTTTATCTATTTTGGTGTGCCAGATCACCCGGATTATCACACCGAGCGGGATACCGCCGATAAAGTCGATGTCGATTTTTATCAGCAGGCAGTTGAAAGCGTGCGGGTATTTTTGTCATTGCTCGATAGTGATTTATTGCAACGCTGATAACCTGTTGAGTGGGCACTGTTGCACGCTCAACAGTGCCTTTTCAGCCGTCAGACATCAGCCTTAGTTGGCTTTATGTGTAGTCTAACCCTGGCAACTTAGTGGCTTTTCTTGGCAAATATTACTCTAAATAATTGATTTTAAATTAGTTAAATTGGATATGAAACGAGTGTTTGAAAAGCTAATTTAGTCGCTGTTCAAGCAAATATTTTCTGTATATAATCGCCGCGCAAAACGTCAAGTTCAGACAACCCCATACAAGCACATGTCCGCCCTGGTACTGAGTTGCCACCGGCTCCCGCTTTGAAACTGTAACTACTTGATCTTTTGGTGCTATCCTAGGAATCCGGCATCACTAGAACAATAATTCTGCAGCTTTGCGGATCTAGATCCAAGGAATATCAATATGATGAGTTTAGTTGGCATCTTTGCCATCTTATTAGTTGCTTATCTGGCTTCAACCCACAGAAGTCAGATTAAATGGCGCACCGTCAGTGGCGCTTTTATTATCCAATTGGCGATCGGGGCTTTTGTCCTGTATGTACCTTTTGGTAAAGATGTGTTGATCAGCGTATCTGCTGCGGTAGGTAACGTGATTTCTTATGCGCAGGAAGGGATCCGCTTCTTGTTTGGTGACGCCGGCGCGATGAAATATGGTTTTGTGTTTGCCATTCATGTGCTCACGGTGATCATTTTCTTCTCATCGCTGATTGCGGTGCTCTATCACATTGGGGTGATGAAGTTTGTCATCGGTATTATTGGGGGTGGCTTACAGAAATTACTCGGCACCAGCCGGCCTGAATCGATGAGCGCGGCGGCCAATATTTTTGTCGGTCAAACTGAAGCGCCATTAGTGGTGCGGCCATTTATCCCAACCATGACCCGTTCTGAATTGTTTGCGGTGATGGTCGGTGGTCTGGCATCGGTGGCGGGTTCAGTATTGGCAGGTTATGCCGGTATGGGCGTGGAATTAAAATACCTGATCGCAGCCAGTTTTATGGCGGCGCCAGGTGGTTTGTTAATGGCAAAAATTTTAGTGCCGGAAACTGAACAACCGAAAAATACCCTGACCGAAATTGGTGTGGAAGAGCGCAGTACCAACGTGATTGATGCCGCAGCTTCTGGCGCTGCCAGTGGTTTAATGCTGGCGCTGAATGTAGGCGCTATGTTACTGGCATTTGTTGGTTTGATTGCTTTAATTAATGGCATCGTCGGCTGGGCCGGTACTCTGGTGGGCGTAGAAGGTTTAACGCTGCAACTGATTTTCGGTTATGTGTTCCAGCCACTGGCCTTTATCCTGGGCGTGAGCTGGGAAGAAGCGCGCTTAGCCGGTAGTTTTATCGGTCAGAAACTGGTGATTAATGAATTCGTGGCTTATCTGGATTTCATCAAGTATGTCCAGGAAGGCAAGCTCTCTGAGCACACGCAAATTATCGTAACCATTGCGTTATGTGGCTTTGCTAATTTCTCGTCGATTGCCATCCTGTTGGGTGGTCTTGGCAGCATGGCGCCAAGTCGTCGGCCTGATATTGCACAGCTGGGTTTAAAAGCACTGTTTGCTGCGACATTAGCGAATTTAATGTCAGCAGCTATTGCAGGCTTTTTCTTCTCTTTAGGCTAATTAACTTAAGAAAAACAGGTCTGTTCTATGACTCAACAACAAGTCCCAACCTTAGATA
>Ga0209599_10000223_pt1 | contig 40228 bp, 27 predicted proteins | sample Shrwel_input2_FT_FD_187534 | JGI IMG/M metagenome (GOLD analysis project Ga0209599, IMG submission 187534) | Subsurface microbial communities from deep shales in Ohio, USA - Utica-3 well 1 S input2 FT (SPAdes) (version 2) ...
GGCGTGTTCCGCATGTAAGAGGTGTTTATGAGCTATCAATTTTTACAACTGGAACAGCATGATCAGGTGGCATATGTGTGGCTAAATCGCCCTGAGCTACACAATGCCTTCAATACAACGGTGATTGAAGAATTGCATACTTGCTTTAAGCAAATTGCTATCCGTGACGATATTCGAGTTGTGGTTTTAGCAGGTCGTGGTAAAAGCTTTTCAGCAGGTGCAGATCTGAATTGGATGAAACAAGCGGGGCAAGCTTCTGCAGAAGAAAATGAAGCCGATGCTTTAAAACTCGCAAAGATGCTTGAAGCACTGGCAACCTTAAAACAGCCAACCATTGCACGTGTTCATGGCATTGCTTTTGGTGGTGGTATGGGTTTGGCATCTGCATGTGATATTTGCATCGCCAGTACCGATGCAAAGTTTGCAACTTCTGAAGTTCGACTAGGTCTTGCTCCTTCTACGATTAGTCCATATGTGATTCGTGCGATTGGCGCTAGACAAGCTTCACGCTATTTTTTAACTGCTGAACGTATCTCAGCGCACGAAGCGAAACAAATCGGCTTGGCACATGAAATTGCGGATGGAGAAGATTTAGATAAAAAAGTTCAAGAGATTATTGATGCTTTACTGCTTGGTGGACCACACGCTCAGGCCGCATCGAAACAATTGATTCAAATGGTCAGCAATCAAAGTATGAATAATGAATTACTTCGACAAACTGCTCAACACATTGCACAAGTCCGTCAAGGCGTTGAGGCAAAAGAAGGCTTAACCGCTTTCTTAAATAAACAAGCCCCTGCGTGGACTTCAAATTCTAATAACAACAATTAAGGATGATCAAAAATGTTTGAAAAGATTTTAATTGCGAACCGTGGTGAGATTGCTTGCCGTGTGATTCGTACCGCCAAAAAATTAGGTATTGCGACGGTTGCGGTTTACTCAGATGCAGATGCAGATGCACAACACGTTAAACTTGCTGATGAAGCGATTTATATTGGTCAATCTCCTGCAACACAAAGTTATTTACAAGCTGATCGTATTATTCAAGCGGCGATTGATACAGGAAGCCAAGCGATTCATCCTGGTTATGGTTTTCTTTCGGAAAACGATCAATTTGCCTTAGCTTGCCAACAGCACAATATTTGCTTCATTGGTCCTCCAGTCGATGCCATTTTAGCAATGGGCTTGAAAGCAACCTCTAAAGCGTTGATGGAAAAAGCAGGTGTACCTCTAACACCGGGCTATCACGGAACAAATCAAGATGCTGAATTTTTAAAACAACAGGCAGATCGTATTGGCTATCCCGTATTGATTAAAGCAAGTGCTGGCGGTGGCGGTAAAGGCATGAGTCTAGTGGAACGTAGCGAAGATTTCCTACATTCTCTTGCGTCGTGTAAACGTGAAGCCAAATCGAGTTTTGGTAATGATGATGTACTGATTGAACGTTATGTGATTCAACCACGTCATATCGAAGTACAGGTATTTGGCGACACGCATGGTAACTATGTACATTTATTTGAACGGGATTGTTCTGTTCAACGTCGTCATCAAAAAGTACTAGAGGAAGCCCCTGCTCCGCAAATGCCAAGCGAAAAGCTCGATGCTATGCGTCAAGCTGCAATTGATGCTGCGCGTGCGGTAAATTATGTCGGTGCAGGTACGGTTGAGTTTATTGTTGAACAAGATGGTACGGCGTATTTCATGGAAATGAACACACGTTTACAAGTCGAACATCCTGTGACTGAAATGATTACTGGAGAGGACTTAGTAGAATGGCAATTACGAGTTGCGTATGGTGAGCCATTACCAAAACTCCAACATGAATTACAAATTCATGGGCATGCACTTGAAGCACGTATTTATGCCGAAGAACCAGAAAAAGGCTTTTTACCTGCAATCGGTAAAATTGATTATCTACGCTACCCAGCGCAAAACCAATATGTTCGTGTAGATAGTGGCATTGTTGAAGGTGATGAAATTACCACTTTCTATGACCCAATGATTGCCAAATTGATCGTATGGGGTAAAAACCGTGAAGCTGCTTTGATTCAAATGCAACACGCGCTGAGTCAATTCCATGTCGATGGTTTAGGCAATAACATTGCTTTTTTGGAAAAGATTGTACGTTGTGATTCATTCAAACAAGCAAAGTTGGATACGAATCTAATCCAACGTGAAGAACAGTTCTTGTTTAGCCCAGCGAATATAAAACCTGAGTTTGTTGTTGCGACTGCATTTATTGAATTTCTAAGCCAAATGCAAAGCAATCAATCAACTCAAAAACAACTGTGGCTAGCACAACCCTTATGGCGTAGTAATGTGTCTTATCAGCACAGCATTAAATTGAACTATTTAAATCAAAATATTCAAATTAAGTTTTCTGCTGTTGAACAAGGGTTTAATGCAGAATTTAATGGTCAGCAGTATCACATCACAGGTCAATTGACTGATCAGCACAGTGCAAATATTCAAATTGGTGGAATCCAGCAAAAACTTGCCTTTAATCGAGGTGTGCAAGGTATTACCCTGTTCAACGCTGGACAAAGTTATAAGTTTAGCTACTTACGTCAGGATTATAATCAAACTGATGGACAATCTGAGCAAGGACATCTCAAAGCACCGATGCCAGGTGTGGTGACACAATTACTTGTAGGCGCAAATCACACCGTGAAGAAAGATGATGTGCTTTTGACGCTTGAAGCGATGAAAATGGAATATACCATTCGTGCTCCAAAAGATGGTGTGATTTTGGATGCCTATTTCCAAGTGGGAGATCAAGTCAAAGCTGGTGATGAGCTTGTGGACTTCCAAGCTGCTGAGGAGGAAGTTGCATGAGTGACTATGTAAAGATTGTAGAAGTTGGGCCTCGTGATGGTTTGCAAAACGAGAAACAAGCTTTAAGCATTGAGCAGCGATTGAGTTTTATCAATGATTTAATTGATGCAGGTTTAAAGTCAATTGAAGTGGGTTCATGTGTATCAGCCAAATGGGTACCACAAATGGCGCAGAGCGATGAGTTATTTAAATTGTTGCCACAACGCAATGATTTAAATTTGAGCTTGCTCACGCCTAATCTTAAAGGCTTCGAAGCCGCTCTAGCAGTTGGATGTAAAGAGGTTGCTGTCTTTACCGCAGCTTCTGAGAGTTTTACTCGAAAGAATATCAATTGCTCGATCGATGAAAGCTTAGAACGATTCTCTGAAATTTTCAAAGCGGCGCAAGCAAACAATGTTTGTGTACGTGGTTATGTCTCTTGTATGGTGGACTGTCCTTACGAAGGTGCAATCGATCCCAAACAAGTCGTGAATGTCGTGAAACAGCTTCATGACATGGGATGTTATGAGATTTCATTGGGTGAAACCATTGGGACTGCAACACCAGATCGAGTTCAGAAAGTTTGGCAGGCATGCTTAGCAGAACTGGACAGCAAGATTTTGGCTGGACATTTTCATAATACCTATGGCATGGCAATCGCGAATATCTATCAATCTTTACAGCAAGGTATTCGAGTCTTTGATTCTTCACTTGCTGGACTGGGTGGTTGTCCTTATGCCAAAGGTTCATCAGGGAATGTTGCAACTGAGGATTTGTATTATTTACTGTCACACATTGGATATGAAACTGGCATTCATCTAGAAAAACTGATGTTGGCTAGTCAAAATATCAATCAAACATTGAACCGAAAAAACTTATCAAATTATGCAAATACTTATCTTCAGCAGTCATGCGCATAAATAAATCTCAGCGATAATTGATAAATGCTCCACTAAAAATAAATGTGAAGGAGCATTGATGTTTTTTGTTTTAATCAGTTATTTTTGACTTAAATTTAGATCATTCAGTATGTGTTAATTGATAAAAATAAGAAGTATCTGATTTAATTTTCGGTGAAATATATTGTTCTACCCAATCCAACCAAGCACGAGTTTTTGCATCAATATAATCTCTTGACGGTAATAAGGTATAAACACCAATATCAGGTGAACGCCAATCGGGTAAGACATGACACAATCTACCTGCCCGAACAGCTTCAATCACTGAAAACATCGGTAATAATGCGATTCCCATATCTTGTTGTACGACATCTAATAATAACTCAGGAGTATCAGCCACAATTTGACCGCTCGTACTGATCTCATGAAAACCACCCTTTTCATTAATCAAATGCCATTCAGGTGTAATTGATGGATTGACCAAACGTAGACATGCATGGTTGTACAAATCTTCAGGTGAGTTTGGTATGCCATGCTTTTCTAAATATGCAGGAGAAGCGCACAACACTGAAAATATGGTGCCGATTCGACGCGATACGAATCTGGAGTCAGTCAGTGATTCCGTTAAATATAAGCTGACATCAATTCCCTTGCCTAAAATGTCTGGTGTGTTCTGCGAGGTTCGATATTCAACAGTCAAATCTGGATAGCTTTGGCAAAATTTAGCCATCACAGGTGATATATAATAATGCCCGAAGCTTGCCATACTCAAAATCCGCAATCGTCCTTTTGGCTTTGTTGCCGTTCCTGTCGCTTCTGACTCTGCTTCATCTATGATCGACAGCACTTGTCGACAACGTTCAGCATAAAGCGCACCAATATCTGTCAATGCATGCTGTCTTGTAGAGCGTTGCATCAGTTTAACACCCAATCTTGACTCTAACTCGCTGATCAGACGTGATACCTGAGCTGTGGTCAAATCCATCTGTTCAGCTGCTGCTGTAAAACTTCCACTGTCAATCACTTTCAGGAAAGCATGCATTGCATGCAACAGTCCACCATCGAGATTTTTGCGCATAACGTAAATATCTTTTCCTAAATTACGCATTGTTGCACCAGTTTAGATCAACCACAATGGTAAATGTGTACATACATTCATGCTTATTTTTTAACGGTTCTGCGCATGATTTGATCGCTGTATGTCTATAACTCCAAAAGTCAACTCGGATGTTGAAAAAAGAAAGTAGCTCGAACTACATAATACAAAGGAGACATAAATGAATATCGCTACGACATTTACACCTAAAAAGATACAGACGAAAGATGTATCCCTTGATGATAAATATATAAGCGATAACGGCACAGCCTATATGAGTGGTATTCAAGCTTTAGTGCGTTTACCTCTCGTTCAAACCCGCCGTGATAGTAAAAATGGTTACCATACTGCTGGATTTATTTCAGGTTATCGCGGATCACCTGTTGGTAACTATGATAATTTTCTTTGGCAAATTGAAGGGATTCTGAAAGATCATGATGTTGTGTTCCAACCTGGTGTTAATGAAGATTTAGCCGCTACCGCAATTTGGGGTAGCCAACAAGCCAATTTAGCAGGTCAAGGTAAATTTGATGGTGTTACTTCTTGGTGGTATGGCAAAGGTCCAGGTGTAGACCGCTCAGGTGATGTGCTTCGTCATGCCAACCTCGCAGGTACAGCCGAACACGGTGGTGTTGTTGCCCTATTTGGTGATGATCATTCTTGTAAGTCTTCGACTGTTCCACACCAGTCTGAACATGTGATGATGGGCTGCGGTATCCCTATTTTTTATCCATCCTCAGTACAACATATTCTTGATCTTGGTATCCATGCGGTCGCAATGTCACGATTTGCTGGTGTATGGACATCCATGAAACTTGTGAGTGAAATTGTAGAGACATCAGCATCTGTGCATGTTGATGAGGACCGTGTGATTCCAGTCATACCTAAAGATGTTAAATTTCCTGATGATGGCGTTAATATTCGCTGGCCAGATCATGGTATCCAACAAGAAGAACGACTTTACAAATACCGCTTACCTGCTGTTTTAGCATATGCACGTGCTAACCAACTCAATAAAGTCACTTGGTCATGTGAAAATGCCCGTATCGGTATCGTTGCGAGTGGCAAAGGTTATCTCGATACGATTGAAGCCTTGCGTATATTAGGGATTGATAACGATATTGCTGAACAAATTGGCTTAAAAGTTTATCAAGTCGGTCTTATTTGGCCTTTGGAACCACAAGGATTACATGAGTTTGCAGAGGGTTTAAAAGAGCTCATCGTTGTTGAAGAAAAACGTCCGATTCTTGAATCCCAAATTAAAGATGAGTTGTATTCACTACCTGATCATCAACGCCCTCATATTATTGGTAAAGCTTGTGATGGTAAGGGCGAATGGAGTACATCAACTGATGAAGCCCCATTAATTGGATATTACGAGTTTCAGCCTGAACCGATTGCAAAAATGTTGGCAGCTCGTTTTCTCGCATTGGATATCCCAGTACATATAAAAGAACAAATTCAAAACCGAGTAGGCTTATTAAAAACAGCTGAACAAGAATCTCAACGTATTTTAGATATTGCTGATCGCAAGCCATTTTTCTGTAGCGGATGTCCTCACAATACTTCGACTAAATTACCCGAAGGTAGTCGTGCATTAGGTGGTATTGGATGTCATTACATTGCAGTTTCACTTGATCGTGGTACAGAAACCTATTCACAAATGGGTGGTGAAGGTGTGAGTTGGGCTGGTGCATCGCATTTTACTAATGAAAAACACATTTTCGCTAATCTAGGTGATGGAACTTATTTCCATTCGGGCTATCTTGCTATTCGCCAAGCCATCGCTGCAAAAATTAATATTACTTACAAAATCCTCTACAACGATGCTGTTGCAATGACGGGCGGACAACATGTGGATGGACATTTGAGTGTTGCTCAACTAACGCGACAGTTAGCTGCTGAAGGGATAAAAAAACAGGTTATTGTCACAGATGAACCTGAGCTGATTCATACCGAAGAAGGTATAGCACCTGATGTAGAGATTCATCATCGTAATGAATTAGATGAAATTCAACGTCAATTACGTGATATTTCGGGAGTAACAGCCCTAATCTATGTTCAAACTTGTGCCAGCGAAAAACGTCGTCGCCGTAAACGTAATGCCTACCCTGACCCTGCTGAACGTTTATTTATTAATACTGATATTTGTGAAGGCTGTGGTGACTGTTCAAAACAATCGAACTGTTTATCTGTCGAACCTGTAGAAACAGAATTAGGTACTAAGCGTCAAATTAACCAGAGCACCTGTAATAAAGACTTTACTTGCGTCGAAGGTTTTTGCCCAAGTTTTGTCACTGTACACACACGTGATATGAAACGCCCTGAAAAATTTGAAGGATTTCCTGCTGGCTGGCCAGAAAAACCAATTATTCCTAGCTTGGAAAATACACCGAGCCGAATCATGGTGGGTGGTGTCGGTGGTACAGGTGTGGTTACTTTAGGCGCATTGTTAGGAATGGCTGCGCATCTTGAAGGTAAAGCGACACGCGTCATGGATATGGCAGGATTAGCACAGAAAGGTGGAACAGTATATTCCTATGTACAACTTGCTTCAGACGACGAGCAAATTTCAGCAACAAAAATTCCTGCTGGTCAGTGTGATATCTTAATCGGCGCCGATGCAATCGTAGCAGGTAGCAAAGCTGCGTTATCACGCCTAAGAGATAAAGCAGTGGTGATCGTGAATGAAGATGCCTCTCCAACCTTAAGTTTTATTGAGTCTCGGGACTGGTATGCTCCGATTACAGACTTAATTACTCGTTTGAAAGGACGAGTACATCACGGAAAACTAGTTACATTACCAGCAGCTCGGATTGCCACTCAAGTCCTCGGAGATTCGATCTATACCAACCAAATTCTTTTAGGTATGGCTTGGCAATCAGGAAAAATACCACTACTTAGAGAGAGTATAGAAAAAGCAATTCAATTAAATGGTACGGCGGTCGATAAGAATATTGAGGCTTTCCGTATCGGTTGTCATCTGAGCAGCGATCCTCATTTAATTCCGCGTTTAGTCTCAGCGATGCCAAAACTTAATAAACCTCAGACCATGTCTGAATTAATTGAAGACCGTACTACTCGTCTGCGTGAATATTGGAATGAAGCATACGCCTTGAAGTATAAAAACTTAGTAGAGAGCGCTGCGGAAAAATTACCTAAATCATTAGCTGGAACGATTGCAACACAACTTTATCGAGTGATGGCTTATAAAGATGAATATGAAGTTGCACGTTTGCTTACAGCTAAAAAATTCAAACAGTCTATAGCATCGCAGTTTGGGGAAGGCTTACGTCTAACCTATCATCTAGCTCCACCTGTACTGGGCGCACATCAAAATATCCGTAAACGTGCTTTCGGATATTGGATCCGCTTCCCTATGATGCTATTGGCACGTTTACAATGGCTACGTGAAACTTTCCTAGATCCATTCTCTCGTCAAGCAGAACGTCAGCAAGAACAAGCTTGGCGTGACCGTTATATCAGCTTTGTCGAGGCTTTAATTGAATCACCTGAAAAATACAATCTAGTCGTTGCGGAGGAAATTGCCAAACTTCCTGCTGAGGTGCGAGGTTTTGGGCATGTGAAATCGCAAGCGATGAACAGTGCGATACAGCGTTGGGATGAGTTTGATTTAGACCTTAAAAGGTAAATCTCGATTTATTATGATTTAAAATCATATTTAAGTTATCGATACGAATTACAAACTGAAGATTATTTTTATAATCTTCAGTTTGGTCTATTAAATTGAATTTTTATTAAAAATTCACAGACCAAGAGAATTGGGCTGTACGAGGAGCACCTAGGAACAAGTAATCATCCCCGAAGAAACTGCCCGCGTCTCTCCAATACTTTTTATTAAATAGATTATCAACATTAAATCTCAATTGATTCTCATATCCATAAGCATGGAATTTATAAGCTGCACCAGTATCAAATACAGTATAGCTAGGTACTTTCACTGAACCAATTTTATTTGCATATTTACTGCTGCTGTAACGAACACCAGCTAGTATGCGCAAGCCCTCGATATTTGGCACTGCATATGAGAGATTACTAGCGAAACGTAGTTTTGGCACATTTTGAGTTTGATGATGCTGATATTCATCTACCTGAATATCTTTTAAACGTGAACGTGTGAGCGCTAGTGTCGAATTTAAATCAAGATTTTGTCCTAAGCGACCTTGTAACCCAAATTCCAAACCTAAATTGTGCTGTTTTCCATCTTTTAAAAAGTAGTTATCCGCATTGGTGTATTGATTATCTTGCTCTAAATTAAATAGTGCTGCGGTAAACAACATATTTTGAAACTGTTGTTTTAATCCAAGCTCGTATTGTGTGGATTTAATCGGTTCTAGTGTTTGAAATGCATTACCTTCAATTCCTTTTTCTTCATTACCCAATGCATACCATGGCGCTTGCCCGCCATCACTTAAACCTTTACTAAATGATGTATAAACGCGAGTATTTTCCCAAGGTTGATACATCACAGCAAATTGGGGTAAGAATCGATTTAAGTCTGTATCACGAATCTTATTCGAATTGGCATCATAGGCTTTTTCATCTAATGAAAGGATTTTTCCGCCCATGAGAACAGACCATGAATTATTGAAACGGATTTGATCTTGAAGATTTAATGCTGTTTGCTGACTATCAAGCGATTTATAATGATCGCCTAAAACTTTATCTGTCGGATTGTAGCTCACTGTATTTTCATAGATATTACCTGTGCCAATAGGTTGGTTGATAGCATCATTTTGTGCACGTCGTTTATAAGTATGAGACAACTCGACATTTAAACTATGTTGCCATGTTCCTGTGTTGAATGTCCCATTTAGTCCAGTTTTAAACTGATTGGTTAGGTAACTATCATCTGGACTACGGAAATCATAAATATCGTAGTTACCATTTTTATCAAAGGTATTACCTAGACCAGTGTACTCACAAATATCACTGTAACATCCCCATGGAAATGCTGAATAGTCATCAACCACAACACGGCTTTGTGAAGCTGAAAAGTTTGCTGTCCAATCCTTATTGATATGATGTGTATATTTTAAACTTGTATTTAGACTTTCATTTGTGATGGGTTTACTCCAGCTTTGATAACCAAGTAGACGATCCCAATCCACATTTTGGGGTACAGTTTTTCCATCTAATAATTGATAGCCTGGTACAGAGCGCTGACGTTGACGTTGTGATTCAATATCAAATTCGAGTTTTGAATGATCAGAAATATTCCAATCTAGAGCGACTGAACCAAATAAACGTTTCCCATTGCTATGTTCTACATAAGGATGAATCTCTTCGTGAGCGAGATTGATTCGATAACCAAATTGTTGATTTTCACCCAATATATCGCCTATATCAGTTGCGATACGATTACCACCATGACTATCTGTTTCTAAGGTAACTAAACGAATGTCTTTTGGACGCTTAGTCACGTAGTTAACTACTCCACCTGGCGTAGCCATTCCACTTTGAATTGCGCTAATACCCTTTAAAATTTCTACTTGTTCTTTATTTTCAAGCGCTACATTTTGTTCACCTCGAAGCAAGTTTCCATTGAGAAGATAACTTGATCCTAGATTAAGCGCGAAACCACGCATAATAAAATTAGCATAATAGCCAATCGGTGCATATCCATCACCAGCAGCAGCTTCATTTTTAACAATATCAGTTAATGTTTTTGCGTGTTGATCCGCAATTCGCTCTGCGGTCACAATACCAATTGAAGCTGGAATTTCATCAATATTTTTCTGTGAAAAGCCCGTCAAATTCAATTTTTTCTGATATAGCATGGTTTGTTCAGATTGAGCAGCAACCGTAATTGTGGGCAATTTTGATACTGCAGTTTCATCTTCTGCATTTGCTAAGACCGAAGTTAGTCCACCACATGAAAATGAACCAGCAACCAGTAAAGCTTGATGTAAACGAGAAAATGAATGTGTTTTCACTGTAGTAGCCTAACCCCAAAAAGTTAAAGATAAGTCTGAAATTTCGGGCAAGAGTATTCACAATTTTCTTGGATTGAACAAGCATGTTCTGCTACATATTTAATCTTTTTTAAATTTTGATAATTGGCTTACGCACAAAAAGCTAAGTAAAGTTAATTTATAAATATCTGAAAGCCCTATAACCATTCTTTTGTTTCATCTGCAACTCTATTTCCATGAAGAATATGCATAATCATCGCATAAGCAATACTTCCTTTAAATGGAAGTTCAGGTAATGCATCAAATTCAAAAAACTGTGCGTCGCTGATTTCTTTTTCTTCAAGTTTTATTTCGCCTGAATGATATTCGGCTCTGAATGCAATCATCAAATTACTTGGAAATGGCCAAGGTTGACTGGCTAAATATTGTATATTTTTAATCTCAATATTTACTTCTTCTTTGGTTTCTCTACGGACTGCTTCCTCTAAAGTTTCACCAACTTCTACAAAGCCAGCAATTAAACTATACATTGTTTTATTACGTGTATTCTTCGCGAGCAGAATCTCATCATCACCACGTGTAATAATTGTAATTACACACGGATTCACTCTTGGATATTGACTATACCCACAACTCGGACATTTCATTGAAAATTGATCAAGAATCTGCTCGGTTTTTTCACCACATCGTCCACAGAATTGGTGATTACGTCGCCATTCTAAAAGTTGTACAGCTCGACTTGCTTGCTCAAATTGTTGTTTATTCCAAACTTGCAATAGTTGGCGAATCGGTACTAATTGATAACCAGATGGAATGCTTTCATTCTGCTTTAAGTCTCTTGCAATGACCTCAAAATCTGCGGATAAAATAAGATCATCCTTTAATTTCTCGACTTGCGGTAACTTAAAATCATGATCTACTAAAAGTTGCTGATTTTGAAAAATATAAGCAATTGATAATTTAGACATTAAATAACCTGTAGAAAATTTATTCAGCAATAATTAAGTTAAGATCGTAATAAAAGTGATGATTAGAGACGTTTATATTGGCGTGAACAATAAGCACGAGTGACATCAGCGGAACGCAACTTTAAATGTTTTGTTTTACGTCCCACCATACGTTTACGCCATAGTTTGAAGCTACTAGGTTGTAAGTTAGTTCGCATTAATTTGATGACTGAGGATTCATTAAGACCATACTCCCTTTCAAGCGCTTCAAACGGCGTTCTATCTTCCCAAGCCATTTCAATAATTCTTGATAGATTGCCCAAATCATAACTCTCAACACTAAGCATAAAATATGACCTTTTATAATCAAAAAAATTGCAATAAATCTTTAATATGACGATTGCTAAAATTTCTAATCAGAGCATATGAAAAGCTAGATGAATAAATTGTGATTTTTAGATAATTAATTAATCGGTTCTAAACATATGAACAAGTAAACAAAAGTTTTATCGAGTAAATTATTACTCGATAAAACTTGAACATTATTAACCACCTAATGCAGCCACCAATTGTGCTGAGTTTTTTAGATATAGTTGCTGCAATTCCAATAAGCGTTCTTCTGCACTCAAACGTAGATTCTGTGCTGTCGCGACTTCCAGATAACTGACCAATCCAGCTTGATAACGCTGCTTGGCAACCCGTTCATTTTCAGTAGATAGCTTGAGAAGCTGTTGTTGCTCTATCATCTGTTTTTGAAACAGTGACGCTTGCAATAATCCATCCTCAACTTCTTTCCAACCCGTCAAAACTGAATGCTTATAGGCAGCAAGTTTTTCATCATAATTGGCTTGCTCCTGTTGAATATCAGCACGCCGCTTTCCACCATCAAACACTGTGCCTAGGACTTTTGCCCCAACTGACCATGCTGTATTCGGGGCTTGCAATAGCGTATGGAACACTGGGCTATTCACACTGCTATCCACGCTAATGGTAAGATCCGGCAGCCATGCGGTTTGCGCTAAACCCAGTTGTGCATGCGTGGTTGCAAGTTCTCGCTCACGACGAATCACATCAGGGCGTTGTGCTAAAAGGCGGCTTGGAATTTGGGTCGGAATCTGGGGAGTACTAAATTGATAAGGACTTTTGTTTAAATTAAAGTCAGCAACATTCTGCCCGACTAAGAGCGCTAAAATATTTTCCTGTAAATCTCGGCTGCGTTGCAGTTCTAACAATTGCACAGCGACTTGTTTCAGTTGGGTTTTGGCCTGAATCACATCTGCACGGGCAATCATTCCCGCTTGATATTGCTGTTGTAAAATACCTACCGAACGTTGATAACTGTGTTGCGTTTGCTGAAGAACGTCCAGTTTGGCATCAAATAAACGAATGCTCCAATATGCCTCTGCTGCCATCAATTGTTGACTGAGTTTAATTGCAGCAAGATCTGCCACAGAAGCCTGTACATTGGCCTGTTGGCCCTCAACCGCTTTTGCAACTCTCCCCCATAAATCTGGAATCCAGCTGGCAGTTAAATTGGTACTAAATTGACGGCTTTTTGTCAGGTTTTTTGCCTCGTTATGATAGGCACTTGCTCCCATATTCAAGCTTGGTGCGTAATTGGCACGTTGTTGATCCAATAAAGCAATCGCCTGACGATACTTGGCTTGTGCTTGTTGAATACTCAAATTGTCCTGATCCAGTTGTTGAATCAATGTGGACAAAATCGGATCATGATAAATCTCCCACCATTGCTGTGGTTTGGTACTGATTTGAGAAGTTTCAATCCATGCTATACCTGCATACTTATACTGTGCAGGGCTCTGAATCTCAGGTTGCTGATAGCTTGCAGGCTTGAACGTAGTAGATTGGCAAGCCATCAAAGACATTGCACCAGCAACACTGATAGAAAGTGTGAAGACTGTTTTTTTCATAGAGACTTCCTATTTATTCCAACGGAGCACATTCAACTGCAACCTAAATTTATTTAAGCCTTGAGCGATTTTTTCAAATATGAGATACATCACAGGGGTGGTATAGAGGGTTAATAACTGCCCTAGTGCCAATCCACCGACAATGGCAATCCCTAAAGGCTGACGCATTTCCGAGCCTTCTCCCCAACCCAGTGCCAAAGGAATCGCACCCAATAAAGCAGCAGTATTGGTCATTAAAATCGGTCTAAAACGCAATGTTGCCGCAGCGATAATGCTGTCTAAATCGGTGTGACCTTGACGCCGTTGCTGCAAAGTAAAATCAATCAGCAAGATGGCATTTTTCACCACAATCCCGATCAGCAAAAAGATACCTAACAGGGCAATCAGGCTAAATGGAATTTGGAACAGCCATAAACTGAGCAAAGCACCCAAAGCCGCTGTCGGAATGGTCGATAAAATGGTAAAAGGATGCACAATACTTTCATACGTGATCCCCAAGACAATAAAAATCAGCATGATCACCGCCGCAATCAAAGCAGGCGTACTTAAACCAGCTTGAAGGCTTTCAGTTTCAACATCGCGATCGGTCATGACAAAGATTTCTTTGGGCAGCATAATCTCAGGCAAAACCTTGCGAATTGCAGCATCGGCCTGTTCATAGCTATAGCCTTTCTCCACCACATAACCCACACCCATCGCTGCATATTGATTACGGCGATAGACCCGATCATTGCTAATGCCATAGGTCCACGTGGCAAAATTGCTTAAAGGCACATAGGCCCCTTGTTGATTCGGCACTTTGATATCCACCAAGGCTTCAGGATGTTCAGTAAAACGTTGGTCTACTTCCATCACCACATAAAACTGATCATTACGGTCATAAATCGTAGAAATCTGCCGTTGTGAAAAGGAGTTATTTAAAACACTGGAAATATTTTCAATATCAATGCCCAATCGTTTTGCGGCTTCACGGTCAATATCTAAAGTGACGTGTTGAGCGCCTTCATCTCCTTGTGTTTCGACCTCTTCAAACTCAGGCAATTTGCGCATGGCCTCGGCTACTTTAGGTGCCCATTCACGTAATAAGCTCACATTGTCAGATTGCAATAACAATAAATATTCTTGAGCATTGCCACTGGAAAAAGGATCGTCCAATTCCAAATCTTGTTCGACGTCCGCAGAGAACACTGCCCCTGCTTGCCAAGGTGCATTTTTCTTTAAACGCTCGACTACTTGTTTAGAGGTTAATCCGTCGCGTTCAGCTTTTGGCTTGAGACTGACCATCAAAAATGAGTTGGTCATACCACCACCGCCACCGGAAGTACCGACTACATCTTGTACTGCAGGATCTTTGAGTAAGGCTTGGTTAAATGCAGCAATCTTTGGTTGCATGATTTGAAAAGAAAAACCATCATCACCACGAATAAAAGCGCCGACTCGCCCCGTGTCTTGTTCAGGTAATACCCGTTTTGGTAATAAATTATAGAGATAAACCGAAGCAATGATTGCGGCCAGCCACAACACCACAATCAGATAAGCATGTTTCAGCACCCAATGCAGAGAGCGAATATAAGATTGGGTCAATCCCTGAATCAGATCATGGCTATAACGATACAGTCGTGGAGGGTGATTAAGAGATAGAGGTTTTAAACAGCGTGCTGATAAGCTGGGGGTTAAAATCAAGGAAACAAAGACCGATAGTAGCACCACAAAAACCAGCGTGAGCGAAAACTCTCTGAATAAGCGTTCTATCACACCGCCCATAAACAAGACTGAGAGGAAAATCACCATCAATGCCAGATTCATGGCAATCAAGGTAAAGCCAACTTCTTGAATGCCTTTTACCGCCGCTTGTGCAGGAGAATCACCTTGCTCAATATAGCGTTCAATATTTTCGAGTACCACAATGGCATCATCCACGACCAAACCAATCGCCACGATGATCGCCATAATCGACAGATTATTCAGCGAAAAACCAGCCAAATAAATCAGACTAGAAACCCCAATTAAAGTGACCAGTAATGCCATTGTGGGAATCACTGCACTTTGCAATCGCCCCAGCATCAGTACAACAACGATCACGACCAACAGCATGGATAGAAACGAGGTATCTCTTGCCTCTTCAAGACTGTTACGGACGATATTTGAACCATCCATAACCACGGTTAACTGCGCATCGCGTGGCATCAATTCACGTAAAGCAGGCAATTTGGCTTTGATCAGATCAATCGTCGCCACGGTATTGGCATTGGGCTGTCGGCTAATTTTTAATATCACCGCAGGCTGTCCATTGTGAAAACCACTGACATAGCGGTTTTCAACCGAATCACGCACTTCGGCAATATCTTTTAAGCGAATCACCCCTTGATCTGTGTGTCGGATGATCAGGTCGGCAAAATCTTGGGCGGTCTTTAATTCTGTAGAAAGCGCCACTTGCCAACGTAATTGCTGTTGTTCCACCACACCCAATGCCTGTACCACATTACTTTTCGCGACCACCTGCCGAACTTGCTCTAGTGACATCCCCGTTGAAACCAAAGCACTTGGATTGATGGTGATACGCACCGCGGGCATGGAAGCCCCATCAATCGACACTTCACCGACACCACTGATCTGGGCCAAATTCGGTTGTAATTGATTGGAGGCAATTTCATATAGCTTCGCCGCTGAAAGTTGTTTTGAGCTGAGTGCCAAATAAAAAATCGGTCTTTGACTCGGGTTGATTTTGAAATATTCAGGCGGACTCGGCATGCCTGCAGGCAGCTGCGACATTGCCGCGTTGATGGCAGCCTGAACTTCACGCGCGGCCTCATTAATATCGGTATTTAAATCAAAGTGTAAAACCACCTGTGTCGAACTTTGATTACTGGATGAATTAATCGCCTTAACCCCAGATACCCCCATCATGGCACGCTCTAAGGGGGTAGCAACGGTTGCAGACATGCTTTCTGGACTGGCACCAGGCAAATTCGCCCTGACGACAATGGTAGGAATATCCGCTTGCGGTAATGCGGCAACAGGCAGGCGTAAATAGGCCAATATACCGAGCAGAACGATGGCTACACCCAACAACACGCTGGCAACAGGCCGTTGCACAAACACAGACAACAACGTCATTCAGTTGCCCCTGTTTGCTCAGAGAGTGTCATCCCCGTACTTGGCTTTGATTGAAGTCGATCAAAAAATAAATACACCACAGGTGTGGTGAATAAGGTGAGAACCTGACTCACCAATAAACCGCCCACCATCACCAAACCTAAAGGTTGTCGCAATTCGGCTCCAGAACCAGAGGCCAACATGAGGGGAATGGCACCGACCACTGCGGCCAATGTGGTCATCAAAATCGGACGGAAGCGTAATAAAGCAGCCTGATAAATGGCCTGCTCAGCGGACAACCCCTCATTACGTTGTGCAGCAAGTGCAAAGTCCACCATCATGATGCCGTTTTTCTTGACCAAACCAATCAATAAAATAATCCCGATCAGCGCAATCATATCCAAAGGCCGCCCCACCATAAACAACGCCAGTAATGCGCCAATCGCGGCAGAAGGTAAAGTTGAAAGAATGGTGACTGGATGAATAAAACTCTCATACAACATGCCGAGCACAATATACATGGTCACAATTGCTGCAATCACCAACCAAAACGTATGTTGCTGTGAATTTTCAAAAGCTGCTGCTGCGCCTTGCAGTTGAACCTGTAGCTCTGGCGGTAGCTCAAGGTTTTGCTTCACCTGCTCAATCGCATTAATCGCTTCGCCTAAAGAGACATCCTTGGCTAAATTAAAGGAAATGCCGACAGCAGGAAATTGAGACTGTTGTTGTAAAAGAATAGGGGCATGTTTTTCGACAATCGTAGCAACAGAACTCAGTAAAATTGGCTGCCCTTGGTTGTTATGGATATAAGTCTGATTTAAGGCCTCAATCCCTTGGGTGAGTTTTGGGTCTAACTCCAAAACGATACGGTACTGATTAGACTGAGTATATAAAGTTGCAATTTGCCGCTGCGCAAATAAATTCTGCAAAGCCAAACTAATGTCTTCAACACTCAGACCTAAACGTGCTGCCGCATCACGATTGACATCGATATAGGCCTGTAAACCCTGTCCTGCATCTTCACTGGTTACTGCCGCAAATGCAGGCTGCTGACGCAATGCCTGAACCAGTTGAGGTGTCCACTGCTCTACCAATTGATTTTTCGGTGCAGTCACACTCAGTTGGTATTGAGTACGGCTAATTTTGTCCTCAATACTTAACTCTTGTACAGGTTGCATCCAGCCTTTAATACCCTGTACCTGTGCAAAATCTTCATTGAGTCGCGCCATTACATCCGCAGCAGATTCACGTTCGGCATGGGGTTTTAAATTGACCAGAATACGCCCATTGCTTAACTTGGGATTATTGGCATCCACACCAATAAAAGACGACAGGCTGGCGACCGCTGGATCTTTTGCAATCACTGCTGCCAGAGCTTGTTGGCGTTCGCTCATGGCCTGAAATGAAATTTGGTCAGGAGCTTCAGTGACCACCTGAATGACACCATTGTCCTGTACTGGGAAAAAGCCTTTCGGAATCGACCAATACAACAGTCCCGCCAGTACGACTGTTGCCAACATCACCATCAAAGTCAGTACTTGGTGCCGAAGTACCCATTGCAACAACTTCGCATAGTGCTGAATCACACGATCCAGACTCCAACGACTCGGTTGATCTGAATGCTTCGGTGCATCTTTGAGTAAATAGGTACACATCATCGGGGTCAAGGTCAGAGACACCACCAAAGACAGTGCAATGGCTGCTGCCAGTGTCACGGCAAACTCATGGAACAACCGCCCAACGACATCCCCCATGAACAACAAAGGAATCAAAACTGCAATCAGGGAAATCGTCAAAGAAATGAGGGTAAAGCCAATTTCTTTTGATCCTTTCAGGGCTGCTTGCAACATGCTTTCACCTGACTCGCGGTGTCGTGCAATATTTTCAAGCATCACGATGGCATCATCTACGACGAAGCCTGTGGCAATGGTTAATGCCATTAAAGTCAGGTTATTGACCGAGAAACCAAGGAAATACATCAGTACAAAAGTGCCGATAATCGACAGCGGAACGGCAATACTTGGAATCAGGGTCGCAGCAAAATTACGGAGAAATAAGAATGTCACCAACACCACCAGACACACGGCGAAGACCAATTCTTTTTGCACATCTTTAATCGAGCTGCGAATACTTTCGGTTCGATCGGTTAATACGCGAATGTGAACATTTTCAGGTAGATTTTGTTGTAACTCAGGTAGGATTTTTTTGATTTGATCTGCCACCTCAATCACATTGGCATTGGGTTGTCGCTGAATATTCACCAAAATGGCAGATTGGCTATCCGCCCACGCTGCCATATAACGATCTTCACTGCCCTCAAGCACTTGTGCGACATCTTTTAAGCGAATCGGTGCGCCATTGTTCCAACGTAAAATCAAGTTTTCATAATCGGCTATCGAACGCATCTGATCATTGGCATCGAGCATAGTCGATCGAAAAGGCCCATCAAAACTCCCTTTTGGTTGATTGGCATTGGCGGCGGCAATCGCCGAACGTACATCTTCGGCACTGAGCTTAAACGCTGCCAAAGCAGCTGGATTCATCTGCACGCGGATCGCAGGACGTTGTCCACCTGCAAGGCTGACCATCCCCACCCCTGAGAGCTGCGATAGTTTTTGTGCCACTCGGGTATCGACCATGTCGTAGACCGTAGTCAGTGGCAAACTGTCAGAGCTAATTGCAAGCGTAATCACGGGCACATCGGCAGGATTCACTTTGCGATAGATGGGTGGAGTGGGTAAATCATTCGGCAATTTACTGCTGGCGGTACTTAATGCCGACTGTACTTCTTGCTCCACAATGCCCAGTTCGGCAGCTAATTCAAATTGCAGGGTGATCACCGAAGCACCGACCGAGCTATTCAAAGACATTTGCTTCAAACCAGCAATCTTGCCCATCTCCCTTTCCAACGGTGAACTGATAGTTCGCTGCACCGTATCTGGATTTGCACCCGGCTGAAAGGTGTAAATCTGAATAATCGGATAATCAACCTGCGGTAATGCCGATACAGGTAATAAACGCCACACCAACAGGCCACTAAAAAATAGCGCCAACATAAACAAAGTAGTGGCGACGGGTCGTACGATAAAGAATCTAGAAATATTCATACGCTTACCCAGCTACAGTTTTTGCGGGTATTGGCTTAGAAACATCATCCTGAATGACTTGTACTTCTTGCCCTTCTGAAAGTCGATCAATCCCCTCTAAAACAACACGTTCATTGCCCTGAAGACCTTCAACAATTTCGGTCTGTCCTTGTGAAACCACACCCAGTTTTAACAGACGCACTTCGGCTTTATGTTCTTTATTGACAATATAAACATAAGTTCCTTTTGCGCCATGTTGGATGGCGTCACTCGGTAGATGCACTGCATTTTGCAAGGTCTTGGCATTTACACGAACATTGACAAATTGATTCGGAAATAAAGCATCATCCAGATTGGTAAAAACAGCTTTAACTTTAAGTGTGCCTGTATTCAGATCAATCTGGTTATCCAGTGCTTGAACTGAGCCTGTTGCCAATTGTTTTTGTTCTGCACGATCCCATGCACTGACTTGAATACTTTGTTTATTTTTAGTGGCTTGACGTACGATGTCTAAATAGTTTTCCGCAACGGCAAACTGGATATACACTGGATGGATTTGAGTAATACTCAATAGGCCCGTTGCTTCATTGGCCTGAATTAAATTGCCTGCATCTTTGAGGCGAAAACCAACACGGCCATCAATCGGTGCATATATTTTGGTATAAGACAGTTGTAACTTTGCCGCATCAACCTGTGCTTGATTGGCTTGCATCTGTCCTTTGAGTTGATTGACTAAGGCTTGCTGTTGATCGACCTGTTGCTTGGCAATCGAGTCTTGCTTATACAGCAACTGATAACGATTCAATTCCGTTTGTGCATTTTGCAACTGCGCTAAATTTTGTTGCTGTGTCCCTTGTGCCTGTGCCAATGCGACTTGAAATGGTGTCGGGTCAATTTGTGCTAACAATTGCCCTTTCTTGATGTATTGCCCTTCTTGGAAATACAGCTTTTGCAGCACACCAGATACCTGACTTTGAACATTCACAGTATTGGCTGGTACGACCGTACCAATCGCCTTAATTTGTAATTGCAAATCGCCACGTTGTACCCCGACCACGCGAACAGGCACAGGTTTACTCCATTGGCTAAATGACTCTTGTTGATCGGCTTGGGATTTTTTCCAATAATTCCAACCCCATACCATAAGCAATAAAAGCACCGTCAAGGCAATCAACCATTTGATTTTATTTGATCGAGAATGCTGTTGTGGTTTTAAATCAATTTGTTGTTCACTCATGACATACTCTACTTATTCAAATAAAATTCATTAAAAATATGGGAGACGAAGAAAACAAAAATGTTCCCTTGCATTGGTTTAGTCGAATGAAATTCAAAATCAGCTCAATTTTTTCTGTAAAAGTATGTATGCAATTTTATTGATATTAATAACAATTATCATTACTATTTGAAAATATTTTTTCCCCTCGACTTTAACTGTGCATCTCCCTGCTCATTTGTGGACTCTTTGCTATGAACCTGAACGTAGAAAAACAGTTATGGTTTAGCCACGTTTATAAATCACAACAAAGCTCGTTGTTGTCATGGTTTAAGCACAAGCTACAGCACCACCATCAATCTGAAGATTTGAGTCAGGAAGTGTTCTACCGTGCTTTGAAAAGTGACTATTGCTTTGAAAATATTAAAGAACCTCAGGCATGGTTGATGGGCATCGCCAAGCATGTGATTATTGATTATTGGCGACATCAGCATGTTGAACACTTATATTTAGATGCACTTGCACAGCTACCAGAAGAATACTATCCCTCTGCTGAATACGAAGTCTGTATTCGTGAAACGCTTTATCAAGTGCATTTGATGCTGGAAAAGCTACCTCAACGCACCGCACAGGTGTTTTTATTATCGCAATTGGATGGACTGACCTATCGTGCGATTAGTGAAAAACTGGATATTTCAGAAGCAACGGTCAAAAGAGATATGAAACAGGCTTTCTTGGCCTGCATAAGTCTTTATAATCAGACTGATTAATTGCTAAATTTGCTTTGCTGCTATGTCTCAAGCCCCTAAAATCCCTGATCATGTATTGGACCAAGCCGCAGATTGGCTGGTGCTATTACATTCAGGTGAAATGACCGAGCTGCAACAGCAGCAATTTGAACGTTGGCAGGCAGAAAAAAAAGAACATGTCTTAGCTATTCAACACATCAATAGATTTACACACGGCTTAACAGGATTATCCAACCACTTTCCCTCAGACTCTTTAGTCCAGTCCAATCAAAAATTTAAACTGACCGCGAAACGAAATATGCTGTTTAGCCTTTCAGGATTGTTAGTTATCGGCTGCGGAATGTATTTGTTGCCTTGGGCAAAATTGCAATCTGATAATCATACTGAGGTCGGTGAAATTAAAACTATTGCACTGCAAGATGGTTCAACTTTGATCTTGGCCAGTGATAGTTATATCAACGTGAATTTCTCCGAACAGACTCGACAAATTCAACTGATCGAAGGTGAAATTTATATCCAGACCGCCAAAGATCCGCAACACCGTCCATTTATGGTGAAGACCAAAGATGGTGCAATTGAGGCCTTAGGTACTCAGTTTACGGTACGACAAGAACATCATGATCAGACTCGGGTTAAAGTCTATCAACATGCAGTCGCGCTACAGCCTCAGGATTCTGGTCAGCGTCAGATTTTAAAACAAGGCCAACGTGCATATTTCGATACTCAACAGATCTCTAAACCACTCCCACTTAATAATGATCGCCCCTATTGGACACAACAATTGCTGGTGGTAGAACAATGGCCTTTAGAGAAAGTACTAGATGAATTGTATCGTTATAAAAAAGGGACCTATCATATCGATACTGAACTGAAAAACATCCCGATTTCTGGGGTATTGTCATTACAAAATCCTCAACAGAGTCTCGATACACTGGCATATACCCATCAACTTGAGCTCAGCTATTACAGTCCGTACTTATTAAAAATAAAAAAAAGATAAAAATTTGATCCTTTTTTTGATCTGATCCGACTTATAGAGAAATACACTCCCACTCGAGAAGACCACATGAAGGATTATCAGGCGAAAAGTACCTTGGCGTTGGCTGTACGCGCAATCTTATGGGGCATGCCACTCAGCGTTGTCAGCATCGCAACAACGTCTGTCTATGCTGCAAATGTTTATCAGATTTCGATTAGCTCAACCACACTCGATCAAGCACTTAAACAGCTAGCGATTCAAACAGGCACCACCATCAGCTATGATTCGAGCACACTCTCTAAAATAAAAAGCGCTTCACTCAAAGGAAATTATTCAGTAGAAACTGCTTTAGACGTTTTGCTCAAACCACATGCATTTGAAGCAGTTAAAGTTGCCAATGCGGGATATAGCATTCAAGCCAAAGCAACTGTAGCAGCGATTGAACCTAAAGTCGTTAAGTTAGAAGCGATTCATACCAAAGCAAATGCAACGGCTGGAGCAAATCAAAGTAGCGAAACTGGCGTAGCACAATTAGCGACGATTCATCTGAGTGCAGATAAAGGCAAAAACCTCACTACAGAAGGTTCTGGGTCATATACTGCCAAGGCAACAACAGCATCGACAGGGCTGGCTCTTTCACTCAAAGAAACACCACAATTGGTTAGCGTGATTACCAATCAGCAAATGAAAGACCAAAACCTAACGCAACTGACTGATGTCATTTCACAAGCCGCAGGTTTAACCATTAACCAAACGGGCAACATCGGCAGTGATAACTCCCCTGTTTATGCCCGCGGCCAAACAGTTGATAACTATTTGCTCGATGGCGTAAAGCTGATGAGTTCATATACTGCTATTTTTCAAAGTCAGGATACTGCTTTATTTGACCGAGTTGAAGTTGTACGCGGTGCCAATGGCTTAATGACAGGTGCCGGTTCTGCCAGTGCCAGTATCAATATGGTCCGTAAGAAACCGTTGCAGGATTTTAAAGCCTCTGTGAGCGCAAGTGCAGGTTCATGGGATACTTATCGTACTGATATTGATGTTTCCAGCCCATTAAATGCCTCAGGTAGTGTTCGTGGTCGTACCGTTTTAGCCTATCAAACAGGCGACTCCTATATCGATCGTTATAGTGAAGAGCGGAAAATTGCCTATGGTGTTGTTGAGGCAGACCTCACAGAAAAAACCAAAGCGAGTTTGGGCCTTAGCTATCAAAAAATGGATATTTCAGGTATTGCCCGTGGTGGTTTACCTTCATTTTACACAGATGGCAGTCTAATCAATTGGTCGCGTTCTGACTCAAATGCTGCTGACTGGACCTATTCAGATCGTACCACGACCGCATATTTTGCAGATGTAGAGCACCAATTTAACGACCGCTGGAAACTCAAAGGTACTGCCTCAAGAACAATTACAGCATCGGACGAAGTCGTCGGTTATATCTACTCGAATGGGATTGATAAACAAACTGGGGCAGGCGCTATGATCTATGCCACCCGCTGGGATTACAAACCAACCCAAGATCTATTTAACTTAACCTTGAATGGTTCTTTTGACCTATTAAGCCAAACACATGAAGTCGTTTTAGGTACAACCTACGCTAAAAGTAAAAATAAACGTCCAACCTATTCAAGTTGGAATAATAACTATACTTGGGATGGGGAGCTAGATAACATCTTTGCATGGGATGGACATAATCCGACTCGTCCACCAACCATGATTGATGGCACTTATAGTGGTGATGATCAGAGCCAATCTGTATTTGGTGCAGTACGTCTAAAACTTACTGATCCACTGGCTGTGATTTTGGGTACTCGCGTCGAGAACTGGGAACGCGTTACGCGCAACTTTAATACCTCAGATGAAGTCACATCATATAAAAAACAACAAGAAAATGGCGAAGTTATTCCATACTTCGGTATTACTTACGACATAACAGATCAATGGACAGGCTATGCTAGCTATACCACCATTTTCTCTCCACAAGATAAACTAGATATTCATGCAAATTATTTAGAGCCTTTAATCGGGAATAGTACAGAACTTGGAATTAAAGGCGCTTTCTTTGACAATCAGTTAAATATTGGTGCTGCGATTTATCAAACCCAAGAAGACAATAAAGCAGTAGAAGTCATTGATGCAAACAGTAATAAAGTAAAAATTATTGGTCCAAGTGGCAGTGAAGTTCAAGCTTACCGTACCGAATCTGGAACAAAAAGTCGTGGTTTTGAAATCGAAAGTACAGGAAAACTGACAGATCTATGGCAAGTTTCTGCAAGCTTTTCACGTAATCTCTCTCAAGACAACAAGGGCAAAAGCTTAAATACCAGCATCCCGAATAATACAGCCAAACTATTTACCACTTATACCCTACCATATCTCGATGAAGCACTAACAATTGGCGGTGGCCTTCGTTGGCAAAGTGAAATTTATCAAGATGGTGGACCAAATGGCGCTCGCTTCACACAAGACAGCTATGCTTTAGTCGACTTAATGGCACGTTATAAAATCAATGAAAACCTGTTAGTGAATTTCAATTTAAATAATCTATTTAATGAAAAATACCACTTGGCGACCACCAATAGCTATTATGGTGCGCCAACCAATTTCCGCGTGGGTTTGAAATATGACTGGTAAAACCAACTAGTCTTATCTTCCATTAAAAAGAGGAAACTTTGGTTTCCTCTTTTTATTTAACCATGATGCGGCCAAGTCTTAAATCAAACTCACGATCAACAACAGTCCGAATAAAACAGTCACAATCACATTGGCCTGTAATAGTTTTTTTGGCTGATAAGTTAATAATAACCCGACTGCCAAAGCGGCAAAGGTGATACAACCCAACCACTCAGATAAACCGACCGAAGCCCCTTTAATATAAATCATGACCAGCGCAGAGAGAAGTAACATTGCCCAACCTGCAATTTCAAACCATCGACTATTTTGCGCTGAAATCTGAGCACTAAAAATATCGCGCTGATGCTTACTCATCCCACAGGCAAGTGCTGATAACGCCACCACAGCAACACACCACAACATCAATGCTGCCATTATGCTTGCTCCTGTCCAGCTTGAACTTTAGGCTGTTTTTTCTGCTTCATCGCTAAGCCTTGGTAACGCTTTAACTTGTAATAAGAATAGATAAAAATCAGACCCAAAATAATGCACACCAGATCAAAACTGGCGATCATCCATTGTCCATGATAGATACTCATCCACAACGCCTGCCCACCTGTTAAGAAGTTTAGAATTGGCATAAACAGAAACAGTACAGCGGCTAAAGCCAGTTGCTCCAACCATGCGGGACGATGCGCCCGAATAGCCGCATGAATTAAACACACAAGCCATGCGATAAAGAACACATTAATCTCTAACGGAGAACGCTCGGCCAATTGAGCGGGGATAAAACGATTGGCAATAAAATAAGCTGCGCAGGCAATCGGTAGACCTGTGATTGCGGTAATATTCAGAACTTCAACCAGACGATGACCAAAAGGCTTATAACCCAATTTCTGTACATCTGGAATCCGTTTGACCACCCACAAGATCAGACCAGAAGCCACCATCATGGTGCCTAATATGCCCGATAAAAATAGCAACCAACGTAGGACTGAATCTACACCATGTGCCATATGTAACCATGTCACTATGGTATAAATGGCTTTTGATGCCGAGTTAACAGGTTTGGCTTCATCGATCAGTTGTCCTGTCACCGCATTAAACTTCATTGAAGGAATGCTCTCACGATCAAGTAATGTCGTCGTGCGTGTTGCATTGAATTGAACATCAGCTTCAACGGTATTCGGTTTATTCACTCGAATAGAGGAAATTGGATTATCGCCCCAGCCTTGTTGAACGTAATGACTCAATGCGACTAAATTCACCATCGGTGCTGCTGCAAGTACAGGTGCTGCTTGTTCGGTCTCACCACGACGGCCGCCCCCTCGATTGCCACGCCCTTCCTCTGCTGCTTGTTTTTGTTTTTGCTCTGCCAATAACCGTGCTTGCTCAGGTGTTTTAGCAACAGGTTCATTCAGCATTTGGTAGAAATTCTGACCGTTTCCATAATGGCTGTTCATCGCCCAAGGCATAAACATAAACATTAACAAAAGCAAACCACTAAAGGTGATCATGATATGAAAAGGTAAGGCAAACACGGCTGTTGCATTATGAGCATCGAGCCAAGAACGCTGACCTTTGGCTGGACGGAAGGTAAAGAAATCCTTGAAAATCTTTTTATGGGTGATAATACCGCTGATAATCGCGACAAACATGAATAAGGTTGCGATACCAACAATCCAACGCCCCCAAATACGTGGCATACCATAGAGTTCAAAATGAAAGCGATATAAGAAACCGCCACCCCGAGTTTCTCGCGCTTTAATCTCTTGTCCCGTTTGTGCATCTAAATAGATTTCACCACCCCGACGGCGGCCTTCACCCGGCTTACGGATATTCAGCATAATGGCAGGTTGGCGTTCATTGGCAAAACGGATATTCCAACTTTCGGCAGGCTGCCCGTTTTGCTGCAAATACTGTAGTGCATAACCCAATTGTTGCTGCTGTGAAGTATTATTCACAGACTGATGCAATTCAGGTTTCATCCACACCGTAATTTCATTTTGGAAAAAACTGAGCGTACCCGTCAGAAAAACTGCATAAAGCAACCATCCCAAGAGCAGGCTTGTCCATGTATGTAACCATGACATCGACTGGCGAGGGCCTTCATTTTTACCATCAACACGCATTAGATTACCCTTTTAAAAACCAATAAATCAACGTCATCAATACACTGGGAACAATAACGCCTAACCAGACTTTCACGGTTGAGTTGACCAAAAATACCCAAATGAACACGGCACAATGGGTCACAAAGGCCAACATGGTTGCCCCAAATACCGCATTGGCTTTGGAAGGTTCAGCTGAAAACAGGAAACCCATCAACATTGCAGCAATCGCAGCAAAGTAATAGCCACCAAAAATGGCCAGGACAAAACGTGAAAAAATCATCAATCGATATTTAATCAATGATGATTGTTCAACCTTCTTTTTTGTGACCCTTTTGGCGGAGGCCAAGGGCACAGACGCTTCAATATTCATAAAAGACACCCAGTCAGGTGACGATGATGCAAAATAATCGCCACCTTCATTTCAGGAAGATTAGAAAGAAAACTTAAGGTTTAGATAATATTGAAGACCCTGACATGCCGTTAGCGGGTAAAAAATTTTCTAACACATAAGAACCTTAATTAATTATTAAAAATTTCGTGAATAATACACAAAACAAACAAAAATGACAATAATAATGATAACTATTATCATTTATTTGTTCTATCTAAGCTATTGTTATTTAAAGTTCGCTGCTTTTTAAATTAAATATCTTATATGGCTACTCTTGCCTAACAGCATAATCATTCTTATTTTTCGCATGATTAAGTAGGGAAATGAGAAAAATCCCACCTATAGATAATTATTAATTAATCTACTTAACTAAGCTTAGATGTCCAGATGACTTGAAACTGTGCTTAAAAATATACTTATTTTTATAAAGTAATAATTTTAATAGTTTTTACATGTACTTAACATTTCAAATATTTAATTAAGCAAAATATATCATTCAAACTTAAATCTATGCTTTTCAGATTAAAATTCTAGACAAGGAACGAAGAACGTTCCTTTTTTATAATTTCTTTTCGAGTTGACGATCCATAAGACGAAACAATGGTCGAGTCAGATTCATGACTGTGCTCGGTGCTGTATTTAGAAAAGCATTAGCAATCGCACCAGTTGGACTTGTAACGCGATAAGGTTTTTTCTGAACAGCTTTCACCAACCAACCCGCTGCTTTCTCTGTATCCAACATTCGCATATGCTTATAAATCGCAGTTTTTGATGACATCGGTGTTCTTACCATCGGGAAATAAACCACAGTCACATCTATACCTTGATCTCCCAATTCCATTTTTAATGAGCGAGAAAAGGATTCTAGTGCAGATTTACTGGCTAAGTAGGCTGAAAATAGTTGAATTGGAACTTGAGTCGACATGGTTGAGACATTAACGACATGCCCCGCTTGATTGGCAAGAAAGTGTGGCATCAATGCCAACGTCAAACGAACAGCAGCAAAATAATTAATTTGCATCGTGCGCTCATAATCATGCAAGCGATCAAGTGACTGAGTGATTGGGCGACGAATGGATCGTGCCGCATTGTTGATCAACACATCAATTTTTTGATGTTCAGTTAAGATCGTTTCAATACAACCCTTTGCATCTTCATCAACTGTGATGTCGACTGGATAAATCCAAGCCTGACCGCCACGCTGTTCAATTGTGTTTTTAACCCGTTCCAATTCTTCTTTGCGTCGTGCAATTAAACAGACTTTCGCACCTAGATCTGCAAGCTGAATCGCTGCTTGTTCACCTATGCCACTAGAAGCACCCGTGATGATGATCGTTTTGTTATTCACATTCATGTCGTTATCCTAAAGTTATTTTCGACGATCGATGTATTCAATATAACCACGACTTTCAATCAAAGTATCTTGATATTCACCTTTATATTGATAAGCACCGACATAACCACTACCAAGACCATAAATCATAGGGGTATCTATCTGACCATTGATAATAGCTAGGATTGTGTTTTGATCTTTAATGACCCATCTAAAGGTTGCAGGTAGATTCATCTCTACGCCATCAGGAGAAATCGCAGCTTTATCTTGATAACTTAATACTACAAATTCTGCTTCAAAACTTTGGTTATATTGATCTAAACCACGTATAAATGCTTTGCTGACTATTTTCACATCTTTTAGACGAGTGTCATTCAGTAAAAGCTGAGTGTTATCATCTAAGTTGATAATTTGATAAGTAAAAAAATCTAATGGAATTTTAAAAGCAGAAGGAATGGCTTTATCTCTAATCATATAAGGGCTGATACAGGCCGCATACTCAAAAGTGCTAAGCCCATTGATTTTTTGGGTATCTCCGCGATAGCTCACGACACCTTCATACTGTGAAAGCAAACTGAAATGATCGTAAATTGGACTTTTAATAAACCATGTCACTTTATCTGTATTGGTAATTTTAATATTGAGTTCGAAATCAATTGTACGTGCAATCACATGGTAGTGCGGATAGTATCCTTTAATGGTAATGTTTTGACCAAATTGGATATGCGATCCATCTTCATATAGCTGACATTCTTTAGGAATTGAATAGCCGTTGAATTGATTTGGATAAGTAGCGGCTGTACCCATAACCGCAGTTGCATTATTTCGAGGTGAATCTTTGAATACATGATCGGTATCAAATACTAATGCACCTGGTGTGCCAATAACAGACATAGTGGAAAAGAATTGATGAGGTGCTGGTAGTTCAGGAATCATCACCCCATAATGAGTCCAACCGATATGCTTAGCCTGATGATAAGGTTTTAATGCGTAGCCTTTAGGAAATGTTTTGCCATCTTGCGTTGCAGAACTGTTAATTAGTGGAAATATTGAATGAATCAATGATTTGATTGCAGGTTTTATCACTAATTTTTCAGTATTTTTAATCAAAGATAAGTTCAAAGTAAGACTCACTTTTATATTTAGCATTGCTATGAATATAATGCAGAATACCTTGTTAAATTTGACTCTAAATTACCAAAAAATATGTCAATTCGATCAAATTGATCTTAAAAAATGAATCTATTTTTGATTATAAAACTACAATTTAAAGTTTTGGATTCAATCATGAAAAAAGGTGTATGATTGACATACACCTTTCATAGATCAAAAATTTAAAGATTTAACTTACAGCTTTTGCACGAGCTTTATGCAATTTTTTATAACTATCAATCAAACGTAAATGACGATCAAGCCCTTCTAGTTTCATACTCGTTGGTGTTAAACCGTAAAAACGTACCGTACCTTCTACAGATCCAATAACAGCATCCATACGTTCGTTACCAAACATACGACGGAAATTCGTTTCATAATCTTCTAATTCCATCTCATCATCGAGCAATACTTCAAGTACGACGTTCATACATTGATAGAATAATCCACGTTCAACAGTATTGGTGTTGTATTGTAAGAACGTTTCAACCAATTCTTTCGCTTCTTCAAACTGTTCTAACGCAATATAGATCAACAGCTTAAGCTCTAGGATGGTTAACTGTCCCCACACCGTATTGTCATCAAACTCAATGCCAATCAAGGTTGCAATTTCAGTATAGTCATCTAGTTCACACTCTTCTAAACGCTCGGCTAAAGCTTCAAGTTGAGTTTGATCTAAGCGATGCAGATTTAAAATATCTTCACGGAATGCCAATGCTTTATTGGTATTATCCCAAATTAAATCTTCGACCAGATAAATTTCTGAATAATCAGGAACTAAGATACGGCATGCTGTTGCACCTAAATGCTCATAAACAGCCATATACACTTCTTTGCCCATTTCTTGCAAAATTTCAAATAATTCAGCAGCTTCTTCCTCATTTGAGTTTTCACCATCGTTAGTGAAATCCCACTCGACAAAGTCATAGTCTGATTTAGCGCTAAAGAAACGCCATGAAACTAAGCCGCTCGAGTCAATAAAGTGTTCAACAAAATTGTTTGGTTCAGTCACCGCTTCACTTTGGAAGGTTGGTTGTGGTAAGTCATTGAGACCTTCAAAACTACGACCTTGTAACAGTTCAGTCAGACTACGTTCTAAAGCAACTTCAAAACTTGGATGCGCACCGAATGAGGCAAATACACCGCCTGTACGTGGGTTCATCAGTGTCACGCACATGACAGGAAAGTCCCCACCCAAAGAAGCATCTTTCACTAAAACAGGGAAACCTTGTTCTTCTAAGCCTTGGATACCTGCCACAATACTTGGGTATTTTGCTAATACTTCTTGTGGTACATCTGGTAAAGCGATTTCTCCTTCTAAAATTTCACGTTTTACAGCACGCTCAAAAATCTCAGATAAACATTGAACTTGGGCTTCAGCCAAAGTATTACCTGCACTCATTCCATTACTGAGGTATAAGTTCTCAATCAAATTCGATGGGAAATATACAATTTCATCGTCAGATTGGCGTACAAATGGCAATGAACAAATACCGCGTTCAGTATTACCTGAATTGGTATCATACAAATGCGTACCCAATAATTCATCATCTGGGTTATAAATTTCGAGGCAGTAATCATCCAAAATTTCTTTTGGCAATTCACCATTATGACCCGGTTTGAACCACTTTTCATCTGGGTAATGTACAAACTCTGCATTGGCAATTTCTTCACCCCAGAACTGGTCATTATAGAAAAAGTTACAGTTTAATCGTTCAATGAACTCACCTAGAGCTGATGCCAAAGCACTTTCTTTAGTTGAACCTTTACCATTGGTGAAGCACATTGGTGACTGTGCATCACGAATATGTAAAGACCAAACATTCGGCACAATATTGCGCCATGAGGCAATTTCAATCTTCATACCTAGATTTGCCAAAATACCAGACATATTGGCAATGGTTTCTTCTAACGGTAGATCTTTACCTGCAATGTAAGTACTGCTCTCTGAAGCCAAACTTGGCATCAACAGTGCTTGAGCATCTGCATCAATACTTTCGACTTCTTCAATGATAAATTCAGGACCCGTTTGAATCACTTTCTTCACGGTACAACGATCGATTGAACGTAAAATGCCTTGACGATCTTTTTCAGAAATATCTGCTGGTAACTCAACCTGAATTTTAAAAATCTGTTTATAGCGGTTTTCAGGGTCAACGATATTATTTTGTGATAAACGAATATTATCTGTAGGTATATCTCGAGCCGCACAATACACTTTGACAAAATAAGCCGCACAAAGTGCTGATGAAGCAAGAAAGTAATCAAAAGGGCCTGGCGCAGAACCGTCGCCTTTATATCGAATTGGCTGATCAGCGATTACTGTAAAGTCATCAAATTTGGCTTCTTGTCGAAGGTTGTCGAGATAATTAACCTTGATTTCCATGCTGGTACCTAATTTTCTTACATGTCAGGATAAACATATAAAATTCAAAATATTGATATATAAGCCGAATCACGGATAAGAAATTGACTTAAAAAAGTAGCTAGAGTTAATTCGTCAAAATAACTTGAACCAACTCTAGTAATGATGGGCGCTATTATAGAAGTATTTTATGCAATTGATAACTTTTGTGTGTTTTTCTAGCCTTTTAATAAGCAATTGAAAGCTTAAAAGTGCTTAGCAATAAAAATAAACATATTTAAATTGCATCAAATTAACGCTTTTTTGAACTTTTCTTAGTTAAAAACTGAAGTGCATTAGAATAATGTGTCGGCGTAATTCTTTGTATCATATCTAAAATTTTTGCATCGTTACCGATTAGAATACGCGCTTTATTTTTCCTCACTGCATCAAGAATAATCTTTGCAGCCACTTCTGGTGGGGTTTTTAACACCTTATTAAAAGCTCGGCTGGCTTTGGCTGGATTCATACCCAAAGAACGGATGCTATCATTCATACGTGCACTATTCGCAATATTGGTACGAATTCCCCCTGGATGAACACAGGTCACACTAACACCATTATTTTGAATATTTAACTCTTGTCGCAGTGATTCTGTAAAACCTCGAACTGCAAATTTTGTTGCATTATAAGCACTTTGGCTTGGCTGAGCCGTTAAACCAAAAAGACTTGAAATATTAATAATATGCCCTTCACCACTTTGCTTTAAATAAGGTAAGAACTCCTTGGTTCCATACACCACACCCCAAAAGTTAATATCAAAAATCCATTCCATTTCGTCATAACTCATACCTTCAACAGTACTCGCTAATGCCACACCTGCATTATTAAAAATTAAATTGATTTTGCCATGTGCTTCAAAACTATTTGCAGCCCATTCTTTTATCGCTTTTTGATCTGATACATCTAATTGAGTGGTTGTAACATTCACGGGGTATTGTTTTATTAAAGATACTGTTTCAGCTAAGCCTTGCTCATTGACATCACTTAAAGCCAAATGAGCACCTTGCTGTGCCAATAAGATCGCAAGTTGTTGACCGATTCCTGAACCTGCACCAGTGATTGCGGCGACTTTATGACTAAAATTTTTCATTTCATGACTCTATATTTAATTTATAAAAATTCGCTGCATTTTGTCTAAATATGGCATGCAGCGCGTGATCACCATAAGGATTAATCATTTCAATATATGCACTAATTAAGTCCGATAAAGCCACATTGGGTTTATCCATTGGAAAGTTTGAGGCATAAATAATTCGGTCAGTACCAAATACATTTATCGCATGTTGAATCATCGGTGTTAATAAATCGATTATTTCTACAATGCTTGCCGTACGCTGCTGCTGATAAAAAGTATGTCCAAGTACAGGCATCATCAAGCCAGAAATCTTGGCATAAACATTTTTTTGTTGCGCTAAATCCTCCAATTCATATTTCCACTGTTCAAAAATATCAGCTCGTTCAGCAGAAGTTCGCCCCGTTCTCTTACCTACTGAACCAAACAAACCTACTGGCGTCGCTAAATGATCAACGACAATCGGTGTTTGTGGGAAGTTTTTTGCTAAAACATTGATTTCATTTAACTGTGTTGAATAAGCCCAAGCATCAAATGAAAGTTCCATTTTTGCCAAGTGCTCAAAACCTTTTAAAAACGTCTTTGATTGATATAAATGTGGTTTATCGCACCAGCGATAAACGCCTTGATCGTCATGCCAAGCTGCCATTTTTCGAATCCCCCGAAATAACGGACTCGCATCTTGATGAGCTGTTAATATATCTTTGAATTTTTTATCTCTAGGATCGGCAGTTGCCACAATTGCGCCAAGATTTAAATTATGCGCCTTAAAATTAAGTTGATTAAGCCAATGGGTTTCCTCAACAACACCAAATCTTTTTTGATGATGCCAATTAGCTTCAACATGCACCACATAATCAACATCAAATGGCAAGATGTCAGCTTTATAGTGTTCTGGTAAATATGGATTAAGTGCATATTGAGTCACACCTAAACTATCAAGCAATGGTTTAGGTTTAACAAAACGTACGATTTTATCCATTAAAATAGGATATTTACCCAATGTTTTAACCAATAAAGCTGCTGAATGCGGTGTATGGTAAGGATCCCATTGGTGTATATGTGGGTCAATTATTGGAAAATCCAATCCTTTCATTCCACTCCCCATCCCTGATTTAATTTTTTAAAAGTGCTTTGAATATGTTTAGCCTACAGAACAATCTACTATGAATGAAATGATTTATTTAAATATTAAAATATGAATTTCATTCATTTCATAGCTTGTACAAAATAACCGTATTTACAGATTAATTGCTGCGTCTATCTCAATTCGTTGATTAAAATAATCAATCTGTTCTGTCGATGCTAAACCTTAGAATATTAGATCTGTTTTCGTTCTATTCTTCGCTTAAATGCGCCCCACTTCGAGATATGGAATTAATTTATCATCAAAATTTGAACGAGGATCGCACGCATAACTGATAAAACCATGCATTCCCGTTAAGCGTTCACCTTTGTAGAACTGGTTCAATTGATAACGAGGATCTTTGTGGGATAGTGTAAAGCTCACGACGCCTACTCCTTGTCGTTTAGAAAGCTTATATGCATCTCCCAACATTAGATTGTGTAGTGCTAGATTGTTTGGATGGCATAATAAGCTATGTAATACGTGATATTTTAATGAATCGCCAAGTTTAGGCAGTGGCATTCCCTTAGTGATTGAATTTATTAAATTATAAATTGGTCTTAATACAGCTATAAAGGGACTGTAATGTAAAATTTTAGTTTGTTTAATACGATGTTGATTCCATAAACCAAACATACCGATGAGCTTTTTATCTTGAAAATACAAGACGAAATCTGAAAGTTTAATCCCTGAATAATAGGGATGCTCTTGAGCTAGTTCTTCAAAATTATAGGCAGGGATAAAATTATAGTGCTCAGACATTTCCTTAATAAAATCATTCATTGATTGGATATGTTCTTTTTGAGCAACACAAGACTGAACTTGGCGATTATCTTGATAATCAGGCGCTGTACTTTTTATAAATGCGTTGATTTTTCTTTTCTTTGCTAAATACGTCAACGTCAATGTTTCAATCAATCCTTCATCATAATAATCTGGCATGCCCGTTTTAGAGGTTTGCATAGCGGCACGCGCTGCATGATTATCATCAAAAATGATCATTTGACTAAAATTAGGGTCGTGCATATTTGTTTTCAGATGAACAGCTAAAACTTTAACTAAAGATTTTCCACGATAGTTGCTATCGACACGTAAATCGCTTGCATATCTTAAATCCTTTACCTGCTGATTGATATAACACGGACGATACCCATTACTATAACAAGCGACTTTTTTCTGGTGTTCTTTATCCTCAATCACAACATGTAATTTGTGCCTATACAGGATATCAGAAGCTTTAAAATAACTAGGCTCACGTTGAAAGCTGATTTGAACCCCTCTCGTTGTCATTGGAACAGCGATAAGTGCTCTCAAGCCATGATCATCCTCAAGCGTTGCCTCACGTGTAATCAGATTATCTTGAGACTTCTGCTCTAGCTTCATTTTCATTGCATTTTGACCTGTGCATGAGGTGATATAGACACTAAATCATTCAAACTTCCCATTTGATCTAGCAGTTGATAGACAAATACGACCTCATCCTGTTGGTTGACGGTCTTTTGCGTCTGAACATCTAATAGTTTTTGCTCAGTATTAAGTAAATCGAAAGTGGTTTTCGTACCTAATTCAAACTCTTTGCGGGTATATACAAATGCGATTGAAGCAGCATCAATCGCATTTTGCAGCGCATCCTTATTTTGGCGAATGGTCTGGAGTTGTGCATAAGTTGTACGGATACGTTGATTTAAATCTAGCTCCAAAGTTTTAATTTTCTGATCAGCAAGCTGAATATCAACTTGAGCTTTATTGATGTTTGCTCGATTAAGTCCATCATCATAGAGCGGTACATTTAACTGAATACCTACCATATAATTATTACTTTCAGAGCCGATATTGGTTGCTTCATGCTGAGCACCGAGCTTACTGGTGAGCATTACTGTTGGCCACAATTCTCTTTTGGTCAAAGCATATTGCTTTTCAGCTGCTTGCCTTTCATATTTCGCTTGTATCAACGCGGGATGATTTTTGGCGTTTGAAAGAATTTCGTCTACGTTATTACTAATACTAGGTAGTTGATTTATTACGACCAAATCGTCAGGTATTACACCAGTGATTTGATAAAATTGTGCCTCACTAATGGCTAGATTAGATTGAGCTTGAGTAATATCTGCTTGCCCTTGAGCGACTTGAGCTAAAACTTGAGCTAAGTCTGCTCGTGTAATCATGCCGACATCAAACCGCCTCTGAGATTCATATAGAGAACGTTGTAAATTTGACATGGTTTTCTTTCTAAGATCTAAAATTGCTTTTTTCTTTAGAACATCGGTATAAACCATCACCGTATTTAATATCGTTTCAGATCGTTGATCTGATAATGCTTCAGTACGAGCAGAAAGCTGATTCTTAGCAACTTCAATACCTAGACGATGGCGACCAGAAGTATAGACTGGATAATCCAACTGAAGTTGCAAACTACGACCTCGACGATTCCCTTCAGTTGGAAACATTACGTTGGTTGGGGTTTCTATTTTTTCATAATCCAACTGCCCAACCAGATTGACCCTCAGTCCATCTCGTTGTGTTGCTTGACCAAGTATCGCCGTGGATTGATTGACACCTATCCGACTCAACTCTAATTGACTTTCATGACTCAAACTCGCTGAAATTGCATCATCTAAGTTCATTGCCTCAGCTGTATGTGCGGCAAATAGGACTGACAAATAAATCAAATATTGATACTTGGACACCTTTTTTTTAAATTGCATTATTTCTCTATTCATAATCGTTCCAGACTATTCAAAGAGATTTTCTTTAGCGGTTCAGGTTTGATATTTCCTTCAATCAAACCATCAGACATCACCAGTTTTTTATATGCAGCCCAACCATTGTGTGCTTGGCGAATTTGTGGTAGATCAAGTTGACCTAAATTACGTGCTAATTCGTAATGGAAGTTTTGGCGCAAAATACTGTCAATATATTGATGATCAACTGAGTGATGAATCTCGCCTTCAAACAGCACACAATAAAATGGTTTACTTTGTTGCTGCGTATCTATGGCAAGCAATGAAATCGCTTTGGAATCAGTTTTATTTAAATGAGACAATAGCTGTTGAGCTGTTTCAGGAGCAAGCTTTTCACCTACTAAATCTACACCGAAACGCCGACCTTGAAACACAAAACAAGGCACTTGTTCAAAGAAATCTGTAACCAATAAACAATCATCTAAACAATAACGTAGCAAGCCATTGCCTGAACTAATAATGGGACTAACCACATCACCAATTTTGAGTTCCCAAGACGGAATAATTTTTCCTTGCTGTTCACCCTCTAAATATTCAAATTCATAAAAATGGCTTTGATATGCTAATGGATACAGACCGTTATAAGGTATGGTTACAACACCCTCTGTTGCCCACAACCCTTTGCCTTCAAATTGAACGAAAGGTAATCGCTGTTGTAGTTTTTCAGCCCAAGCTTTAGATCCCGCAGTATCCCAACTCGATATTAAACTGAGTTTTGGCCATAATTTTTTAAAATCAATTTGGTGACCGTCTGTAGCGGCAATTAAACGTTTTGCACTTTTTGAAGAAAAGGGGGCTTTAATTTGCGCTAAATATGCTTGCCGCAATCCCCATGATCCACTCTCAAGTACTTGAACGACCTCATATTGCAAAGCTTCTAAACGATCAAGCAATTGCAAAGCAAAAGTTGGGCTCCATACAGAAATCAATGCCAAATTATGGTTTGCAACCAAATAACATAAGGTTGCAAACAAAGCATCATCTGCATTTGCAGCAAAAGCGACATTACTTGGAACAGCTTGGGTAAATTTAGATAAAATACGCTTTCCTACACTTAATAAGGCACTGTCATCATTAAGATTTTTATCTTTTAATGCTTGACGTTGGCTTTCAGGCAACCATGAAACTGACCAATAATGTGTACCATATTTTAATGCAGGACATTTACGATACATGCTTGCCAACCATGGGGCGATTGCATGATCAAGCTGATCTAAAAATAATTGGGTATAAGGAATAAATTTAATCTGTTCACTCGAACCACTCGTAGGCTGGAAACGAATAAGCTTACTGATTGAAAGTGATGATTCCTGCTTACGATATTCAGTTATCTCCTCTCGCCAGTCGCTATAACGTGAAGGAGCAAAAAACGCTATAAATTCTTCATAATTTGAAATATTTTCTTTTCTGGTAAGAGTTGATGTTTTTAAAATTGTACTCAATATTTGACGTTGAGATGCTTCTAAATGATTGGCATTTTTTTTAAAGCTTCTTTCTGAAGTTTCACACCAGTTCTTCATGATCAGATGTGATCCCTTGGTCAGCCATCCTGTATATTTCATTCTGAGATACTCTTTCTAAATTTATTATTTGTACAGATTGCTTCGTGCTTTCCCTTACTTGTCGGTTTTGTAATAAGTCTTACTGGAAAGCGAACCAAATCCTTCCATCCCAATCGACCAATGCAAGGCAACTCAGTACCCACAGTCCAAGTCGGGTTTTTCATTTCAAAAAAATTAATTTTAGGATTTGCTGTTCTCAGTTCTTCTGTGATGGGTGCAACTTCATTTTTTAGAGGCTGATAATCTTGACCAAAATTCAATAATCCAACTTCTTTATCATAATATTCAGTAAAGAAGTTTTCACAATAATGATCTATGACAGTAGATAAATGTTCATTTTCACCCTGCAAATTTGGATAATAAACATAATAATTATTGGCCAACAGTAAGTAAGTTTTATAACCTTTGGATATAAGCAACCAATAAAACTCATTAAAAGGATAACGAATTCTAAGTTTAACGATTAATTTCAACATCGTTGTCTGAAGTGTCCTAGTTCCCCAAAATTCTTTTAAAACAACCGTATCACCGCTAAATAAAACAGTATAGTGCTTACCATTTAAATAAAAATGTTGAACCGCGACTGTAGAAAATCCAACAATCTCATGTGTCTTTGTATTAAAAATAAGAATTGCGCCGCTTTTCTTTTTAAAATCATTTAAAAAAATTTCAAACTGAGTGTTTTCATAATATTGTTCATAAATCGAATACATATCTTTCAATTGATTATTATCAATTTTTTCTCTTTCAACATATTGACCATAAGAGTTCTCTTTAGTACTTAATATTGAAATAATTTTAGCCGTTGTATTAATCATAAGTCAGTCCATTAAATTTTAAGTATGAAAATCTCGGCAGAGTAAAACTTGAAGTGCGACATAAACCACCTAATTAATTTAAAGGGTTTATGGAGTATATAAAATTGTCATACCATCATCTTAACTTTGAAGATCGTACTGCATTAA
>Ga0209599_10000224_pt1 | contig 40185 bp, 36 predicted proteins | sample Shrwel_input2_FT_FD_187534 | JGI IMG/M metagenome (GOLD analysis project Ga0209599, IMG submission 187534) | Subsurface microbial communities from deep shales in Ohio, USA - Utica-3 well 1 S input2 FT (SPAdes) (version 2) ...
TCCTGAAAATGCAATGCAGGCTCAGTGGCAATTAATCCTGTCCTGAGCTACCCGATAGATGCACTTAATTCTGGCCTCAAATCGCGTTGAATGCAGGCCTGAGCCGTTTCAAATGCAAGCCGCTACACATGCCGACACACGACATGAACATGGTCTGGCGAAACATCAATGGCAGGACGAAGATATTGATAAAACTTGTCCGACATCTCATGGATTTTTCTCGGCCAACCATTAAAAATGAGCCGAATATCTTGCATGGCAGTGAGTGTTTTTGCATCAAACGACATGACGGGACGGCCTAACTCGGCTAATAACTTATCGCGCTCAACTAACAAAACATCAATCAGTAACTTCCCCGCGAGTTCTTTCTGTTTGATCACATCAAACGTAGTAATACGGCGCAATCTATCACCGAGCATTGCCGTCTTCAGCGCATCACGCTGTAGCTGCTCGTTAAAACGCTCTGCTTGGTTGTCTTGAGCTTTCCCGTATATCGGGCGAAAATGCGGACCGCCATCCATTTCATAGTACACATCTGCTTCTTCAACATATAAATCCACATAAAATCTGCGCGTGGGATCCTCTACACACGACAGTTTCACTTCATTCCTGACTGTTAAGCCTGCATTCGTCAATAACAGGAAAAACAAAAAATGGGCGGCTGAATGTCGTCCGCCAGAAATGGGTAGTAGCTGCTTTCCTTTTAACAAATCAAACCAACGAATCACTAACTCATTGGCAACAACCCCGTAGGTTGGTGAAATCGCTTTTACTTTAATCGTCAGCTCTTTAGAAGGGCGTAAATTATGCGTGACTAAATGCGCAATATCCGCCTCGATTTCATCCGCCGTCGATAACAACGCCAAACGAACACCGATGACGTTAAACGTGTTTTCGCCTTCAAAATACTGCATCACCGTTGTCGCAGTCATCTCATTTTGTTTAGGCTGGCAGAGATAACACGGACTCCGTTTTTCTGACTTTCGCGAACCTGTGACGATTTTTTGCAGTTCAAACGGCGTGTAATTTTTAGGCAACTTGCCGTGTATGGCACAGTGAACTTCTATGGGGTCATCACCACGTACCAACCGAGTATCGTGCTCATCAAGCGTAGGATAGTCAGATAAAAACAGATTAAAAGGCTTCAATAACTGCTGATGCATACGACCCAGCGTATAAGTTTGTTTTAGTTGATTGACAGGAACCGTGCAACAATGTTGATTACGCAGTAACGCACGAACCGAACGCAGAAATTGACCGTGATCACAGCGGCAAGGGATTTCTTCTATTAACGAGGGTAGTTTTTCAGTGTTGTAAGGCGCAACCGTGGTATCTAGCGCGATTTGTTGCTGTGTCACAAGGGTAATGTACTGGGCTAACTCTTCAGTGCTATTAACCCAACTAGAAGGCGGAGATCTATCACACACCGCACAAAACCGTTTTTTGCTGTAACACAGGCTTTTAGGCGTTAATCCACTAAGTTTAAACCCACAACGATGCTTCATCACACACGGCTTATCTAAACTACTGTAATTTGAAATAATGCTCCAACCGAATTTCGCTAAGCGTGCAGCGGCTTCAGTCTCAGGGGTGCGCCGAGGTGAAGGTCCTCTCGTAGTAGATTTTTTAGCAGGAGCAAGAAGTGATAATGGGGCGGATTTTGGGCGCAACAATGCCTTACGGTTTTTCATGGTAATTCCTAGTGATGTTGTGTACCTCATCACCAGAAACTGTCAAATCAATGGTGACGAGTTAAGCAGGGTTGACAGACCAGTCACTAGAGCTGGCGAGCCTTTCGGCTCCCCTACCCAACCCGTCATAACAGACAAGCAGGCAGAATTACGCGCAAAAAAATAGTGCCTAAGCACTTTTTTGCTCTAGTGATCGTTCAGGCTGTCAAACCAGACCACCCAATATGTGGTGGCTTTTTTAGAATATCCTTAGTATTAGCAATACGTCAAGGATAGATAGCATAATTTCCTCAATACAGCTTTTCATATCTAAAACTCTTTGCTAAACAAGTGGTTCTGTTTCTTGAACCAGCTCAAATATTAACATAAAAACATATTTACATAAATATTATTTATACATAAAAATGTATTTATGTTTTTATATAAAAATTATATTTATGATTTTTTAAGGAAATCTCGAATCGCTGCCTCTACAAAAGTATCAATCGTGGGGTACACATCCCGAAACTTACTTTTGATTGCCACATCCATTTCTATTTTCAAGTCCACAGGAATGGCAGGACTAAGCCGCACATAAGTGACATCCTCTTTACGATGCATCTTCCGCCCCGACTTTCCTTTCTCTTTAGCAATTTCTTGGATAATAGGCTTGCGTTCAGGCGTAATTGAGTTGGTCGGAATTTTGGCAAGCAAGCTTCTAACCGTATCTGATTTATCAACTTTTTGGGTATTACTCATTGGGAAAAACTCTTATCAAGTAAAGCTATTATTTCTGTACCAAGACGCTCTATTTCATCTTTGGCTTTCGTATTGTCATCTTCCATTACTGAGGTTGAAAACAACAGTGAACGGGCATAGGCTACTCGATTAGCAATTTCAGTCTGTAAAATCGGAATACCATGCTGAATAAGATGCTCTCTTATTTGGCCAGCAAATCCCGTTCCTGAAATCGTCATCGTAAATACGATTGCCGCAGTCAATGATGGATTGCGTTTTTGCTCTTCTTGGACAAGCCCGATCGTTTGAACAACAGCTAAGGCATCAAAAGGAGAAGCTTTACACGGGATTAAAACCAGATGCGAGATAGCAAGAACTTGCTGTAGCTCTTTTGACAAATACGGAGGCGTGTCAATGATGACTATTTCATAATCAGAAACTTGTGTTTCTAACTCTTCAAAAGTTTTAAAACTACCACGCTCAAAAAGAGCAACGCCATCTCGTGCACCAAATGTTTTCAACAAAGCAGTGATAGAACCTTGGGGGTCGATATCTATAATGGCAACCTTGTAACCTGCCTTTGAAAAATATCCGTATAAATTAATCGCAAGGGTGCTTTTTCCAACGCCGCCTTTTTGATGAGCCAGTGTAATGATGAGAGGCATTAAGTTCACTCAGTGAAAAACAATATGCATAGAAAATATCATTTTTATATAAAAACACAAAAGCTTTTTTATGTTTTTATATAAAAATGATATTTATACACAGAAACATACAATTACCCTGTAGCTTGGCAATGAAGTACGACTATGAACCACTGCATAAATGGACGTTTTCCTACCATAAAATAGGTCAACTTATTGCTCCATCGCAAAAAAGATTTTAAACATTAAGCCAACTAATGAGCTTAAAAGCTTAATAACTAAACAACCAACAGCTAAAATTGAAAAGTTAGCCATAACAAATAAAGTCGGGATATGGGTCAACAAAAACCCTTTCAGGTATCCGCTTGAAAGTCGTCATCACCTTGTCGCCAAAAAGCAAAGTTTTCATAACTCGACAAAAATTGAGCAAAGAAACCAAACCTCTTTTGTTTAGCCGATTACCACCAGTCAAAAAATCATAGATAAATCTGACCATCCAAAGGTGGTGGTTTTAACATTGAAATACGAACACATAAAAACATAAAAACATAAAAACATAAAAACATAAAAACATAAAAACATAAAAACATAAAAACATAAAAACATTTTTACACTAAAATTATATTTATGTTTTTTAAACTACTCTGAGTAATTAATTTATAAGATTTGGAGGAAGTCTTTAGAAATACTGGTGCTGTTACATTTAGAGAAAGATAAATGGACGTTTTCCTACCATTGATTGAAGTACCCACCTACTAAGCTCAAAGATAAAAAATCCAATCACCTATAAGCAGTTACAATCCCTGCTAAAAACCATTGATAATCGACAGAACTGTGAGGAAAAACATAAATAAAGTTTTTACTTAATTATGTTTTTATATAATTATATTTTTTTAAAGACGGTTTTTATAGTCATCAAGATGCAGTACTTTCGTCATATCTTAACTTACAGACCTACATTTACCTAAAAAGCTCGTTAATGGGGGTAAATAGGTTTATGTATGCTGACCCATTGCTAAACTTTTTTAGCACCATTAAACGGCTTATTTGAGTGTTCTAGCGTATGTTTCTATTGTGTTATTATTAATAATTCATTTCGATCCTATAACTTGTTTTAAACACTTTTGGTTTTTAGGCTGGTGTCTAGCGTATTGGTCTGGTTGTAGCTGCTTTTTGCTTTAAGGCAAATCAAATAGTCATTCACCAAAGTTCAGTGATTTTTTTGGTTTGTCGATTGTTGGCGTTTAATTTGGTTTTTTAAAATTTCGTCTTTTAGCGATCCCAAACCAATGACAATCCAAGTAAGTAAATTATCCAAGTCACGAAAATATGAGAAATTAACCTCAAAAATTTAAATGTGTTTGGGCTTTTAAATATTTTTAAATGCTTTTAAATGCTTTTACGTCCTCTGTAAGCATTGTGGCACAAGGGCTACAGGCTTGATAAATGGACGTTTTCCTACCAATAAATGGACGTTTTCCTACCAATAAATGGACGTTTTCCTACCAATAAATGGACGTTTTCCTACCAATAATTGACAATTTTTTTTTTGTCCATATAATGACAATGTCTTTGTATTTTACGATTGGCTTTAAGGATAGAAAAAATGGACAAAAAAGCCCTCATTAAGAATAATGATATTGTTGTCAAAGGTAATGACCTTGTTCAAGCGAGTTATAATTTATCACTGACGGAGCAGCGTTTAATTCTTCTAGCTATTGTTGAGGCAAGAGAAAAAGGAATAGATGCAAATACGCATTTAACAGTCCATGCAAGTACATACGCTACGCAGTTTGGCGTAACAAGGCAATCAGCTTATGAAGCATTGAAGATGGCGACAGATACGCTATTTGAACGGCAAGTAACATTTTATGATACGAAACCTGAAACTGGAAAACTGCGTCGTAATAAAACCCGATGGGTTTCAAAAGTAGCATATGTCGAGGATGAGGCTGTAGTTGAGTTAATTTTTGCTCCTGATGTTGTACCTGAAATTATCAGGTTGGAGGCTAATTTTACGAGCTATGAGCTGGAGCAGGTTGCAGGGTTACAAAGTGCGTATGCTGTGCGTTTGTACGAGTTGTTAATACAGTGGCGTGCAACATGCAAGACCCCTTTATTCAAGCTTGAAGTGTTTCGAGACCAACTTGGTTTAGAAGTAAGTGAATACAAGGCGATGGGGGATTTTAAAAAGAGAGTACTTGATTTAGCTATTTTACAGATTAATAAGCATACGGATATTACGGTGACTTACGATCAGGTCAAAGATGGTCGTACTATTGTGGGATTCATCTTTAATTTGAAATCTAAAAAAACTAGGCTTAAAAAAGATGATGATCAAAAATTATCTATTATTGAACATCAACAAGTGGAAGCACCGCCTTTAGCGCATAAAAAAGAAAAAGGTTCAAAAGAAGTAAAAATAGATCATCGGTTTGATGTGTTCTTGGCTTTACCTCAAGAAGAACAGGAGCACATAAGACATCAATTCACGAATAGCCTAGAATCACCACTGAAAGAGATGTGGAAAAAATATCGATTAGACGGAATAGATAAGCCAGAACTGAAACCAATTTTTGCATCATTTTTTTTGACCATGTTGGAAAACTTAGCTTAATTAATTACTCTGAATTTAGGGGGTGTATAAATAATAGGGTGGCCACGAAGCGGCGTGTGGTTTTATAGAGATATTTTTTCCATAGTAGTTATGGAAAAAATATCAAAGACGTTGGTAGATGGCTCATGTTTGTCCAAGCACAATCCTCAACTCAAAAGTCCAATTGCACATGCGGCCTTACTTTTCTCTCACTCTTTACATCTATTTTAAAAATAGTTCTAACTTTTCAATTATATATATTATAATGCGCGCCGTTTATGTATTCGTTAAAATCTTACTACTAGGATGTTAAGCATGTCTGTATTGTCGATTAAAAATGGAATAATCCTCGGGCTTAGCAGCCTACTTTTTAGTAGTATCGTACTTGCAGATGTGCCCGTTGGACGCTTAGTCGGCACAGTAGATGTCAGTCAGAATGGCCAAGCAAATTACAGCATTGACCTTAAAATACCCGCAGGAACCGCAGGTGTAGCACCCTCTCTATCACTTCAATATAGCAGTTCTCCCACGCGAGGCTTGTTAGGTGTAGGTTGGTCTCTTGGTGGTATTTCTTCTATCACACGTTGCCCCAAACAAAAAATATTAGACAATAACTTTAATGACGCTATGTCTTTTAATAGCGAAGATAAACTTTGCCTTGATGGTCAGCGATTAATTGGTGGAAACTTAGATACAGCCACAAGTTACCGCACTGAAATACTTGGTTTCAGAAAAATAGATGCCACGTTAGATAGTTCACTTAAACAACCTAAAAGTATTGTTGTCACCACCAAAGATGGCTCCAAAATGACTTATGGTGCCAGTGATGACAACTATTTAGTTGAGGTTCAAGGAACGACTGGAAATACTCGGGTTATTTTGGTATGGCTGCTTAAAACCGTTGAAGATATAAATGGTAATACGATCAGCTATCACTATAGTAGAGAGCTGGATACAGGCAGTTTTGTGCCTTTAGACATCACTTACACGGCTAACACGACAGTAACGCCTCAACTCACAGCATCACATAAAATCGTTTTTGAATATGTTGCAGGCACAGACGTTCCCTACAGTTACATAAATGGTGGCCTTTCTCGCAATAATAAATTACTCAAGAATATCAAAATTAGCACGGCCAACACAGCAGGCGGCTTTGATGAAGTACGTCGGTATGAGTTGGGTTACCGTAATGATGGTGCAGCAACTCCATCACCCAAGCCAAGTTTATTAACTAAACGTCCGTTGCTTTCCAGTATTACTCAGTGCGATAAAAATACTTGCCTCAAACCAACGACATTTTCGTGGCTCGATAACAAGCTTAATTTCGCTAAAAATTATACAGGACCTGCATGGTCTGATGCTGACGGCTGGGGGAATGAAAAATACTATTCCACGATCAATATGATTGATATTAATGGAGATGGAAAAACCGATATCTGCGCTAGACTCTCCACAGGTATAGAATGTTATTTATCTGAGGGAACTGGCTTTTCATCAACCAAAATAACTGGACCAGCTTGGACTGATGCCGCTAGTTGGGACTCAGAAAAGTATTTTAGTACTATACAGTTTGCAGACATCAATGGAGATGGGAAGAATGACATTTGTGCTAGAGGTGTTACAGGTATTGAGTGTTACCTTTCAACCTCAACCTCAACCTCAACTAGTTTTTCCTTAACTAAAATATCTGGACCTGCATGGTCTGATACCGCTGGCTGGGGTGATGCCACTAAAAAATACTACTTAAATATTAGATGGACAGACTTAGACCAAGATGGCCGAGCTGATGTTTGTGGTATAGGGCCACAAGGTTTAGCTTGTTTTTATACCAAAGTCAGCAATACAGGTAGTATTAGTTTCGCGTCAGCATTAACTGAAACATCTTGGACAAGTGTTGATAGCAATAAAATCTATCCCGTACTCTTTATGATGGATGCTGACCACAATCAAAAAACCGATGTTTGCGCGCGATTATTAACAGTAGAAAGTGGTGCAACTAAAGGGAAGCTATCGTGTTTAGTGCAAAAAACAACAGGTGCTTCACTCGTTTATTGGGAGAGTCTATCTAGTACGGATGATGTCAATTGGCAAGGCACTTATTTAGTGGATGTTAATGGTGATGGCTTTATTGATAGGTGCTCTGTAGAGTCATCAATGGTTTGGTGCTTTAAAAATAAAAGTATAAATAACGATATATCAAAAGAGTTGACATTAGAACCTATCGTTAAATCTACAGATCTTCAAGATGAAACTATACCTATTGAAACAAGGATTAAGGGTTTGATCGATAGTTTAAACATAAAAAATTCTGTGGGCTTTTTAAAAATCGGCAACTCAGCAAATTTTACTGGTGAGGAAAACTCTTATCAAGGAACTGTTCAATTTGTAGATCTAAATCAAGATGGTTTATTAGATATGTGTATGCGTCAGCCAGATGGATACCGTTGTAGGTTACAGGAAAGACAACTAGCGAGTAAAATGGTTAGAACGATTGGCGAGTATGTTGCAAAATGTTTAGGTGAGACAATCGCGGAAACAGATAAAAATGTTTGTCTATTATTTGGTGAAATGGCTAATGCCAGTCCAGATGGATTTTTAGATGTATTTTATACCCGTATAGATATTCCTACTTGGTCAGATACGAATAGTTGGTCTCAGGAAAAATATTACCGCACGATTCAATTGGCCGATATTAATGGCGATGGGTATTTAGAGCTGTGTGGTCGAGAAAGTATTGGCATTCGTTGTTATGGTACAGATAACAACCTTGCTGATAAGGTTTCAACGATAACCGATGGTTTTGGTCAACAAATTATCTTTAACTATAAACCATTGACTGATAGTGCAATTTATAGCAAAGAAACTGCTACACATCCAAATATCGCACTTCAACCCGCCATGCAGGTTGTATCTTCGCTAAAAACCAGTGATGGTCTAGGTGGCTTTCATCAAACAGACTACAAATATGGTGGGTTAATAGCCAATGTAGATAGAGGCTCACAAGGCTTTGCTTGGAGAGAGTCTAGAAATGTACAAACACAACAGCTTAACTATATTCACTTTAAACAGGTATTTCCATTTACAGGATCCGTTGATAAAACTGAAAGCAGATGGTGTGATAGCGCAGACACAGTCAGTAGTAGTTGTACTCTATTACAACGTACACTGACGACATGGAACTCAATAAATGGTGTTTTGTCTGGTAGTTACCAAGGGATACTTCCTTATATAGAAAGTGTTTCTGAAGAACATTGGGATAAAGCCACCACACCACCTGTGACACCGTAAGATAAGGACATCCTCATGAAATCATTGTTCCCCACACTTAATACTTTAAGTCTGATGATGGTTGCCCTATCGACGGTCAGCCATACCACGAGCGCACTTGCCGTAGAGCCACTGCCCTATAAAAAAACCATCACCACTTATAGCGCACCTGACAGCTATGGCCGTGTGGCAACCACCACCACGACTACTGACTTGTTTCCTGCGGATGCGGCTAATATCACCCGACAAGAACAACTCAAAACCATCACCACCCGTACCTTTGTCACACCCGATTTAACAAATAAGTGGTCTCAACAAGACTTAGTCTTGTGTCAAAACCAAGCCATCACCCAAAAAACCAATGGCGTTCCCGATAATGCAATCAATCAACGTAATGCATGGCGTTACGATACTAAAGGGCGCGTCTGGAAAGAAATTACTGAGCCCACTGCCGCCGAGTGTATTCAGGAAGGTAACACCGCCTTAGCAGGCCGCTTAGTTAGTGAAACCACCTATAAACCCTTAGGTGGTGTGGATACCCAAAAAATACTATCAGGCCTTAATGTCGCCGCAAGAACAACTGCCAGCTATAACTACGATGTCACGGGCACTTATGCTAGCTCAACAACCAATGCTCTAAGCCAAAGCACCAGCCAAGTGATGAGCATAAGCACTAATACGCTTAGCTCTCAAACAGATATCAATGGCTTACAAAGCACGTGGCAATATGACAGTTTTGGCCGAGAAACCATTGAACTCAGCCCCGAAGGGATTCAAACCAAAACCACCTATAGTTGGTGTGATGGCGACAGTAGTTGCCCTACCCTTGCTAAATATCAGATAAAAGTCGAAACCACCAAAGGCGCACAAACGGTTTCCCCGACCACCATTAGTTACTATGATGCCTTAGAACGTCCGATTAAAGAAAAAATACAATGGAATGCTTCGGCGTGGATTGTCACCAGTTACAAGGTCTATAACACTTTAGGTCAATTAGATAAAGAAGCCACCCCTTATTTTGAGGGTGATGCGACAATCTATTGGACAAACTATCGCTACGATGTTTTAGGCCGCGTGCAAGTGGTACAAACGACAACAGGCAGTAGCACGGTTGCCTATGACGTGCTTAAAACCGTCGCGACGAATGAAAAAAAGCAAACCAAAACCACGCTTATTGGTTTGCATGGTCAGCCACGTAAAATCATAGATGCCGAGGGGAATACTTTAAGTACTAACTATTCTCCACTGGGTTTAACGGCGACTACAATGGATGCTAAAGGTAATATCAGAAATTACGTCTATGATAATTTAGGTAATAAACTCAAGGATAAAGACCCTGATTTAGGAGAATGGACTTATACCTATGACGGTTTGAATGAAACAAAAACACAAATTGATGCTAAAACTCAAAGTACGAGTTACGACTATGACTTACTAGGCCGTATGACTCACCGTTTAGAAGCTGACTTAAATAGCTATTGGGAATACGATACGGCGACTGGACTGGGTAAAGGCCAGTTAAAACGCAGTTATACCCTCAAAGCGGATGGTACAACAGATTATGAGCGTACTTATGCCTATGATAACTTTGGGCGGTTAGTAACTGATACTACGACCAAACGCATTGATCCTACAGCCACGGCCAGCAGCCCAGATTTTGTATATAACACGACTTATGACACAGTCGGACGTATAGACACCTTAACCTACCCTACGGGCGTGGGCTATCGTAAAGTCTATAACGCCTACGGCTATATGAGTGAAGTACGCAATAAAGCCGACAATACGCTCTTTTGGCGGCTAGATGCACGGAATGCCGCTGGGCAAATTACCCAAGAAACGCTAGGCAATGGCTTAGTGACGCGCCGAACTTATAAACCAGCAACTGGTTATGTTGATACCATTGCCACAGGCACACTTAACGGCACAAGTTTTATTGCTACCGCTCAAAACAACAGTTATACCTTTGATAATATTGGCAATTTAAATACTCGTACAGAAGCATTCAATAATATTTCTGAAGCGTATATTTACGACAGTCTAAATCGTCTTGTCCAATCAACCATGGGAAGCACCATTAAAACCGTTAAATATGATGCTTTAGGTCGTATTTATTATAAATCGGATGTAGGCAATTACAGCTATGGCCAAAATATAACACTGCCCAACCCAAGCTACACACCTAATTGGACACCTTACAATACATGGATTCCCATTGGTATGGGGAATGGTTTGCCTATTTTTGTTTGGGGAGCGGTGAGTCCACCCTCGCCTACGTTGACCGTTGCAAGCGCAGGTACATGTGGTGGTATTCATCGTGTGTGTAATATTGCAGGAAGTCTGAATACGTCATTTATTTATGATAATAATGGCAACATGTCAACGGGTAATGGCCGAAGCTATACATGGAATAGCTTTAATATGCCTAAAACAATCACCCAAGGAACAACCGTAAGCGAAAGCTTTGTTTATGACGCGAACCATGAGCGCGTTAAACGCACAAGTACTGACAACGGTAGTACAACAACAACCCTCTATATCAATCCGCGTTTAGATTTGGGCGGTACATTTGAAAAAAATATCAATCCTGATAACAGCATTGAGTATGTGCATCACTTGTATGCAGGTGGTCAAGTCTTAGGTTCTGTGGTCACAAAATCAAACTACAGCTCGCCAACAGCCTTATGGAGTACCGATTTAACGACTGCTCCGACCACGACCAGCCCGAACGCCACAGGGTTAACCCTTCCTGCTGTCGATACCAACGGCCTGATTGCTTGGGATAATACGACGGGTAATGGCAGACTGGCATTTACAACGAAGCCAACTACCGTTGGTATAAACGTCATTGCAATGGCTCAACGTAGCTATTTAAACGATAACGTGCTGTTTAAAGCCGAAGTGACCACCACCACCAATACAGGCAATGGCCGTTATTTGTTAATGGAGGTGTATAACGGAGGCAGTGATGCGGCTGCAAGTAAAACCAACCGCCGTCATGGCGTATATTTTCGTGGTGGTAATCTGTATGCCTATTATAGTGATGGTTTAATCATTAATAGCACAACAGGCAATTTAAGCCAGACAACAAAAACATTAGGTGCGGCTGCCAATAATACGACCTATGTTGCCGAAGTTGAAACTACACCGTTGAGCAGTACATTGTATGTGTATCCTAAGGGGCAAACGCGTGGGCAAGGTTATAGCCATAGCCTTGATATGGACTGGCGTAGCCTCAATGGCACAGGTACTTTAACGCGACGTATGCGGGTGTTTGCCTATGGCAGTACCACCGAAAGTGTCAATGTCACGTATTTAGATAATGTGAGTGAAAGTACCTTTACGCCGCTTGGCACTCGTTATTTCCATGCTGACCATTTGGGAAGTATTAGTGCGATTACGAATAGTGCAGGTGCGGTGATTGAGCGGTTAAGTTACGACGCTTGGGGTAACCGCCGTGCGATGACGGGACTAGATGCGAGCGGTATTAAAGGTACGATGTCGAAGCATGGTTTTACGGGGCATGAGGAGTTAGATACGGTGGGTTTGGTGCATATGAATGGCCGTGTGTATGACCCTGTGGTTGCGCGTTTTGTGAGTGCTGACCCGAATGTGTTCTATCCTGATGATTTACAAGATTATAATGTTTACAGTTATGTGCATAATAATCCGTTGAGTGCGACTGATCCTAGTGGGTATATGTGGTTTGGAACAGAAATGTTCGAAGCCATGTTTGATTATGACTCACCGATTAGTGACTACCAATTATCTCAAAGCAATAGCATTGGTGGCTATTGGAGTTCAACCAGTGCATTGCAAGCAAGCATAGCTCAGTCTTCGAGTACTTATTACTCCCCTACTGCTACTCTTGGGATTCCTAGTAGTATTAGTAACAATAGTAGTAGTACAACAACTTCGGCAGTCAGTAGTGGTTCTAGTAACTCCGTTAATAATATGACATATTTTGGTACGCCAGATTCTAGTGTCCCTTTCATTTCTGGTTTGGCAAGACTTCGAAGTATGATTAATATCTCGGCTGCACAAACTGTAGCTGATGTGGCTTCTGCAACAGAAGTACCCATCGTGTCTCAGGTGGCTGGCATAGCAAGTGCTGTCATTAGTGTGGCTCAGGGGGATTATACAGGTGCTGGCCTCTCTATGGCTGGAGTTGTGCCTATATTTGGAGCAGTTGCTGATGCAACTAAGTTGGGGCGAAATGTTGAGAAGGCTGTTGATGCAGCTAACAGTAGAGCGAATATTCCGACCTTAGGGCTCTCTCGCACAGAGTTCCCTAACCATACAGCAATGCTTGAGAATGCACAAAAGGCTGGTCACTCTCTTGAAGGGTTGACGCGTGGCGCTGGTCGACGTGCAGCAGAGAAAAATAGATATGAGTCTCAAAAACAGATTCGTAAAGACCAAGGACCACCACCCAAAAACCATGATTATGATGAGTTCCCATATGCTTCAACTGAGCAAGGAGGAAAGGGCGCGCATATTGAGCCTGTTCTAAGTGCTGAAAATCAGGCTGCGGGTAGAAGGCTCGGAGGTTTTTATCATCAGCATGGGATAAAAGCAGGTGATGCCTTCAACATTAAAATCATCGAGTAGGAGTTAACAATTTATGAGTAGAATTAATTATCTCTTAGAAAGAGTGTTGGAGTTATCCGAAAGCTTACGGCCAGGCTACTTGAAAAGCGTAGGAAGCGGCGTATCTTTGGAAGAAATAGAGCTTCGATTCGATTCTATTTTTCCAACTTTCGAAGATAAGCCCTTAGCACTTTTTGATATATATTTTTATGTTACTGGCACTAAGTGCGATATCTCTGATCAGAAGTATATGGATTTTATTCCAGGTTACCGATTAATTCACTTCGATGAGATTGAAGTAGAGTATCGAAAATACTGTGCTTTGGGCTTACAAGGAGAAAATTTATTTCCTTTTCTAACGAATTACTCAAGTGATTATATTTGCGTATCACGAATACAAGGAGAAAGTTGTATTTATTCAATACTGCATGACGACCCAACGCCAATTCTTATGCATAAGACTCTAGATAGGTTTCTTGAAACAATAATTAAGTTCTATGAACGAGATGTCTATTTTGTTGATAACGATGGTTTCCTTGACTTCAATTTTGAAGACCAAGGAATTTTAGGTGCTGAATTAAATCCAGAGCTTCCTTATTGGTTTGAATAGTCCGTGTAGGGTGCGCCCCCCCCTACCAGCCCACCAACACCTCATTAAAAAAGCCCTGCTTATCAACAGCCTTAATAAACGCAAGGGGCTGTTGGTAAGCAGTGGTTTTGCCTAAATACGCCTTTAAATTATCCAACGACTTTTGTGGAGCTAAACGTACAAAACCATTAAACCAAAACGGAATACTAAACCCCGTATTGACCTGCATATTTAAGGTCAACACCGTATTAGCCTGCCCTGCCGCTAACAACGTCCATTTCACATTCAGCATTTTTAACCGACTGACATTGGGCAACAACTGGCTTTCTATAGACTCCATGCAAATACTCAATTTATCAGCACGCTTGTCGTCATCCAAAAATGTACGCAGCACCACATCTTGCTGCCCCATTGCCCCATTTAAAAATAAATGCACATTCACAGCGCGCCCACTTTCCGAAATAACCGACGCTTTATTGGCTAATATGAGCCATTGATTTAAATGCTCTACATCCGACAAAGCCGCCAAAACCACAGGCAATGGATAAGCAAGCTCAATTTTAGCCGTGTACACAGGTAAATTATCTTGCGTCTTTATCTCGCAGCCTTCGCTGGTGATGGCAAAACAACTAAAGCACAAAATGATGAAATTTCGGCAGTAACACATATTTTTTTCTCACCCTGTCGTCGCTGTTGGGTAAAAATGATGGCTATTTAAAATTTAGTAGTGGGTCAAACTTGGTTTTTGGCGCATTTGTCATTCCGAGCCAACAGGGAGGAGTCTCTTTGTAACACTGGCTGTTGAGATACTTCGTTCCTCAACATGACACATTAACAAAGTTTAAATTCGACCAACTACCTAAAATGCACACGCAGCGACTTAATCATGAATATATATGTCGTATATTTGAGGCTGTGTTTTACCCCACCACGTTTTTGTAGTGCAGCCATCTATCCAGAACTCAACTTGTTTCTTAGCCATATATGCCGCAAGTACTGTAGATACAAATCGGTTACTGGCATCATTGGTGATTTCTTTAATATACATGTCACTACCCGTGCAATTACTTGGATTTTTAAATGGGAGTGAAAAATTTATCCTTATCATCTCTCCACTTGCAGGCATATTTATGCCAGTAATCGTCCCTAAACCAGACATTTCTCCTGCTGTAGTTAATTGGCTTCCCAAGAGGATTATAGTAATCATCAGTAATTTAAACACTTTCATTTTTCACTGCCTTTGCACTATCACAAAAAATCATCATTGACATTGAGAGCCATGTGAAGACTCCACCATATTCCTGTTACGTCTAAAAGCATGTAGCTGTTCATCAAAAAATCAGTTTATCCACTGTCTTTGTAAACTGCTAAGTGGATATACTTCACGACCACAATTTAAAACTAACAGTGTATTGTAAGTGTTTTCTCTCATTTTACAACCAATTGCTGAGCCACAAACTGCCAGTCACTATAATGTTCAGCTTGCCCAAAACCACTATTCACCGTTGTAAATCCACCTTGTTTAATCGGATTTTTGGTTGAGGAGCTACTCACCCCCATAATACCGCCTTCGGGCGACATCACTTCAGTAAAAGCCTGTTGCGTCATCGGATCACGATACAACTGGCGTAAATAACGACGATTGGTTAAATAACGCGGATCTTTTAACAAATCCGTTAATTTTTCAGGAAACTTTTTTTGATAGCCGGGCGAGCTTAAATAATAACTATAAATTGCTTGGCGATAGAGGTTCCCGATATACAGTAAATCGGCCTCTTTTTCGCGTTTTACTAATGTTGAATAAACTTCTAAACCTTTACCCAGCATTAGCCCCAGCAAAAACACCAAGAATAACGCCCATAAATACACCATGCCTTGTTGCTGTTGGCGGCACTTACCAACTATCATAGCGACTACCATCTAAACCTGTACCAGCCGCTCCACTGTTGACATCATAAATCACCGTTTTACCTTCTTCATCAATCGTTTCCAGCTTCCATGTCTCGCGACGATTGGTGATGGGATCTAGCGGTAATTGCCGTAAATACCGTTTTTCGACTAACTGAGAGAGTTTTTCTGGATATTGACCGTTATCGGCATAATAGCGGTCAATCGACACGCGTAAGGTGGTTAAATTTTCTTTCAGAGCCGCTTCTTTGGCTTTGTCCGCTTGGCTTAAAAAGCGCGGCGTGATAATACTGAGTAGCGTTGCCACAATGGCTAAAACGACTAACAGTTCAATTAATGTAAAACCACGCGTGATACGCATTTACCACTCCTTATACGCAATGCCATTCATGCCTGTTTTCATGCTCAAGGAGTAAACATCATAAACATCCTCTCCTGCTGCGGGGGCATTGGCTTCACTTCGATATGCCCGTTTACCCCATGTCGCGTCTGCTGTTAAGGACTCGTCTTGATTCATCGGGTCTCTGGGAATGCGTCGTAAAAAAAATAGCTTGCGACCGCGTGGGTCTTTTAAATCAGGTACACCTTCCACCAATAAGGCCAATTGTGCAGGATAGCCCGTGTCATCGGCACTTTTAAAAATACGGCCATCGTCTGCGGCTTGTTTGTAGTTATCTAAAGCAGTGCGTATTTCGCGTAATGCGAGTTTTAATTCTTGTTCTTGGTTACGTTGCATACTCACTTGCGCCAGTGGCACCACCACAGACGCTAAAATAGCAATCAGTGTTAATGTCACCAGCATTTCGATTAAGGTAAAACCACGCAGATCACGACGCATAGAGGCTACCACTACGGTGTAATCGTAATTTGGCGTGAACTCGCCATCGTCGGCAGTTTTTTGTTATTGGCTTTTTTAGCCACGCTGTTTTCAATCTTAAACTGGACGGGCTGACTGCTAGCCTGTGTTGCTTTTAAGGTGAGCATCACTAACGGACCATTGTGGCTAGGTGTAGCACCAAAGGTAAAATGAACACTCTGCCCTTGTTGGCTATAACTAAAATTAGCGGTCGGTGCGACAGCATTGGCGCGTACTACTTCTAAGCCCATTTGACCAACATTCAAATCAAAATCCCACTGCTCAAACTCAGGGCCGTTACTCAATAAGGCTAAGGTAAACTCTTTATTCGCAGGAATTTGTGCAGGAGCAACCATCTCTAACTGTAAGCGTGGACTGTTGGCATCGACAGCATCACTGTTGTCGAGGGTTAATGGTTCAGTCATCTCTGGCTCTGCGGTTGGGCTGACATTACTGTCATTTGCGGTGCTTTCAGAGCTGGATGGGTCGTTTGGTATTAACGATGTCGATGGCTTGCTATTGTTTGTCTCGGCTGGGTTTGATGGATTCACTTTCGGTGAATTCATCACTTTAGCATTACTGGCACTGTATTTTGCCGCCTGCTTTAAGCGAAACGGTTGTACGGAGACTTCATCGCCTGTGCCTGAAGCAAACTCTAAACCTGCCACATTGGGCGTGTTTAAGGAACGAACAACATGGGGGGTAATCAGTAAGATGATTTCAGATTTCGCTTTCGTATTGCTGTCATTCGAAAACAGTTTACCTAAAATTGGCAGCTTACCCAAACCTGGGAAGTGCGATGCGCTTTCGCGTTGTTCGTCTTTAATCAAACCCGCTAACATTTGAGTTTCACCGTCTTTTAACCGTAAGACAGTATTGGCATTCCGTGTTCCTATTTGATAGGTCAACAAGCCCGTGGTCGATTTAACTTCTTTAATAATATTACTGACTTCGAGGCCAACAATAATTGAAACATCATTATTGACGTGGATTTCGGGTTCAACTTCTAATTTTAAGCCTACGTCTAAATAACTGACCGATTCCGACACCGAGCTGGAGGTTTGATTCGATGTTGTCGTAATGACTGGCACTTTATCACCAATCAAGACTTTGGCTTTTTCGCGGTTACGAACGCGAATTTTAGGATTGGCGAGCATATTCGCTGCACCACTGGTTTGCTTCAGATTGATAGTCGCGATAGGGTCAGGCACGGTGAGCTTATAATTATTACGATTGAGGTTTTTGATCTCGTCTATCGTCAACTGACCCGCTTTTGCCGCTGCACCCGAGACGCTGGCAGAAATTTGATTCGGGTATTGAATGCCAATATTCAGTAAGCTATCCGAACTGACCTCTAAAATCTCAACATCTAGTACGACCTCTGGGTCAGCAATATCATAGGCTTCGACGAGCTTTTCAATGGTCGTAATGACATTTAAGCTGTCACGCACCACTAATAGCCGTAATTTGTCATCGACATACATCGACTTCGGTGACACCATCGTCCGAATCATATCTTGTAGTTTTTTCGGGTCGGCTGCGCCTAAATAAAAACTGCGGATAATCAGGTCTTCATACTGTTTGGCTTTGTCTGGCGTATCAGGATAAATCAGTAGCGTGCTGTCGTTTAAGGCTTTTTTACTCAGTTGATTGGTACGGAGAATCAGGTTTAAGGCATCTTCAATGCTGGTGTTGCGAGCATAAATAGTGGTGCGTAAATCGGTTTTTACGTCTTTATCAAAAATAAAATTAATGCCTGCGCTCTGCGCTAAGACATCAAAGATCGCTTGGATATTGGCGTTTTTAAATTCTAAAGAAACGGGTTTACGTAAGCTATCTTTCAGTGTCGGGTCATTTAATAGCACACGATTCTGTAGTAAATCTAAATGTTGTTTCAGTTGTTTTGCTTCTACATGCTCAGGATTTTCGGTGAGAATTTCATCTAAGAAAGTTAAGGCACGATCATTATTTTGGGCATCAACAGCCGCTTGTGCTTGCTTAAATAACTCATCTTGACGTTGTTGTCGTGCGATTAAATCAATGCCCCGTAATGCCGCCGCATGTTGCGGGTCGTACTGCAAAATATCGCTATAGCGATTTAAAGCATCGTCTAATTTGGCTTGCCGTTGTGCTTTTTGAGCTTCTGCTAATAGTTTTTGTGTCAGTTGGTCACGGGTACGAATATATTTTAAACGGTAGTCTATCGGATGTTGCTCATTCAACTGTTGCCACAAGTGCATACCGTCTGCGGTTTGACCTTTCGCCAATAAATCATTGGCTTTTTGTTCCTTAAAATACGGACTACAGCCCACAAGACTCATGCTCAGCATGAAACTACTGGCGACGTGGCGATAGGGTTTCGTGAAAAAATTCATCATAGATTAAGGTTCGCTTATCACGAGTTGTTGGGGGCTATTTGAAGGTAAATAACGAAAGTTAACCGCAGTCTCGGAAATAGACTCTACTTTCCAGACTTTATCGAGCACATCACCAATATTCACGGCCATGTTTTCATCATTGACGCTCAGAAAGACGGTGGTTTTATCTGCACCGATCAAACGACCTAAATAGCTAAAGGGGACATTCGGAGCAACTGCTCTCGTTTCTGTGGGCGTAGTTGGTGTGATAACGGGCTGACTAAAAACAGGGATAGGCGGTGTGAAGATCGGCTTAACAGCAATAGCGGATATATCAGGCTTCGGTTTGATCGTTTTAAATTCGGATAAATGTCGCTGCCAATCCACCGTGCTGGCCGTAGTGAGTGCCACGTCCGTTGGCTGTTTTGTTTTTTTCGCCGAAAAATCCGCTAATAAATCGTCATCGGAATGACTGTCACTACCGTCTTGTGGTGGTGTTAATAGCGCAATCACGCTTAACACCGCGCTGAGCAATAATAACGCAAATAAGGGTTTAGAAATCATCGGCTGGCTCATTACACCTTCTCCGCACGCAGAAATAAACTGGCTTCAAGAGTGAGCTGACTTTGATTTAACACTGGATCTTTTTTATCAACGCTTAAACGGTCGATGGCTAAATTCGGTAATTGTCGCAACAGTAAGTTTAAGAAGATCGCTAACTGTTTATCTTCACCTTGCACAGCAAAACGTATCGTCAGACGATGGACAGGCAGTGTGGTCAGTACGGTCTGTTGATAATCTATCCGTGAACTGATTAACGACTGTTTTTGTATAAGCTGCTGTAAACGTTGTAATTGCTGATTGCGCTCAGAGACAGGCAGTAAAAAGGCTAAGAATTGATCTTGAGTCGATGCGGTTGTATTGGCATTGACTGTTGTTTTCTTGGCCTGTTGACGTAATAGCGTCAGTTGTTGCTGATCTTCTGCAAGTTGCTGCTGTAATTGGAGTAACTGTTTTGATAATGGGGAAACGACTTGCCATTGTAGGCCTGCCGTCAATAACACAAGGGCTAAGACCACTAAGCCCAGATAATCAAGACGCAGCCAAGCGCGACGAGCCAGCCATGTGACACGCGAGATGACCGTATTCAGCGACTTCATGACGACGACCATTGCGCGCTGAGTTGAAAATTCAGCGGTTTATCGGGCAAGGTATTAGATAACTCTTGGCTAATTGGCTGAGCATGATGCCAATGTTCGGCGGTTTCAATCAGGCTTAAATAGTCTAAAAACGACTGATAATCTTTGGCATAACCCTGAATCACGATTTGCCCCGTCGTTAAATTGGGTTGAATTTTTGCCAAGCTAATCGTCGCGGGGGTGAGTTTCTGTAGAGACTCAAAGACTTCTGTCCACGGCAAGGTTAAGCTCGTGGCAATGCGTTGAACTTCTTGCAACGCACGAGGATCATCTTGACGCTGTACCCGCGACGGCTGTTGTAAACGCAGTTGACGTTCTATTTTACCGAGCTTGTTTTGATGCTCGGCAATATCCGTTAATAATTGATCGCGCACGACGAAGCAGCCACTCACTGCCATCAATGCAAGACCTAGGCTCACGATAGCAAAGAGATGATTCTTGGGTGCTGAGACAAACTCCATGTGTAAACGTGGCATTAAAGTACCCCGCACAGTGCATAACGGGCATATTCTGCATCATCAATTAATAACGTAGCGTCAGATTTAAGCTGCAACACAGGGATTCCTTCTGAGGCTTGAGCCTGCTCTTGGCAGTTAAACAGTGATAGTCCGTGTTGAAGAGGCAATGCTTGGCTTGTTTGGTATGGCCGTACTTCAAGATGTTGAAGATAACCGTGTTGTTGCTGAATACTGACCTGACGATCTTGCTCAATCATCACCAACCATTCGGTGTTTAACGCGCGATAAAAGCGATTCCAAACGACGGCAACGCTGGGCTGCACCGAAATTAACTGACAAGCCGTTTGCGCGATGACTGTTGTTAATGAGCCTAACCATACTTTAGCCAGTGCCGTGGCCAATTGTGCTTGGCCAAAGTGTACTTTGTCTAAGGAAAACGCATAATCGGCAGCGACTTCAGGCGAATACTGACGTGACAATAATGCCTGTGCCAAATTTAAACGCACCTGCTCATCTAGTAATTGCTCATTCCACGGCAACACCATAAAACGGCAATAATGACTAGAGACGATCACTTCAATAGGTAACGATAAGGCTCGCTCGACTAGCCATGTTTTCAGGAGCTGTAAACCTGCGACAGGATCTTGTCCTGTGGTAAGCAGACGACTTTGCTCAATGATTTTTATCTGCCAACGACCTGTCAGATGAATCACCGTCATACTATCAGGGCAGATATACACCCGCACTCTCTCGTTGTGCCAACGGGCTTTATTCAACAAAGGTAACACGGTTAATTTCCTGTAAGGTGGTTTCGCCTTGTTTGACCGTCATAATGGCTTGTTCACGCATAAACCGTGTACCGCCCTGCCGTGCCATGTCTTTGAGTTTACCAATCGGTGTATGCAGCAGAATAGCTTCACGTAGCTCATCCGTTAATACCAATACTTCGGCTAAGGCGCGTCGGCCTTTATAACCTGTCCCACGACAAGCAGCACAGCCTTTACCGCGCCGAAAAAGAAAATCATTACATTGGTGAGGGACTAAGCCAGAGATAATTAACTGTTCTGAGTCAGGCGTAAATGGCTCACTGCACTGACGGCAAATCAAACGCACTAAGCGTTGTGCTACCACGCCATTTAGCGCGGAAACAAAACTAAAACTGTCTACGCCCATGTGCCGAAAGCGACTAATGACATCAAAGACATTATTGGCGTGTACCGAGGTAAACACTAAATGTCCTGTTAATGCCGCTTGAATGGCAATCTCGGCGGTATCTTTATCTCTAATCTCCCCCACCAAAATTTTATCGGGGTCATGGCGTAAAATCGACCGTAAGCCTTTGGCAAAGGTTAAGCCTTTACGTTCATTGACAGGGATTTGTAATACCCCTGCCAGTTGATATTCGACAGGATCTTCAATGGTGATGATTTTATCTTCACCGTTATTCACTTCACTTAAGGTGGCATATAAAGAGGTGGTTTTACCTGAGCCTGTAGGCCCAGTAACTAATAACATGCCATAGGGCTGCTGTGCCAAACGACGAATAATCAACCGTGTGTGGGCATCAAAACCTAATAAATCGAGGCTCAGTTGTTGAGACTCTTGGGTGAGTGTTTGTTTATCTAAAATTCTTAATACCGCATCTTCACCAAACAAGCCTGGCATAATAGAGACCCGAAAATCAATCTCGCGCCCTTGTAAGGTCACGGCAAAACGGCCATCTTGGGGAATACGTTTTTCACCAATATCCAGCTCCGCCATCACTTTAATACGGGAAATCACCTGTTCGGCTAAAGCGAGATCGGGTAATTGCCGTATATGAGCTAAGACACCATCAATACGGTATTTAATCACTAAACCTGATGCGGTGTTTTCTAGGTGAATATCACTGGCAGTCGCTTTATGGGCGTTATACAAGGTTGAATTGACTAAACGAACGACTTGGCTGGCATCTTGGGCAATGGAGGTAAGCGAGATTTCCTCACTGTTGCGCTCATTATCACGGCCTTTATCAATCTGAATCAGTTGGCTTAAGGCTTGTTGATGACTTTCTAAACGAGTCAGTACCGCTTTTAAAGTCGCAATATCCGCAAAGACGACGCTAAACGCGCCATTAATGCGATAACTCGCCCACGTAATTAACGCGGCTTCATCGCTAGTTACCACGAAAAGACGTTGCCCTTGATTATCTGTCGCTACTAAACAGAGTCGTTGTAGGCATTCGCTATAACTGATTGCTGAAAAATCAGGCGTTAATGCGTCTAAAGCGTGGCTGTCCAATAAGGGGTATGTCGTCGTTAACGATGCGCTGGTCATTGCACACTACTCGCTAACTCAAAAATCGGTAAATACAACAAAATGACAATGCCGCCAATGAGTAAGCCAATAAATAACATCAGTAATGGCTCAAACAAACGGGTAAAGCCATCAATCCAACGACCCACTTCATGCTCATGAAAACTGGCGATTTGCTCTAACATTTCCGCCACTTGACCATTACGTTCACCTGCGCGTAATAAGCGCAAAGCAACAGCCGTTGTCAGTTGGGCTTGTTGTAAACCATAACTTAAACTTTGTCCTGCACTGACGGTACTAATCGCGGCCTGTAATTGCGGGCGCATGCTGTCAGGCAATAAGCTTTCAGTCATTTGTAGCCCTTTGATGACAGGAATACCACCGCGTAACAACAAACTTAAAGAACGATAAAAACGCGACAGTTGCATTAACTGTAATTGCTGCCCTAACCAACGATTTTTATATAACAGGCGTAAAAACGCTTGCTGTACTTCGGGGCGTTTCACCATCACCACCAAAAATCCTAAGCTACCGACAATACCTAAAGTCACGGCTAAGGTGTGTTGACTGGCAAACATGCCCCATTGCATCAATAAGCGTGAGGCTAAGGGCAGTTCGGTGTCGAGGTTTTCATAGACATGGCTAAAACGCGGCACGAGATAACACAGTAAAAATAGGCCAACCGCTAAACCGACGGTCAGTAATAGCGCAGGATATAAGCCTGCGCTGATAATCTTTTGTCGAATTAAGCCGACTTGTGCTTGATAGCGTAAATAACGGCCAAGCGCATCGATGATTTCGCCTGTTTGCTCGCTGGCAGACACCGTAGCGACAAACAACTGGGGGAAAATAGCAGGAAATTGTGCCAAGGCTTGAGAAAACGATAAGCCCTCATACATGGCGCGAATGAGTTCTTGTAATACGAGGTGTTCTTGGGCTGCACCTTGGCGTTCGGCGAGGGTTTCTAGGGCTTCTATGAGGGACAAACCTGCGCTTAGTAACGCCATTAATTCATGGGTAAATAAGGTTAAGTCAAAACGAGGCTTGGCGAAAGACCATGACAAGGAGTTGCCTTGTGCTTCGCTACTAATGACGTGTAGCCCTTCATGTTGCGCGAGGCGAACGGCTTCTTCGGTTGAATGCGCAATTAAAGAGCGTTGCACCAGTTGGCCTTCTATCGTCAATCCTTGAATCAAAAAGTTGGCCATGTGCTGCAACCTTTACCAGTTGCCAATATCGGCGTTTTCGTTGGTGCCGCCCTGCACTTTATCGGGGCCGTAGGAGTACAAGTCGTAGTCGGGGTTATGATCGCCTACACTTTTATAATGATATGGGATGCCCCACGGGTCTAAGGGTACGGCTTTTTTAAGATAAGGGCCACTCCAGTTAGGCGCGTTGCTGGGGCGTGTGGTTAACACCTGCAAGCCTTCTTCGGTACTGGGAAAGCGACCGTTATCTAAACGGTAGGTATCAATGGCCTTAGAGAGTGAATCAATTTGAGCTTTGGCGGTAGTGATTTCGGATTTACCAACATTTTTAAACAGCGTGGGGCCGACAATACCTGCCAGTAAGCCAATAATAACCAACACGACGAGGAGTTCTAATAAGGTAAAGCCACTGTGTTTTGTCATAAGTTGCTAATACGGATTTTTATGGAAGCATATTGTAGCGTAAAAAGAAGGACTCATCGCCTTACTGAACATATATCGAGCCGCCTTTACAAAGTGTGCCATTACCTGCGGATTGAAAGTAATCAATACGTGCTAGTTTATTTGCCATCTTTGCGGCTAACGCAACACTTAATACCTGATTCAACTCTGCCGCTACGGTAAAATAAATACCTCCCGATGTACAACCATTTGGGTTTGGATCTATACCAACATAAACTTGTGTACCATTTCCTTCCATACCAACTAATCCAACCGTGACATTGGTTTGAGTAATCGCCAATGCCTCGGTTGATAGCATGGCCATCCCTAAGATGAATAATAGTTTTTTCATATCAGTTTCCCTCTTACTGTGAAGTAGAATGCCTACGTTTACATTTTGACATATATAGATTGTAACTCCATTCCGAAAGCACAAGGAGTATTCAATTTAAGCTCCAGTTGCACTTGTTTACCTGCCATTGCTGCTGCCAATGCCGCTGCATACATTTCCTTTCCGCCAGCGTCCATAAGGTTTATAGAAAACCAAGACTGCCCACAAAAACTACTACTATTCACTTCTAAATAGGCCTTTGCTACTGTGGTGGTATAAGGTCTTATTTGGGTAATCAAGAGCTGTTGACTGGTCGGCTCTGCTAAAGAAATAGCAGGAAACACAGTCAACATCACGAGCGATAGCGATTTAAACAGTTGCATAAAAAACTCCTATAATAATAGTGGTATCACAGAGAGACATACCGTATTAACACTGTGTCATGATTATTTGCACAAGAGAGTGAACTATCATCAAACTCTAAGGTTACAGATTTACCTGCCAGATATGCAGCAAGTAACATACTAAATTGGCGTTGTTGCATATCTGATTGGGTAGAACCACCATAGCCTAACTGAGCACTCCCCGTCATACCCTCTAACATTACTCGCGTGTTTTCAATGGTCGAGCGAGTTACCAAGTTGGTAATCTTACCTGAGCAATAGTGAAAACCAGCAGCTTGGCTTAACGGTGCTAGTAACATTAAAATTGTAGCACATACACACTTCGTCATATTTTTCTCCTTGATGACATCTATTTAACTAATCATTTTTAAAAAAATACAATTAGTTCGTATTTTAAAAATTTCAGAAGTGCCATTGCACCTAATCCAGCATTACATTTAGTATTTTTGGGCGACCTTCTTGGCACGTACTGGTATCAAGACTTAGTCTTACCGATTTATTTGCCAACTTTGCTGCCAATAAGGTGCTATAAATGCGTTGACGTGCTTCTGCGGAAATGGTTGAAGAAACCATGTAGCTATCTGGGTTATTACACACAGCTCCAGCAGGATTATAATAATCAGCCGCTCCAATTCTTATAGTGTCCGTGCTATACGTATTTGACCACAAATTGAATGTTGAAATAGTCACCCACCCGTTGTTTCCATCATGAGCCGATGCGGCACTCGTAGCACCCATAAGCAACGCTGCAAAAATCATGCTTCTTTTCATCGTATAGTCTCCTTGTTTATTTGTTATAGGCAGTGATAATAACTTTGTTGGACAAATCTATTTTTTGGTTTTAAAAACAGACTACTGAATATAGCCCCATTCCCATCTCTCCATAACACCATATATCTCACAGTTTCCCGTACCTACCGCATATACTTTCCGTCCTGATGCTTTTGCAGCTAATACAAGAGCTAGCACAGACTGTCCTCCTGACTCGTTAGTATTAAAGGACAAAGCGTGCGTATAGCCTTGAACGCAAGTAGGAGGAGTACCCACAAGGCTACTTGCGAATTCAACATAGCCCATTCCCGACTTATCTATCCGAACAAAAGTTATATCATAAATGTTCGCCGTTCCTGCAGCATATACAAATAAAGGCAATGCACATAAGGCACCTAGTATTATTTTCTTCATCGTCTTTACTCTCAGAATAAATTTTGTCCATAAAAACCCAATACAAAGGCCATTTATTTTGGGTCATCATGATGTGGTGCATACTCAACACTTTACGTGCATATCACAAAAATTAACTATACAAGTCTTTGTTTTAGATTAGGTTTATCTAGAATTCCATACGGGCTACGCTTGCTAACTAAGTTTTTTGCTGGTTAACTACAACGTGGGATTATGGAATAGTCAACGCCCACGGACGTGCCATTGTTGTTTGCGTACAACCATTTGCATCGGTGGTGTTTGGTGTGGATGAGGCTGCATAACTGATATTAATCGGTCTATTTGCTGCTTTTGCGGTCAGAAGCATAGAGTACATTTGTTTTCCACCGTCGGTATTAGCATCCAAACGAAAGTGTGATCCCCAATAGTTACAGATTCCTGAGTTGTTGCCAGATATGGCAAACATGACTATTCCACTGTCAAAGGATGTCACCTGATTTATAGTGACATTGCCCACCCAAGCATCTGCGGCTAAAACGGGTGACGTAAACATAAATAATGACAGTATGGCGGCTGGCCATATTAACTTTTGACGCATTTAAACTTCCTTATATCCTAAAGAACAAAAACAGCATGAATATATAACGTACTGCTTCCACCTATGCTTTATCTGCATAACATGCTGTAATACACTGCAAACAGGTGAAAAACGCTTAGTTCGTCAAATTAGTATAGAAAAATGTTGGGTACATGGTTTGTCCTGTAAAACAACTATCGGACACAAAAAAACTGACTTTTTTTCCTGCCATGTAGGCCGCTGTCAGAAGTGAAAGATTTTCTTTACCCCCACTTGCGGTTGGATCCCAACGAATACTGTTAGACACGCACCCTGCTGGCCCCACATAAGCACCATCTACATCCGCATAACAGGCGTTTGAACCAAGATGACAACCAATAGAAATAATGGTTCTTGGGCCAGAATTTGCACCGCCAGCGAATGCAAACAATGGGCAAGTCATCAATAACAAGAGGGAGAATGGTTTTAACAGCTTCATCAAAAAGTCCTAAAATATTTTGGTTATACCTAGCATGAATAGACTAGGATTTAACCGATAAAACCGTTATTGGTTTTGCCATCGTTCCACACCATTGAACGGCGGTAGCATCGTCAAAATAACCTCTAGACTTTCCTGTCGTTAATAACACTAAGCCTGATGCTTGGATTCTATCAACACGTTTTTGTCCTATTTGGCTTTCTAGAGCGACAACCCATCCCACATTTTGCATCTTTAAACCAATATCGTTACTACAGGTATAAACCTCTAAACTTTATCATCACTACCAGCGAATGCCGTTGTTGAGGCTATCATGGCAAATAGAATAGTGAGTATCTTGTTCATCTTTAACTACTCCTCGTTAGTTGTTAATGCAAGCTGTATATAATGCGAGTCTATCCTGTCACTCTTACGGGTTTTCTATGAGGATACATACATAATATGCAATGACTCTACAGCTCCATATGACGCATTACAAAGACCAGACCCTACGAGGGTAATATTTTGCTTTGACGCTTGTGCCGCGAGTAATGCTGTATACATTTTTTCATCTAAGGGTGTGGACGGAGACACTCTAAGAACATAATTCCAATTTGTATCTGTATGGCACGACACTCTTGTTTGTGTTAACGGATCTTTACTTGTTCTAATAAAAATCGCATCTGGAATATTTTTGTCATATCCAATAGTGGTGATAGTCACATTACTCACGGTGCTACCCGCAAAAGAACTTGATGCCACCGACAAAAGAATTGCCGCCACTAGGGACTTAACCATTTCCATCTTCCTGTTTATGTTAATTAAGTTTTTTAACTGCCTGTAATCTACAAAAACCACCATCTGACTACTTTGAAATAGCAACTGTAGCCCGTGAACACGGGAAACAACCACACAACCCTTTGCTTTATGACAGGTTTGTCCCGTATTCCACATGGGCTACGCTAGCTAAAAATCACCAACAAGGCATATCACCTACACAGATATAATCTAAGTCTTCTGCATTACCCCAAACATTACAGGTATCTAAGCCTTTTACTTGAACAGGTTTACCTGCTGCGTAAGCCGCCATGACAGCCGATACGGTATTCGCAAAACGTGGGTTATTGCTATTCATGGCAAAACGCTGTGTAAAATTACAAGCAGGCGTATTGGCTAGAGTGCTTGTTTTAAAGAGAATAATTTGCGTTGTACCTGATGAATAAGGGCTAAACCCTGTTATCACTCCACTTGTGCTAGTACCTGCATAAAGGGTTGGTGATAATAAGCACAGTGCTGCAAGTAATAACTTTTGCATAAAACCTCATAAAAAATAAAACGGTTATAAATTTATTCCGGAACCAATTGCTCGTGTGGAAATACGAATTAAAGTCACCCATGCCTCAATGTCAAAAGGATACATTTAGCGAACCCTTTTTATGGCCTCACGCATTGCTTGCCGTATTGGCTCATCGCACAACATGTTGCGTCTTTTAAAGCTAACGACGGTAAAAAAATACGTGCGGCCTTTTGTGTTGGAACGTTTGTAGTTAGACATATAAGGCCAAACATCCTTTTTTAATCAATTTTTTAGGGTGCGTACCACGCACCATAATCAATTTTGTGAGGCGAACCGTTATTGTTCATCAAACCATGTGGTGCGCTGTGCGCACCCTACGCTAGCTATTGCTGATTAAGTGGTAGTGTGGGTTGAGGCACGAAACCCACAATTTACAAAAATTTAATTATCGTGGGTTTCGTGCCTCAACCCACGCTACGCTGGCTGGCTTAAGTTTTGGTTGATTTTATTTTCTCAATAATAGTCACCACCAATTTTGCTACTACAAAAAAAATAATCATATGGGAATACGAAAATAATATTGCCCCCCCCCCCCATAAAATAATATTTTTAACAGTAAAAACATCTAGATGCTCGGTAATTATAAAAGATAAAATTAATATTATCAGTAATAAAGGTATTTCTATTGGAGGCAAAAGACTCTGTTTTATTTTCTTGCCTTTATTTCTCATAAAAAAAATAATAAATGCATAAGGAGTAATAATATTTAAAAATATTTTAAATATGAATATAAATACCAATATATAAAATACAATCATAAACGCCAACTTAAAATTTTCTCGTACTTTTAAACTGGTTGAAATACTTATGACAAAAGCATTTCAACCGAATAAGGTGCTTTGTAAACACAATTTAATAATCACGCGAGTAATTATAATATTACTCCATAATAATTCTTTGTCCAACTAGCCCTTTGATAGGTCCAAACGCGTCGTCTGAAAAAGTAGGCCATCTTAATTGTGAAGGATCAATACGAATAGTTTTAGCATTTGTTATATCTACATCTATTGGTTTAACATATCTCCATGTAGATGGGGAAAATAGTGAGTCTCCATAAAACTTACCACCTGGCAATCCTGTTAAATTGAAGTTAAGTGTCGTTTTTTCTCCTAGCATAACCCATCTAGGAGGAATGAAATCCACAGTAGTACCTTTACTCGCCCACGACGTTACACTTGTTAATCCGTCAACACCAACCTTAGCAAAAAGCCGCCCTTCCGCTAATACAGGAAATGCGTACATTAGAATATCAAGGGGCGTAGCCTCATTTAAAAAATTAGGCGTACCTACCTGATCTCTACGGTAGTCAATATTTCCATGTTGATCTCTTTGAGCTCGATTGAGCACTTCCTGCATTGTTCCTTGACCAAAAGCATCACTCAAACTCCCTTCAGAAATAGCCTCTAACCCCTTATAAAACTCATTTATTCCCACAATAGGATTATTGTTTAGTATTTCAACTCCACCAGAGCACCCTGTTGGAGTACAACCAGGAATAACTCCAACAGCGTATTGTCGTGAAAAACTATCAAAAATTTCCTGAGTTACAGGCACCAGCGTAACTGTATTTCCACCACCTTCTGCTGGCGAACTAACAGGAATGACGGTTGCTGGTGGACTCGTGGGTGTAGGAGCGGGTGTATTACCAGGCCTTATTTCACCACAGAACTGACCACCATCAGGCAGTCCTATGCTGTTCAATGTCGGCTGACAAACCATCTCAAAACCACTAGGATCAACAAAGCTTAATGGATTGTTATGAACGTATGAATAACGATTATAGTCCTGCATATTTTTAGGATAAAAGACATTCGGGTCCGCACTAATAAACCGCCCGACAACAGGGTCATACACACGGCCATTCATATGCACCAAACCAACCGTATCTAACGCCTCATGCCCCGTAAAACCATGCTTCGTTGTCGTACCTTTAATACCGTTAGCATCTGCACCCGTAATCGCACGGCGTTTACCCCATGCGTCATAACTCAACCGCTCAATCACCGCACCTGCACTATTCGTAATTGCGCTCATACTACCTAAATGGTCGGTATGGAAATAACGAGTGCCTAGTGGCGTAAATGTACTTTCACTGACATTATCTAAATAAGTCACATTGACACTTTCAGTGGTATTACCATAAGCAAACACGCGCATACGCCTTGCTAAAGTCCCTGTTCCATTCAGGCTGCGCCAGTCCATATCCAAACTATGGCTATAACCGCTCGCTCTGGTTTGACCCTTGGGATATACATACAATGTACTGCTCAACGGCGTGGTTTCGACTTCGGCAACGTAGGTGGTATTATCGGCAGCTGCACCTAATGTTTTTGTTGTTGATGTTAAATTGCCTGTTGTGCTATTTACAACGACACCATCAGAATAATAAGCATAGACATTACCCCCACGTATATAGACTCCATGACGGCGATTGGTTTTGCTAGCAGCGGCATCACTGCCATTATTAAATACTTCCATCAACAAATAACGGCCAGTGCCTATATTAGCGGTGGTCGTGACTTCTGCTTTAAACAGCACGTTATCGTTTAGATAGCTACGTTGAGCCATTGCAATCACGTTCATGCTGACGGTCGTTGGTTTTGTTATAAACGCCAAACGGCCATTACCCGTCGTATTATCCCAAGCAATTAAGCCATTAGTATCGACAGCGGGAAGGGTTAACCCTGTGGCGTTCGGGCTAGTCGTGGTCGGAGCTGTCGTTAAATCGGTACTCCATAAGGCTGTTGGCGAACTGTAGTTTGATTTTGTAACCACAGAACCTAAGACTTGACCACCTGCATACAAGTGATGCACATACTCAATGCTGTTATCAGGATTGATATTTTTTTCAAACGTACCGCCCAAATCTAAACGCGGATTCAAATACACCGTTGTTGTTGTGCCACCACTCTCTACACTTGTGCGTTTTACACGGTCATGGTTGGCATCGTAAATAAAGCTTTCGGTATTTGTACCCTGCGTAATAGAAGCAGGCATATTAAAGCTATTCCATGTATAGCTTCGGCCATTACCTGTTAACATATTGCCGTTAGCATCGTAGGTAAACGTACTATTTACTGCACCACCAATACTACACACCCGATGAATACCACCACACGTACCCGCAGAAGCAACCGTCAATGTCTCCGTAGGTCGGCTGACAGGAGCAAACACAAAAATCGGTAAACCATTGCCCATACCAATCGGCACCCACGTATTGTACGGTGTCCAATTAGGGTTATAACTCGGATTAGGAATGGTTAGGCCTTGACCATAACTATAACTACCGGCATCCGATTTAGAATAAATACGGCCTAACGCGTCATAACTCACTGTTTTAGTGGTTGTGCCCATCGTGGACTGTACTAAACGATTTAAATTATCGTAAACAAAACCCTCGGACACATTGTTTAAGGCTTCTGTTCTAAAGTTTAGATTGCCATAATTATCAAAACTATAGCTATTATTTTGAACTGCTGCGCTAAAGCTGGTGCCACTGCCTGTACCTGTTTGAATGGTGTCAACATAACCAGTCGTTGGCTTATAAGTACGGCGAGTGGTTAGGCCATTACCTAACTTTTCCTCTGTGACATTGCCTGCTGCATCACGCTTAATCACTGTCCAATAATTAGACTGTGTGTTTTTGTCCTGAACCCGTTGTAAATAACCATTACTATCGTAAATATTGGTATAGCCCACCCCTGTAGGATAGGTAAAAGAACTGGAGCGGCCAGCATCATCATAACTATTACTAACCGTGTAAGCCGTACTATCAATCGTTGTTGTACTCGTAATAGGTCGTCCTAAACTGTCATAGCCATAATTGCGACTAAAGCCGTTTGTACTACTCACAGAGGTTAATTGACCTATCCCTTTGGCTGCCGTGTCATAAACCCATGTACTAGTTAAGTCAGGCTCTAAGCGAGTCAGGATACGACCTAATTTATCGTAGGTCATGGTTGTCGTTTGTTGTTTATTATCTTTTTGAGTGAGTAAATCACCCAATAAATTATAGGTGTAACTCCATGTACCCATATCAGGGTCAATCATCTTGGTTTTTTGACCCAATAGGTTGTATTGCATCTCTATGATGTTGTTTTTAGCATCAATGGTTTTACGTAAATTACCTTTAATATCATAGATGTACTTTAAGCTATTATTGGCGTTATCCACGACTTCGACTAAACGACCTAAACCATTTTTATTTTCGGTTTTCTTTTGGCCACCTGTAGTCGTGTTAGTAGTGGGGTAAATTGTTGTCGTGGTCGTAAAACTATTGACGTAACTGGCCTTGCTAGTTCGGCCACTGGCTTCGGTAGTTTGTAAGGGGCGGCCTAATGCATCGTAACTAATTGTTGTTTTATAATTAGCTAAACTATCGCCTGATACTAGCGGCAAATTATGATTTGCGTATGTTTCAACGACTTGCCCTAATGTGTTGTAAACTTTTTTGCCTGCGATCAAGGTTTTGTTATCAAAACTTGTTGTTGTACCGCGTAAAGGGCGATTTAATTGATCGTAATACGCCGTATCTGCGGCATCAATTAACGTACCATTTGCACGATAATTGGTAGTCGTTATTTTATATTTTTCATTTGTGGAGGAGTCGCAAGTCGCATCGCAATTACTATAGGTTACAAGAGTATATGTCCCATCCGAGCGCGTTTCTTTTTTCTTACGCCCTATCTCGTCATATTCCCATGCTGTTGTTAAACCATTTGGTCCTGTTTGGCTTTTTAATAGGCCTTTATCGTAATAATAATCCAAGTTTTCTGTTTGATTCAGTGCATTGGTATTAGTTTTGACAAAACGCCCTGTTGGGTCATAGGTTGAGCTAGTTGTACGACTGGCAAAATCTGCACCTGAGATCACTTCACTAAGTACATTACCAAAGATGTCATAGCTATATGAAGTAGTAATAGCTATTGACGCATACGGGCCATAACATGCATTTGGAGGTATAGAAATCGCAATAATAGGTCCCGTTACTTTATTCTGTGGCTGACCTACATTAGCACCTGTCGTATTATAAACATAACTAATTGCCGCTCCAGAGACAGTTTCAGCATCAGCCAAGTTACTATCATAAGGCATCTTAACCCATGACACACTACAATTAACCCAACCTAAACGCCATGCTGCTACATCAATATTACTGTAGCTATTAATGGTTTTTTTAGTATAGGTTTTAGCAACTACGCCACCTACCCCATTCGGCTCATTAACAGTCGTACTAACATCAACAACAGTGACATTACCATTCGTATCGTAACTATTCGTACTGGTAATAGTTTGTACGATATCGCCAGCCGCAGCATAACTTACATTCTGTAGCATTAAAGCCGAAAGCCCGACAACGCTCGCAATGACCCATTGAGAAATTTTCATTTTATTTACCAAACCCGTCATTTGTAATTCCTTCGTATACTTCAACAATGTCATGATGTTGATCCTTGTTATTGACTAACGACAGGAGGCTCGTAAGTGGTACTGGTAGACGATTTAACGTAGGGGAAGTAGATTTTTTGATTTACGACCACGCCGTTAGTAGTCGTCTTTTCTAATATATTTGTTACCAAAGATAATATATTCAGACCACTCTCATTAATAAAAGGGTATGTGGTCTTCACTTTTAAACAGGCATCTGTAGCGCAATAGCCTATACGCTGCGCAGAAACCATACCCGTCTGAGGAAAGGTTTGATTATAAATCGTATCTGTGCGCGTTTTTTGCTCTCTATTAACTATTGCGGTGCTTAAAAAGCCTTGCCAACCTCGGGTTAGATTAACCGTTAAAAATCCATAAAAATAATCATTGTGATTGCCACCACTTACACCGTTTGATGTACTCACACTACTGACAACATACATAGGAAGTCTGAGGTTGTAATTGGGGTAGGTTGATTGTCCTCCACCAACATAAACCTGATTATTTGTGAGAGGAAGATAGTCAATATGTTGTGTCACTGCCATTAGCGTACTAGATCTAAATTCATTGATAATATCTGATTTAAAATTATTCTTATTTAATGAAGTGACTACCCCATTATCAGTGATACCTACAAAGTCATCACTACCATCACCATTTATATCAAAAACAGTTCTAATTGAAGCATTTGACCAAGACGAATATGTATTAAAATGATTTTGTAATATTATAGGCGTTTCAAAGCCCTTCCCTGTATTTAAAGCAATATGTACTGATGTATCACGAAAACCCACAATATCGGGTAAGCCATCACCATTCACATCGGCTAATTGGCGTGGATGGGTGGCGTTACTAGCCCAACTACCAGCACTTACATATAAACCAAAATTAATAGAAAAAGAGTCGGATGGATCAGCAAAATATTCATCAGAGCCCCTTCCTTTGTTCAAGTAGACTTTCACTCCCTCAGGCCAAAAATAAACAATATCAGCTAATCCATCTCCATTCATATCCCGCAACTCACGAGGACACACTTCAATATTACAATCTTCATCTTCAGGAGAAATAGACTCTCCACTCTCTGAACTAAAACCACCATTCCCATCGTTTAAAGATATAAAAATACCTCTATTAAATCCTACAATATCCACTAATCCATCTCCATTCATATCAGCAAACCGGCGTGGATGATAATTATTGTCCCACCAAACTCCTGTATTTTCTATAATAGAAACACGTCCAAATGCAGAAAGTTTATCCTGTGCAGGGTTAAAACCACCGTTACCATTATTTAAGGCAACAACTACTCCAGCATCTGAAAATCCCACAACATCAGGCAAACCATCACCATTAATATCGACTAATTGACGAGGGTGTGCATTATTATCAATCCAACCTCCTGCACTAGATCCGCGTCCAAATGCAGAAAGTTTATCCTGTGCAGGGTTAAAACCACCATTACCGTTATTTAAGGCAACAACTACTCCAGCATCTGAAAATCCCACCACATCAGGCAAACTATCACCATTAATATCGACTAATTGACGTGGATGAAGATTATTATCCACCCAACCTCCTGCACCAGATCCGCGTCCAAATGCAGAAAGTTTATCCTGTGCAGGGTTAAAACCACCATTACCATTATTTAAGGCAACAACTACTCCAACGTCTGAAAACCCAACTATATCGGGCAAGCCATCATTGTTTATATCTGCGAATTGGCGCGGATGAATACTGCTATTTCCCCAGCTTTGATTTGTGCCAAAAGCGGCTAATGGATTGCTAGGTGCATTAAACATAGATTGTACTGATGCTATCGCATTTTGAGATTCAAATTGCAAGGCTGGCAAACAATTGCCTGAAGGCATACAAGACTTAACTTCTTTTAAACGTTGACGGCGCGTATTAGGCGCAACTTCATAAATCAATTGATAGTTATGAATTTCATTTAAAGCTTGCCCAACCGCAATCGCACTACGTACGCTAATACTGCTTAATTGCTTATCACGTTTACTCGTGCTTCCACCCGCCATGTAGTTCATTACTGGCGATAATGGATATGCTGTTGTAGATGTCGAAGGAATCGTATTGTAGGTAAATACTATGTCAACCAAATTATTGGCATTATTTACATCATACGCATAACGGACACGACTTAATGTTTGTTGGCCATTGACATTATCATTAGTGTAGTCATAAGCGATTAACTGCCCTTTTTGATCTCGGTCATAATTGCTACTAATCATCCACACCAAAGGAAAATTAGTTTTACCCGCTGCGTTAGGCTGTAATACCGCATCTAAACGGCTGCCGTATTCTAATACTTTGCCATCTTTGGTTTCTACTTTAAAATAAATTAAACTAGAATTACTTGGATGCGTAAGAACGGTTACACGTGCAAAATTATTAATTTCTGTTCGATAAGTTGAACCCACTGCACCATAAGTACCCGACATTAAAATAAGACGCTGGCCATCCATACAAAAACGATCATCAGCCGTTAAAGCTAACGCTTTTTGCACCCCATCTACCGCTTTACTCTGTGGACAGCGAGTAATGGCAGACAAACCACCGATATTCCAACCCATCCCCGCAATACCCATCCCTGATTGACTACTATAGTTCAAACTCAGTTTAGGCGTTGCTCCGTTTACACCAGCAGGTAAAGACAACGGAATGTTATACGTTGCAGCTCCCATCGGCGATACGGCAAAATTACCCGCTAATCCACTGGCTGGAATATCAGCAGCCTGCACCACAACAGAGAGTACAGAAAAAGAAAAGCCAAAGAAGCGAGTAACTATGGACATCGAGTCCTCCGATGTTTGGGTATTTTTTGAGAAGTATCATTAGGTAGTTAGGCAAACTTAATAGGTGTATGCACTTAACATATTGCTTTAGTCTAACAATATGTACCACTTAAAATCACTAGGATTGTCTAACAATCTGAAGTGTAAGCCTGTAAAGATAACAAAATATTCTGTAACCTGCGTTTTGAGAGGGCGTGCGTACTCGGTCAATCTCAACAACACTTTCCCTGTTTTATTGGTTTTTCAACGCAGACTCTCTAATCCGCATTATTGTCTGACGACTGGTTTTAAAATCCCTAGCCAACTCAGCGACGCTCCTACCTACATCAAGTGCGGTTAGAACTTTTACACGTTGCTCGTTATTTAAAGAAGAAGGACGACCAAAACGCTTTCCTGCAGCTCTTGCCCTATTAATACCTGACTGAGTACGCTCAATTAATAAGTCTCTCTCAAACTCAGCTACAGCCGCAATAACCTGCATCGTCATTTTGCCCGAAGAACTGGTTAAGTCCACACCACCCAAAGCCAAACAATGAACACGAACACCAATAGCTGCTAGATGTTCTACCGTTGCTCGAACATCCATGGCATTTCGACCTAAACGATCTAACTTAGTTACGACTAAAATATCGCCCTGCTCTAATCGGTCAAGTAACTTACTAAAAGCAGGACGTTCTTTAGCGGCGACAGAGCCACTGATACTTTCTTCGACCAATCGACGAGGCTGGATCGCAAAACCAGCCGCTTTAATTTCGAGACTTTGGTTTTGGGTGGTTTGGTCAGCCGTTGAGACACGGCAGTAGGCAAAAACGCGCGACATGTGCTTAAATCCGTCCGAAAATACTGTACGGATTATAAAGCATGTCCGTAATACATTTAACCTATTTTCGGACATCTTCGTAACAGAGTGTCCGAATATGAGCGGTTTTGGATGAAATTTTAACGACTTTAAAAAATGACATATCAACCTATGTTCAATTTTACAAACTTCATATTTGGATTCGTTAAGTTTGTAATGGTCTAATTGATTTGTGGTGAAAGTCATCACTGTCCGCTATAATTTGCATGAAACGTCAATAAGAATTCATGCAATGACGACAGCCGCCCCACCCTTCTCAAATCCATCGCTAACGACTAGGCAATCCGCCTTGGGTCAAGTGGCGAATAGGCTACACGCAGGTAAAGTGTATCGTAGAGAAGATTTGACGCTGTTTTCTAATGCCGTTGATCGACACCTGCGTGAGCTGGTTTCTGAAGGCGCGTTAAAGCGACTGGCGCAAGGGCTATACTACGCACCTAAAAAATCCGTGTTTGGTGAACTGCCTCCAGACGACCACGAGTTGGTTGCCACATTCCTTCGTGATAAAGATTTCTTGCTGTTCTCCCTATCAAGCTACAACACACTGGGCGTGGGAACATCTCAACTCTACAACAAGACCCTTGTCTACAACCATAAACGGCACGGTATCTTTTCGTTCGGCAATCGCCAATTCGATTTCCGAGTGAAGCCTCACTTTCCCCAAAAGCTCACATCTGAGTTCTTGTTGGTCGATGTCATCAATAACCTAGACGAATTGGCGGAAGACAAGAATCAAGTGCTTCAGCTTGTGGAGCGCAAACTGCCGACCTTTGATCAGGTCAAGTTAAGTGATGCTGTTGCAAACTACGCCTCTGTCGCAACTAAAAAGCGTTTCATGCGGTGGCTAGATGTCTGAATTTCTTCACAACCGCAGCGACTTTAACGAACTTCTGGCTATCGTGGCTGAACAACGCGGGATTGATCCCATGCTGGTCGAAAAGGACTACTGGATCATGCATTGTCTGTGGGGCTTACAGGCATTGAACTTCCGATTTGAACTGAAAGGCGGCACATCACTCTCGAAAGGCTTCGGCGTTATCCATCGGTTTTCCGAAGACATTGATATCCGCATCGAGCCGCCCGACGGCTTGCAGGTTAAGGTCGGTAAAAGTCACGACAAGCCTGCGCATATCGAATCTAGACGAACCTATTATGAATGGCTTGCTCATCATATCGCCATCTCTGGAATAGAGATGGTCGAGCGCGATACCGCGTTTGATGACAATAAAATGCGTAGCGCGGGCATTCGCTTGCATTACCCCAATCGAACAGGGCAACAAAGTGGTATCAAGGATGGTATTTTGTTGGAGCTAGGATTTGACGACACAGCCCCAAACCGAGCAGTCACTATTTCATCTTGGGCTTACGATACGGCAGTTAATGCAGGCGTGCCGATATTTGACAATCGCGCAGTCGATGTTTTGTGTTACTTACCCACCCACACCTTTGTCGAGAAGTTGCAAACGGTATCGACCAAGTATCGGTTACAGAAGACAGGAGAAGCATTCCCCGCCAACTTTATGCGCCACTATTACGACATTTACTGTCTGCTGACATTACCAGAAGTTCAAGCGTTTATAGGAACGCCCGCCTATGAAGCACGTAAGCAGCAGCGGTTTCGTAGTGGGGATGAGTTGGTTGCCGCAAAAAATCCCGCTTTTTTGCTGGAAGATCCAGAAGAAAGAGCACGTTTTTCCAGTGAGTATCGAAAAACAGCGGCCTTGTATTACAACGGTCAGCCAGACTTGAGTGACATTCTGAGCCGCATCCGTCAGTACATCGATAAAATGTAGCCCACTGCCATCAAATCACTTTCGACGCTTTATTTTTTCCTAGAAGATTTTGTGACACCTAGTTGTAGCGGCTTGCATTTGAAAACGCTCAGGACAGCATTTAACGCACTTTGAGGCCAGAATTAAGTGCATCTATCGGGGGTCTCAGGACAGGATTAATTGCCACTGAGCCTGCATTGCATTTTCAGGA
>Ga0209599_10000225_pt1 | contig 39857 bp, 84 predicted proteins | sample Shrwel_input2_FT_FD_187534 | JGI IMG/M metagenome (GOLD analysis project Ga0209599, IMG submission 187534) | Subsurface microbial communities from deep shales in Ohio, USA - Utica-3 well 1 S input2 FT (SPAdes) (version 2) ...
AATGTATACAGATTCAATGAAGAGAGCATTTCATGCCGTACAAGCACCTAAAGGCTTTTCGGTTCAACTTATTGACAATGAGCACTTCCTTACTATAAAATTAGATGAAAGACATTTTGCTGGGCTTACACATGATGAAAAGATTGGGGCCTTACAATATGTTGTTCAACTAAAGAATGCTTTAGAAATGGAAGGTGCAATTGTTTTGGTCACTAGAGAGGCGCTGAAGTAATGGAGAATATACTAATCATTTCGCTTGGTTCTTCTTTGGCTGTAGTTTTTGTTGCATATTTAATTACACTGAAGAAATTAATTTCATCAAAGAAAATATCAAACAAACTATACATTGATAACTTTGCTTTAGAAGAATATGTAAAGTTATTACAGAGCAATAAAGAAGATAAGAGCGATCAGCAAATACATCAGGAAAATTTCTTAAAGTTTTTATCTGATTCTCGTGACTGGGCTTTTGAATACATTGAAGAGTTTCAGGCTGGATTAGATGAGTTTGTTTCATCAATTGAGCCAGAAATCAACTACTTTAAAGAGTATGGAGATATAATTTCAATGTCTCCTAATTATTATTCATTAAAGAAGATAGTTGAAGAGTATGAAAAGTTAAAAAAGTTGCTTCCTAAACAGGAAGAACAGCAATAAATATATCCTAGGAGGAAATATGAATAAGAAGACACAGGCACTACTAGCGTCATATGGTCGCTCAGTACTTGCATCAGGACTTGCGCTATACATGGCGGGAGTTACAGATCCAAAGGATCTATGGACAGCACTAGTAGCAGCGATTGCGCCAGTAGCACTAAGAGCAATTAACCCTAATGATAAGGCATTTGGAGTACTTCCAGATGTTGAAGTTGTAGAGAAGGCTCTTAAGTCTGCAAAGGCACCAGTCAAGAAGAAGGCTGTTGCAAAGAAGGCTGCGCCGAAGAAGTAAGTCTATAAGTAGTTAGGGCCAGTCTTTTTAGGCTGGCTCTTTCTATGCTATCATGGAGATATATGTCAACAACAGCCCTAATTATGTGTACTTATATAAGGTTTGAGAACCTTAAGACTACTTTAGACTGCATAAAAAATCAAACTAATAAAGACTTTGACTTTTATATTGTAGACAATTCTAATAATAGCGAGAAGTTGTCAAAGTATTTAAATAAATTTGGACAAGGCATAGGTATCTCAGTTCACAGTTATAATAATGAGTTTAAACAATTTAGTAGGTTTCTACTTGCAAGAGATTTAGCAGAGCAAGGCTATGAAAATGTTATTTTTATTGATGACGACGAAATACTTCCACATACATTCATACAAGAGTGTCATGATCAATATGATCAGACATGTTTAAAATCTTTTTGGGCTCACAGAATAAATGCAAGATATAAAAGAAAGATTAAGATTGAGCGTGATGAGTATGGTAATTATGCTGGTACTGGTGGCTTAGTATGTGACATAAAACTATTTCTTAATGAAGACTTCTTTGACTGCCCTGAAGAATATTGGATTATTGATGATCTATGGCTATCCTATTATGTATTGAAGTTTACAGACTATAAGATTAAAGAACTCAAAACAGATATTAAGTTTATTAAAGATAGGAAGGCAACATTCCTTACGCTTGGAGATTTAAAACAAAGGTTCTCCGAAGAGTTTATCCTTCCAGAATCTGAAGGTATTGATCCCTTAGAATAGATGGGTCAAAGTTTTCAAACCCAATAGTTGCAGCCTTTTCTTTTTGTAACTGCTTATCGCTATTAACATATCTATCAATCTTTTTACCAAGTTCTCTAACATCTGCTTCATATACATCAAGTTTAATTCTTGTCATAAGTGTGCTAACCTTACTAGATGATACAAGCCAGTCCTTTGGAAGTATCTGGTTATTTGGAGATATGTCTGTCATAAAAACAGGAAGACCACTTACCAATGCCTCATTCATTGGCAAGCAAAGTCCAGCGTATCTTCTTGGAAGAATCATTGCATCAAAGCCATCATACATTGCAGAACGACTTTCAACATTTCCTATCTCAACTGTAAGCCTAGAGTCTTTATAGTTAATGTTTAGTTCGCTCTGGCTTCTAATAACTAATTCATAATCAGCCTTGGAGTGACGAAGCATATCAATGACAGTTTGAGTACCGTTTCTATCCTGTGAGGCAGCCTTGCCACCAATATGAAGCAGCCTATTATGGTCTTTAGATAGGTTATTCTCTCTTACAGACTTAAACTCATCAGTGTCAACAGGCGGCGGTATATGAACAACAGTGGTCTCATTACCAAATCTAGCAATGATATCATCTACCTTCCAATAACTTGGAGATATCATATAGGTAGGCAAAGGCATATCTGGCTTATTTAGATGATCAAGGAACTCATAGTTGTACTGCATTAAGGTTTTAACCTTACGTCTTTGAGCCAGGTGAATGAAGTGTGGATGATAAAAGGTTTCGCAAGTAAGAACAGAGTTTAGACCATCCATAAACATAGACACTTCTTGCTTTGTAGGAAAGCCATTGGTCATTGTGACATTATATCCGTCATACCATTCTGGATGCTGCTCATTATTATTAAACTTTGCAGAGTTAATAAGAAGGATTCTGTCAGGATTAAGCATTCTAACTAAATCTCTTGTTTGATTACCAAGCCCTGTGTTGTCACATCTTGCAATCATTCCAAATGTCATTCAGTATATCCCCAAACATCGTCATCTTGTGTAAACTTTCTTGTACCTGCACGACCATCTAAGTGATATGAGCGCTTGATACTGCCTTCTGGATGGTAGATCCAAAGTTTATGCTTATCCCATCCGTCATCTTGAACTACTCCATGAAACTTATCTTCAATGAATGTTCTTTCATCGCAAGCAGGAAGCACTACTTCTCTATAATACTTACTTAAACTAAGATGCGGTCTTTGGCTCCACTGAATAGTTTTCATAAATCCATCTTCAAGCCCAAGCATAAGATGATCATGTTCAACAGGAATTGATACTTCAAAGTGAAAACGAATAGTATTTGCTTTTTCATACTCAAGCATGTCTAAACATTTCTGCCAATCAATTTCCATATCAGAAGTTATTGGTGCATCTCCTTCTACATAAAGTATTGCTGCGGTTTGAACAAGTCCAATAGTTTCTCTCATCATGTTTGTTTGATGGCTGTGCTCATCAAATATAATTGGCAAAACATTTTTCCATTCATGAAGACATTTCCACAGAACCTTGCTCTTAAACTGATCGTAATCTTCTTTGCGTTCCAGCCTTTCTTCCCTTAGCCCATCAATTTGTAAAATGATCTCATTATTTGGAAAATGGCTACGAATAGAAAGGATTGTCTCATCAAGTATAGTTGTATCTGGATGACTTGGCAAGATTGATGTTACAACAACTATAGTTATATTATCTTTGTTCATGTAAGTCCTTCATAATCTCAATAGAAAAATCTCTTTTATATTTAATCCACCAACTAACAATCTTATGCATATTGTTAGGGTACTCTAATAGAATTCCTGGCAAAACTGAATTTAACTCACCCCAGTTATTCATTTTCTTAATTGGTAAATCATCTGGGTATACAAATGTAAAATAGTCTTGTTCTACACCCTTGGAATCAATAAGATCTCCAATAGGCATTGCTAACATTTCTATTGATTCAAAGAACCTAAAGGTATCAATTACCTGTGCTCCAGCGGGGCAAGGAGCCACCTTAGTCTTTGATAGTGTCTCGTAGTAGTCCTTTGGCTTTTGGCCCTGTGCAAAGCCTGCTGTGGGCTTGTAATGGGCATTTGGTAGAGACTCCATAGCCTGACCTAACTCTTTTCTACGGTCATGAGTAATCTGCCCACCAAAATAAACATCATATTCTTTAGTAGGATAATTAGGCAAATTATCTTTTAAATGTTGTGGAACTCCAACAAAAAACTTATTATATTTTTTGTGTTTTTGATGAGGGTATTGAACCCATATAGAAATATTTGGATGATCTATCTTATCTATATTAAACTTAGCAGACTCATCACCTGTAATAAACAATACAACCCTACTAGAGTTTTGAAGTTGCTTAGAGATGTAAGCCTCTTTGCCAGCATTGCCTTGTCCAGGTATCACCACAAAACATCTTTCCTCATTTGGAATTGAGTCAACTGTTAGTTGCTCTACTCCATTTCTTTCAAAGGTTGATCTTAATAGTTCATAGTCCCACTTACCGTCTGCAGAGTCAAGAGGATTTACTGAATATAGATATGCTTTAGGCTTGTTCATAGTAAAGATGAACCTCATGCTGATAGTCTAGAATTGTTTCTGTATATCCAATTTCTTTAATCCATTGTCTTAAGTTATATAGTGATTCATCCCATTGTTGCAGCATAAATTCTGGATGACCAGATAACCAAATCTTAGGTTTGTATTCTCTTAGCACCTTCTCAGCACCACCAAGCACACGCCACTCACTACCTTCTACATCTAAAGAGATAGCCGTAGGAGCCTGAATCCCATGATCATATACACAAGAATCTATAGTAATCTGTCCATATGTATCTCCTTCAAGGTATAGTTCTTTAAATCCATGGGCTGCTTCAATTACATTATTAACTTCTGGTGGCCATTCGTTGTAATAAATTCTTGCAAGATCATTTATCTTATCAGATGCAAAGCCAGGGATACATACCATAGGAAGTTCTAGATTATTTGCAGTCCAAGTTGCAGGAAAGTGTGACCAAACTTTAGGATTTGGTTCAAACAAAACTACTTCTGCACCCCACATTTGACACAGTGCTGGGAACTCTCCCTCTTCTGCACCAACATAATATACGGTGTCACCTTTGCCAATACGTTCTGACATATGTTTTAGTCTTGGCTTTTCCCAACCGCTTGGAAGATACCATTCTGCTCTATCTGCACGATGCTTTGGTAGCACTATTTCAAACTCTCCATTTAATACTGCTCTAACCATTTCTGTCATTTTTGAATCCATTCCATTAGAGATACCTTTGGCATCCAGCCAGTTAAATCTTTAAACTTTTGATTTGAAGCAAGTGTTTCTTGCACTTCTCCAACTCTTGGCGGGATAAACTTAATATCATTTGAAATGCTATTAGCAAGATCTAAGATAGAATAGTTACTACCAAATCCAATGTTATATACTTCTCCAAAACCAGAAGTTAATTCAGAGGCAATTATATTTGCATCAATAACATCTGATATGTGGGTAAAGTCTCTTCTTTGTGAGCCATCTCCAACTACTGTTAAAGGCTTTCCTTCTCCGTGCTGCTTCATAAATAGACCAATTACTGGTGCGTACTGACCTTTAAGTGGCTGCCTGTTACCATATACATTAAAGTATCTAAGAGATACAGTCTCCAAACCATATAGGTTGTAATAAACTCTTGCCAAGTTTTCTCCAAAAACCTTTGCTGTTGAGTATGGTGTTAGTGGATCAGATGGCTGTGTTTCTATATTGGGTATAGATGACTTCTTTCCATAGGCAGAGGAAGTGCTTGAGTATATAAATCTTTTTACATTATTTACCCTAGAAAGTTCAAGAATATTTGCAGTACCTACTGCATTTGATTCAATAGACTTTCTTGGATTGAGGATTGCTGGCTGAATTCTGGCATCTGATGCAACATGAAACACATTATCAACACCTACAAAAAGATCCTTAATGTCTTCATAGTTGCAGATATCATACTTATAATTTTGAGCCTTATCATTCCAGTAAAATGTTTCATGACATTCAGCAGATTCGTTATCTATACAGATAACTTCATGACCTAAACTAATTAGTCTATCTACTAGGTTTGAACCAATAAATCCTGCTCCACCTGTAACCAAAGATTTCATTAGATGCCTAACTCTTTAAGTATTTCTTTCCATCTATGAACATATGTGTGATCTTTTTTAGTTCTTTCATGGCCATTTAATCTAATGCGTTCTCTATCAAGGCTATCGTCAAGATACTTGTCTACCTTAGATTTTAGATCTTCTAGGTTGCCATGCTCATAGAAAACAATTTCATTGCCATCTTCAAAGTAATCTTCAAGCCCAACAATGCGAGGGTAGATAGTGAATCCACCACGACCAGTAGACTCAAATAACCTATCGCTAGTATAGTAAGGATACTTAAAGTCAATGTTTAGACTATCTCCAACTGCAACCTTGCTCTGTGCATAAATCTTATTTAGTTCATCACCACGTACTGTACCAGTATCTCCATCTCCACCTACATGAAGGAACCTATCTCCATATGTTTTTCTTAAAAAGTCTATTAGTTCTGAGCGATACTTGTGCTCATGGTGATACCTCTTGCTTCCAACAAAGATAACATCATACTTAAAGTCATATGGGTTATAGGCTTCATGGATGTAGCATTCTTTGTCATAGACACCAGCAGGAATAAAGTGACCCTTTACGCTGGTGTTCTCATTAAACCAGTCTGCCATAAGTTTATCTACAGTAAAGAAATGTCCAATTGTCTTATAGAAGTTATCTTCTTTAAGATCTTTTTGACGGTCAAGACCAAACCAAAGATCAAGGTGATAGGTGATTGTTGGAACGCCTGCCTGCTTTAGTTGAAGCAAAACATTGTCCATCGTAATACGACCAGTTGTTTCCCAGCCGTGAGTGTGTACCCAGATAAACAGATCTGAGTCTAAGGCCTGGTCAAGGATGACATGACTCTTTGCCTTTCTTTCCTGCAATTTTACAACGGTATGTCCAAGAGATTCAAGACTCTTAACATGGTGATTCTCACTACTATAAGAAACCTCAAAGTTTCCTAGAAAAACAATTTTAGCCAACGAATTACCCCTTTTAGTTTCATTCTATTATAGCATCTTTGTGTCCCAGGCAGGATTTGAACCTGCGACCTTTACCTTAGAAGGGTACTACTCTATCCACTGAGTTACTGAGACTTGGTACGCCAGGTAGGACTTGAACCTACGATAACCGAATTATGAGTTCGGGGCCTTAACCAACTTGGCTACTGGCGTTTAGGTTTAGGCTTTGGCATTCTCTCTTTAATCAATTCTATCACAGTGTCAATGCCCTCTGCAAATGCCATAGCATCATCCTTAGCCCAAAACAAGGTTCCGTCTTTATTAAAGGATGATCCACGGTAAACTAAATAGTCATTCTTAGTTTTTTCAAATAAGTCAATTAGTTGTTTCCGTTCCGCTGCAACTGTTTTTTGACAACCACTACAAGGGCATACCCAGTCACCACGGGATGGGGTTTGATTTGGATCAGCCATATTATTTCCTAACTACTACCTTAAGTTCTGGCAGATATAAATAGTCTATATTAGAATTATACAGTGTCCAAAGTGCGTCGTCAAGTGTTTCTACTATGGTGTTTCCAGCAAGATTAAATGATGTATTAAACAGTATTGGTACACCAGTAATTTTTCTGAATTCATAGATTAGTTCATAATAGTTTATATTATCATTCTTTTCAAGAGTCTGAACCCTGCAAGTTCCATCAACATGAGTTATTGCGGGTATAAGTTCTTGCTTATCTTTTAAAACATCTACAGCAAACATCATAAACTTTGACTCATTTAAATGTCTAAGGTCAAACCATTCTTTTGCGTGTTCAATCATAACTGTGCCAGCAAAAGGTCTAAACCATTCTCTCTTTTTTACTGAGTTAACATGATCTTTGCCGTCTCTATCTCTTGGATCATACAAAATGCTTCTATTGCCAAGAGCACGTGGTCCAGACTCTGAGCCACCTTGATATATAGCAACAATATTTTTATCAGCAATTAACTGTGCAACATCTACTGGCGATACATTCTCTATAATGCTGTGATTGTTTAAAAGGTTATTATCATATTTATATTTTGGACCATAGTAAATGTCATTTCTTTTCTTTGGTTCTGTGTTATTTGATAAAGCATGATGGATATATAATGCTGCACCTATCGCATTACCTGCATCACTTGACACTGGTTCTATATATATGTTTACATCATTGGGTAATTGCTTTAGCAAGTTATAGTTTGATACGCAGTTCAGGAAAAACCCTCCAGACAAGCAAAGGTTTTTTTGTCCAGTTTGTTTTAGCATAAATAAAATATAGTCTGCAACTTTTTCTTGTATTTGAGTTTGTAATGCATATGCAAAGTCTGCTTTTTCTTGAAAGTTATCTTCTAAATTAATTTTAAAGACATACTCTCCATTTTCTATTGCAAAAATATCATCATTGATTAATCCATTTTTATAAATAGATGGAAACTTTTTATTTGGTTTTCCATAGGCAGACAATCCCATTACCTTGCCAGCATCAAGATAATCAAAGCCAAGGTTAAATGCTGTAATCTCAAAAGCATGTGCCTCAGAGACAGTGTTTGTTGCATAAACTCCTGGACCAATCTCACATGGTGAAAATTTGGAAGGAACTGGAACAGTTACCATCTTATCAATCATAGTAAAGTTATTAGGGTATGATCCAACAAACGCTGTAGATGCTTCTTTACCAACAATATCGTTAGAATAGTTTTCATTATTGAAGCAATATTCTGAACCAGCACCATCTTTAACTATACATAATGCGTCTGTAAAACCAGAATTATAGAACGCTGTTGCTGCATGCATTTCATGGTGCTTGTCCCAAAGATCATGAACTGTTATATTGTTTTGTGTGAAAGATTTTCCTAGTCCAAGAACCATTGCTGTGTATGCATCATTATGTATATATTTATCATATACAAGTGTTGGCGAAAACCCAGATAAAACTATGTGGTCCACATGGTCAACGTAATCTTTTATTTTAGACAAAGCCTGAAACTGAAACTTGTCATGCTTTATGTTTGAAAGACGCTCACCTTCAAGATGAAACAATAGTTCTCCATCTTTTAGTAAAGCAACAGACCCATTATGTGTAGTTTTATTTATTCCAAGAATAATCATTATTCGTATTTCTTCTTCTTCCAATATGTTTTCTTATACCATCCAGATAATACTAAATTACTTCTTTCTTTATTCAGCATTGAGTTTTCGTAAAGACCCTCTTCTTTTATTGCTTTCCACTCTTCTGTTTTAAATGGTATTAGTTGTGCAATTGGGGTTCCTTGTGGAATTACACCTTCAAAGTCATTTTTTAGGAAAAAGGGTATTCTTCCAGGATGCATAGTAAAACTATCAACTACCCCACTTACAGTAATAAAGGGTAGATCAAATCTATTAATAGGCTGCACGATTAGCATACTGTATCCGTCAGGGATTTCTATTGAAGTATGCATGACCCATGCAGTTGATGCTGGACTATATCCTACTGGAACTGGTAGTTCTCCAGAAAACTTTGAGTCTCTGAACTCAACAAGGTCATCTTTGCCACCCCAAGTTATTTCAGATGCAAATTCTCCTACCTTCTTTACCAATACATCTCCAACTAGGGGAATATAGTATCCAGTTGTAAGCGAGTCAAAGAATGGCATACAGTGTTTAATTGCTGTATCATAAAATGCTGGCTCTCCATTAATCCACTGCTTAGTATCTTTATACCATTTTGGAATAATATTTTTAATTGGCAAGATTGTTGGATATATTGAACTAGAAGATTCAGTTTTAATAATTTTTTTACTCATGACTATCTCCGTTTTCTAGTTCCCACATTTTCCAATAAAGATTATAATAGTATTGATCAAAAGAAAATCTCTTCATATGTTGGACAACAGCACCAGTATGAGCAAAAAGAGGTATGCCAGCCTTCTTTAATTTTCTAAAAAATACAACATCTTCACTTACAAACTTACTGCCAGGGTATTCCTGCTCTGCAAATAAAGAGTACCCTGGATCAATCTCTTGCATTTTTGAAATAATTGATTTGTGCATTAACACTAGTCCAAAACCAGCACAGTCAACCTGTATTAACTGATTTTCAGGCATTGGATGAACTGCTTCTAATGAGTTTTGCTCTCCAGTTTCAAAGAATAATGCTGGAAGTGGTTGCATCAAAGGCATTTCATTTTGAGATGTAATGAAGTATGTTCCAGTTACAACTGGATGAACCAGTTTGTCTGCTGAGTCCCAGATAGTTTTTAGTACTTCTTTTGTAATCACAATATCTGAGTCTACCCATAGTAACCAATCTGTTTTTACGTTATTGGCCCATTCATCAAAAACAACCTGCCTCTGTCTTCCAATTTGATTACCAGTTACACGAATCTTTTGCTTAATGTTTACTCCGATATCTTTGGCAGAAATTACAGTATTTAGCATTCCATCTGTAAATCTTGCATCAGTTAATCCGTTATCACACCAGGCAATTGCAACTGTTTCATCTTTAAAATGTGTCAAAATAATCCCCAATAACTACTTGTATGTTTTCTTTGACCATATGTTTTTTACATAATGGTTAACTATTGTTCCTTCAAAACCACGAGCCATCGCTTTGTCAAACTCATCATTTTCAAAAAAAGAAAACTCAGATTGCCAAGAATCTCTTTTGAAAGGAGTTATCTGTATCAAAGGAGTTCCTTTTTCAATTATACCTTCAAAACCATCTTTAAGCCACATTGGAACTGTAAGATCATGAATAGATTTATCAGAGTCAATTACTCCTGGTATTGCATGTAATGGCAAGTCTCTATATCCAAATGGCGATGTAACTAAGCAAGAGTATCCACTTGGAGTTATTGGAACCCATCCGTTTAAGTATTTTAAAACCCCATCACGATATCCAGGAGGTCTTTCTACCCATTTTGCGGAAGGTCCATGTATCTCAAATATACCCCTAGAGGTTCTCCAACTTAGACTTGGCTCTCCGTTATCCTCATCTTTATAAGAAACTAAAACATCAGCCCATAATGGAATTATATATCCAGTTGTTATGGCATCAAGCATTGGGGTACATTTTTTTGCTGTGGCATTTGAATGTCCACGCTCATTTACTATTAGTTTTTTACCATCAATGTTTTCGGGTGAAGGGAAGTATGGTTTCATCTCACGCCACCACCTTGGTATAGACTGAGATGCTGGGAAAGGTCTTAACTGTGTGTCAAACACGTACTGATCAAGTGCACGAAACTCAATTTTTTTTGTCATTATACAATCTCTCCATTAATAAACCTAGCAACCATGTCAAATCCTTCTTTGAATCCATCATTAAAGTCTTTATTTGAAAAATCTTGCTTTGGCATTCTTTTTAGTTCATCTAAAAATTCATTTCTTATTTCAGATATAAACTTGCAGGTGCATTCATTAAACTTATAGTTGGGGTGAAGAGTTTTTTTACAATAAGCATCATGAAATTTTTTATTATTTATCTCTTCTTTTGCTTCATCACAGGCAAGACATTGAAAATTTTCAAACTTAGGATCTGTGTATGCCTCTCCAAGTTCATTAATAGTATATTCTTCAGTCTCTACCTTCATGCAATATGGATGAGAAAAAGGAACAAAGACAATTTCACCATTTGCCTCAAAAAGTTTTCCCTTTTTTGTACCATTCATAAAAATAGCCATTAGTCTTTATACTCCTTGTTCTGTACATAAGAAACTATCCAACCAAAAACAAATCCAACAAGAATTAATAATGCTTCCATTATACACCCCTAGCCAGCCAAAACATTTCTTTGTCGCAAGGGCAAGTAATTGAATCTCCCAAGTCATGAACTTCAGACTCAATAGTGATTACTGTATTACATTCCTGACACTTATAGATCTTTTTCATTGTCAATCTCCAGTCTTTCTTCTTTTCTCCAGTGAGCAAAGGACTTAATATAAACTGCTGCATAAGCAACAGCCATTGCAATAAATCCATACTGGTTTGTTGCTAGGGCATACATAATCCATAAACATTCATTTACGCATAAGATAAGCCATCCCCATATAGTCTTACGACCAACAAGGAATATTCCAGTTACACCAATGACGGCAAGAATCCATGACCACATATTATTTACCACCAATAGCAATAACTGCTAGTAGGAATCCAATAATTAATCCAGAAAAACCAAAAACCATATGATAAGATTTTTGATAATGGTCAATAATTATTTTATGAATTAGGTCTTTTGGAATCAACACATCCTTACCATTATTCTCAATTATATACCTTTTCATTACTCAACCACCGTAACTGGAATCATAATGCTGCATCTTTCGCAATATCGGTATGTTGCGCCAGTAAATGGGCAAGACCCAGCAGGAACAAGTTCATGCCCAGAAAACTTACATTTGATAGATTTAATTAGACTGATTAGCATCAACTTCGTTTTGCCCTCTCGCAATTGCAGCAGAAATTTTGAATGCCTTTTGAGTGCGACGAGACTTATTTAGACCCTTAGCAGCCCAAAGATCAGATGTAGCGAGTATGTCTACTGCAATCTGCTCTCTTATTTCTTTTACGGTAAATACAATAAAGTCCCAGACCTGTTGCTTCTGCTCATCTGTTAGTTCGTCTGTCCAGTTACTCATCTTCTTCCTCAAACTCTCTTAGTGCATTCTTGTTCTTAAAGCAATTATTGCAGTCTCCGTTTATCAACTTGACCCCACACCAATTACAAAACATATATCCATTATAGCGCATACCCGTGGCACAGTCAACTATGGTATGATTCTTACATGGACTGTAAAATATGTAATATTATAATGACCCCAATAATCTATGGGAGCGTTACTCCAGACCTTATTTACCGTGCAAATTGCGGGGAATTGATAATAGGTGATCCAAAGGCTATAGATAAGCCACACTGGTACTGCAACACCTGCACAGAAGCCTTCTAGCCCCTGCTACCATCCCAATCACCAATCTTTGTAGTAGGAATACCATACTCAAACCACAATCGTAATACTGCTGGATTATCGTCTACGGCATGGACAACATTCCAATGTTTCTTAATCTTATAAAGGATATCTTTCTTTACCTCATAGTCAGGTCTGAAGTCTCCATCTTTACGCATATAAAGTGCATGATGACCAATATCGTGTTTAGCCATCCACATAGAGGTAACTCCACGCCAGTATTCTCTGCGTGAAGTAACTACAATCACATGCTTTTGATCAAAGAAAGCCTTATTAAGCATTTCAACTACTTCAAGGTTTGGCAAAGCATTGATAGATTCTTCATGGAACTTGTCGTAATCTTTCTTAAAGTCTGGATCATCATTAATATTTCTAACATAATGAAGGTATGGACTAACATCTGCTAGTGTTCCATCAACATCAAAGATTATTGCATCATGCATTTTTTAGTGTCCTCACTATTTCGTGAAACTTATCAAAGTCGCACACATTCCTGCCGAAGTTGGCAAATCTTGTTGTAATAACTATGTTATCTTTGGTGTAATCTCCATTAACATCAATCTTATCTATACTAGGACACATAGGGTGCTTTGGCATCCAATCAGGGTGTGACTTGTATAGAAGGTCTAAATCTAATTCTACACCAAACCAGTAGCATTTGCCAAATTGCCTATCCCAGATTTCTTTTAATTCATCTGGTGTAACATAAATCTTTGCGGGGATCCAAGGTTGCTGTTGTGAACCTGCAATACCACCAACACTAGAAGCCTTGCCTTCCATCCTGCGCTTATTGGTAGAGGAATTAATGATAGTCCAGTTACCATCAGCATCTTGTCTTACACCATTAGACAGGATGGTTGACCAAAGTTTCTTAAAATGATCTCTCATATATTACGAGTGCGCCACATCATATACTTGTTCACAATCTTTCCGTAAAAAGTCGGGGTACACCTCTTAATACCATCTTGTCCCCAGTGATCAAGCATAAATAGGCTTAGTCTAGCCTTATCCTTAGTGCGAACATATGCACCACATGTCCAACAGGTTTGAGAAACATACCTGCTTAACTTCTTATCAAAATCAATCTTGTTCTGGAATATCATGAATTGACTTATATCCTTTCTTCACTATCCAAATAGAAAACTCAATGTTGGCAACAATGTACCCAGCAAGCATACCAAATAAAAACTTAAGCATTAGTCACTGACCTATGATCTTTCTTTAAATGATTAGTCAAAGTTGCATGTGCAAAAGGTGAGCGTGATTCAATTTCTTTTTTACAAATATCACAGATTACAATTCTCATGCGTTCCAAATCCAAATCGCTAAGGCTGTACACAAAACAAATGGTGTCAGCGAAAATAATATAAAGTCCATTTTTACCCCTTTATACAAGTATAGCAAAATTACTCAGGTTTGTCAAATTCTTCCCAATAAGGTATTCCATCCCCATTATAGTCTTTAAGTCTTTGCATTAACTCTTGATGGTTAGGGTCTTTAGCCCAAGCATCCTTGATTGCATCCATATCTAGTTTATATACTGTCCCCCACTTAAAATATGGTTTATAGAAAAGATTTGACATATATCCGTGGTATCTATAGACAAACCCACGGATCTTAAGATCGTCACAGCGCAAGAATTTATCTAGATGATAATGAGCAGGTATCTCACAAAGATTAGCAAACCATCTAAGCGGAAGTATCTTCGTCCTGTGTTCCTTTATAAAGTTCCATTGGAACCCATCGTAATCTTCCATCTTTATACTCTCTTTCATAACCAAGTGACTTCCAGTCCATCTTCATAATCTTAGGCTCTTTTGGCATTAACGCACCAAATCTTTCCGTCTGGCATTGTCTGGTGTGACTCCCAGAACCAATCAAAACTACTGTTGCCGTTGCATGAATAACATCTGACGATATCTGTCATAATACCTCCTGTATAGCCTTAATAATAGCATCTGTCTTAGCCTTAGTCAAACCACGAAGTTCATAACTAGGAAATCCAACTTTATCGTTTTCATCCCAGTACTCAGTACCGCTTAGTTGTCTGATAGTATCTTTAAGTTCTCTCTTTAACTTATCACGCAAAAGAGTGTGGGCCATTTCTTCTGTAGCACATCTAGGGCTAGTCCAATGGTCCAATATATATCCGTGATGATATGCAATATAGTATGGTTCCTCTCCATATGACCAGGTTTTATGAATATACCAGTGACAATCACGATCCTTGTGATGGTCTTGGTTTATATATTCATACCATATGTCAGTTAGTTTAGTTATTTCTTCTTCTATGGTCATTGAAAATCCCTTGGGCTAAACAAATTTCTCCATGAATGAAATGCCCAACCATTGCGGGTACGATAATAAGTAAGTTCAAATATAGCATACTCAGTTCTTACATGATCAATAACTGTTTGAGTTATCTCTGAAGTATTATAAAATTTACCCTGCATTGGTCCATTAATTGCGATCATGCTTTTCTCAATTCTGCTTTTAGTTCTCGTTTAATAGTTTTCCACTCATGCTCATGATAGTACCAACGATTAGCATGATCATTAATAGCATAGGCTTCTACTTCTTCTGCAGTCCCCCAGAAAATACCCTTTACGATTTCTTCTTTTAATTCGTTAACCTGCTCTTGGTTTTCACAACTTTCAAGGGCATCACAATAAGAGCATGATCCATACCCAACTACAGTAAAGCCAAACTTATTGCCATTTTTTAGTAGGTAGACATAATCACCCTGCCAATCACCAATGTTCCAATCTTTAATAATAGTTCCAGCAGATGCAACTAAAGAGTCATATGAATCTTCTGGTAAAAACCATTCATCTTCCATTACATACACTCCTTACTATTTTGAATTACTGCTGTACCTTTACCATTAATAATTAAATTAGTTCCATCACAAACTTTATTAATGTTACCAGAAATATAAACCCTACCCTTGCGGGGATCTTTATTAGGAGTATCTGTTATTGTTAAAAATAAACCAATAAACATGGCAAGTGCAACTGCTCCAATAATCATGAGTGCATAACCATAATCATTTAGCCAGTCTTTTTCATAAGGTCTGTTTAAATAGTTCGCCATTAGTATCCTCCTAGACACTCGTTACGGGTATGATAAAGCCTAATCTTAACCATGGTTTTCTTATTTGGTGCGTAGAGTTCTTCCCCACAGCAAGCAGTTTTTAGATACCACTCCTTAGCAAAGAAATCATACTTAAGACCAGTAGCCTTGGCATACTTATTGGCTACAAAAGTTTCAAATGGATCTGGAATCTCAAGACTGGCTAACATCTGCAACATCCTGTGCTGGGATACATTCCATACAGAATGCAACGCCAGTAGCAGACACCCTACCATTGGCGGGATTTACAAAGAAAGTGCTCTTCTCATCAATATGCCTACGGCATACATAACATTTTCTAGTCATTATAACCTTTCACTAGGTCTAGCACTACACGAATACCATCAATATGGTCCATGTTGTAATCAGCATCTTTACGAGACTGGAGGAGGGATTCAATCTTCTCTACCAGGTCATACTTTATCTGATCATACATATCGTTGACACGCTCAACTGCATCCTCTTCATAAAAATCTAGGTCTACAATGAAGTCGTTGATTAATAGGTCTTTTGTATTGTTTGTCATATATCAATTATATCCTTTCGGGCGAGTAAAGTCAAGCGCAAAAATAGGGGTTAAAGTTCGGCGGAATAGAGGGATTTAAACCTCCCTATGACCTACACGGTCACTATCGGTTAGAATGGCCCATATACAGCCCATACTAAATAACCTATAACTTCATCTGATCGTCCTTTTTTCATCATCTCATCTGGAGACATGTCAAAGTGAGTGTTATATCCGTATAGCCATTGTCTAATCTGTAAATCATCGCTAAGCATCATTTGTAGTAATGACAGAATTATCTGATTGTCGTTCATCCATCTCCTTTGTCCACAATATGAGACACTTGGTACATGTAATACCATCCTGTCTCATATACCAAGTATGGCTACACTCTTTCGGCATGAGTTGGCCAATAGTATAAACATTTATCACAGCAAGGTTTGGCGGTATAGGATTGATACTCTGCATAAATAAGAGCATCCTTCCTATATAGATTAGCCTTATGGCTTTCTACTACACGCTTAACATGTTCTGGCTTCTGCCAAATAGGAAGTGACTTACCCCACATATGGCTAAAGGCTGACTTGAGGGTTTTAAGGTTTGATACATTTTTATCAGTCTTGATACCACGCCAGTCTGCTTCGTAAACCATATGATCAATGTAGTCCATAAGGGAGTTCTCAGCGTTCTTCCACATAAGCACTGCTGGATGGTTTCGCCAAGCACCAGACTCACTAGCGCCAGATAAGACTTTGAGTATTTGATATCCTTCTAGGATTTGTTTATTAAGGCGCTTAGAGTCTAAGGCTTGGGCTGAGTATTCGTAATCTGATGACGGTAGAAATGTTTGCATGTATCTAGTATCTCACCTTTGAGAAGGGTTGTCAAGAAGCCTTTGATAGATAGTACTTATATTCTGAAACTAGCCTAGCCTTCTTGCGTGAGTTACATTTTCTACATAAAGGCTGAATATTTCCAATAGAGTGATTTCCTCCACGGGATATGGGAATAATATGATCCATCGTAATGTCATCTTTACTACCACAGAAAGCACAGGCAGATGCATATAAGGCTTTTAACTCACGCTCTGAGATAACGAAGGTTTGGCTATTGAGGATAGCCTTGCGTTTAAGATGAGATGTTCTCACATTATTTTGATACTTTAGTTTATTATTTTGATTCCAAACCTTGGCTCGCTCAGTACGCTTTTCACGAGTTGCTTGGCGATAGAGTTGTTTCTTTAAAAGATAGTCCTTATCTTCTTTTTGTTTTTGCCATGACTTCTTGTTAGACTTCTTAGTATACTTGCGGACTTTATCTGGATTAGCCTTCTGCCAGGAACGAGTATAAGCCTTATGGCAAGGTTTACACTTTGAGGCAGTTCCATAGAAGTTATCTAGTTGTAACTCTTCTTTACATTTTGTACAGGTTTTAGTCATAGTCTACAATTGAATAGAAAATATCATCTACGGCTTGATCGGATAGGTCTGGAAACTTAGTATTAATCTCACAGATTGCACACTCACACATGGTAACTCCTTTAATATTAGAAGCCTTTTTTCGTCATGCTCAGGACTAGATAAAAGATGGGAATGGCTTCCCATGTAGGTGACTAGCCTACTTTACAAGTATAGCGATTTTGGCGGGGGAAGTCAAGATAGGTTCGTAATCCCTAGTATAACAAATAACCCTAGTAAGGACATATCCCAGATATGCCAGATAGCCCCATAGCCAGAACAACCCCAGAGTTATTTATCCCCTGGTTTTATACCCTATAACACCTTAGAATGAATCATCTTAAGGTATTGCAGACACTTAAAGTAAATGGCGTTTTACTTTAAAATAGGGAAATGTTTTAAAGTTTTGGACATAGTTATCCACAGGTTTATCCACAGATAAATCTTACTGTTATTTTTTAGATATGGTTTACACCTGGTTTGATAATGTCTAATGGGTTACTATTCATTTATAGATGGGCGTTCGTAATGTCTGCTGGCCCAAACCCCCTACCACACAAACCTTCATATGTCAAACCTTCATATCCCGATAGCGGATTATACCCCCAAACCTCATATTTGTCAAACCTTTGTATCCAAAAAACCCTAGACAAAATGTAGCAAAATGTCCAGTATTTGTAGGAAAAATGATTAAAAGGTTTGGATAATATTCAAAAACCAGGGAAAAAGGTTTGATATCGTAATGTCTTATTTGGGTGTAGTTATACTAGGGGGATTTGGTATGCTTTGCTGGATCCCCCGTGATTTTTCCCCTGGATCGTAATGTCTGATAGGCCTGACAGTGATGCTGGGTGCGGGGATCGTAAAGGAAAGACTTGACAAACCTTTATAGTTGGAGTATACTGTGCCCCGAATATGGGGATATAAGGTTTGGGATCGTAATGTCCAAAAGCCCCGTGAATTTTTTTCGAGGGTTCGTAATAGGGCCTTTTGGTGGTTCGACTATTTCTTGAACCCTGCTGCGTCAAACATCTCATCTAATGAGTCATAGGCTACTTTATCATCAATGCCTAGAGCCGCAATCAGGAAGTTGAATGTCTCGTTAATGTACGCCTCAGAAGCGGGGGTAGAGATAACGATACTTTCATTAATAAAATAAGCAAGAGGAAGACCCAAATCGTTATAGCCAACAAACTCCTTTAGGTCATCCAAGTCTCTATAATCAATCCAGAACTCAGCAAGGATCTCACACATATCATCAAATGGTGTCATCTTCATCTACCTCTTGTTCTAGGAAGAAATCCTCAATAGTCTCAAACTCTGTCTCTGCACCGATATCACGGATACTACACATAGTGTCATAGATGATATCAATTGCTTTCTGCCCTGCCTCAGTAGCCTCTGCCCAGCCAGCAGAGATAAGGTCTGCTAGTAGAAGCACATCATATGCCTCTTCCCAAAAGTCGGCAGGAAGGAACTGTGCCTCTCTTAGTTCAGGTTCTCTATCTGCAATGAATGAAAGAATGTCTGCTCGTGTTATCATTCGTCCTCAAATCTCCAGTTTCTGTAGTCGTGGTGTAACTTTGGTTCTTCTCTTACTTTGTGTCTCTCAAACTCTGCTGACTCTAATACTACCATTAGTCGGTTAAAGGTTAGTTCAGGCAATACCCTCGCTACCATGATACCAAGTTGCTCAAGGTTTAGATTAAGGTCAGAGACCATGATATTAAGTTTTTCTGCTAATTTTTCTTCTTTGCTTGCTCCGCTAACTCTGCGTACGCTATAACTCATGATACTCCTCTCTATCCATTATACCAAAAAGTAGGGGAGAGGGCAACCCACCACAGATGCCCCCTCACCCTGAACTGAAGTGACCCTACCCCAGTTCTTGCTCGGCCAAAACTGTATGATAAGCAATATAATCAAACACTGTATGGGTCCCTGTCTCATCAATAACAGTATTATTAGTCAGGTCAACGGTCACGGGAGAGTATTGCTCTTCTCCGCCCATGTCATCCAGATAGATGCCAAACCCTGTTTCTTGGTTCCACTCATGTCCGATAATATTACTAATGATGATACGTAGTGCATATCCAGTGTCACCTTGAATACGTGGCAATGCGGCCTGTAGTGCCCTTGCTAGGTCCTGCTTCTTGGTATCCCCACCCCAATGGCTATAAAGGGTCATGACACCTTGCTCAGTCTTGAAATGAAAGTTAGTTCTAGCACCCATCTTATTCGTCCTCATCTACTCTGTCTAGCGCTACAATTGATAAATCATATAGTATCTCTTTGTATACCTCGTCTTGCTCATCAGTATCTGTATAAGCAGTGAAGTTCATGTATTGGCCAGTAGGCTCGTGTATTACTTCAATATTCCATTTAGGCATTTGCTTCCTCAATCTCCTTCAGTTGTTCGGGGGTAGCACAGAGAGGGCAGCATTCCCACTCATAGAACTTATCATTAATTAATTGGCCATCGTCTTCAATCTCTGCTTGGCAACCTTCACAGTAGTACCAGTATGAAGAGACTTTGATTTGAATCGTGGTATTTTCGGGGAATGGAATCTCAGTAATGAAATAGCCAATGCGATTAACAAAAGACCATTCACTCCATATATAACTACCGCCATCATCGCCATCACCATAGGTCCAGATATGTCTAGGGTCTGCCTTCTTGACAAACTCATACTCATCGCCATAGGTTTCAAACATAATGCCTTTGCCTGATTCATCTTGGAATGAGGCATTCTCAACTATATTATTAGGGATTGGTTTGTAGGTTTGGACCCATTCATCATAGTCCATCTCAATAAAGTTATTCATGGTGGTTTCTTTCTCTTAGGTGGTTTATATCAAGTATACAGGTTTGACATTAATCTGTCAACTTCATACGGATAATGTCATAGGCATCAATAGCCCCTGCGGTATAGTCATCCATCTCATAGTCACCCTCACCCTGATATTCATCACGGAGCAGGGTTAGTTCTTTAATGCGACCTTCAACAAATGCTAATAGATCCTGTGCAACATTATCTGCTGAACAATCACCACAGTAGGTTTCATCTGCATCATCGTAGGGAACAGAGGTTCCACAGCCATTGCACCAAGACTCATCACGCATTCCCATTACTCTGACTCCTCTGGTAGTTCAACGGTAGAGTTATACTCCTTGCCATAAACAACAGAGTAAGCAGAAGATAAACCATCTAGCCAGCCCTGTGCCTCTGTGCGTTCCATAGACTGCATGGCATCTCCATAGTCGTTCTCCTCTTCTTCCTTAGATATTTCTAGGAAGGCAAGAGTAGCCTTATCAATCATCTGCTCTAGCATTTCTTGTGGTGTCATTTGGGTCTCCTTAAAAGTGAAAATCAATTGGTACTAAAAATTGTATCAGACCACTAGACGACTTGTCAAGACGGTCTTTAATGTAGCCTATGTGGGCTGTGTATTCAACCATGTCGTAGAAGTAGGAATCAGATGAATAGATATCTGATAACAAATCCCCTGCTTTTCTTACATAGTATGAGTTCATATCAAACCGTTGCTCATCGTTTGGCTGTCCACTGTTTGAGATATAGTCAACCATATCACTGATAAACTTATCTGGCTTGATTCGTTCTAGGAATGTATTCATCTCATCAATACGGAACTGCTGACAACGCTTGATAGTCTCATTAAACTTATCAGGCTCATCCTTATATGAGATAACCATATCAGATGAGTTTTCATACTGTGAGTCAGACCAGCGACCACCACCTACTACGTGCCAGTCAGACCATTCAACAAAGTTGCCACCGTCATCATTAATTAATCTAGCAACAACTTGATTAAAAGCGTCCTCTTTATCTTCAGCCTCAACAGCCCACCAGTGTAGTGTATGCATTACATATTCTCCCTTACAAGATTATTACTAACTAACTCATCAATCACAACTGCGTTGCCATAGTGTTGGACAACCTGCTCAAACTTGTCCTCACCCCAACCACCCCACTCTTCTTCAATCTCATCAATCTCGTTTTGGTTGAGTTGGTCGGTATCCAGAATAAAAAGCGGGGAGCGAGAGTCAAACTCCCACCAATCGCCATTAGCATTAGAGATATAGATAGTCATTACTCTGACTCCTCTTCATCTTCTTCATCATCTGAGGTTTGTGTTACATCAATTGAATAGACTTCGCCAGAGAAAGCATAATCCTCATAGTGCCAGCCCAGTTCTTCTGCTTCTGTTTCATTATCTGCTTCTACTTCGTAGAAATACTCTACTACTACTTTGATATCAAATGTTGCCATTGGGGTCTCCTTTTTTTGGTTATATATTAATTATAGGGGTTTGAGTTGATTTTTACAACTTGTGGGGGTGTGAGGTTTGTCACATCATCAGGGCTAGTCTTAACTGTGGCATCTTCCCAGCCTAAAAGGATCAGTTCATCAGGATAATCACACACGCAGGTGGGAGCCTTCTTAAAGTCCTGGGTAGTGACTTCAAAGAGGGTATCACAGTAGGTACAGATAAGATTATACTTAAGCCAGGTAGTCATTATAGGTATCCTTCCTCATCTACACATTCAAAGCACCAGTTAAAGGTATGTCCATTAACTAGATAGGGAGCAGTATCTACTGGGTTTCTATCACACATATCGCAATACATTATTCCCCCTGATTAACTAGATAGGCACGGATTTCTTCAAGGGTATTGATGGCTTCCTCAGCCAAAACAATTATATCTTCTCTAGTCATTATCAGGTACAAGCCCTTCCTCATACATAGCGATTACATTCATGGTTTGGTGTAGGTTGCAATCACAGTCTCCCCCATTCATGTTATCCATGAAATCAAAGTGAGAGTAGTTGTCCTCATATATAGCGGTGATTAGTTCGTGTATGGCGTATGGTTTGTATGGTGTAGTCATAATCCAATTCTAGCAAAAAATGGGAGAAATATCAAATCGTTCTTAATCGTAAAATGTCCGAATTATGGTGGTTTGGTACGTAATCGTAATTGTGATTTAGGACACATCGTTCGAAAAATCTTGCGAAGCGTACGGGACTTGAACCCGTGATCTCTACCGTGACAGGGTAGCGCATTAACCAACTATGCTAACGCTCCATGCGGAGCAGTTTTAAATCATGCTCAGGATTTTTTTGCTATGCGAGTTGCATTACATTTTTTACAACTTTGAGCAAACGATTCTTCTCTGCGTTAATTGCAGGGTCAAATCCACTTGCGCTTGCGAGGATAGATTCGTTATTGCCACCACGAGCAGAACGATACCAGTCAAGGCGCTCTGTAAGTGCATTGAACGCACCCCACGCATTACCAGCAATCATGCCGTTAAACTCGCCTGTGTAGATATCGTTAATCATATCCACTTTGGTTTCCCACTTCTTGTTGCTACCCTTAGCGTCCTTCTCAGGCTTTGGGTAAGCAGCGAGAATGATATCATTGAAAGACTTAGCAGAGACCTCAGTCTCAATCATAGCCTTAGCCATTTTATCAAACTCGTCCATGTACTGATTAGCAAGACCAAGAGTCTCACGAGCAATCTGTACCTTGCCGTTAGCGGTCTGTGTGTGGCGAATCTTGAATGATTGCTTAGGGCCATTCTTCTTACGACCTACGCCATTGAGCGCAAGGTTAAGAGTATTAGCGCACACAACACGAACAGGTGTAATGCTTGCTTGAATAGCGATTGAGCCATCATGTGAGGTGTTAATGAGAAGATAAGTCTTTACCTTATCTGCAACACCGCTAGGGTCAAGAACAGTCTCACGCTCTAGTGCTAATGCACCGAACACAACACGCCCACCCTTGATAGAGCCAGCGGTTTCCCAACGACCACCGCCGTCAAGAATGTTATCACCGAATGAAAATAGGTCTTCATTCTGCAATACATGGTATCGCTCACCTACAACACCAAGAACATCTGTCTGTGTGTTATCGGTAGGATTGGTACGCAAAACATATTGGTATGCCTTGTCGCTTGTTAAGTGTGCAGGGATAGGCATATCTTCAAGACGAACATTCCAACCATTGAGGTTTGCAGCCTCTAACATTTCTGCGGTGGTTTTTTCTTCTGTGAATACAGTACCCAATCCATGCCATGCGGGTTCACGGAAAGAAGCAAAAGATGTTTTTCCGTTTTGTGTTTCTAGGTCATGTGCCATGAGTTTTCTCCTTTTGTTTGTTGATACTTCTAATCATACACCCACGGACTGACAAATGCAAATCAGGCTAGTTAGATATGGGATAAATCGGACATTCCTTAATGTGACTAAAATCACGGGATCTTAAACGGCGTGTCGTAACTTATCCACAGAGTTATCCACAGGCGGGTCGAAAAAAGTAGTGAGCCGTTTACATGGACAATGCTCAGGTCCCTTACCCAGTTTAAAGACGTGTGGCAGGTCTTGCATTCATAGCCCCCTATGAAATATTATCTTCCGCCTGAATTGAACGTGTGTCAACGTTGAAGTCATCAATTGAATAATCAAATGAGTCAACACTGAACTCAAGCCCATTCGCAACATCGTCTGCATCAACATCAAATGGAACTTCTAGTTCAATTTCAAAATCAACTGTTGCTGTAATTGTAACAGTCTTAGTTAATTCAAAGTCACAAATCTCAGCAAGCGCTTCTGCAACTTCTGCGCTAATGGTTCCATCACGCACTGCATCAACTACGTAGTTTTTAATTGAGTTCATGACTTCTTGGTGTGCACGACGTTCTGTAAAAAGATTTTGTGAATGTTCTGATGAACGGTCCTGCAATGAAATAATCAATGCATCCTTCTTCTCAATTGCTTCTTGCAATGCAGCAATCTGACGCTCAAGAAACTCTCGTGTCATATAGTATTCGTTTGTTAGTGTTGGCTTTGTGTGGTCCATGGGGGCCTCTTTCTATTGGTTATTAATATAAGTATAGCAATGGCCACTGACAAATGCCAATCCAGATGCCAGAGATCTTAAATAATGAGACTTAATGCCTGTGAGAAATATCACATGGATCGAAAAAAATGTGAGCAGTTTTGGCACTTGCTCAGGTGGTCTGCGTCTTTAGGTCGGCAGTAACCTTGCTCTAGAGTATTTCTATAATCGCCCTCATCAGCCTGGCGAATTATTGTGGAGCAGTTTTACTTCATGCTCAGGAAGTTGTATCCCCGTTGTTGGGAATTATAGGTAGCGAGCCACCGCATTATATGTGGAAGTATTTACAACTTCCTCGTCGGTCATCTTTAGAATACGGATTGCGTTTGAGAGTTCCTCACGCTTTTCCTTGTATTCATATTGGCTCATTGTAACGAAATCCTTTTCAGGACAGGTTGGCAACTCTGACTCTGAAACTGTTAGGTCAAAGTCAATGTTAAGTTGGTTGTTCCAAGAACGATAAGATGTGCGGAAGTTTTCTGCATTTTCAATATGCTTAACTGCATAAGCAACGAGTTCCTTCTTATACTTATCGTGCAACTTCTGCCAGTTTGCTTCGTGGGCTTCTTGTGTTGTGTAGTCAAGTTCTAGTTTGGCGAGTGCGCCCTCTAGTGCGTTGATTACCTTTACTGTTGCGATTTTTACTGATATTGCTTTTCCTCTTGTTGCCATTTGTTTATCTCTTTTCTTTGGTGGGTATATTTTAGGGGGTTTGGTTGAGCCTTTTTGCAACTTGCTCAGGTTGGTTCTCGCCCCTTATTTATAGTGCCTGTACGACCGACACTTGCTAACTACTTGTTAGTCCAAGTTGTGTAGCGTGTGTTACCATCTACATCTAACTTGACTCGGACATTACCATTTGCCAATGGCTTGATTTCCTGAATTGTGCCTGTGACCTTTGACTTCTGTGAAGTGTATGTGTCGCCGACCTTGTAAGTTGCTGTTGATACTGCCATGTTGTGTTTCTCCTTATTAGTAGTTGGAAGCATTTTTGCTTATGTATTAAGTGTAGCAAAAAATCTAAGAAATATCAAATCATTTCCCTAGATTTCTCATATTTTGAGACGATTTCTGTGTGATTTAGGTCACACGCCTAGTGTCCCGAACCCGCTATGGCTAAGATAGTGAGTAATAGGGCTATTAGATATAGCATTTCCATTTAGACCCCTCATTTTTTGGTTGCACTAAACACTATATCAGATTTTCCATAAATACACAAACCGCAAGATACGCAAGCGCTACCACTTTGAGAGATAAGTGGGATAGCCTTTTTATTCTCAGGGCATTTAGCCCCAGGGCGGTTAGTGAGTTCCTTCATGTCTGATTGTCCTAGTGCAAAGTTTTTTGCAAGGTATGCAAGGCGTATCCCATGATCTGTTTTGAGTCCGATACCTATTGCCTTATTCTCACTATCTGTTGAATAGTATAGTGAGAGATTAGGTTGGTCTTTAAGCATTACCGCTGCCGATTCAACACGGGTATAAACCCAGAATTGTACATGGCGATAATCCATGATTACTTGCTTCCATGCATATGCATATGTATCGCTAAAGAAATCTCCGTCCCAGTGGATACGGAATAGCAAGGGTGCGTCTTTCTTTGCACAGTCCTTGATAAAGTCAACTATCATTTCTTTAAGTAGTGCGACCATAGTTTCATAGTCTGCGTCTTTAAGTAAATCCCAGTTATGGAGTAGGTTAGTCTTTACTCCTGGGAATATCTTTTCCAATTTGCCTGCATAGCAAACAGTCTCACAGACAGTCGTTGCGCCAGGACATGAATAGTTTTTTCCTGCGGGTAGTCCGAATGTATTAGCAATACTTGCTTGTTTTCCGTTAGGTGTGACGGCATTAGTTACTTTCCTATCTTTGGAGCGTAGTAGTTTAGTCATTGATTGACCTTCTTTCTTTTCTTAATTCTAGCATTTGGGACTGACATTTTTTTCTATCGTATTTCTTTTTATTTGGCACGGCAGAGGCTGCATTGCTACGGCGTAGTTCCATAAGCCTGCGTAATTCCTCTGGTGTTTTTTTCATACCTTAATCATACCAAAAATCTTAAAAAATATCAAATCCAGGGTATAGGGAGAGTCTGCGTAAAACGGACATTTGGGACGGCGGGTCGAAAAATCTTGGGGGGAAGCCCAAGACTATTCATCATCTCTATCTACAAACACATAGAGTTTAAACATCTCTTCATGTGTGCAGAAGTATTCTTCTTCCTCGCCATATTCATTACGATGAGTGATTACATAGTTATCACCAGTAGCATCATCAGCAATCGCAATTACCTCTACAATATCCATATCAATATTGATCAAGTCACCCTCCATTAACTGGCTTGGTGTGAGTAGGTCTGCATATACTAGTTCCATGTTTGCTATTGTAGCAGTCATTTTATAGCCTCCACTATTACGTCGTCATATCCCAGTTCAATCATTTCTTGAGCCCAGTACTCTGCATCTTGTCTAGTTAGGTAGTTAGAATTTAATTCGCTACCGCCAACCCATAAGGAATACATTATTCCCCCTCATCATATTCTAATGATAGTGGAAAGTCATCTGACCTGTCCTCCCAGTCATCTACTGAGTCAATGAATACCTGAAGGTGGTGTTGCTCCACGATAGCCCAAGCAGGTGCGACTGTTGAATTCTTGTAGAGAATCTGAAAGTCACCCACCTTTGGCATATCAATCATGCGGTCATAGTCCTCATCATAGTAGGCATCAATAGCCTCAATGCAGGGAGTTACCATTTCTGCGGGGACAGGTGGATAGTGATTACCTTTAAGGTGATAGAGAATCTGAGTCTCCAAGTCCAAGACTGTATCCTGAATTCCTAGTGCTGTAATTGTTCCCATTATGCGACCACCTTTACTGTTCCGTTGCGATAAAATAACTTTGTATAGCATTTGCCTGTTGGCGTGTATAGATTAACTGTGCGGTATTCATTAGCCATACCCCAGTCGGTGAATAGGAAAAAGTTTTCCCATGCGCCATATTCTTTCTCATAGCGTTGTGTCCAATGAGGTGCTTCTCCGTCATAGGCACTTGTGATTACATATTCATAGTCCATTAGTATTGCTCCTTCTCGCAAGAACGACATAGTGTGTTGGTGGTACATGAGCAGTTAGATACTGTCATGAGTATTTCATTATCAAAATCACGATACATTATTTAGCCTCCGCTGTTAAAAATAGTGAGTTAATTTCATCTGAGTATTGCATACTTTCTGCAAGCATTTCTAGTGAGCAGTGTGAGCAGTAAATTTCTAATACATCTACTGAGTTTTCATTACACTTCATGCAAGTATATTCGGTCATTAGTTGCCTTCTTTCTTTGGTGTAGTATCTACCTTACCAGCAAGGACTGACATGGCGAGGGTTGTGTTTGCCTTGCGTGTAGCGAGGACATGGGCTTTGTATTCTTCTAGGTTCATATGAGACCTTCTTTCTTAAGTTGATATAAATATCCTATCATTTATGACTGACATTCTCAAATCCTTAAAGGTATAAATCGGACATTCGGAATGTGATAAATCTCACACGTAAAGCCTGTGGATAACTTAATGGTGGTTGTGGATAACTGCGGGTCGAAAAAAATTTGAACAGTTTTACATCGTGTTCAGGATGATCCGTTAGGAGCCGCTAATCAGAAGGACCGTTAGCAAAGTAAGAACTGCAATTGTTATCATCGGTTCAATAACCTCTCTGCTCTCAGCAATGCTTTTAGCGCTTTGTTTTGTTTTCTTAGGTCAACATTTTCTGCAATTGTGTAAACCATTACAAGACATGATGTTGATAGTGCAATTCCAATTGCGATAATTGTTCCAGTATCTAGTGTCATTTGTTGCAAGCCTCTCTAAACTTATCTAATTTGAAATTAGGATTATCAGCAGAAAACATATCCGCAAACTCATCTACCAAGTCCTCAAATGTAAATTGGTCTGCTATCAGAGGTTTGAAGTCAGATAGGATTTCTGCAACTGCTACGTAGTCTTTACGTGTCATCATTGTTATTCACCTGCCAATTCTAGAAACATTTCTGTGCCCCCGTCATTGATGTGTGCAATTACTGCCTGTAACTCTTCAAGTGAAGTTGTTTCTTCAATATTGATAAGTTCATCAACGGCATCTCGGTTCATCTGAATGAATACATCACCGATTAGCATGATTTGTGGAAGGTAGCGAGAAGTTTCTGCAACCTTTGAAACGAAATTAATTCCCTTATGTGTGAATGGGAATGTAGCGAATTTGATTGTCTGTGTCATTGTCTGTTCTTCTTTCTTTTAGTTATTTGTTTGGCATTTGCATTTTGTTATTTTAATTGTATCGCCTACCACTGACACGCTGGCCAGTGTTGAGCAATTATCACATAGATAGATGTGCATTAGTCCACGCACCCATCACATTGAGAGTAAGGGTCAAACTCGCAGAACTGGCAACCCATGAACTCGCTACAAGTTTTGCAATAGTAGCGGAACTGGTGTTCATCACAACACACGAACGCCTGTTCTGAGATATCATAGAACTCTGTTTGGTCAATAAACATTAGTCACCAACTTTTACTGCAACTGTGCGGTAGTGGTCTTTGTATGAGTGCGGTGTGCGAATCTTTACTAGATAAGTATCGCAACCCTCATACCATACCGCATGAGGGTGTGGCTCTGCGGTTACAATTTCACCCTGAAGTGTTGCTGAACGATATTGCTTACCTACCAAGAGGTTCTGAACTGTGTATACATTTGCTGACATGGTGTCACCTTCTTTTCTTTTTCTTTATATTTCAAGTATAGCATTTTGGTCTGACAATTTCACATTACTAGCCAGTAAATCCAGATAGTGAGACGCTCAAGGCGTGTGATATGTATCACATCAATTTGCTACTTTATTTAATTGTTATAGTATTAATACTAGCAGATAAACCTTAAAAAGTCAAACCGACACGCCGTAAATTGGGTGTGATTAAAATCATACTTAATGCAGATCACGACACGCCCGAACCCGTCGAAAAAATTATTCGCCTTTCACAAATAAATAGAATCCAGTAATTCCACACGCAAGTGAAAACCATAGCAACGCATTACCACTTACAAAAAAAGTTTGATAGAAACTCATTACATTCCCCATTCTAAAAAGTGAAATAAAAAGTTAATTAGAATCTGCAAAGATAGAACAAGGTTTGAAATCTGTTCTGGTGATTCTGCATTATCTAACCAGCCTAGGTACTGGTCAATGCTTTCAAATAGTCCTTGAATATTCATCGGTTTAGTTCCTCATTTTCTCTTAGGTAGTCTGCAAAATCCAGCAGACCTTGGTCATATGCAACAGGGTCACACATTTTTAGAACTTGTGAAGGTAGAAACTTGTAGATACCAATTTCAATTTCACCTTGCTCATCTAGCAATTCATTGTAGTATTCTTCAACAGCATTTATCATTTACTCACCTGCACAATCTACGCAGGTAGCAATTTCATTTTCTGTGAGCCACATTGACTCAATAGGCTCATCACATGAGCGACAGTTAACAGTTATCATTTTTATCGGTTCACTTTCTTGAACTCTGAGTAAGGAATCTCTACATTGAGTAGATTCTTGCCGTTAGTGCTAACGGTAGCGTTGCTAATTGTGTAGCGTTGCAAAACGACATGAGCCATTTTGGTTTCATCATTTATTGAGATGACATTTACTAGTTTGTGATTCACATAGTCTGAATCAGCATTGAAAAAATTGCCAGCGAACATGGCATTAACGAGAGATAGGTTCATTTAGACACCTTCCAATCTGACCAACCACTTAGGCGGTCTGAATCAAAATCCATGTAGAAACTTTCTACATTTTGTTCACATTCTTCGCAGAATGTATAAGCCACATCATTGTGGAATGAGATAGACTCTTTATGAGCCTTATGAGTAACGCATATTGCGTTATTTGTTAGTGTAGTCATATTGACCACCTTTCTTGTTGAAACCTTTTCAACCTTGTATATATACAAGTATAACAGGGGGGTCTGACATTTTGAGGGGTACAAATCGGACATTTAGGAAATAAGGGATTGTGATATAGACCACATTTTCATGTCTGACTGGTCAAATTGTGGTCATTTCCAAAGATTTTTTGCGACACGCCGTATTTGAACTTGACAAGATCGAACGTTCGAAAAAAATATGCACCGAAGTGCATACTTATTTACTTATCAAAAATCTTTAGCAACTCTTCACATTGTTCATCAGTTAAATGTTCAATGCTAATTGCTTTTTGAAATAAGTCAGTGATTTCATTCATTATTGAACCTCCTCAATATGGAACGCATCAAACTTAGCAATTTCATCCTCGCTAAGTGGATAGAGTGATTTGTTTAGAGCGAATACCGCTCTCATTTCATCTTCTGCCTCTACGACATAAGAAATAAGTACATTGTATTTAGTCATTAGTTTTTTCCTTTCAAGTGACCTGATATTCCTAGAGTATCGCAAGATACCTGCAACACTACCGACTTAGGTAGTGCATTACTTAGTGCGCTGATATATGTACGCACATCTGACGGGGTATTAAAGGCTAGTGCCTTAGTAGTACCATTGAATGAAGTTAGTTTAAGCGTTATCATTACTTAACCCCCTTATAGAGAAAATCCCACGCCTTACGGCAAATCATTATGCTTTCGCAATTATCACAGCAGATAGAGCCATGAGGATTTAGGTTTAAGTCATATGAATCTACATATGACACGGACTTACCGCACACAGACGGCATTGAATATAGGGTACTCATTATTTAGTACCACCTTTCTTTAGAACGGACATGATAGCGACATATCGCTGAGCGATTACTACCGCTTTAGGGTTAAGGGTAGAGTTGAATCTACCTTGTGAGAAATCGCTAGGGTATTTGTTAGCAATACGCTGAGCGATACGGATAGGGAGAGCATATGTATGAGGTGCATATCCTGCACTCTCTAAGCCAAACTCTATGGCTATATCCTTACGGATTTCGTTATAGTGAGTCATGATTGACTCCTTTCTTTATTGATAACCTTTATCAACTTTCTATACATAGAAGTATAGCAGGGGGGTCTGACAAATGGACTTGGACATTATGGGCGAAATCGGACATTTGGGATATGTGATTAAACTCACATTTCTAAGTATGACTGGTCATGGGTTGGGTAGCCTAAGCAGGGTAGCCTATGACTGGTCATGTGGATAACCCTGTGGATAACTTTTTGTCGACCAAAATTTTTGTGGTCTAAATCACATCCGACACGCCGTGTTTGGACTTGACTTTTTGACATTTCTATGCTATACTTCCAGTATTAGATAGTTAAAGTTTAACTATAAAAGAAAGGTAGTCAAAATGATTACATTAAACATTACTCCAGAGGCCGATTGGTCTATTTCATGCGGTGACGATTACTGCGACGGATACGGTTGCGATATCCACTCAGACTATCAGGGTGAGGCTTGTGAGGTCACAGGTTGCACCTCTCCAGTGTCTTCCTATCTAGTAGAGGTAGAGGGTATGGCCATGGATATGTGCCACTACCACTACAATGTGGGCTAAGTCACATGGCCCACGCTCCACATAGTGAGACTACTAGCCAGTATACTTGACAGTACGGCTTTTATCTGTTAGACTTACAGAGTAAGATTAAATAAAAAGAAAGGTGGTCTCAAATGACTACATTAACAACTACAGTATGCACAGTGCATACACCTCAAATGTCCGCTATCTCTACTATCTCAAACATGGCGTTTGATGAACAGTACACTTTCTGCACAACTTGTGAGCAGAACATAGAGCGTTGGGCTGATATAGACAACCCATACTCTTCATGGTCTAAGTGGAAAGTTACACAGTAACACACTAAGCCCCCTACAATTAAATAAAACAAATAAACTTATTAGAAAAGAGAAAAAATATGAATTGCAAAGTTATCAACTGTGAATCAACAGAACTAGTCTACTCAGGAACTGATGCCTTTATGCTAGGTATCCCTACTGAAACCTATTGCTATAAGTGTGCTAACGCTTATGCTCAAATAGACAGAGTTATGTCTAAAGTGCGTGAGGACTATCTCGCATCCGTCTCAACATCTACAACATCTTGCTAAGGAGATACAAATATGAAAATTACACTAACATCTATGCAGGGTAACACCCGAAACATTGAACTTGCAACAAAGCAAGAGGTTTATGACTTCATTGAATTGTTTAAGAGTACGCTACTACCTAACCAGCGCATGAAAGTAACTTGCGACCTACTAGGTATTGACGGATACCTGCAAGGGGTCAATAAAATTTAGCGGGTACCACTCGCAATAATTTTGCGGGTACCAGTGCAACTAATTTAGTGGGCACCAGTATGTAGAGCGATCTCCGTAGTGTGCTCACTAATTAATTTGCTTATTTTCTTGTGAGATATGTATCATACATCTGACAAAAATATTCAGATTTTGGCTATTTTGGTTTTTACAAAATTTTTCAGATTTCGGGTATAATGGACGGTATGGGAATATTAGATAATCTAGAATCTGCCTGGGATGAAGAATTCGTATTTGAATCCAAACCTATAGTACCAATCAACCATAAGGGAGATCCTATAACATGGGAGAACTCAGACCAATCAACAAGTCCAAACTAGGTTTGGTAAATGGGGCTATAGGTATAGTTGAGCCTAAGCCAGTAGAAGTAGATCTGGACGAAGAGGTTTTAGACATATAGACACCTGTCGCATTGTTTGATATACTTGATACATGGGGGAATATTAAATGATAAACAGTGGGGTAGATGTTCCTGAAAATGTTATAGCAATATTTAAAACTGCTGACAACTCCTTAACAGATGATAGATTAAATTCAATATTATTTAAATCTCCTAAACGCAGAGATTGGTTTGAGCCAAACTTCTATAGATGTTTGCCATTAGCCATAGGAAATCAATATGGATTTCAAATAGCCTGTGAGTTTGATTTTGGTGTAAAGTGGGATGGCACAAATAATACAGATGCCATAACTTTCTATTTCAACAAAGAAGAAGAAGAACTCTCTACAATGTTTCCAATGCTTAGTTCACATTTTGGCAACGGCATATTAACAATAACTGTTCCATTTGTAATAAGAACACCTCCTGGCGTAAACATTATGACGATAAATCCTCCAAACTCAATTGTAGAGAATATGACAGTTATGACAGGGGTTGTAGAAACAGATAATCTGCGACATAACTTTACATTTAATATTCGCATACAAAAGCCAAACGAGACTACATACTATAAAGCAGGAACTCCGCTTGCTGCCTTTATCCCTATTCCTAGATACTTTGCTGATGGGTTTGAACTTGTGATGGCTGAAGATATTTTTGATCAAGAAACTATTTACGAAGAGATGCAATCTGTAAAAGACTTTTTTATACAAAGAACTGACATAGATCCAAATCTGCCTAACGAAGTAAATAGACAATATTTCAACGGTATAGATGTTTATGGTAATAATTTTTCTGATCATCAAAAGGCTGGTAGATAATGTTAAACGATGGAATAAACAATGTGCCTGATAACACTATAGTTGCGTTTTCAGATAATTTAGATTTTGATATCAACCTTATTGATCACTTAATCACAAAGCCAGATAAGCGCAGGCAATGGTTTAATCCTGAGTTCTATCACTGTCTGCCATTAGTCATTGGTAACCAACAAGGCTTTATGATTCGTGCTGCATTTGACTTTGCTTTTGAGTGGGATGGTGGAGAAGGTCCTGAATCTATAAAACTATGGACTGATGCTCCTCATCATAATAGGTTTGATCCAATTCATTCATCTTTTGGAAAAGGGGTATTGTCAATCAATCCTCCATACATACTAAGAACTCCACCAGGAGTAAATCTCATAACAATAAATCCGCCTAACTTTATTATTCCAAATATCACAGTTATGACGGGTACTGTTGAAACAGATAATCTTCGTCGTAACTTTACACTCAACCTAAAGATACATATGCCTAACATAAAGGTTCAAGTATCTGCTGGAGATCCAATAGGATGCATATTGCCAGTGCCTAGAGGTTTTGCTGACGGCTTTACCTTAAAGAAGGATTACGAAGTATTTGATGAAGATGTTATTCTAGAAGAAATGAATGCAAGCCTAGATAGCGGAACACATAGATCTGAAATAGAACCTAGCATGCCAAATCAAGTTAGTAGACACTACTTCGAAGGAAGAGATGTTTATGGCAACTATTTTGAAGATCACCAAAAGCCTTAATTATTTAAAACTTTTGCGGGACCAGAACTGATTCTTATAAGAGTGAAAGAACCTAGTATGTAATGCAATGCTATTCTGATCAGCGCTCTCAATGTCCCTATTAGATCTACTTACCTCACTTGTCCAGTTTTCTCTTCTAAATGGAATAACCTGCACTAGCGGTGTTCCAGCAGGGATAAGACCATGGAATGTTTCATCTGTTAGCACAAATGGAAAGTTCACTGGTGAGAAATAATGATCTGTATCTACAATTCCAGGGAGTATGGTTATTGGAGATTCTCTATTAAACGGTTGTTGGAAAATACAAGAATATCCTTTAGGTGTACGAATTGACCAGGGACTCATAATCTTAGGAATATCCAATCCATTATTCATAGGATGAAACTCAGCCTGCTTCTGGCTATGATACTCAATAAGATCAAAGTTAGCCCAACTAAAGAGTGGTTTGTGTGTTCCATCTTCTCTCACAGGGTTATCAACCCAAATATCGCAGGGTAGAGGGATTATATATCCCGAAGTCAAAGAATCAAATACTGGCATACACTGTTTAATCGTCTTAGTAGTACCTTGCCCAATGTTTGGCTGCTTGACGTTACCCATATAGTTCTCTGTATCCTTATACCACTCTGGCAGTACATTTTTTGCTGGCTTAGGATAGAACTCTTCTGGCACAAACCTCATTAGAGTAAATTTGATATTCATTACCATTTCCCTACTGGACAGGAAGCCTTGTCAATCAAAGTCTTCAACTTCATAAAGCAGCCACATTTCTTACAACTTAAATTTCCTTTACGAAAGAACTCACAGCCCTTACATATAGCCAAACGCTCTGCTGCTATCTCTTCAGGTGCTCTAGGAGATCCGTTAATCAAATCCCAAGGCTTTGCATCTTTACTCATATCTCTATTATAGCCCATATAAGGGTTTGAAGCCACTTTTAGACATAGTTGGGAGTGTGTCCCATAGATTGTCTATAGGGAGGTTTGCTATCCTCTATTTTCGGCTTGACTCGTATCCCGCCGAATTTTAAACCAGTATCATTATATATATTGTTAATCTTAAATAGTGATATAATAATCCTTATGACTCCACAAGACTGGGCAGCATTTATTCTTACAGTTCTCACAATAGGTGGAGTTCTAGTAGGTGTTATTAAATTTTTAATTAAGCACTACCTAAGCGAACTTAAACCGAATTCAGGATCATCGCTAAAAGATTCAGTCACTAGACTTGAAGAAAAAACTGACAAGATGTTTGATCTTTTGATTGAACATATTAAAGATCATAATAAATAATTTCTTCTATATATAATATATACTATATATAAGTATATAACTTTTACAGTATATTCTTTTCTTTATATATTTTAAGTATACACTATCAATACCCTGGCCATTTAGGATAAAACGGACATTTGGTATATATCTATTTATAACTCTTTTATAACGATATTATTCTATAACTATTTGTTATCAAATCCTATATATCTGGAAACTTTAAAATAATGAGTTATAATCTTAATTGCTGGCACTCAGGATCTTTCTACCCACCCCACTGCTCTTGAGTGTCCAGCATTATTATTTATGGTATAATCATTGATATGTGCACACCAACAACAGAAAAATTTGGGGCCACCCCAGCAAATATTCAGTGGGCCGTTGTCCGTGGAGACTATGCTTCATTTACAGTCTCATTTCTTGAAAATGACGAAGTTACAGAGTTTGATACAGATGGCTGGGAATTTGCTGCTACAGCCTATGATCCTACCACAGACGTACTTGACGAACTAGAGGTTTCTGTTGATGGTTCTGTTGTGACAGTTAGCGCTCCAGCATCTATAACTGAAAACTGGGGAACCAAATACAGATCAGTAGTTGCAGAATTATCTTTTGACTTACAGGCAGTAATTCCAGATGGATTGTCGACAATTACCTGGACTCCAGTAATAGGAACAATCTGTGTGCTTGGAGATGTTTCTCCAGTATCTGCAAGAGGCACAATTGGGGGAGTATCATAAATGATAATCAAGATTAAAGACGTTAATCCTAAACTTCCACCACTTATAAAAGTTAATGGTACTGTTTTTAAAGTAAAGAAATAATTCATGGCCATATCAAAAAATATGGATGCTCCAAAAACTAAATACTCTGAAGTAATTAAGTCAACAAAGAGTATAGAGTCTAGTGGCACTGAGTATGTTGCTGTTCCAGGCATTCAAGGAGAAAAAGGTGAAGTTGGTCCACAAGGACCAGCAGGCCCAGAAGGTCCTAGAGGCGAAAGAGGAATTCCAGGTAAAGATGGCAAGGATGGGCCACAAGGTCCTCAAGGCCCCAAAGGAGACCCTGGTAGAGGCGGGGGAGAAGGATATGAAAGTCCTTCAGGTCAATACCCAGGATGGGCATACTATGAGAATAAAAACAAAAAACCATTATTTCTAGGACCTGATAGAGGAGATGATGGTTGGGTTAATATATTAATGGATGATGATGAGAATAATAATATTTTAAGGTTTCTTCCAGAAGGATCCGCTTCACTGTGGAATACAGTTACCCAAAGAATTAACTTTAAGCAACTTAAGGTGGGAGCCAAGGTAGATATTAGATATGATATAGCATTGACTACCGACACAAATAGCACAGAGGCATGGATAAGAACTTATATCCCAAAGGTAGAATCCCCTACTGGATATATCGGAATGCTCAAGTATAAGTATCCCTATGAAATGTCTATTCACCAAACCTTATATGTCGATTTACTAAAGATTAGGTCAGAAGGCGCAATCATACAAGCAAGGGCAGATAACGAAAGTACCATCTTCCTTAAAGGTATGTATATTTCAGTTTCTTAATGGTATAATAAAACTAGGAGGAATAATGGCATTTCCAAGCACTTATAATTTTAACTACTATCGTGGTGACACGGCAGAATTTGTTGCACGTCCAAAGAACGCAAATAATGGATCAAACTTTGATCTTACAGACTATGATGCAAGTTTTACAATTGCAAACCAGCGTGGAGCATTAGGGACACAGTATGATGCAGATGCTGTAGTTAATGAAACGACAGATATTGTTACATGCACTATTACTCCAACATTAGGACGAGAACTAGAAGCAGGAACATATGTCTATGACGTTCAAATTGATAACGGTGTTCAGATCTATACCTTGCTTACTGGAACAATTACAGTAACTGATGATATTACTGGAGCAGTTTAATGGCAGATGTTGTATTATCAAATGATGATATTACAGTACTTGGGCCACCAGAGATTGTAGAACTTCTTGTAGATATTGGTCCAACTGGTCAAAGAGGTAGTAAGTTTTTTGTTGGTTCTGGAGAGCCAAATTCATTGACAACAAGTGGATCTATCTTTGGTGAAGTTATTAATCTATATGATATGTACATCAACTCTACTCCTGGAGTAAACTATGGATACCTTTATCAGTATAAGTCTGAGACTGGTGGAAATACTTGGGTTCAGGTCTTAAAGATTGCTCCAACACTTTATTCAAAGCGTCACACAGTTACTTTTGCATCAGGAGAGGCATCAGTTGCTATTCCAATTGCAAATATAGTAACTGTTTCTGGAACACCTCTTACAGCATCTAACTTTAATGTTCAATATAGTATTGAAAACACAGTTCCAATTGCTTCTTCAGTTGAGATCCCCGCACTTTCTGGAGCAGGCACAAACCTGGTAGTAAATTTAAATGCTGCCAAGTATGCAAGCAGTACCTGGTCTAACTTAACAGGAGAGGTAACGGTACATATCTTTATATCTGTAGTTATCTAATTATGGTATAATCTTGATGAGGTGAAAATATGGCAGCAGAATCAATAGGTACTTTAGTACCAACAAAAATTCCAGGTTTAGCAGACCAAGCAGATATTCAGGCTGCACTACGTCTTTATCATTACGGATCCTATACATTTGATACAGCAGAAACAGATGCAACAGAACTTGTAAATCCATCTATTGCATATACACTTAATGATCTGCAGGATCAGGTTGATGCATTATCTGGTGGCAGCGCAATTTCATCAACAAGTTTTAATGCTAAAGGAGACATTCTTTCAGCCTCAGCAAATGATACACTCTCGGTTCTAAGTGTTGGTTCAAATGGCAGAGTTCTTACTGCAAACTCTGCAACTGCAACAGGTCTAGAATGGTCCATCCCAGAAGTAACATTATCAAACTCTGTAACATTGAGTGGAAAAACATTAACTGCCCCCAAGTTTGCAGATCTTGGATATATAGCAGATGCTAATGGCAATGAACTTATCGTTATGGATACCGTGGCTTCTGCGGTAAATGAAGTTAAGGTAGCAAACGCAGCAACTGGTGGAAAGCCATCAATTGCAGCACAGGGTGGAGATACAGACGTATCTTTAAACCTAGTCTCAAAGGGTGCTGGAGAAATTCAGTCAAATGGTGTAAGAGTAGCAACTAATGATGACATTTTGTTATCTATGGTTGGGGCATTATAATATGCCGTATAATAATATGGAAATAGAGGAGTAATTTATGGCAACAACAATTAAGGCTTTTGGGCGTGGAGCGTTTGAAACTTCCTCTGCAACACTATATGAAGTACCATCTTCTACTACATCTTTAGTCACAAATATTGTAGTTGCAAATGCAAGTGAGACAGATGCTACATTTACTATTACTTTTGATGGTGTAGAGGTAATCCCCAACTCTACTATAGTTGCTAACTCAGTAGCAACATTTGACATGAAGCAAGCATTGGCTACAACTAAGATTATTGCAGGTTATGCAAGTTCTACAGATGTAAAGTACCATATAACTGGTGCTGAAATTGCATAATAA
>Ga0209599_10000226_pt1 | contig 39856 bp, 42 predicted proteins | sample Shrwel_input2_FT_FD_187534 | JGI IMG/M metagenome (GOLD analysis project Ga0209599, IMG submission 187534) | Subsurface microbial communities from deep shales in Ohio, USA - Utica-3 well 1 S input2 FT (SPAdes) (version 2) ...
ATTACTATCGACCATATCAATTTATTAGAGAACATTATATGCACTATAATAAATAAGAATATTTTATTCATTTGGATTTGGATGGCGGTGCCGAGACATCAACGACATAATGAGAGAAATTGTATAACCAAATAAATAATATGGCTAGACCCAATGAAACCGCAACATTTTTCATGGCGGTCAAAATAATGATAAATAATAAAATGAGATTCCCAATCAAAGTGTTGAATAACGATGCAAATAATTCAGGGACAGCATAGAATATAATCCATATACCAATCAATAAGGTTAATATCCCTACAAATAAACTATGTTTGGCCTGTATATTTTGAAGTATTGTCATAGCTATATATAATAAATGTATAAAAAAGTGTAGTAGCAACTATTACTTTCTAGAGACGCGGGTTTTTCGCACACCGACAGGTCGTTGTTTTTTGGACTTGTTTGCGCCCCCACCCATTCTTCTGCGCGCGGGTTTTTCCGCGCTATCAGCGTCATCCGATGAGGTGAAATTGTCCCACCAACTACCAATGCCGCTGCCGCTACCACCGCCCTTCTTTTCACTTTCTTCGATAGATTCGTCGTCGTCGGAATCATCCGCATCGTGGTCCGCATCATTTTTGTTTAGTGCAAGATATCCTAATCCACCAACCAAGGCAGTTCCAATAAAAAGCGCAAATCGCTGAATCATTGCTTAATACCCCAATATAAAAAATTATACGTATATAAACACAAAATGATTTATATTTTATTATATATTGTGAAATGAGTTTAGTAGAAAATTTAGAGGTTGACATAATAGATTACAAGGGCGAAAAATGCTTTCAAGTACTCGCTGAATATATTAACGAAACGATGTGCAATATATTAGTAAAGCGAATTGATACAACAGATGTCAATAGTGGTTGGGACGACAATCTCCATATTTTTGCACATGATCATAATGGAAATAATCAACAAATAAGAATAGGTAAATCGACAAAACAACTAAGGAGACTATTAAACGTAGAGTTCCCACCACCATTCCGTCTAGTGAAATCAAATAAAAAATTGGACGAAGTTTGGTATAAAAGTTATAATCGATTTCAAGTGAATCATCATTATATTCATGATATAAGTCGCGATCGTTTCAATGAGCTTTTTAATACAGATATAGTGCATTTGCCATCAAGTATGTTTGCCATAGGAATGAAAGACGGAGGTGCATGTCAGTATCATGATAGCTATGGCGGATATCCGTGGTCTTATGAGATAAATCGCACGATTGATTATATAATAAATGCAGCATTTGATAAAACTCCTGGCAAAAAACCACGAGATTTTTATTGCATAATTTGTGCCTTGGATGGTTATATAGAAGCATGTTATCCATCGGAGCGTAATGTTCCCAAAAGAATTGGAAATGATGAATACCACGGACAAGCATTAATACATGTTCCACAAGGTAATTCAAATTTATATCCAGTGTTTCATAAGCAAAAATACATATTGGGACAATCAACTCATCCCGACACGGCATATACGATTCCTGTGCCCGATAGGTATTATTATGAATTGAATCAATATAATTTGTATCGTTCAATTCACAGAGGAATCCCCTTTAAAAATAAGATTTCAAAAATAGTATATGCGGGTAATGACAGAGGTAGTAAATACAATTTCACAAAGCGACGTGATATTGAAGTCTCTCAGCGTGCGTATTTTAGCAGCAATTCAGTGCCAAAAGAGAATATCCATGCGCCATCGCACATAGAGCGATATGATATGATAAATTACAAGTATATATTGGATATTGACGGCAATGCAAGTACCTGGGATGCAACTGCGTGGAAATTGAATTCAGGATCAGTAATATTCAAGACGGACTCCAATTGGGAGCAGTGGTTTTACGAGGAATACAAGCCTTGGGTGCATTACGTGCCAGTAGCGGATGATTTCAGCGACATACAAGAGAGATATCGGTGGTGTGAAGCGAATCCAGAAAAGTGCGAGGAGATGATACGCAAAGCAAAGGAGCTTTTTCAAACAATATACAGACACGAGAATGTGCTAAAATATGTGCGCGACTTGTTAGACTTGTTGATGGATGAACAATCGGCTTGCAACAAATAAAATTTAATTGGATATATATAATCAAACGATGAATGAGTATATATATTTTGATAATAATCTAACGCTTAAGGTGCACCCGTTTCAGACGTTCCAAGAAATCCTGTGCAAGGTGCGCCATTTCCGTTTACACGAGGAGGATAGGGCGCCAATTCGGGAGGAGGATTGGCGCATCTACGTTGAATTCGTAACGTTTGTTGACTGGCGGTTTGAGGTTGTTTAATCATTTTGGTATAAGGTCCACTAGCGGCCATGGTGTTATATTTGAATCTGGCAGTAGAAGTGCTACACAAGTTAGGACCGCACCTTACGATATGCCCAACATATTTGGCATCGGCATTCACATCGGTGACACAAATATTTGCAGCCGAGACTTCTTGTAGATAAACACCCTGTGAGGGAGTATCAGTTTGATTGCCAGTATAAATAGGTTTGACCCAGTAATTCGGATATTGTCCATTATATAAATATCGGTATTTCTTCTCCAACATTCCCTTGGTGCTGAGCACAGATGGCTTCACATACATGTATTGGTCGCCAGGAACCATGACAGATTCATTAACATTCAATGAAACATTCTCAACATATGTTCCACAGCATCCACCATTTCCCATGGGATAAACCCCGCGGAAAGGGGTGCCCTGTTTGGACATGCGCATACTTTGTCCGACATAACCGATATTTCGGTGCGGTCCATTGAGAGAAAATCCGACGGGTCCATAATTTTCAATAGCAAGCTGAAGACCACGAGAGCTATGACCAAATGGGCCCTGAGGGAGCCAATATCCACCTGGCGGCTTACCACTTCGGTTGGATCCATACTGAATAACAGATTTCCTTTTCATTGCAACAATAGACATTATATAACATATAAAGATATAATACTTCTGTGCATTGTGTTTTAATTTTTATGTTTGTTGTGTAATAAATTCACCTTATGATAATGAAGATGTCGTGCAAAATGTATAAAATAATTTTGCGTAAAATAATCCTCTAAATTAATGTTTGCATCACGTTATTTAGTTAAATTCCAAATGGCATTAAATCTATTGTCTAAAATCTTATATTTACATGAAATTAACATCTATATGACCGGTAAAATGTGTAAAATAATTTAAATTTCTAAAATTATGTATATATTTACGCTTTAAATCTTCTGGTAGATGTTCAAAATCTGGATATAAAATTTCCTTCCAAAAATACCATATTCTATTGAATCTTTCATCCAGCCAATAAATTAAGTGATTATCCATAACAAATGATGATATTATACTTTGATCGTCTTGATGATATTTCATATATTTATGAATATTATTTTCATATAATTCTTTAAACATTTTGGCATGATGTTTGGGTTGATAAATTATAAATCCGCCATTAAGATGATCATTATAATACTTGGTTTCGCCAGATAGCAAATACCAGTCTTTACCAGTTTTTTCCCATCCATTTTTTACTTGAATTCTTTCTCTCCATTCATAATTACCAAAATATTTTCTTTCATTAACACCTGCAACTTTTCCTTCAGGTATATCATTAAATGGTATTGGTGGTGAAGCTGGATTTACATATATATCAGAATCCATTGAAACCACAAAATCATACTCTGAAAATTTGTCAGGTATAAGCATTCTTTGCCAAAAGAATTTTTTTTTATCCATATGTTCTTCTTGTTTAATATATTTATCTAATATTATCAAGTCATATCCATGTGTATTACAATAAATCCTCAGATTAGATTTAAATTTACTATTAAATTTTTCAATGTAAGCATCGCCGATTACAAATATTACTATTGCTACTTTCATAATATAAAATAAATAGTATATTATTAAATATAGATATTAACGAAATATTATTTCAAACAAACAATAATAATCGTGCGCTAGCAACGGGATCAATACATCGTAAAAGGAACCAATATAGCTTGGTATCTGCGATGAATTCAAGCCTGAGTTGCATTTTTGTACTCTTCTCATCATCCTCGGCCAAGCAAAAAATAATAAGCGAGCCTAAACTATAATATGCGGCTTTGTAGGAAACCCAAGAAGGAAGCGTCTTCAATCGTTGTATTTCAGGTGCAATATGCGGTTGTTTCAATGAGAAGGGTGTGGTAAACCAGATACGTCCAAAGGCGTCCACTGGCATGAGTTGTTCGAGACCGATACAAAGAAAGGACGACTCATCAACAACAAGGATAGTATCGAGGTTGAACCAAGAGAATGTGTGTGCATATTTTTCTAAATAAAAGAGTTGTTGTCCAATACATTGCGCCATTTTCACGCCCTCAAAATACTGAAGTTTCTCTCTACGTTGAGAGAGAAGTTCTCGCAAGGAGCACACATTTTTTGCATAAAAGCTGGCCTGTGTAAATGTTTGTGTAATGGTTATACCGCCGAATAACTTGGAATCAGCGAGTGCTCTACAAAAAATCTCATTAGGTTCGTGAAATGACAATACACACCGATTGCCAGTTATTTTATATGTTGTCATCATGCGTATGGATATATTAGTTTTCAAGTAAATATCTTTATTTGAAAACAGGTGCAAAGTAATAATAGCCTCGGCGAGGCCCCACAGCCCACAATTAGCGGGGTCCGTCTTTAAATGGGTCCATTAATGTATCTATAAATGAATTTAAAGCCATCGGATTCACAAGCTTCGATTTATTACTACATCCGAGCCAAGCACGCAACCAATTCTTTTGAATATATTCCTGATTTATAATTTCTTGTTGAAACATTTGGTCTATGACGGAAAATGCGGATTTCAACGCGAGAATGCCTTTAACCAAATCCTTCTTCATGTTGAATAAATACACTATGCGCTCCTTTTCCGTCGCGGTAATAGAATTGCCCTTTGTATTCATATAACGTATTTCATTCTTCACATTTTTCAAAATAGTAATCGTCTTCTTTCGGTGGTCGTCAATCTTTTTAATGATGGAAAAAATATTCGTATTGTAAATAATAGGATATTGCATACGAATAGTTCGCGGAATCAAAAATTGATTGGTTTCTTTGATTTCCGATATTTTTTTCTCCACGTCAATCAGTTTGGTCTTCATTTTGGTATCTAATTCCTTCTTGTCAATGCAAAGTTTATCTTGTATTGCCTTTCTCTCTTCAGTTGACATTCCCTTCTTGTAAAGTGAACGTTCCAAAGTAATGTCGTTAAATAATAAGATATATCCGCTAGTAAATTCTACCGATGATTGCAACTTGTCATATTGGTGGGCGGATATCTTGTGTGCCTCTGAAGCAGCATCCAACTTGAAATAATTTACCAACGCCAATAAAAAGGCAATCAGCGCATTGATCGAAGAGAGAAAGAATCCACCCCATGGATAATCCTTCACAACCGCGGCAACTACTGTAGCAGCCGTCGAAAGCAAAATCGCAGGCATCATCAACTTGTTCAATTGTTGCTCAGAATAATACTTGGCCTCCATATAAATCATCTTTTGACCCTTCAAATAACTTGCTAATATGTCAAGTGAAGAAGAGTGGCGATGATTTTCATCAAAATAATATTTATTGATGCTGTTTTCAACGTCATGATAGTTCAGACGCTTGTACAATTTCTTAACATGTTGACCTTGTGCGTTAGCAGTACTATCCTCGCTATCGCTTAAATCACTTCCGCTTTCTGCATAATATTTTTCACCATCCATCTCATTAATGCTTCTTCTGCTCGTTGATTTAAATGCGTTAAATGCATTCGACAATAATTTCATATTTTCTGTTGGTTCTGGTGTCCGCTGAGACGGAATTTCATCTGTAATATTGATTATAACTGCGTCTGATGATGACACCTCAACCGAAGTATTTTCATTTATTTGACTCATATATATCCCGTCCACAATTTTATTTTGTAGATATAGCGTATATGACTCAAACCCGGAAAAATGTTCCTTGGAAAGGATGGAAGAGAGAAAATCCAAGCGCTCGCCAGAGAACCCTCATGATGAAACGCTGTGGAAACAAATGCTTTCTAGGCCCCAATAAGTCCTTCCCCATATGTAAAAAAAATACATGCAAGGTAAGCAAGAAGGGCGTTTATGCTGCATATGTACGCGCCCGCCAATATCACCGGTATAAAATCTCAAAAAAAGCAAAAAGAATGCTACGTAAGTAATGTTGGACCTGTTTTATATTATATATCTACACATTAATATAGATACATAAATCTTTTTATAATATGCAATATCGTATACGTATTTTTTCATGTTTTTGCGATAGCACCCATGGTAAAAATGCCATAGAAATAATCTCCTTATTATCTCAAAAAAGTTATTATGGAAATGATAAACAAGTATACATTACAACAGGCGATGATTATACTCATGTTATAATTTGGAATACTGCCATGCCTGCCATACGAAATGATATACCCAAACAAAATGTTATTGGGTTTGCCTACGAACCAATAGTATATTTGGGCTTGTCTCCGGTATTTATAGAATATGCAAAAAAATACATTCATAAATATTACATTGGAGATGCTATGAATTTACCTGCACCTTTTATTGAAGGTAATTGCTATTTAACATATAATCCACCCTTGCAAAGTTTATCGCCAAAAAAACAACAAATGTCATTAATGATAAGTAATAAACAGCAACAACCAGGGCACCAATATCGTCATATACTTGCATCACAGATACTAAAAACCAACCTGCCTGTGGATATTTATGGTCGTGGATGTACATTCCCTGTATATAAAAATGATTCTAGAATCAAAGGAGAATTTAAACAATACGAACCCTATGATGGATATGATTTTCATATTTGTATTGAAAACGTTCAAAGCAATCATTATTTCAGTGAAAAAATAATCAATTCACTTTTGACAGATACCACTCCAATCTATTTGGGCTGTAAAAATATTGATACTTATTTTCCAAATAATGTTATTAATTTAACTGGAAATATCGAGCATGATATGAACCTAATACGCGATATTTGTATAAATCCTAATAAATATAGAAAACACATTGATGTTGTTGAAATAGAGAGAAAAGTATCATTACTTCACAATATTGAAGATTTGTATAATTAATTAGACCAACAAATAAAATTGAAATCTAAATATTTGAATCTTGTAATATATTAATACATGAAATCAATATATTATAGCTGGAAAAAAGCCCATGATCCAGACCCACAAAAGAATAACATGACTGATGGAGAAACATGGGGTCAGTTTGTAGATTTAGAGATAAATGACTATTATAACGACCGACATAAAATAAATAAACATACCAAATTGATAAAATATGAACCCTCTTTATTCACTATTCAAGAAAACACCAACGTAGTAAATATTCAATCAAAAGTTATCATATACGACTCGTCATACATGCTTATATTATCGATGAGTGCACTAGGATTATATACCCTTGTGCAAATATTTATGCAATATATGACGAAATATCATGCTTATGGTTCACAGAAACAATCAGGTGTATAATTATCTGCTGCACAACCCCCATCAATAAACGCATTTGTATCTAAAATCATGTAGTTAACATATTTTTGAATAGCACAAGGCGTGTTGCCAGTTAATCTATTCTCGGGGTCAATAGTATAATAAGAGTATAATGGTTTCAAAGTTGGGTCAATCTTAGAAGGAGTAAATACAGGAGGGGTATTTGTTAGGGCGGCTGCGTCGATGGCTGCCTGATAGTCCGTAGTTAGTTCCAATATAACAATACCGCTTAAATCAAGTTCAGTAATGAGGTTAACTTGCAAGTTAGACTTGTTAAAAGGTAATACCTCACAACCACTAGCACACGCTTGATTGGTTATTTTACGAATCGCCATCAAGTCGCCTTGAGAGTCAATGCGATTGGTTCGTTTGCAATTATAATAAATGTGATTTGCTCGTTTGTTTGCCATAACATCTGCGTAAGATAAATGTTTAGCAAAGTTTCCAAATGCCGGTTTTGCAGGATATATAGTATATGCGTGCGCCATATATACTATATATATAATTTGATTTTGGATTATGTCCTCTTTTATGTTTGTCTTATTTTTATTTATTGAAAAAATCAACCCCAACTAAAGAGCCGTTTGAAATATAATCAATACAAGCACCGCCTCCGGTTGAAACAAATTGGAATTGGTGCGGGAATTTATTAACAAAGCCAGCCGTGTCGCCACCGCCAATAATAACTTGTTTGCCTGAATCCATCAATATCTTGACCAGTGCGTTGCTTCCCTCACAATAAAGCGAATTTTCCACCACTCCAAGAGTGCCGTTCCAGAAGATTACGTCGCAATCAGCAACAAGTTTGGCTAAATCGCGCAAACTCTCTTCTCCCACATCGTAGAAGAATTTATCTAGAGGCAATTCATCCTTTGTGCATGACTGGCGCTCATTAGGATCGGTTCCAATGCTGGCTGCACAATACCCATCGCGCATTAAATGAATCTGTGCCTTATTCTGACTGATTTGATGAAGGTAATCGTCCATTTTATCTTTAATAATGCCATTAATGTTGCCTCCAGCAATATAGATGTCATTCATTTTTTTGGATAGAGCGTCCAACAAGGGGAGCTTATCGTGAACCTTGGCACCGCCACAAATGGCCATAATCCGTTTATTCTCCTTGTTTTCCATCAATATCTTCAATGCTTCCAGCTCGCCATTTACTAAATATCCAAAAGCGCGCTGGCTTGCATGGACTCCACAGATACTCAAATGGTCGCGATGCATACATCCAAAGGCGTCATTCACGTAAAAGTCGCCGAGTTGCTGGATTACACGTCTAGCCTCATTATCCTCGGGATATGCCGTGTAATTGGTTTCTTCGTCGTGAAACCGAAGGTTCTCCAACAAATAGATTCTGTGGGCACCTTGCGCCAAAGTATCCAACGTAGCCTGGGTTAATCCGTGCTCCAAAAAGCAGACGGGTTCGCTGAAGTAAGTTTGAATTTTATCTAGATAATGTTTCCAACTATACTTGTCCGTATGCCCGGTGGGTCTTCCAAAATGCGACATGATTACGAGACGACTTGCTCCGTCTCCCAAGATTTTATGAATGGTTGGCATGGAGGACGCAATCCGATAATCGTCGGTAATCTTGAAATCGGCGGTTGTCGGAACATTCCAATCTACACGAAGCATGACCTTCTTATCGCGTAATTGAAAATTACGAATGAAGCACTTATGAGTCGCCTTTTGTCTCTCAAAATCGATGACTTTTTCCAACATACGCACAACTTGGGCAGAATAAGACCACTCATTGTCATACCAAATCATAATCTTGAAGCGGTTTCCGCCCAAATGCATGGACGCAGGTCTATCCACTATTGACGGATATGTGGTGGTTAAAAAATCGCAGCTTACCAAGTTAAGCGAGCTAACCTTAATAAACGGATGCTTTTCAAGTTCGGTCATAATTTCATCAAGTGTTGTTTTTCTCTCTAACTCCACATTCAAATCTACTATGGAGACGTTGCTAACAGGAACTCTCAACGACGTGCCATATACTTTCCCATCTAGACTCGGAATGACATCATAAATGGCTTGGGATGCGCCAGTAGAATGCGGAATAATATTGTTCAAAATACCTCGATGGGTTCGGTTGTTCGAATTGATAGTATCTACAGTAGTCTGGGTTGCGGTGGTAGCATGAATGGTTGTGAAGTTGGCATTGGCAATCTGGTAGGTATCGTTCAAAAATTTTAGAACAGGTGTAATGCAATTTGTGGTGCATGATGCGTTTGATATAACTTTTTCACCATTGTACTTGTCATCATTGACATTATACACGAACATGGGGGTTCTATCCTTGGGTGGCGCAGACATGACAACATAGTCCACTTGATGTTGCTGACATTTCGGCGTAGTTAAATAGGCGCCAGTCGCTTCAATAACGTGATTGATTCCATACTTTTTCCAATCCAACTCGGCGGCATTCTTGTTTCTGAAAATGTGCACCAGCTGGTCTCCAATCTGAAAGTTGTCCGCATCAATAATCTTAATGGATTGCTTAATAGTGTATTTATGAACACTATCGTGTTTTAGATAAGTCTCCATATACTTTACATCAAAGTCGAGCGCATTAATTGCAGTAACTTGAATATCTGGTCTATCAAGCAATTGAATGAAAACCGCCTTGCCAATTCGGCCAAATCCATTGATACCGACAGAAATCATGTTTATATGTTGTATTATAAATTCGTATTTAAGATGTTTTACATGAATTATTTTTTATATTAAAGATAATATAATTTATGATATAAATAATGTCCACCACCCAGGACAATACAAAATCAGATGACAATATGGTTGAATTGGAACATCGGTGTAAGACGTGTTTGGGTGTGGGTTTAATAAAACGTGTCCAATTAAAATGTGAAAATTGTGGGGCGTGTATGCCTTTACCTCCGCCGTGCCCACAACCATACGTGCCGTGCGAAGATTGTGATGGAACTGGAACCCAGCCAGCTTACCAAAAGTATTCTTCTACCATAACCAAAAGCGAGCTTCTTAAACAGCAAACAAATAACCAAGATAAAAAATAAAAATGAATCAATATGATAATATGACAATCAAGTACAAATAAAAGGTTGTCATGTTGAAGCGTATATTTTGTGGATGTTTATTTGGTTCGCCGGAACCCTCCTATAATTCCGCATTAAATCCTGTAAAATCGCCGACTAAATCGATACAATTTGTTCCGCCGATTACAGAAGGCGATGTCATCCACGTGTATGATGGTGATACGATTACGATAGTATCAAAGTTGCCATATGATGCGTCGCCATTATATCGGTTTTCAGTTAGATTAGCAGGAATTGACTGCGCAGAAATAAAAGGCAAAACAGAATATGAGCGCGAATTGGCGCAAGAAGCCAAGTCTGCATTACAAAAATTGATTTTGAATAAAGTAGTTGCATTGAAAAATTTGAAAACCGAAAAATATGGTCGTGTATTGGCAGACGTATATCTAGGGGATTTACATGTAAACCAATGGTTGTTAGACAATAATTATGCTGTGCAATATTCAGGCGGAAAAAAGACAGATTGGGTCTAATGTTGTTATGGTGCAACTGCATTATACATTGCGGGAACATCTTCACCAGTCGTAAAAGTTAGACAAAAACTAAAATCCATATTGTTCAAATTAATAATTCGTCCGTATTCGTCCAACATTTGTATTTGCATTTTTTCAATGTTTACTGGTCCATAGTATTCACGTGGTGTGGTAATAAGACCAACGTTGCTAAAGGTAATTGCAGCAGTTGCACTAGATTGAACTGCGATTCTCGCAATAATATTTTTGTTTAACAGAGATTCATTAAATGCACTAAAAAAAGTATTCGCTGCATTGTTATAATCATCAATGGATAAATAGATATATGCTGCTCCAGCCAAGTTCACAACACCTTCACTAATGTATGCAGAGTTGTTTATATAAATTCCATTCCGAAACCCGAGTTTCCAACCGAGCTTTAAAGGAAGGGGTGTAGAATAGTCGGGTTCACCATTTAGGTTTGCTTGTAAATCAATGACAAAATTAAAGGGAACATCGAAGGGATAACTCTCATTTACTGCGACAAGAAGCTGACTCGAGCCACTGGTATTTGTTGCGTTTTCATTGACAGAAAAATAGATGTATTGTAAATAAGTAGTTGTTGTTAATGATTGCAAGAATTTATTAATTAGATCAGCGCCGTCATTTGCGGTAAAATTACCATCTGGAATAATAACTACAATGTCTTCTAGATCGCTAGCCAAGGCGGAACCTGCGCGCAACCAGAAAAAGTTATTTCCGAGCTCTTTGCTGACAGCATAAAATGCCGTTGGTGGAAACTCAATGGCAGCCAATTGCATATTAATAACGGAATTAATTTTCATAGGCAAAGTTATGTGGAAATCGCTTGATTGCGTCACATAATAACTTTCTCTAAACCTTGTATCAATATTCAAATTAATAGATCTGTTGCGTTTTTTCACTGGATTAACCCACCCCGGAAAGTATTCGCTTGGATGTGTTGGCATGTATACATGAGTAGGTACCTTGGCGGGCTCAGGTTTAATAGTCGCTACTGCAAGGGACGGCGCTTTATCTGCCAATAAGATTTGTTTGGCTTGTTCAATAAATTTCAATGTTTGTATTTTTACCATTGGTTCAACGGCTCCATCAGACAATATATTCTCTCTTAATACTTGTTCTTTTTGCAACAATGCAGTATCTGTATAGTTTGGTGTTAGCTGAAACATTTCCTCGAGCTCAACTTTTGTATAATTGTTCAGGTTTAAATCGAATTTACTCATTGGCAGTATATATATATTTTATAAAACAAAATTGGGCCAACTAACATATAATAACACCTGTGCGAAAATAATATTATAAAAATTGAATTAAAAGCATATTATGATACTAAATAGTATTAACCATATGGAATTATCAGAAGAACAGAAGCTCATTTTCAATAAATATGTTAGTGGGGATAATATATTTATTACTGGACCAGGTGGTACAGGCAAATCTGCACTGATTCGCGAGATATATAAACATGCAAATAGCTACGGAAAAAAGATACAAGTCTGTGCTCTAACAGGTTGCGCTGCATTATTACTTCAGTGCAAGGCAAAAACGATACATTCATGGGCAGGAATTGGTCAAGGAACAGGTCCGAACCACATGATAATTGAGAGGGTCATGAAAAACAAGTATAAGCAGAAAATTTGGACAGGCGTGGATATTTTAATAGTAGACGAGGTAAGTATGATGTCTAAAAAACTATTTGACCTGTTGAATGAACTTGGAACGCGTATCAGAAAGGATAAAGATAAACCATTTGGTGGCATTCAAGTAATATTTTCGGGGGATTTTTATCAACTCCCGCCAGTGGGAGATAAAGACGAACCCGAATCCAGTCAATTCTGTTTTGAGAGCGAGGACTGGAACGCAGTATTTTCAAAAGAAAACCAGATTCCCTTGGTCAAAATTTTCCGGCAAGCCGACCCAGTTTACGCAAACATTCTGAATCAGTTGCGCGAAGGTAAGCTGAAACGTAGTTCATATGAGATCTTGCAAAGCCACATTGGCAAACCGATTGCTGGCGATAGCGACATTCAGCCAACTAAACTTTATCCGCGACGCCACAGCGTAGAATCCATTAATAATAATGAAATGAACAAAATTGAGACTGACGAGAAAAAATATCCAATGAAACGACTCGTAGATTTGATTCCAACTAGGAAGACGTACAGCAAAGATGAGGTTGATTATGAGTATAAATATTTGGAGTCAAGCATACAATGCGAGCAATATGTTCAATTAAAAATTGGCGCCCAAGTAATGTGTGTAGTTAACATGGAGACCTCGTCTGGATATGCATTATGCAATGGAAGTCAGGGGATTGTTACCCGTTTCAATGAACAAGGCCTCCCAGTAGTGAAGTTTCGCGGAATTCCGATTCCAATACTGGTTGAATATCACAACTGGGTAAGCGAGACGATACCAAGCATAGGCATTGCTCAAGTTCCACTCATATTGGCGTGGGCCTTAACAATCCACAAGGCGCAAGGGGCAACACTGGACTTGGCGGAGATTGATGTCGGGAATAATGTGTTTGAATGCGGGCAAACGTATGTAGCCTTGTCGCGAGTAAAGTCTCTGGAAGGTTTGTATTTAACCGCGTTTAATTATCAAAAAGTATATACAAATAAAAAAGTGAAGGAGTACTACAAGGAAAATATTTATTTTGAAAAAAAGGCGGATACCAAATAAGTTCAATGCATTGTATTATAGATAATATATATCATACCATATTAAATGTTATTTTTTATATGATATTGTACTATGCTATTTGAAACGACGCTTTCATATCAAAATATATTGCTTATCATTGCAAATATCATTAACCTAGTTTATAATATTCCGCAAATGGTGCGGACATATAAAACAAAGTCGGCAAATGATTTCGATGTATGGTTTCTAGGATTGCGTATATTCTATAATTTTTTATGGATATTATACGGAATAGAGGTTGAAAGCATGTTGGTATGTTTGAATAGTATCGTAACTATTCTGGCGACAGCATTTGTTAGTTATTACAAATATGTTGGCTACGTTAATATGAAAAATAAAATAGTAGCGACTATTGAACCTAGCCCAGATCTTGAGGTTGATTAAAGAAAAAACAATAAAAACAAGGAGATTAGAAGGCTTTGGCTCCTTCATATCTCGATGTGTTTTTATTGTTTTTTATTGGTTTTTATAATATACGTCTTATTCATATTCCACGTAGGCGCGTTTGTCATCCGCAAAGGCAATGCTAACAAATGGCTCTTCCGTCGCGTCATCATTCTCATCAACATCCACATCAATAGCCTCATCATAACAATGCATTGACTTTGCGCGCATAAGTGGCGGTGGTGCAATTTTGGCGCGTTCATTGACGAAATGGTTTTCAATCTCAGCGCGGAAATTCGCAGCATTGTCGGTGCCCGTTTCCAGAGAGTATGCTGGTGTGCACATGGTAATGTCATCCGTGAATGAATCGTCGCATAAATCATGATTGTCGTCGTCATCGTCTTGGCAAAATGCAATATCGCAAGCAGCAGCATACTCAGATGCATTGCATGGATGGATCGCAGCAGACGCGTCATACTCTTCGTCGTCATCGTCGTCGCTATCATCAATGTCATCATTTAGCATAGAGGTTGTGAGAGGGCCATTGTCAAACCCAGTTGCGGTGGAGGTTAACCATTCGGGATCCTCCAAATATCTGATGCGAGACTTAAGGGTCGCAATTTCTTCTTGCATTTGAGGAATGACTGCCAACTTTTCGGTTAATTCGGCAATCTTGGATTCAAAGTTTGCCTGCAAAATGCGCATGTTTTCGGCGAGCTGATTGATGTTGAGATGAGTCTCCGGGATTGGCTTTTTGTTTTCACACAAGTCCCAATAATGGCCTTCGTTGTCGACAACGAGACGATAGGACTGGTTGATTGCATGCTTTAGGATCATGGCAGATGTTATGACATTATGGTAAGCATTGAAATGAACAAATGCTTGACGGATACGCGGATTGGTTTCATGAGGGGCCAAGAAATCTACGCGGTTAACTTGGCCAATCGCAAGCTGGTCGAAGATGTACGTAACCATTTCGCTGGTGTAGGCGACAGGAATATGGGGAATGTAAACGCTGTGCATACTTAATACTTGATAAATTTGAACTTGATATGTTCTAGTTATTAAACTGATGCATATATCTTGTTCACGTGTTTTCATTTCAATTTTTTTTACATAAAGAAAAATAAAATGATAATTATTATAGTCGCTTCCGGCGTCCTAAATAAGAAGCAGCGGTAGTTCCCACCATTCCATATGCCGAGTGGGGCTTATAAATAAAGTTTTTACTATAGGTATAACACAACGTATTGCTACAATTGTTATATATCTTATTGTAAGGAAGCAACACCGTGTCAAACATGGTGATATAATTACTTGCTTTATGAACACGATTTGCAGATGCAGTTTGCGTAACAATAGTCATGTATACTATACTAATATATAAAAGTTTTATTTTTGCATTGGGATTACATTCAATATATCAAATGTAATCTCAAATTCATTTATTTTGCACCCCCACATGAACTGCAACCCGACTTTGCAAACCGAACGCGATTAATCATTCCCATATTACTTAAACCACCAGCGTCATGAGTAGAACGTGGTATCGGAGCACGTTGCGCATTTAGAGTCGGGTTAAATGATTGTGATTGCATGGAGGGGTGGTAGGTGTGTCTTAAAACTTGCATAGTTATTTTTGCAGGCATGTATATTACTACTAAATATTTTAAAATTATAAAAATCCATTAAAGTTTTAAGTTGCGCGCGCACGCTAAATTAAAATTATTTTTTCTGTGGGACATATTTTTGCAGAAACATACAATAAATCAATAAAACCATTACAATATGGGTATAACATCTCCACAAAAAATCTTATACTTGCATTGCAAAAGGAAGGTATCGCTTCGGCTATATCCATAATACTGATTTTGTTGCGAACACACGACCTCTGGACACAAACAAGTGCCTTGCCCATTAATGTTCTGATCGGCAAACATGGCATCATTTACTTTATTTTCTACATTATCCACAAAAGCCGACGATAGATTTCCATTATCTGGCGAACAATTGCAACCAGCAACGATTCCCGTCTTAAATACTTTGCCTCCATACACCGGGAACGCAGGGTTGAATGGGATAGGTGCTCCAAAATATAGTGGTACTGCTTGTTGGCGAAGTGGGGCCTTTCCTTTAATTCGGGCTAAATATCTCGCATAGGAGTTGTGTTTAATATCTACGCCTGCTCCACCCGGAGATAATGCACCCGGACGCAATCGTGTAATAGTGCGCTTTGTGCTATTTCCACCAGGATTTGTACCAGGCGCGTTAGCCTTTTGTATATGTCGTTCCCTACGATCACTCATTTGATTCCAGTTAACCCCATACCTTGGGTCGGGTCGTTGATATACTGTTAGCGCGCCTACATTCATAACATATTCAGAAGCCGGCACGCGCACAGTATTCTGGATAAGTTTTTGTCGCTGATATTGGTCAAACGGCGTGTTTCCATTTAAATTTTGGTCGCATCGCCCATTTCTGCAATTAAATACTCTTGTACAAGTAGCCATTTATATTACATTAATATTAAAATTGAATTGGTAAACATTCCATGTCAATAATATCATATAACATCATATGAAATGGAGTTGCAATCATTGCACGAAAGAATACACCAAAAAATCGTCTCTAGATAGACATCAGCTAATATGCGAGTTCTTACACAAGTCAACCAGAGAGAAACAAGTAGAACTCGAAGAGACCAGCAGTGTGCCTTCTTACACGGAATTAGTTTACATAGTGCAGGAGCTCGCCCGTAAAAATAGTCAAATAGAAAAGAAGTTGGCCGAGTTGGAAAACCAGACAACCCAATACAAAAAATGCAAGATTAATGTGGAAGAGTGGCTTAATCAACACAAGAAGGCGCCTTATACATTCGCGGAAATAACTAGCCATTTGAAAATTCAGCCAGACCACATAAAGATGCTGTTTGAAACAAAACTGATTCCTATTATTTGTAATATATTGGAGACCGACCTAATAAAATCGGAATGCCCATTATATTGTGTCAAAAACACGCTTTATTGTTATGTGGATGATGCTGGTGCCAGTGAAACGCCAAAATGGGTTGAGCTTGAAAAAAAAACATTGGTCCAAATGTTAAATAAATTGTATCACGTGTTCTTGAATCGTTTATGTGAATGGCGCGCAGAAAATTTGGAAAGGCTAAATGCGAATGATAAATTAAGTATTTCATATAATCAAGCCATGATTCGATTAATGGATGTGGATTTTAATCAAGACGTAAACTTGAATAAAATTAAAACGCATCTGTGCAATCATTTAAGATGCGAGATAAAAAATGTTATTGAATATGAGTTTGAATAAATATTTATTTGGTTGTTTGTGGGGGTCTTTTTTTATCGGCCAGTGGAACCAAATCCACCTTCTCCGCGTGCAGTCTCACCCAATTCTTCAAGTGAGTCAACCAACTCAACAATAATCGGCACCAACCCAGGCGCACAAATTTGGACCAACTTGTCTTGTTTGAGAACAACATATTGGGAACTAGGTGTCTTGCAATCAAATGCACCAATCAAGTCGCCACGATATCCGCTGTCAATAATGCCGACACTATTTGCGAGACGAAGTGGAGTCTTGGACAAGCTAGAGCGCGGATACATGTAGAATCCAATCGGATACTGCTTTCCAGTATCACAAACCATATGCGCAGCGCATTTCACTTGGAAATTAATCTTGGTGACAATACCTTGTGCACAAGAATATGGTACGGGTGTAGAAATGTCAAACCCAGCGTCGTAAAAGTGATTATTCAACATCTTATTATTGTGTACGATGGCCTCCGTTTTATATAATAGTCTAAGGTCATTATCTTCAACAAATAATCTTAGAAGCATGTACTTGTCGGTGCGGTTAAATAAGGTGTTTGTAAATGAGGTCATTCTATATAACATACGCAATACGACTTTAAATATGTTATGTAAATATTATATCACGTAAAAAAATCAAACCGGCACCGGTTGAAATGTATCTTGAATTTGATAAAACTTTATCACACCTGTTTCTTTTAATTTAGCAAAATTTTTATCTAAATAATGTTTCATATCATCGTGTGTTTCGTGGAGTCCCATAAATTGAGTTTCACTACTATATTTTGTAGGCGGTCCAAATATATTTCTATACATCTGACCTAACCATCCCTTCCAGTTTTCTGTGTTATATGTACTATAAGTCATTCCTGAACCAACCCATTTCCACCCATTTGGTATATCATTATCTAAGATGAAAGTTGAATCTTTAGATGAAATAGTATAAAAAACGAACATAGAATCACGTGCATTATCGTCTTCCATTTATTTGTCCCTAGAGTTAGATTTATAAAAAAAAACGCACTATTTATACTAAATATTATCTTGGTCGTTTCTTTTCTCTCTATCCACTTTCCATCTACTCTCTTATTCTATGTGCCGGTTTAAAATGTTAGTTGGTCTAATAATACGTAGGCGTAGTTTTGCATTTTTTACCACTTTCTGAATTACAATTTAATAAAGAACTTTTTGGTTTAAATCCTTTTAATTTCAATGACTCTAATAATTTATTTCTATTTGAGAACCCCTTTATTTTTAAAGGCTTAAAACCATTTCCATAAACAACGTAGCATCGTTCTTTAAGAATCATTGTACTTATTATATATGCTAAGTATTTTATTTTGTTTTTATTTTTATGGAGGGGACGATGAGGACGGGGGGAACCACTCAAAATTGTCGTCTCGTTGCACTACATCGTACTCATCGTCGCTTGTAAAATCATGTACGTGTGGGAATGTATCCGGACAAAGTCTTATTAGCGGGGGCGGTCCATCCTCATTATCATTATCAAACGAGGGCCTTGAATCATTACGAATAAGTGCAGGAGGTGGAATGAAACCACTGCGCGTCAAGATAGAAGGCTGAATTAAATCGCTGGTATCCGCCGCCCCCGTATGACGAATTGAATCGCTACGCTCCAGAACTGGGCCATATCCGATATACCTAAAAATGCTTGGATCAAACAACTCATAACAATTCGGAACTGAGTCGTATCCAAAATCGCTTGGATCCAGCATTCGCTCGTGACAAACTGATTCGTTGCGCTCCAACATCAAAGGAGGAACGGAATCAGTGCGCATCAATACTGGAGCAAGATTATTATTGCGACGCTCTAGCCTTGGAGGATGAATTGGTGCGGGGGAAGCAGGCGGGGTACGATGCTCAATAACATTATTTGCCTCTGCACTTGTATTTTGCTCATTTACAAGAGGAGGACCTTGTGGAATCATATTTTCGTTGGTGGCAGAAGAATCGCTCATTTTAATTATACCTTTTATTTTACATAGATATTTTCCTTCAATTTTTTTTTGAATAAAAAATTGAAATATTTTTAATTGATAATTATATATCAAATCTTATAACTTTAGCCTATTTCAATATGACTTCAACTAGATGCGATTTTTGCAACAGCTTATCCCACAAGACTAGACGTTGCAACAGCAACATGAATGGACGACGCAAATTACTTGATGGAATGTGTAATTGCATGGTACGTCCAGAATGTCCCGATTTTAATTCGTTTCCCATCAACGAACTGAGATATATTGCGTGCAATTATGCGCTTTACGAAAAAACTGCATGGCCGCACGACCACATGGGAAACCAGTTCAACCGCAAGTATTCACTACGACCCATTCCACTTACGCTGTCCAAGAACCGACTTGTCCGCGCATTGGTCGAGCGATGGACTGGATTCGCTCCAGTTCGCGAGTTGAAATCCTCACCCCCCGAAATAAAAGATTGTCCAATTTGCTACGAAAACATGCTAACGTATGATTGGTCTCAACGCACTTCGTCTTGGATAGAAAATTGCACGTATACTTATGGCGCAAAATATGAAAGTCCTGTATTGCTGAATCCGTGCAAACACATGTTTTGTGGGAGATGTTGGGGAGGACATACCGACCAAAATAAAAAATTTGATGCGTGGAACAACCGACCCTATGTAGATTGCCCGATGTGTCGTGCGAGGGTGTATTGTCAGTCGTAGACCGGGTCTGGATACAAATAAAAATAGCAAGCGTTGTCTTTTTATTTTTATTTTTATTTGCTGCGAAAAAAAACAGGGCGTCCCCTGTGATTGCTTCCCGTTTTCGATACGGGTTGTCGTCTACCTTTTCTACGAAAGCAAAGGTCTACTATGAAAGATGAGCGGTATTAATTTTTTATTAATACATCAATCCCCCAATTTATACTATTATAGTGCAATTCTAAACTACAATCGAAGCATCACATTTCATTATTTATCCCTAAAGTTGGCAAGCAGGCGCCGGCCAACCCGAATATTATCAAGTTAAACATGCACTGGGGAGTGATCAGTTCCACAGCGTGTTCGTCGCCCTATTGCCCGAAGGTAATTGAGTTTTAACAAGATAATACCAGATAATAATAATTTCAATATTAGACAGAGGGAACGGGATCCAGGTCTCTAGGGATCCAGGATATGATACCAAAATACGTACGATTTAAGTATTACGTCCATTTATACACGTTCGAAGGTGCTTTTCACGCTATCTGTCTCTAACTTTACCTAGTCTAACAACCAATGAGCGAGCCAAGTTAGTAGCCCGCCCAGAATCAATAGTATCCTGTTATTTATTTTCAATTTTTATTTGGTCCAATGCCATTTATTTGCCGAGCATTTTGAAAACATGCATGGTGGTATGACTATCTAATTGAATATTTCTGGAATCATTTATAAATTTGATCTGTTTTGATTTGGTTGCAGCGATTTGAGCACGCAATCGTTGTTGTTGCAAATAATTTAGATGCAATGCTTTGCGTCGTTCGTTGCGTTGTTTTTGCAATTCTTCTTCTGTGGGTTGTGGGGGCCTCGGTTTAGGGCCGTTCATGTTGATTCCCTCGCTTCTATTTATTTTATGCAGTTGTCCATCTTTCACGTATAGATTCATCGACGCAAGAATATCGTCATAATTTATTTTTTTTACTTTTACAGGTGTTTGAAATGTCATCGGTTGCGGCGACGAGCGAACTATTTGCTTGATCGGTATTACTAAATGATTTAAATAAGGAGAAGAACGAGTATTGTCGATTGGCTCCATTGCGTCATATTCTAAATTGTCAATATCATCTGCGTCCATATAATATTATATTTGATAATTATAATGGACGCCAAAACTTATATAAAAACCATGGGAAGTGCCAAGGCATATATTCAGCGTGGGATGCAACGTGATGCAAAAGAGGTCAGCTGGGATGTAGATTACAATGGCGATAATGCTGACATTGATTTAGATATTGGAACCAATGGTGAAATGACACATTATAAGGCAGTTTTATCTAATGAAGATTTAGCGAATCTCTTGAATATTCCCTCTGTAAATGAGCCTTTGGAAAATCGGTTGCAAAATGATTTTTTAGTGGATAGAAGAGTCTACAAATTGGAGCCGGTTTCGTACCAACAGCCTATACGGCGTCCTATACGTGTCATTCGTACTCGAAAATACAAACGACGACCGAAGAAGACGACCAGTAGCAAACGCAAGGCAACAAGTCGCCCTAAAACCATGAGGATTCGCTTGAATGGACGACGAAGTTCTGCATCTAGATCTTCACGAAGGCGCTCGCATTAAATTTTCCTATTGGGGGCCAATAAGAAAATTATTTATTGGTTGGTTGGTGGCATGCAATATTCTTGTTGTTAAAGTGTTAAATGTCCTACTATTTTTTAGAGAGAGATACTATATGAGCAGTTTTAGAAAATATGGTGGGGTCAATCGTTCTGCTGTAGGAAATATAGTGCGACACGAGTATGCAAATGAAACAAGGGTCACTATTTCTAATTCAGCTGGTATGGATAATTCAAAGATATTAAGTCAAAGTCATCTAGACATGAGCTGTAATTCTATATTAAATGTACAAAGTATTTACTTTTGTGATGGATATGTTTTTCCAACTGATGGTATAACTGGGCCAACGGGACCAAAGGGGCCGACCGGTATAACTGGACCAACCGGGCCAACTGGACCATCTGGAGTAATGGGACCAACCGGAATAACTGGCCCAACTGGACTAACTGGACCAACTGGACCAACAGGTTCAACCGGTCCAACTGGACTAACTGGACCAACTGGGATAACGGGACCAACTGGACCAACTGGTATTACTGGTCCAACTGGCCCAACTGGGATAACGGGACCAACTGGACCAACTGGAGAAACGGGACCAACTGGACCAACTGGAGAAACGGGAATAACTGGCCCAACTGGAATAACTGGCCCAACTGGGATAAGAGGGCCAACTGGGATAACTGGTCCGACTGGTATAACCGGTCCTACTGGGATAACTGGACCAACAGGGATAACAGGGCCAACGGGATTATCTCCAACTGGACCAACTGGGATAACTGGTCCAACTGGGATAACCGGTCCTACTGGACCAACTGGAATAACTGGTCCAACTGGAATAACTGGCCCAACTGGGATAACTGGTCCAACAGGAATAACTGGACCGACTGGACCGACTGGACCGACTGGGATAACGGGTCCAACTGGGATAACGGGCCCGACTGGTCTTACCGGTGATATTGGACCGACTGGAATAACTGGGCCAACTGGTCCGACTGGAAGAACTGGACCAACTGGCCCAACTGGTCTTACTGGTGATATTGGCACCACTGGACCGACTGGGATAACTGGACCAACTGGCCCAACTGGTCCTACTGGCCCGACTGGAATAACAGGACCACCTGGAATAACTGGACCAACCGGAATAACTGGTCCTACTGGCCCGACTGGAATAACAGGGCCAACTGGAATAACAGGGCCAACTGGAAGAACTGGTCCAACAGGAATAACTGGTCCAACCGGAATGACTGGTCCAACTGGAAGAACTGGACCAACTGGAATAACTGGACCAACGGGGACTATTTCAACTCCAGGAACCTTTTATTCTGACTATCTATATTGGAATTCTAACACATCATCATGGGCAGTTGGTAGTTCTGAAGTGCATCTGGGAAGATATGCCGGTCAAATAACTCAGGGTCAATATGCAGTTGCTCTAGGTAATAGTGCAGGTCAAATTAATCAAGATGCAAGTGCTGTAGCTATTGGTTATAATGCAGGTTATATGAATCAAGCGCTAAACGCGGTTGCTATAGGTGCTAATGCAGGTTGTACAGGTCAAGGCAATAGTGCCGTTGCAGTGGGTGCAAATGCCGGCAATAGTAGCCAAGGTGTAAACGCTGTTGCTATAGGTCCTATTGCAGGTTATACAGGTCAAAGTGAAAATGCTGTTGCTGTAGGTTCACTCGCCGGTCAAATTAGTCAAGGTATATATGCTACTGCATTGGGTGCAAATGCAGGTAATATTAGACAAGGTGTAAACGCGGTTGCTATAGGTGCTAATGCAGGTTCTACAGATCAAAATGGAAACGCTGTTGCGGTGGGTTCAATTGCCGGTCAAACTAGTCAAGGTCAATATGCTACTGCATTGGGTACAAATGCAGGCAATATTAGACAAGGTGTAAGCGCGGTTGCAGTCGGCTATAATGCAGGTTATACAGATCAAAGTGGAAACGCTGTTGCATTGGGTGCAAATGCTGGCAATAGTAGCCAAGGTGTAAACGCGGTTGCAATAGGTTCAAATGCTGGTCGTGGTTCACAAGGACAAGGGGCAGTCGCTATAGGCTCGGGTGCAGGTGCTACTGGTCAGGGAAATTACGCACTCGCTATAGGTGCTAGCGCAGGCTCTACTAGTCAACCTGCGAATAGTATTATATTAAATGCATCTGGATCCACTTTAGATGTAAGTAATAATAGCTCTTTCTATGTAAAACCAATTCGTTACGATACAAATGCAGCCATTTTAACATATGACGCGTCTTCATCAGAGATTAATTACAGCTCGGATTATATTACATTCGACCGCTATAGCGGTGGTACTTGGACATCTACCGCATCAAATAGAACCTGGAATGCAGTATCTATTTCTTCAACTGGACAAATTCAGACGGCAGTTGTGTTTGGAGGAAATATATGGATATCAACAAATGCTGGCGGTACTTGGATAGAACAAACTGGTTTAAATAAACCTACACCAAGCCAAAACTGGAGTGGAGTCTCTATTTCTTCAACAGGACTATATCAGACTGCGATTGTTGGTGGAGGAAATATATGGACATCATCAAATTCTGGCGTTAATTGGACACCTAGAGAAACTAGTCAACTCTGGAATGTAGTCTCTGTTTCTTCAACAGGACTATATCAGGCTGCGGTTGTGTATGGAGGAAATATATGGATATCATCAAATTCTGGCGGTAGTTGGACACAACAAACTGGTGTAGGCAAACCTACATCAAACCAAAACTGGACTGGAGTCTCTATTTCTGATGATGGACAATATCTGACTGCGGTTGTTGCTGGTGGAAATATATGGATATCATCAAATTCTGGCCTTAATTGGACACCTACAGCATCCGTTCTAAATTGGCAGGGAGTTTCTATTTCTGATAATGGACAAATTCAGACAGCATTAGTGAATGGAGGAAATATATGGATATCATCAAATTACGGCGTTAATTGGACATCTACCGCATCAAATAAAAGCTGGATTGGACTCTCTATTTCTTCAACAGGGCAATATCAGACTGCAAGTGTTAATGGAGGAAATATATGGTCATCATCAGATTACGGGAATGCTTGGATAGAACAAACTGGTGTAAATAAACCTACATCAAACCAAAACTGGCGTGGAGTATCTATTTCTTCAACTGGACAATATCAGACTGCGGTTGTTAGTGCAGGAAATATATGGATATCATCAAATGGAAATGATACAAATGTATTCATTCCCGGAAAAATGGCAATCGGAAAGACTAGTATTACATCTGGTTTTACATTGGATGTTTCTGGAAACGTACGAGCAACGTCATTTGACGCGATCTCAGATTATCGCATAAAAGACAACGTTCGACCCATACCCGCTACTATAGACAATCTACGCCCATATACATATTTCAACCGATTATCCGGCAAGGAAGACATGGGTTTCATTGCTCATGAACTGCAAGCACAAATTCCGTTTCTTGTGAATGGAGAGAAAGACGGCAAAGATTATCAGTCCGTAAATTATATAGGCTTGGTTGGTCTCTTGGTAAAGGAAGCTCAAGAATTAAAGGCGCAAGTTGCAGACCTTCAAAAACGAATAACTTATTATGAAACAAACAACAAGGAGACGTCTTCTTAACACCCATAACAATGTGGATAATGAATTCTCTTATTTATTTAGTAGGTAAGATGGGGGTGGAATAAATTTCATATTAAAGGGTTTAATATTAAACAATTTTTTAGAGAGAGACTATATGAGTTATTATAAAAAATTTGGAGGGGCGGAACGTTCAGCTATTGAAAATATAGTCCATCATGAATATGCAAATAATACAAGGATAAATATTACTGATTCGGCTGGATTAGACAACTCAAAGATATTAAGTCAAAGTCATATAGATATGAGTTGCAATTCGTTATTAAATGTAAACCAGATTTATTTTTGTGAGGGATCAGTTTATCCTAGGCCAGGTGGAGGACACCCTATTAGTCCAACTGGTCCTACTGGTCTAGGTGATAGGGGGGCAACTGGTTTACAAAGTAGTTTCGCTGGGGAAACCGGAAAAACTGGCCCGACGGGAATATTCGGCGAAACTGGTTCACAAAATAATTTCACTGGAGAAACTGGGCCCACTGGGCCAATCGGATCAACTGGTGTAACTGGTTCAGCAAATAATTTGACTGGACCAACTGGTCCGACTGGACCGACTGGAATAACTGGTTGGACAGGACCCACCGGTATAACAGGGCCTACTGGACCTACTGGACCAACTGGGCCTACTGGTCCAACCGGAATAACTGGACCAACCGGGCCAACTGGTATCACGGGTCCGACAGGAACGACGGGTCTGACAGGAACGACGGGTCCGACAGGACCTACCGGTCTAACTGGGCCTACTGGTCCAGATTGCCCAACGGGACCAACTGGAACGACGGGTCCGACGGGTACGACAGGGCCAACTGGACCGACTGGAATAACTGGTCCAACCGGAATAACTGGACCAACTGGGCCGACAGGGCCGACAGGGCCGACTGGAATAACTGGTCCAACCGGAATAACTGGTCCAACCGGAATAACGGGACCAACTGGCCCAACTGGGATAACGGGACCAACTGGGATAACGGGTCCGACTGGACCAACTGGGATAACTGGTCCGACTGGTATAACTGGTCCGACTGGTATAACCGGTCCTACTGGGATAACTGGGCCAACGGGATTATCTTCAACTGGGATAACTGGTCCGACTGGTCCAACTGGTGTCACGGCTCCGACTGGACCAACTGGGCCGACAGGACCAACCGGAATAACTGGACCAACTGGAACCACTGGTCTCATTTCCCCTACTGGTATAACAGGGCCTACTGGTCCAACTGGTATCACGGGTCCGACGGGGAAAAGGGGGCCTACTGGGCCAACTGGTGATATAGGTTATAGAGGTCATATAGGACTTAGTGCTGTATCTGGAATATATTATTCTGACTACATTTATTGGAATTCATTTACAAATATATGGGAAGTTGGTAGTGCTCAAGTGCATCTAGGTAAAAATGCCGGTTATGACCAACAACAAGCAAATGCTGTCGCAATTGGTAATCTTTCCGGTTATCTTCAACAACAAGCAAATTCTGTCGCCATTGGTTATAATTCTGGTAATATTCAACAAGCTCCGAATTCTGTCGCGATTGGTGCTAGTGCTGGTAAAAATAATCAATCTGCAAGTGCTGTAGCTATTGGCATTGATGCAGGGAATAATGCTCAAAAGGCAAGTGCTATAGCAATTGGTAATAGTTCTGGTCGAAATAATCAAGCTACAAATGCTGTCGCAATTGGTTATTTTGCAGGTAATAATACTCAAGCTGCAAATTCTGTCGCCATTGGTAATAGTGCTGGTCAAACTACTCAAAAAACAAATTCTGTCGCAATTGGTTATTTTGCAGGTAATTCTAATCAAGCTACAAATTCTGTCGCAATTGGCTATCTGGCAGGTTATATAGATCAAAGTGGAAACGCTCTCGCGATTGGTAATAGTGCTGGTTGTACAGGTCAACGTGGAAACGCTGTCGCAATTGGTGATAACACGGGTAATTTTGTTCAAGGTGCAAATTCTGTAGCTGTGGGTAGAGTAGCAGGCTATTATGTTCAAGATGCAAGTGGTGTTGCGGTGGGTGATAGTGCAGGTTATAATACTCAAGGGAGTAATGCTGTTGCGCTAGGTTATGGTGCGGGTGTTCAATCTCAAGGTCAATACGCCATTGCTATAGGTGCTAGTGCAGGCGTTATTAATCAACCAGCGAATAGTATTATATTAAATGCATCTGGATCCACTTTAGATGTCAGTAATAATAACGCATTCTATGTAAAACCGATTCGATATGATACAAGTATTGCTATTTTAACATATGACTCAAGTTTATCGGAGATTAATTACAGCACGGATTATATTACATTCGGCATGGGCTCTACTTGGACACCAACCGCATCCATTCAAGACTGGGCTGGAGTCTCTATTTCTGATAATGGGCAAATTCAGACTGCAGTTGCTCAAGGTGGAAATATATGGGTGTCATACGATTACGGCATTACTTGGAATCCTAAAGCATCCACTCAACTTTGGGTTGCAGTCTCTATTTCTTCAACCGGACAATATCAGGCCGCAGTTGCTATAGCCTCGTCAAATATATGGATATCGATAGATGGCGGTCTTAATTGGAATGGTATTACTATAACACCAGGTGACACCAACTGGTCTGCAGTCTCTGTTTCTTCAATCGGACAATATCAGACGGCAGTTTCTCAAAGTGGAAATATATATATATCATCAAATTTTGGTAGTAGTTGGACTTCTCTTCCAGCATACTCTCAACCATGGCAGGGAGTTTCTATTTCTGCTAATGGACAAAGGCAGACGGCAGTTGTTAATCCTGGAAATATATGGATATCAACAAATTCTGGCGTTAGTTGGACAGAACAAACTTTTCCAACTAGTCCTACATTAAACCAAAATTGGAATGGAGTTTCTATTTCTGATAATGGACTAAGGCAGACAGCAGTTGTTCAATTCGGAAATATATGGATATCATCAGATGGTGGCGTTAATTGGACATCTACTGCATCAGCTCAAGCATGGCAGGCAGTTTCTATTTCTTCAACTGGACAAATTCAGACGGCAGTTGTGTTTGGAGGAAATATATGGATATCAACAGATTACGGCGTTAATTGGACACAACAAACTGGCGCAAATCAACCTCCAGCAAATCAAACTTGGAGCGCAGTCTCTATTTCTTCAACAGGGCAATATCAGACTGCGTGCAATAATCAACAAATATGGATATCATCAAATGTAAATGACACAAATGCAAATGACACACGTGTATATGTTCCAGGAAAAATGGCAATCGGAAAGAGTACTATTACGGCTGGTTTTACATTAGATGTTAGTGGCGACGTACAAGCGACGTTGTTTACGGCTGTCTCAGATTACCGCATAAAAGACAATGTAAGATCAATAACGAGCACCATAGACGAACTGCACCCGGTTGCCTATTTCAACCGATTATCTAGCAAGGAAGACATGGGTTTCATTGCTCATGAACTTCAAGAACAATTTCCATTTCTTGTGGATGGAGAGAAAGACGGCAAGGATTATCAGTCGATAAATTACCTGGGGTTGATTGGTCTCCTGGTAAAGGAATTTCAAGAAATAAAAGTATCGACGAAAGATCTGGAAAACCGCATGACTAACCTTGAAACCAAAAAATAGAATGAAACAACAACAACAAGGTTCATTGTTCTTCTGTTCTATTGTCGCACCACATACATATTTTACATTCCACCGCACATTTCTCGCAAACACTCGGCGCTAGGTACAAGTATCCAAACGGATTTGATACGTGATTCGGATTGGTAAAACCAGGAATGCGTCTCTCTTTGCAAACTCGGCACTTAAATCTACAGGGAGATAACGGCGTCTCCTGGCGCATTTTTTCGTGGGCTTCGCAGATAAATTCCATTGTGTAAATATACGCGTATTATTTTTCTTCATAGCAATGTATTAGGTTCATTTTTATTTTAAACAACCAACCAAGTCAATAAAAAATTGATTATATTTTACAATATTTGCATCATTCAAACAACAATAAGAATGATGCAAGCAACTCAATTACATCCAGTTCTCTCAGCAACCAACGCCCACCCAAGAGATGCAAACATCTCTTTTCAGGAGGAAGGCCACAAGTATACCATCAGTACCGATCCGACCAGCAAGTATACTTCCGTCACGACTTGGAACCACAGCCATTTCCCGCATTTCGACGCGGACAAAATCATCAAGCAGATGATGTCAGGCCGAAACTGGAAGCCAGGGCACAAGTATTGGGGAATGACAGCAGAGCAAATCAAGCAGCAATGGACAGACAACGGCGCAGCGGTAAGTGGCGCAGGCACAGACATGCATTATGAAATCGAATGCTTCATGAACAATCCCGAGGTCCCACCGGGATATACCCACGCGGACTTATATAATAAATGGGTAAACGAACTTAAAGAGAATCCCATCGCCAACACCCCCGAGTGGAAGTATTTCCTCCGATTTGTGCAAGACCATCCTGAGTTGAAGCCGTTTCGTACCGAGTGGTTGATTTATCACGATGACTTGAAATTGTCGGGGTCAATTGACATGGTTTATGAAAAGCCTGATGGCACCCTTATGATATATGATTGGAAACGGAGCAAGGATATTTCAAAAGTAAACACGTTCAACAAATATGCGACGACCTTTTCCATTAGCCATATGCCCGACTCCAATTTCTGGCACTATGCGCTTCAGCTCAACACGTACAAGGCAATTATAGAAGCCAAATATGATAGAAAGGTCGGCGAATTATGTCTTGTTCGTCTGCATCCCGATACCGCGGAACAAACATACGAACTCATCCCAGTGCCCGATTTGAGTGAAGATATTGCTACATTATTTGCACAGAGACAAGAAACCATAAAAAACTTATAGATACCAAAAAAATATTTAAATATAGTGATGCAGTTATATGATATAGAGCCCATGGAAGGATTGTATTACTATATTTTTTATTTGATGCCGTTTATATATCTATTCTCCAATGTTAATTTGTTCATGTTATTTTCAAGTATGATCGTTATACACGATGTAGATAAGAGTATAGAAGCACTGAAGGAAGAAGAGATAAAAGCACCAGTAGAGGTGCCTTATCCGGACAAGTATTTAGAGAAATTTAAAAGTATGCCGTTTGACAATGAATCATTAGATATAGAATCCTTGAAAAATAGCATCGTGGTGGAACATACACCATTGGGAAATGTCGCCATGTATTATGACAACAAGAGAGAGGCGTTTGTATACTATAGCGATAGTGTCATGCCGTATCGCTATTTGGAGGTTGTTGCGCGAAAATACGTCATTACTTTTCATTGCAAACGCGTGTTTATTGACATGGAGGACGAAATCAACAAAGCCAAGACGAAAATAGAAGAACAAAAAAATGCGAAAAAACAAGAAGAGGAACAAGCACAACAAGCGAAAGCTGAAGAAAATCAAGAACTAGAATTGAAGGAGGAGCCGAAGAAAAAGAATGTGTTCGCAAATTTTAAGAATTACAATACAAATACGACCAAGGACTCGTCGAACAAGCCAACGACTGGTAATTCAACCGCAACGACTGCGAATACAAAGACCGAGGACGTAATATTGAAGGAGAATGCAAATCACTATACGTGCGATGGTCGGTACTCTAACTTTCTAGTGTTGAAAAAGGTGGATAAAACGCTGGTGGACAAAAGATTAAAAATGTCTTTTGCCGATTTTAAGAAGATGCAAGCAAAAAAAACCTCATCTTAATGTAAGAAGATGAATTCAATAAATAGCACAACCCCACAAATAAACCCGGTTGCGACGCAACCGGAAAAACTCAACAATGGTTATATTTATGAATTAAAAACTAAATTATCACGCAAAGCGTCTGACTTGGTAAATCGACTGGTTACAAGACAAGTGGAGAAACGAATGTTGCGATGTTTACCGCCGGAAGTGAAGGAAGACGTTCAAACAAATATTGAAGGAACCATACAAAATATGGTCCAGGATATAACTTCAAAATCATTTGATACGGGATTAAACATAGTCAAAGCAACGCCTGCGTTTGGTAATGCAGTATCGGCTTTATCTGCAGCAGATAATGTGCTAGCAGGCATAAAAAATACAAAACAAAGTGTAACCAAAATTACGGATCAAATTAACAAAGTTCAGGATCAATATAATAAAATAAACGATATTGCTGACCAAATTGGCGGCGATGGGAAAATCATTACTAATAATTTGCAGATGATCATAGATCGAGCGCACCATTCTATTGCACAACATCGCGGAGATGTGCATCATTCAATTGAACACCTCAATAGTATTCATAATTTTCGTAATAAAAAAAATACACGTAAAAACAACTCACAAATGGGCGGACAAATCAAGGTAAATGCAAATAAAATACAAACCATATTGGATCGAGCAGGTCATTCTGTTGCACAACATCACGGCGATTTAACGCATCGTGTCATTTTAAAACGGACATCAAAATCGATTCGCGATTTTCACAATACCACCAAGAAATTACGGAGGTAATTATATTTTTGGTTTTTGGCTCTGTTGCTTGAGCCAGTCCATATATCCATTGCTTTTTGCGATGTTGTATGATGTTCCCAAATGCTGTTTGGCAATGTCGTGTGCTTTTTTCTGTATGTCATCTAGTTGCGCCAAATATTGTTGAATGCTGGGATTTGTTGTTGATGCTGTGGAAGAGTCCATCTATAATTTAGTTATACATGGATTAAGTTTAATTCTATTTTGTTCAATTTTATTTGATATTCATGAGTGCGCAATTAAAATATATGCATTTTATATAATGGTAGGTTTTGATAATGCTTATACGGCAAGGTCAAGTGGTCATTTTCATGGATTAGAATCCAGAGACGCGGGGACCGCAGATGCGGCGAGTCGTATAGCAGCACAGCGTGCGTTTGGCACCACAGGCGACGTAAATTTATTACGTGGCTATTCGGTTCCTGATGGCGCCACACTTATCGGTACTCTCGGGAATTCAAATGCATGGAATTATGGGGAGACACGAGGAAACCGCAGAGAGATAGCTAGCCTGGTGAATGCGGCTAATTCCGGTAGGAAAGGCGGGCGCAATAATAAATCCAAAAGGCGAAAGTCTAGAAAAGGTAATAAATCCAAAAAGCGAAAGTCTAGAAAAACGACTCGACGTCGTCGTTAAATTATTCATTCATAAATTTCATAATTAATTAGGAAATTTATATTTACATCACATATGTCCAACGTAGGTAATAAAACAAATAGTTCGCTTGTTTTCTGTATCATTTTTCGTAAGGATTTTGGTAATGCCTTCATTAATCGTGTATCCGTTTGCCAACAAGTATGAAAATAGGTCTGATATTTCCGCTTCTCTCATGATTCCTCCACAACACAATGATTTCAGTGCGAGTGCACACAATGGAAGGGGGCAACACGGACCCGGAGCCTTGAACTCGCTCAATGGGGGTGTTTGAATCTGTATGACTTTCTCTCTAAGAGGTCCAGCAGGGATGTGGTTTATCGTTAGAATATTTATATAACATTGTTGAAATCGGTCAAGAAACGGCTGGCACGAAATGGTGCATGTTTTGTTAAAGGCCATTGATTATGTTGTATTGCGATAAAAAAAATGAAATACTTTTACAATAGATGAGTATATGCAAAATAATATCAAGTAAGTCGGTAAAATGACAGATAAAACAATATTCCGCTACAAGTTTTCGGAGCCATTTGTTGCAGATTTGTATAATTTCGCAAAGATTCATCAGTATGATGATAGAGTCGGCTACAAGGAGGCGTGGGGCGTTTGGGTGGAAGACAACAAAGAGCTGGTAAGTAGAGAATGTGAGCGCCTCTTGTCGCTGGACTATGATGGCGATATTTTGGATAAAATGTTTAAAAGTGCGCGTTATTACTTCAGAAAAAAGAGCACTGAAAAAAAGGCACCAGCGACGCGTCGCGAATACGTTTGTTTACAAAAGTCCGTCTTGGAGAAGATGGACCGACACATTGAAGCAAACCTTTCTGAGAACAAGAATTACAAGCCTGCGACAGGTTTTACCGCGTTTTGCGAAGAAAACGCCGAGGTCTTGCGCGAGTGCATGGAGGACTTGAAAAGACAAAATATGACAGATTGTGAAGAAGCGCACAATAAAATCAAAAAAACATACAAAAATAGATATTTTATCGCAATTAACAAATAAAAACGTCGCAGTATCCATAATAACGAGCTTGATGAACCCCAAATACTTTGCAACTGAAATAACCCACATAACCCACAAAAACAGCACAAAAGAGACGAAAACGCACGAAATCAAACAAATAAAACGATATGACGAAGAAGAATTAGAAATTTGCAAAAAAATACTGAAAATACCCACGTATTTTCTCTTTTTCTCTCCCATTCGTAAATTCAACTTCTTGAATATCTCTGAAAAATACATTTTGGTTTATCGAGAGGAATTGCAGTCGTTCTCTGATTTTTTCGAAAAATGCGCTGAAAAAGAAAGAATTTCGCGTATATTCACATCATACGGCCATTTAATACGCGCATCTCAGATATTAAACCAATACGGAATCGTCTATGAAAATTACGATAAAATCGGATTTAATCGCCAAAATCAACCCATTTTATTTGATTTTGAGAGAAATCGTGCAAAAATGCAATATTTGCCGATTGAAGCACATATTTTGGCCTTTCTAGAGAAAAACGATGTATTATCCTTGTCCAAATCAAATATTGAAGAAATTTGTGGAACTTTTTTGAAAATGTATCCATTCAATCATAAAAGGCCTTCGCAGAGAGAATGTGTGAATCTGTTTGTCTCTCTCATCAATAAGCCTAAACAAGTTATTATGGATGAAATCGGAAAATATAAGAATACGTGGAATAATTATGGAATAAGCTACGTATTTTTAGAAATGTTAAGTTATATGAGCAATGAGATGCCGTCTTTTTTTGTGAATGTGTTATTTGAATGCGTTAGCGTCGATTTTAATAGACGCTGTCTCTCGGACAAGGTTTTACAGAAGCTAGAGATGCGCAACGAAGTTTAACGCTTCTTGGATTTGCGCGACTTTCTGGACTTCTTGGACTTTCTAGATTTACGCGCCTTCTTGGTCTTCTTGCCGCTAGATTTGGCCTTGGGGGACGCGGAAGCTGCAGGGGCGGCTCCGTCTTTCTTCCATTCGCTCTTACGCGCACTAGCAGCCTTCATGGCCTCGCTCAATGAGCCGTAATTGCCCTCCTTCTTAATACGCTTCACGAATTCAAACCATTTCTCTCCCATTTATATACTATTGCTAGATTAAAATCAAAAATATCGGGTTTTAGTAAAATATTACTCGTTTAATTTAATTATACGTATATAATATATAAATGTCTGAAATAACTGACATAGAGGAGATGCGTATTGGAAGCACGTACGTACTTCGCCCCAAAAGTGATTTTGCACAGGAAATAAAATTTCTTTTTATTGAACCTATTGGCTCGGATGGTATGAAGGTTAAAATATGGAAGACCGGGCAGATTATCGACTTTCCAAATGTTATGGATAAATTTAAGATTATGACTCAGCTCGCGCCTTTTAACCCTAGCAGTTTAAATAGTGATCGCTATATCCCATGGATGGGTGGATCAAAGAAGCGAGCATATGGTGGCCGAAAACGCAAAACTCGGTGCAAAAAATCATCAAAAAGAAGATGTAGAAAATCATCCCGACGTAGAAGAAGATAATTACGTTGGATTACATGCTGTAAACCTCGTTTAAACGCCGAAATAAGAGATTTATATATTTTAATATAAGAAGTATATAAATGGCTGGCGCTGGACGGGTTGACATGAACGAACTAACCCCCGGCATTGAATATACTTTTATTCTTAATGATGGAAATCGGATTTATGGCATGTTGGAGACGTATTTAGGTAATAATGGTATTCCGCGCAGGGCGGTAAGACTTTATAATAATTCACGACGCAACGGGGTTCTACAGCAAGGGGCTACTACTATTTCTTTAGATTTGGTTAATCGTGTAGTACAAGGTTATGCAATCCAATGGCCTCCAAGAGAAGGCATCCCTCAGCCAATCATCCAACCACAACCAGCATATGTGGAGGGTATGCGACCTTCTGAACGATTTATGAAACATGGCTGGAAAGCTCGTGGTGAAAGACATATAGATGCTATTCATACTCGTAATCCTAATGATGCTAATATTAATCCAGATACTTATATTGATATCAGAAATGTAAATCGTAATACAAAACCGCGATCTAATTATTATTCTCCAGAAGAAATAGCAAATATGCGGGCACAAATAACGAAAGCAGAGTGCCCGATTTGTTTTGAAGAAATTAATGATGATACATGTAGAGTTTGTTTAAACGGACATAAGTTTCATTTGACGCATGAGGGTCAAACTATACCCATTACTGAATGTCCGGTATGTAGGGTCGCGCCACCTTTCTATCGTTGTAATGGAAATTACAATGACATCATGAGTGGTGGAAAAAAACAAAAGGTTAACCGGAAAAGGTCAAGAAAATCCCGTAGAAAATCATCCCGACGTCGGAAATCGTCCAGACGTCGGAAATGTTAAAAAAATTGAATTGAATTGATATAATTATTCTAATACAACATTATATCAATTCAATTATGACAGAATTTACTCGTTATTTATATTTGAAGGAGGAGGTGGAGGTTGCAATGCTAATGTCTCTCTTGCATGGAGACAAGGAGAGAGCATTGTTTTGGGCGTATGAGCTATACTACAGCGGTTTAGTAGATGGCCTCTTGCTGTCATTGTGGAGAATCTATTACGAATTCTACGCAATGCTCAATCCAGCACTAGAAACTTATCTAAAGAAAAAACAAGCAGAAATAGCTTCCAAAGAAGAGACGGGACATTTCGTCGGAATCTTTGTTCACAATTTATTGATTCGCAAATACACTCTAGACGTTTTCATGTTGAGAGAAGTATCGGTCAATATTGAGTTGGACGAAGAGGACTCAAAATTGAGCTTGGAGGAGCGGTTCGCAAACAACAACTACGAAGCAATTGCACATGCCATGTTCGATGCATGCACCAGCGTGGAAGATTGCGAACCAATAGTAGCCGTTGCAACAACCTACTTCAAGTCTCAAGGCATCAAAAATCCCAAGCTATTGAAGGACTTGCGCGTTGAAGGCCTTCACCCAGCTATTGTACTCATGTCAAGAATCATGCATTATTATGCAGACCTAAACAAAAATAAAAATAACATTAAAATGGGGAAAAACCTATACTTGGTGGTTGAGCCAGAAGAAATGAACGCATACAAGACGATTAAAGCGAACTATGATCTCTCACCAAACAAAATACTTCAAAAGGCGGTCATTTATTCGCCAATCGACCACGGATACTATTATGTGCACTTGTTCAGAAACGATTATACTCGTTCAGCAACCATTTTGGACGACTACAGAAGTAATTGGTTGTATTATGCCGCAAAAAGCACGCCCATCTGGCAAGAACGGCTTGCGGAATATGGCGGACAAGTCGACGAGGAAACTGGATGGATCCGCTGGGGCGACGATGACGGCGAAGAGTTGTTTTATGAGGCATATGGGTACGATCCTGAAGAACAGCCGGTAGAATTACTTTATCGCAACATTCCGCCGACGGAACCAAGCAAGAATATTACATGGCGCGCGTTTTATAACAAACTCGCAGATTCGCGCCCGCGTCTATACACTCCCCACCCAGACATTCTAGAGGCACTTGAATAAATGATTGTCTTACCAATCATATCCCAATTCAACCTCGAGAGAGAAAGAGAAGTCCATGCAGTTTAAATCAAGTAATTCGCCATACTGATTGCGCAGTTCTATTTTGAGTCGCTGTAGATTCACGGGGCCAAAATACTCTCTTTTTTTCTCAATAAAATCGCTGCCGTTATCGAAACAAATGTGGAAGCTATTGCTTGTTAGCGGGATCATGGCGAGAATATTATTTCCAATATAACTTTTTGAATACATGGCGAGAATATTTTGCGACTGAGAGTGGTTAAAGTCGTTCAAGATGAAATAAATATAATCAGATGCGACGCTATTATATACGGCTTCAGACGTATACACCGCCGATCCGTGGTATTGTATTTGACGAAATCCCAGAATCCAGCCGAGTGTGCTATTGAAGTCGATGGACTCTACATCCTTGAGAAAATTCATTGAAAACACGTTGCGATTGTTCATAATAGTAATCTTTTGCGTGGTTTCATGTGCGATGACTTCAAACCGCGGTGGATCAATGTCTAATTGTTCATTGATTTCTTTCTGCAATGTGGTCGCCAACTGAGATAAACTATAATTTCCGTCGGGTAGCATAATCGGCCCCGAAGCAGTGGGTCCATCTCCACATTCTGTTATGTAAAAAAGATTATTCATCTTTGCTTTTGAAAAGCAATACAATACATTGGGAAGTTGGATTGAAGAGAGACGCACAGAGAGAACATTCTTGAACTGATACGGCAACACTAGGCTGAAATCAGTAGATCTTGTATTCTTGTAATCTTCTCTAAATAGCGAATTCAATATAACTGTTTGGGCAATCGTTTTTCGTTTCAAATTGTTCAAATTGCTGCGCGCGACATTCGTCGGAAACGTCTCCACTGGATTCAAGTATTTGTTAGGGTTTAATTTATCATTAAAGCTGGTTGTCTCTTGGTTTAAAACAAATGAGTTGCCACCCGCTTCAATAACGCTCGTTTGATTTACCACCTTGCCAACGTCTTCTTTTATTACAAAAGTTTCAGGTTCCAAATCCTCGCTATTTTCCAACGTTTTGTCCAACTCTTTTCTTAAACGGGCGACTAGTTTGGACTTTGCATTCTTTATAAACGTAATAAATTTGCTTTTGTGCTCAACAGGATATTTCTTGTCGTTGCTGATGACGTTTATTATTTGTTTTTCGCTTTTCAATATTTCATTTAATGAATATGGGGCAACAACTTTTAAGAACGCCTCTAATTCAGATAACGTATAATTATTTATATTCAAATCCAATTCAGTACTCATTATACATAACTTATAAAAAAATATCGTTAATTAAATGTATTACAAAAAAAATTGATTTGGTTTGAGGCATATCTAATTATAATATATAGAATAATATAAGATGGTAAAGAATACATCAGGAGGAAGCAAGAGCAAGGGCATGGCCCGTAAGAATGTGAATGGTGCAAAGCAGCCCTCAAAATTACGCGTTATCGCCGAAGAGGGTGAGCTATTTGCAGTCGTGGTTAAAATTTTGGGAGGGTCAATCTGTTCCGTTGTTGGTATGGACAATGTAGAACGTCATTGTCATATTCGTGGTAAGTTTCGTGGAGGCCATCGTCGTGATAACATGCTCAAGGCAGGAACGTTGGTCTTGGTGGGTGATTGGGGTTTTACGTCTTCAAAAGCAGGCAAGGCGCCGGAATGCGACTTGTTAGAAGTGTATTCTGATGTTGAAAAAGAGCGACTCAAGAAGAGCGTTACAAACGTGAATTGGAGCTTTGCAAATGTCGCAGATTCAAAATCAACTGATGCGTTTAGTATGGATGATGATACGCTGATGTTTTCAAATGATTCGACACAGGATGAATATGCTGCGTTGATGAAAGCCGCGATTTCTGCACAATCTAAGGGCGCCAAGACGACAATTGCATTTGATGCGGATGACGGCAAGGTTGATATTGATGATATTTAAAATCGTCGCTTAAAAAAATAAACTCAAATAAAAACGCAAATAAAATAAATGATAAAAATGTATATATTTTCTTTTGTTATTTTTATCATTTCACTTGATGGTTGGTGTAATATGTTGTCGGCGATTCAAGAGTTTACGAAACTCAATTAATTCGCGTCATGCATGTATTACTCTTCTTGCACGAACCATCTTATTTATCCACGGAACCCCTTTTTAAAACCCTTGGGTACGATTTGTTGCTGACTCTTGGTTCCTGTGCGTCAGGGTTTTATCCGTTTTCTATGTCCAAAATGTTGCTGATTTTTTGCAATTATAACATCATTTTGCGAATAATTTCTATTTTGATTGCATTGCATAGGCATATCATCGTCATCATCAAAAAAATCGGCTATGCAAACCTTACGAGAAAATGACTGAGGAGGTGCGGCGCTAGCTTCAGGCATTTATATAAAAATAAGCGCAATTATTTTTATATATATTTCCGTCATATACAAATTGGGTTTGTGAATTTCAATGGTATAAACCACACTAACAAGAACAAAAAAAATAACACACACCTTATTTTTTTTGTTTTTTAACTCTCCTATAGCATATATATTTTTGCAACATATGGGTATCTGAAAT
>Ga0209599_10000227_pt1 | contig 39716 bp, 36 predicted proteins | sample Shrwel_input2_FT_FD_187534 | JGI IMG/M metagenome (GOLD analysis project Ga0209599, IMG submission 187534) | Subsurface microbial communities from deep shales in Ohio, USA - Utica-3 well 1 S input2 FT (SPAdes) (version 2) ...
ACCTTATCCTTTTCGAAGAAGCAGGAAAACCATGAGGCGGTGCTGCATGTCTTTTTGCTTCAGTACAACAACGAGATACGCAAAAAACTATTAGCACGTTAAATTTGTACACTACCAATTTTTTGTGTAGGTAAAGTCTGATTTTTGGCTGAGATGCTATACCAAAAATAATTGGTAGTTTTTGCGAACAGCTTCGGCGACATCAAGGTGTTGTTGCGTTAAATTAAAATCCATCACAGTTTCAAAGACAGAGATAAAATCATAGTAGTTATCATCTATCAGATCATATTTATCATATATATGAGTATAACCTTGTGCAATTTGATGCAATCCAAATAGATTAAAAGAGTCAATAATTTCTTTTAGCCCTGCTTTACCTACGCTACTAATGTATGAAGGTCCGTGAAGTTCATAAAATATAAAAAAAACAGAAATATGATCAATAGCAGTATAAGCTGGAGGGTATTTTTGAAGCTCTAATTTTTGAGCTGGTGTCAATTCATCTTCATCTTCAACATAATCATCATCGTATTGGTATTTTTCTTCAGCTATTTCTAACAAACTTAATATTGCTAAGGTCAAACCAAACTTTAAAAAATTTATCAAATTTTCATTATCATTAATTAGCCAAAATCTAAAAATATCCTCATACATCCAATTTTGTTTCCGTAATTTGGATTTATTCTTATCAATAAGTTGTTGTAATGCATTTCTAATTTCTGAGGGTATTTCAGTTTTTGACATAACGCTTTCTGTATTTAATAACATTGTAGAATCTTCTTGATCTAAGTATTGAACTAACTCATCCCATTTTTTCATTGTATATACTTCACGGATGTCATTATAGGATTTTAAATCAACACTTAGCTTTTCATAATAAGGATTTTCTGCTAGTTTAGCTACAATTAAGCAAACAAAGCTATTTATATGACGCTGTTGATTTTTCAAAGCCCCATTTTTTAAAACGCTATTAAGAAATTTGTCAAAGTCATAAATGTTTTGTGTGTGGTTACATATTGTATTAATAATTTTATCTTCAATTAGATAAATGGCTTGTTTGTGGTCTTCGGCATTTTTAATGTTCTTATAGACTCCTAATTGCATGTCTTTCAAGAAGGTAAGCATGTCGTAGATGACTAATCCTGTATGCCATCTATACCAAGCATTAGTAAGTACTTTCTTGATTATCAAATCAACTGCATCAAAATTAAACTCAAGACTGATAGAAATTAAAAATTCGCCATTTCTATAACCATAACCAAAGTAAATCAGTTGAAACCCATTATCAATATTTCTTTTATAATATGGAGGTTGATCACGAATGTCATTTGGCAAAAGAGTAAAATTATTCTTTAATAAAATAGCTTCTATAATTGGATGGGTAACTTTTTTAAATTCAGATACCGTTCTTGCAAATACAGGATGGTCTTGTAAATAATGGTTTTTAAAACTTGTCCAGAATGTTTTTTTATCTTTGGGGAAAATAACACCTTTTGCCACAAACGCAATTAATAACTCATTTAAAAATAATCCCAAACCACATTTTTGAGCAATATCAACAGCCTTAATGAGTATTTTTTGCCATTTTTCATAAGGTAAATCAATAACCAACACCACTTTATTATAATCTTGATAGTGTTGGGTGAAATCCTCCCAGCTACCTAAAAAAACGGGGTCTTCAATATCTTGTTTATTATTATCTACATAATCATGAAACTCTTGAATAAATGTTCTCATAGCAGGTGTCATTTCTGCTTTTTTATGACGCAAACTTGCCATTTTGCTGACAACGTGTTCTAAATCTTTAGCATCACCATCACGTTGGAGATCCCATAACTCTAATGTACCGTTGTGCATTTTTTTATCCTTAGTTTTGTTGGGTTGTCTAACCTGCGCTGTGCGTCCCTAAAATACGTATTTTTCATTTCATGATGGCGTTAGAAGCGAAATATATACCATAAGTTTGATGGGCTCTATCGCATAGCCTTACATACTTAAAAAATTCTCATCCAAAATCGCGTTGTTTGTTGGACGATATGTAGGTATCTTCTGCTAAAGATACTTTCATGAGTGCAAATAACGATGAAAACCGCCATCACCCAATTATTCAACCTTCAATATCCCATTATTTTGACGGGCATGAGTTGGATTTCCACGCCAGAATTAGTAGCCGCCGTCAGTAATGCCGGTGGTTTAGGTATTTTAGCGTTAGGGCCATTATCCGCAGAGCAAACCCGCGTGGCTATTTTACGGGTGCGGGAATTAACCGATAAACCCTTTGGCGTGAACTGTGCGTTGCTCATGCCAACAGCAAAAGAAACAGCAGAGGTGGCTTTAGAGTTACAGGTTCCTGTGATTAATTTTTCCTTGGGCAAGGGTGATTGGCTGATTAAACGCTGTCATGCTTACGGTGGCAAAGTGATTGCAACCGTCACAACGGCCAAACATGCCTTAGCTGCCCAACAACAGGGGGCTGATGCCGTCATGGTGACAGGCCACGAAGCGGCGGCTCATGGCGGAGAAGTCACCTCATTAGTGCTTATTCCTGCGGTAGTGGATGCGGTGAGTATTCCTGTGATTGCGTGTGGTGGTTTTGCCGATCAACGCGGTGTTTTAGCTGCATTGGCTTTGGGAGCAGAAGCGGTGGCGATGGGGTCGCGTTTTGCTACGGTCAAAGAAAGCCCGTTACACGATAACATTAAGCAAAATGTCATTACTAAAGATCAACATGACACAATTTTCTCACCACATTTTGATGGTTTACCTGCGCGTTATATGAAAACGCCACTCGCTCATCAGTTGACACGTAAGCCTGTTAGTTTCTTTGTTGCCGCATGGCAAGCTCTATTTGCCGCAATAGCCCTAAAACTGCCTGTTTGGAAGGTGATGGCGGGTTTGTTGGTTGAGCCGCAGAAAATACGGCTATTAGCGAGTTTTGGCGCAGCGACACCCCGATTGAAAGCCGCAACCGAGCAAGGTGATTTAGAACGTGGCATGCAGTTTATTGGCCAGTCACAAGGTTTAATTCATGATGTCTGTAGTGCAGAAGAAATGATGCAGCGGTTAATGCAGGGTTTAGAGGCTAAGTGGCAAGCTGTGGCAGAAAAAATTCAATAAAAAAAGGAGCAAACATCTTGCTCCTTTTTTATTGAACAGTCTCAAATGATTATCTTTTGACAATAATCAGATTGCCTGAAGACAGTTGTGCCAAATAGCTAAGTGCATTTTCGGCACTAGCGGCATCACTAAATGGGCCAACTTGTACTTTATGTACCGTATTTGGGCTCGTCGCTTCGCTGATTTCAATGGGCATCGGTGTAATTCCTGCAAGTTTACTTTGTAAACTCAATGCATTATCTCTAGCACTAAATGCCCCGACTTGGACAAAGAATTGCGTAGTATTGATGATAGGTGCAGTAACGGGTTGTGTATTCTGTGCAATAGCAGTTTTACCCACTGCATCCACGACTTCAATGCTGATTTTAGCTGTACCTTTGCCTAGCATATCAAGTTTGGCGGCAGCAGCCCATGAAACATCCATGACACGGCTGGCATGAAAAGGGCCACGATCATTAACTTTGACAATCACACTTTTACCGTTTTCTTGGTTGGTTACGCGCGCATAACACGGAATCGGTAAGTTTTTGTGTGCCGCAGTCATTTGAAACATATCAAAGCGTTCGCCACTGGATGTGCGTTGTCCTTGAAATTTTTTGCCGTACCAAGAGGCAGTGCCTGTTTGTTTGAAATGTTTCGATTTAGCGAGAACGGTGTATGTTTGTCCTAAGACGCGGTAAGTTTTAGCATTGCCATATTTGCTGACAGGTTCGTCAATAGGCGTGGCATCAGGTAACTGCGAAATTTGTTCGGTGGTAAACGGTACGTCAGGTGCAGAGTCCACGGTGGGGAGCTCTTGCGAAAAATACGTAATGGTGTCGATAGCATCAACGGATGAATTAACAGGCGAAGCAGAGGCATGCGCAGTTAATGAAATTTGCATCGAGGCTGTGAGCAATGCGCTCACAAAAACAGCACTCTTGATGCGCGAATATAAATTTTTCGATGTCATCGGTAAACACTCCTAGACATGATTAATCGAATTTGCCCAAGGTTTTTTTATTATTTAGTGGGCGGCGTAACGGAATGCTAACCGTTTTTTGAACGATTGTCTAAATTTTTGACGACCATTCATCGAATTTAATGCTTAAAACATGCCAAAAGTGCAAGTAAATGTTTCAAAATAGATTAAATAGTAAGCGAATAGACGGTTTTTACCATAAAAACCGTCTTTAATTTCATTGCTGAGAAAAATGGTTTTTAACGGCCATATTTAGCGGTAAAACTGGCTTTACTAATGAGATGAGCATGTAACATATAACCAATCATCGCTGCGCTAGCATCGGCAGGCAGTTCAATCTTTTCGGTGTTAAGTGCATGAATAGTAAAGATATAGCGATGGGGTTTGTCGCCTTTTGGCGGGCAAGCACCGCCAAAGCTGTTGCTACCAAAATCGGTACGTCCTTGAATCGCGCCCGCAGGTAATAACGTGCTTGCTTCAGTGCCTACACCTGCATCTAAACCCGTACTTTGGCTAGAAATATTGTAAACAAGCCAATGCCACCAGCCAGAACCCGTTGGTGCATCGGGGTCATAGACGGTTACCGCGAAACTTTTGGTGTTTTTTGGTGCGTTTTTCCATGTTAAGGCGGGGGAAATATTTGTGCCTGTACAACCAAAACCATTAAAAACCTGTTTTTCGGTGAGTGTGCTATTAGCGCGAATGTCGGGGCTGCTGAGAGTTAAGCTTTGTGCATAACTAAAACTGCTATAGCTTAGGCAACTAGCGAGTAAAAAACGCATCAATAATGACATGATGAACTCCGTGATGTGGGTTAATAAACTTATGTTGCTGGTGTAACGGGGGTTTCGTTGGGAACAGTAACAGGTGTTGTGACCGTCGGTTCAACAACCTCTGGCGGATTGTTTAATTGGCTATGTGCTTCTTTTAAGGCTTGGCTTAATTGAAAGACCGCCATTGCATATAAAGTGCTGCGGTTATACGTGGTAATGACATAAAAATTATTAAACGCTAACCAAAACTCTGCACCATTGTCACCTTGTAAGCGTAACGCAGATACAGGCGTTTTTGCTGTAAACGAACCTTCTTTCACATCCAATCCTTTGCTTTTTACTTCTGCTAAGGTGCTGACGGTTTTCAAGTCTTTGCTATTAATAGCTTCATCATAGTTATCAGCGATAATTTGGGCGCGTATGGCAACAGCTTCATTACTTTTCCAACCGTTACTTTTAAAGTAATTAGCCACTGAACCAATGGCATCAACAGGATTATTGAGTAAGTCAATTTTGTTGTCGCCATCAAAATCCACCGCTAAATTGCGCCAACTTGACGGCATAAATTGCGGATAACCCATCGCACCTGCATACGAGCCATAAACATCTAAAGGATTTAATCCTTGTTCTTTACTTAAGATCAGAAAGGATTTGAGTTCTTGCCGAAAAAAAGTGCTACGGCGTGGAAAGTCAAAGGCTAAACTCGCTAAGGTATCAACCACACGAAAACTGCCTTTATTGCCACCGTATTTTGTTTCAACGCCAATAATCGCTAAAATAATTTCAGGGGGTACACCATATTGTGCTTCGGCTTTGTTGAGGGAGTCTTGGTGTTTATCCCAAAAATCTAGACCTTTATTTATCCGATCATTGCTTAAAAATTGAGAGCGATAATCTTTCCATTCTTTGGTACTTTCGGCAGGGCGCATCATGGCTTCTAATGCTTTGTTTTGCCGTTTGACCTCTGCAAAAATGCCTGCTAATTCACCATGAGGATAAATCGTTTCTTTTTCTAAACTAACAATTAAGGCTTGTAACTCTTCATAATTTTCAAAGTCACCGGCATGGGAATGGTTAACAGGTAAGCACGTTATTAATGAGCAAAATAAAGCCTTTAACATCACGTTATTGTCCTAAAGTAGCAATTTTTTATGGGTATGAATTGACATCAGGATACCGAATCCCGACATTAAAGTAATCATGGCTGTACCGCCATAACTAATAAAAGGCAACGGCACACCAACGACGGGCAATATACCACTCACCATTCCTGCGTTAACAAAGACATAGACAAAAAACGATAAGGTGATTGCGCCTGCTAAGAGACGGCTATAGCAGTCATTAGCGGTGCTTGCTATATATAAGCAGCGAAAAATAATTGCGCCATATAACAATAGCAAGACGATAATGCCAATTAAACCAAACTCTTCAGAATAGGTCGCAATAATAAAATCAGTATGACCTTCAGGCAAAAATTCAAGATGTGCTTGCGAACCATTGAGCCAACCTTTACCCCAAAATCCACCTGAACCAATGGCCGTTTTTGATTGAATAATATTCCAGCCTGTACCTAAAGGATCGGCTTCAGGGTTGATTAACGTGATTAACCGTTGTTTTTGATAATCATGAAGAAAGTGCCATGCTAAAGGTGCAATTGCCGCGACTCCTGTGAGACACAAACCCAAAAACCACCACGGCAAGCCCGCCATAAACAACACAAAAAAACCACTGGCTGTGACTAATAAGGCTGTTCCTAAATCGGGCTGACGGGCAATTAACGCGGCAGGAAGGGCAATAATAACAAACGCACTGATAATGACTTTGAACGAGGGAGGTAAGACCCGTTGCGCTAAAAACCATGCCATCATCATCGGCATTGCCAGCTTCATAAATTCAGAGGGCTGAAAGCGAGTGACATGGGGAATGGTCAGCCACCGTCTTGCCCCCATCGCTACCGTACCAAATAACGCCACCATAATTAACAAGCCCAAGACGGCAATGTATAACCAAGGGGAGAGTCCCTGATAAAAGCGCGGAGGAATTTGCGCGAGAAACAAGAGAACACTTAAACCAAGAAAAAAGCTCATGGTTTGTTTGATGACTAAATCGACGTTTAATCCCGATGCACTATACAGTTGAATAATCCCCAGTAGCGAGGCTAAACACAGCAACGTCAGCAGTGGTAAATCAATATGTAATTTTAACCAGATGTTTTTTCTTAGCGGTTGCTCCATTGGATTGTCAGGAGCGCGGCGTAAAAATTGGTATTGCTGACGTTTATTCATTCGTCACCTGCGGCAGATGGAGGAAGTGGCGTAGTTACTGGCAATGGTGCATTCGTAGCATCTGTAATGATGGTTGGCGCATGATTCATGTTATGGACGACATAATCAAATACGGCTTTGGCAATAGGACCAGCAGTACTGCTACCGTGTTTGCCATTCTCCACTAAAACTGCGACCGCAACTTGAGGATTATTAACGGGCGCAAAACCCATAAACCAAGCGTGGTCTAAAAAGCGTTCTTCCATGCCTTTTTCGTTATAACGTTGCCCTTGTTTAATGCCTTTGACTTGAGCTGTGCCTGTTTTGCCAGCAATGTCATAGCCGACTAAACCTTGGCGTAAACGACCCGCAGTGCCACGGCCATGAACCACATCACGCATAGCAGCCTGCATTAAATCCCATTGTTGAGCGTCACCCGAAAACTGTACTTGGCCATCAGGGATATTTTGTGGTGTGTAAGCGTAGCTACCTTCACTATTTTTGAGGAGGTGCGGCGTGATATGTTTGCCTTTGTTGGCCATAATCGCGGTTGCCATCGCTAATTGCAGAGGCGTAGCGGTAAAATAACCTTGACCAATACCGACGGATAACATTTCTCCCAAATACCAAGGGGCTTTTAATGCCTTACGCTTCCATTCAATCGAAGGTAACGTGCCGCTTTTTTCGTTGACTAAATCAATGCCCGTTAATTGGCCAAAGCCAAACTGTGCCATCCAATCATGAAAACGGTCAACGCCCATACGACTGGATAATTGGTAAAAGTAGGTGTCACACGAAATCTCAATTGCTCGATGCAAATTGACAACGCCATGACCGCCTTTTTTCCAGTCCCGAAACATGTGGCTGTCACCGGGTAAATGATAAAAACCAGGGTCATGAATTTTATAATCCCAATCGACTAAACCATAATGTAAGCCACCCATGCCCTCAAAGGGTTTAATTGTCGAACCCGGCGGATAAATACCTTGTGACGCGCGGTTATATAACGGTTTATCGGGGTGGTCGCGCCAGTAACTATATAAAGCAGCGGGTACACCATTGACAAAGGGATTAGGGTCAAAGCTTGGATTGCTAACAAAGGCTAAAACACCTCCTGTACGAGGTTCAATGGCCACTATTGCACCACGCCGACCTGCGAGTTGCTCTTGTGCTAATTTTTGTAAGCCATAATCCAAATGCAATGTTAAGTCATTGCCGCGTGTCGGTGGCGTACGTTGTAACAAACGCAAGACTTGGCCATGAGCATTGGCTTCAATGTGTTGATAGCCAGGTTTACCTTGTAAAATTTTCTCGTAGTATTTTTCAATGCCTGTTTTGCCAATTAAGTCTGTACCCGCGTAAATACTGGGATCTAGTTGAGTAACTTCTTTATCAGAAATACGCCCAACATAACCTAAGGCATGAGCAAATAGTTCACCATAGGGATAATAACGTGCCAATTTGACTTCAATATCTATCCCTGAAAATTGAAATTTAACTTCGGCAAAACGCGCAATGTCTTCTTCATTTAAGTTGATTTTTAAGGCAATGGCATCATAACGATGGGCGATCTTAATGCGGTTTTTGATACGGTCAATATCTTCATTACTCAGTTGTAGAATAGGTGTAATACGCCTGAGCGTATCATCAATATGAGTGACTTCTTGGAGGTTCATAATGGCGGTAAAAACAGGACGATTGTCGGCCAATAAAATACCATTACGGTCGTAAATATAACCGCGTGGTGGCGCAATCGCTTGTAATTTAACGCGATTGCTTTCGGCTTGCGTTTTATATGTTTCGTATTGAATAATTTGCAAATAGCCATACCGAATCACCAGCGTGCAAAAAGCAAAAAAAACAATCACGCCTGCGAAAATGGCACGACGATGGAATATGTCTGCTTCTTTTTGTGAGTCTTTGAGAGGCGCGGGATTTGTTGGCGTAGGACGACGCATAATGGTCTTTAATGTGACTGGCGTAGATGGATCGGCATTTTGCGGTGCAACGTGCCGAATCTCAAGCAGCTTTAGAGCTATTTAGCATTATTTTATAGATAAGTTTTTGAGTAGGGCTTAACGATGATAAGGATGCCCCTTTAACAACGTCCATGCGCGATAAAGTTGCTCTGCTAAGACAATTCTGACTAAAGGATGGGGTAGCGTTAACGGTGACAGTGACCACAAGGACTCTGCACGTTTCAGTACTTCTTTGCTCAGTCCGTCAGGCCCTCCGACTAATAAGCAAATATTTTTACCGCCTTGTAGCCAATCCGTCATCTGATGACTCAGTGCTTCGGTCGAATGCTCTTTGCCTCCGACTTCTAACGCAATCACCCGTTCACTGGGATGAATGGCTGCCAGTAACGCGTCACCTTCTTGCGCTTTCATTTTGTCAACGTCGCTATTTTTAGTGCGTTTAGCGGCAGGAATTTCCACCAACTCTAAACGCACATCGTCTTGCAGCCGTTTAGCGTAGTCTAAATAGCCTGTTGTGACCCAATCAGGCATTTTTTGACCGACAGCTAATAAGCGAATACGCATTATCCGATTAAGCCAATTTGTTTTCGGGTGGGCGAGTCCACAAACGCTCTAAATCATAGAAGCTACGGGTGGCTGGTAGCATAACATGGACAATGACACCCGCTAAATCAATAAGAATCCAATCGCAACCACGTTCGCCTTCAACGCCCAGTGGCTTAAAGCCTGCTTCTTTTGCTTTGACGACGACATTGTCGGCCAAGGCTTTGACGTGACGAGAGGAAGTACCGCTAGCGATCACCATGTAATCGGCAATGCCAGTTAAAGAACGGACATCTAAACTCAGGACATTAACTGCTTTGATGTCGGCAAGTGCATCTAAAGCAACTGCAAGGATTTGTTCGGAAATGTTGTCAGCTTTCATTCGTCGCTGTAGCTCCGTAGAGGTGGTGTTGTTGAATATAGGCCGCAACGAGGGGTGGCAGCGAGGTATGAGTATTTTGTCCGAGGGCAATACGCGCACGAATATCGGTGCTACTGACTGCATGAGGATGTGTCGTAACAAAATAAACGAAACCATGAGGATGGCATTCTAGCAGTTGTCGGTCGTTGCACCTACGATTATTCAACCACTCCTGCAATTCTGTACTCAGGTCGGGGTCATAATCGGGTCGCGAAACGATAATCAGATGGGCAAAGTCGGTTAATTGTTGCCAGTTACGCCATTTTGGTAGATGAATAAAGCTGTCCATTCCCATGATGAAAGCGAGCGGTTGTGCCGTACCGTATTCTGCTCTGAGGCTGCGTAAGGTTTCAATGGTGTAAGAGGGATGAGGGCGTTGGCACTCTCGTTCATCCAGAAAAAAGGAGGAAACATCTTGAATGGCCAGTTTGAGCATGGCAATACGGTGTTGACTGGCCAATGATTGCGTTTTAAGGGGGGATAAGGCCGCAGGTAAAAAAAATAGCTTGGTTAATGACAGAGTGGTCAATAATTCGGTGGCGGTGGCTAAATGCCCTTGATGAACAGGATCAAAAGAGCCACCAAAATACGCAATTAATGCTGCCATGACCAATCACAACCGCGCCAATAATTCCATTTTTTTACTGGTAAATTCTTCTTCCGTCAGAATGCCTCTGTTGCGTAAATCGGCCAGTTTATCAATCATCGCAAAAATATCGGTTTCTGTTGTGCTATGGCTTGATTGAGAGGGTGATGATGTCAACGAAGGTGCCGTAGGCGTTGGTGTAGTGAGTGGTGGATTAGCCGTCTGCATCACGCCATTGATGTGCACGGAGACCACAGGCAGTTTGCTAACATCCATAACGCCGTATTGGCTAGAAAAACTCAATGAGCCGCCATAGGATTGTTGTTGCGAAAAACCACCGATTTGGTGGTCTAGCGTGTCATAAACCGTCACTTTACCGTTGACATCAATCACCAGACGACGTGCTTGGGCAAAATGGGCATAGCGCACGCCGTTTTGTGCGCCTGTACTGTTTGGCCAACGTAAATCGGAAGGCCACCAGTCGGAGGAAGTCGCAGGGGATACAAAGAGACTCACCGCAGGGCGATTATTTTGCAGTGGGTTGTTTTGGTTTTGCGATTGAACATTGCCTGTGTTAACTAAGTTGGGTTGATTAGCAATCAGTTGAGCCAATTCGGTACACAAATTATTGACACGACTTTTAAGATAGTTGTTAAACATATCAGACACCATCGTCATGCCGCCGCTCATCCACTGGCCTGAACCACTGAATTCAGGGTGGTTAAACTGAGCCATACGACCATTGCCGTTCATAACCGATGTCAACATACTCAGCACAGCATTCGTACTAAAGCCATGACGTTGAGCGATATTGTCGATGGCTTGTTGTCCTTGCGGGGAAAGCGCTTGCATGATGGTTTTCTCTCGATTAAAACGGCATGGTAATTAAGGTAGTTAGCCCACAATATTTCGTGACATATTTTCAACCACGAATATGTCCATCCCCTAACACAACCCATTTTTGTGAGGTCAAACCTTCTAAACCAACAGGGCCACGCGCATGAATTTTATCGGTTGAAATACCAATTTCTGCACCTAAACCGTATTCAAAACCATCGGCAAAACGGGTAGAAGCGTTTACCATGACCGAGCTAGAGTCTATTTCCGCCAAGAAGCGACGCGCTTTAGTATAGTTTTCAGTGACGATGCAGTCGGTATGATGTGAACCATATTGATTAATGTGCTCGATGGCTTCGTCTAAACCACTGACAATTTTAATGGCCAAGACGGGTGCAAGGTATTCTTCATACCAATCTTGTTCGGTGGCTAAGGTGCAGTCCAACATCGTCGCAGTACGGATACAACCCCGAAGTTCTACGCCTTTATCACGATAAAGTGCCGCTAATTGGGGTAAGGCTTCTTCGGCAATCGGAGCATCAACAAGTAAGGTTTCCATCGCATTACAGACACCATAACGGTGTGTTTTGGCATTCAATGCAATAATAACGGCTTTGCTAATATTCGCTTCACGATCAATAAAAACGTGGCAGTTGCCATCTAAATGTTTAATGACAGGGACACGGGCTTCTTTGCTGACGCGTTCAATTAGACTTTTGCCGCCACGAGGTACGATGACATCTACAAAGTCAGGCATGGTGATTAACTCACCGACCGCCGCACGATCTGTTGTTGATACGACTTGTACAGCAGTTGCAGGTAAGTTGGCAGCAATTAAGCCTTGTTGAATACACGTGGCAATGGCTTGATTCGAATGAATCGCTTCTGAGCCACCGCGTAAAATAGTGGCATTACCTGATTTTAAACATAAGGCTGCGGCTTCTAAAGTGACATTAGGACGTGACTCATAAATGATGCCAATAACGCCTAATGGCACGCGCATTTTACCCACTTGAATACCACTTGGCCGATAGGCTAAATCGGTGATTGCGCCAACAGGATCAGTCAGAGCAATAATTTGTTGCAAGCCTTCTAACATCCCTGCAAAACGACTAGGTGTTAATTCTAAACGGTCTAACAGTGCCGCCTCCAAACCGCTGGCTTGACCGTTAGCCATGTCTTGAGCATTGGCCGCTAAGACTTGCGCTTGGTTAGCTTCTAATGCGCGGTAAATGGCCAGTAACGCCGCGTTTTTATCATTCGTGGTGGCGCGAGCAATGTGGCGAGAAGCAGCACGAGCGTCTCTGCCCAAGGATTGCATATATTCCTGAATATTCATGTGGTACTTAACCTATAAGTTTTCTATATGTTGGAATTATACGCTGAAGCAGAAAGTATCTGCACCATTCGTTGTATTGTTATTAATCTAATGAAATCGTGACACATACGACAGAGTCAATCAAAACGATTAATCAGACGATGTAGAGAGAAATTTAATGCCATTTTCATGTGTTTTGTTGTACAAACCACCTGACGAACGGTAGAAAAGTGTGTTTTAAGGTTCAAAAGGCAGTCATTTTTGTGCTATAAAACTCGACCAAATAATTAACAAACAAAAATAACATGAGGCATACATGCTGATTTTTGATTCATATGATAATAGTTCACTTAAACAAGACCCAAGAGTCTCGATGCTGGGTAAGTGGGAAATTCATTACTTGGCATTCCCCGGTCCAGAAAACAATCAAAAACCGCCAATGATTGTGTTGGGTGGTGCATTTCAAAATTTTACGTCTTATCGTTTTTTTGTTAGTGATGTTTTAGAAATTACCTCAGTAATTTTGGTTGATTTGCCGTCACTGGGTGATAACAGCCAATTAGCGGACGATCTTGGCTTAGAAGATTTGGCCGATTTGCTGTATCACTGGTTGGTGCAAGAAGAAGTCAAAAAAGTCTCATTAATGGGGTTGTCACTCGGTTCAGTGGTGGCCAGTACCTTCGCCTTTAAACGCCCAGAATTAACTGACCGTTTAATTATGACGGGTACTTTATCTAAACCACGTCGTTCATGGCGTATGCTGTTAGAAGAGTCGATGCGTGTCTTAGATGAGCAAAAAATGACCGAGTTTGGTGAGGCTGTTGTCTTGTATTTGGTCAATCATGCCCGACAAAAAGAAACGGGTATCTCACAAGTCGTTTGTCGTTTATTCCGTCGGCAAATGCGGACTTTTACTGAGAATGAACAGCAACGTTATCGTATTAATGCCCGTCGTTTATTGGCAGTGGAAGAAGTATTGGGTTATCCCTCTTGCCCTACGGTGGTTGCGACAGGGGATTATGATAGCTTTACCTTACCTTATGAAAATGCCTTGTTTGCCTCACATTGCCCGAATGGTGTCTTCGCTTTAATTGAAGGCGCAGACCATTTACCACAATTAGAACGCCGTGATGCCACTGTTGGCATGTTTTGTGCGTTTTTGCGTGAAGAAGATATTGGCGATGTCAAAGGCATTCGTAAATTAACGCGAGATGAAAGCTTGGCTTTAGAGCGACGTGGTGAGCCTCGATTTACGCTGCATGATCCTGTTGCCTATGTCTTGAGCTTCTCTCATGTCGATGGTTCGGTACAAGTTGATGCGCCTGTCACCATTGTTGATATTAACTTTTTTGGTTGTTTGTTGAAATATGAAGACGTGGTGTTTACCGTTCAAGAATATGCCCGTGGTTTGATTTTATGTTTGCCTGATTCGTTACGTATTGAAATGTTGGTCTTTGAGCGCGGCGATGGTTGGATGCGTTGTTTGTTTAAACATGGCAGTTTTGTCTTGGCAGAAGAATTTAATCGCTTATTGGCCGACGAAGGTTTTTGTACGCCATTGCCTGTGGGTAAAAAAGAGGGTGTGACCAGCTTACATCGTGTGTAAATCACAAATGGATTGAGTAGCCCGCAAGGATTGCGGGACAAATATCGGTCAAAACAAAGATTCGTTGTGTTTTACTGTGCTTATCCATGTGTTTCACACAGGCTACAATGACTATTTATATTTTGTGTGCTGTAGGGGCGAATTTATTCGCCCACAAACATGGCGGTTGAAACCGCCCCTACAAAAAATGTAGCTCACTAATAGAATAGAATCACTAACTTCCCTAAACCTGCGCTTTAATCACCCATACTAATGATCCGCCTTTCGTTTTAGGTTGATCTGACAATTCTTCATCAGGATTAAAAATCGTCACTTGTGGAAAACCACAGACTTTAAAAAACTCTGAGGCTTCTTGCTGATGCTCAAAGTGCATACTAAAGCTACTTTTTGACGACAATTTGAGCGTTTTGTTGGCAAACTCAATCCAATGATAAAAGCGGTGTTGAGTGACTTTAGGATAAACATCGGTTAAATAATAGCCTGCTGAAAACTCTTTCAATGTTTTGGCTAAACGAATCCAAAACGTGCCAATGTGCGCCAAGGTAAAATAATTGACCAAACCTTCGGTAATCACTAATACCGGCTTTGTTGGGTCGAATTCGCGCTTCAGTAATGACTCCACACTATCAGGTGAATACTCCGTTAAAATATTGCAAATGCTCACTTGGTGGCGGTTATTGAGCGAGTCGATTTTGTTGAGTAAGGCATGTTTTTGCTGCGCCATCCCTGCTAAATCGGCTTCAATATAATGAATGTACGGATATTTTTTATTAATCCGCCAGCCGCGTGGTGACAAGCCACAGGCTAATTCTAAAATCTGCAAATCAGGATGTTGTTGAATCAGACTGACTAATTCACGGTCAAGCAGTTGATGGCGTTGTAGCAGGGTGGTTTTAATATCTGAACCAATAAATTTCTTGGCGAGCACTTCAATTGGCCGCAACATTTGGTAATAGGCATAGCCCTGTTTAGTCGCAAAGGCATCATTGGATAAGTGGTTTTTATACCAAACATAGCCCGTGTAATGAGCCGTAAAAGAAATACTGGAAGTGTCGTTTTTGTTCATTAGTAGGGTCTGTGCTGTCTGATAAATGTAAAGTTAAATAGTCTATAAAGAAAAATAGCGGTTGCGTCAACGGTTTTGACGTTCTTGTCGTGCGGCTTGCCATGACTGCAGGCGGGTAAAACGACTAAAAATAAACCGTAAATTGATAATGCCTGTTGCGATTAATAGGGCTTTCGTTACGGGCGATTGTACCCATAATGGCCATGTAGTCGCATGGTCACTAAACACCAGATACAATCCAAAACCTAGAGCTAAGTTACCTAAAGTATCTATGGTGAGGTCGCGGTAAATCAAATGGGTGAGCTGTTGGTACTGCTCATCAGACAACGGTTTCAAACAGCGTTACTCCAGCAAGGGTGAGGCTAATACGTAACAGTATATCCCACGCATTATCTAAACTTTGGCCTTTAATGGCTTTATCAGCAGCTAACAACTCACGATTGAGTGTCAGTAATTTTTTTAACGGTAAGCGTTTTAAGGCTTGTTGCATCACGGGCTGTTGTTTATTCCACACCCCACATTGTTGAAATAATTGGGACAGTGGATTGCCTAATTGAACACCCTCGGCAAGTAAACACAGCGTGCGAATATCACGGCTTAACGCCCACAAGACGAGGCTTTCGGCTTGGCCTTCGGCTTTGAGACTAAATAGTATTTTGGCTGTTTTTGTGCCATTACCTGCAATAGCGGCTTCTGTTAGATCAAATAAGTCAAAACGAGCACTGTCGCCAATCACTTTTTGGATGTGATTTAGCGTTAAGTTTTTCTCACCATACAATAAGCTCAGTTTAGTCACTTCTTGGTTTGCTGCCAGTAAATTACCTTCCGTTTGCTCACATAACCATGCTAAGGCATCGGGGTCTAGTGTGATGTTGGCTTTGCTAAAACGTTGCATTAACCAGTCTTTGAGTTGTACGGGGGTGAGTGGCGCACAGGAGACGGTAACACCTTGATCTTCGCAAGCAGTAAACCATTTGCTTTTAAATGCGGCGGCTTCTAATTTGGGCAATACTAAAATGACGACATTATCTTCAGGCGGGTTTTTTAGATACTCCTCAAGCACTTTGCCACCCGCAGCATCGGGTTTGTTGCCATGAATTTCGATCAGCTTTTTATCGGAAAATAACGACAGGGCATTGCTATCGGCAAATGCCATCGCCCAATCATGGCCTCGATCAATATCATGGCGTTCGCGTTCACTAAAGCCTTGTTTATTGGCTGCTTGGCGTAAGGCAATTAATGCTTCTTGTTGGAGTAGCGTTTCATCACCATGCAGTACATACACTGATTTCAGTGGATGTTTCAGATGTTTTAATAAACCCCAATAATCGTATTTCATGGCTTAACCATGGCTGGTTGAGTAGGTTGAAAACTACTGAGTTGACGCAAAATTTGTTGCGCAGCATCTTGGTATAATTCTCGAATAAGAGTTTCTTCTTCGGCAGTTTTACCCACAATGGCGGTAGTATCGTATTGATAACTTCGGCGTAAGAGTAATCTACGTTCAGGGTAAGTTGTTTTAGCTTCGTTATTTTTAATTTGATAAACAACGGTGTAATACAAAGTGTATTCGGCGGCTTTGGCGCGACTGTCGGTATTAGTGGTTTGCTTGTTGAGCGTGTCTTCTAAAATTTCTAGGGTGTAATCGCTACTATCGAGTTGAATGCCTGCCTGTTGTAACGAGTCTCTGAGTGGAAAATATAAGGAACTGTTGGTATCCAGTTTTAATTCTAGATGTTTGATAGTACTGGGAATATTGTAACTGCCGCGCAGGTGGAAGCCGCAGGCAGTTAAAGAAAAACATAACATCAGAATAAATATACGCATAGCAGTCATATAATCTATAGCTTGATAAAAAAGCCCATCATCGTTGTTGAATTAATCAGTAAATGCGCCAATTACGCTGTTGATATACTGCTCTCTTTCTTGTAGAAAATCTTCTTTAGAAATATATTCTTGTGGAATATCAGATGTATCAATTGAGAAGTCACTAGCAATAGTAATCCCTTTCATTGGGCCATCTTGAACAGTTTCTATTTTAGGAGTTCTGCCTAATTTGATGGCTTGTAATATAGAGTTGTTGCTATATTGGCAATAAACAGCCAACGGCTTTCTTGCTCCTCTCAACTCTTCAATACTTAATGCATTAAAAACATAGTTGAGCATTTCCTTTTTAGAATATTTACTTTTTTGTTCGTTTAAAGCCTGCATATGAGGCTCTATTTCATATTTGTTAGTAATAACCCTACGAGCTGATTTGTCAGCACAGTATAAACTGTCCATCTCTGTTGACAAATGAGCTAAGACAAAGAAAATAATGGAGTCATTTTTTAGTTGTTTATTTCCTGCTTTGTAAGCTAAGTCTATTAAATAAGAGTACTCATAAATATATCTACCATCTGCATTATTGGCTAATATCATCCATCGAAGCCAATTAGCATGAGCAATAGCTTCTTTTCCGCTTTTTGGGTTAAAGATAATATCTCTAATTTCTTTTTCTGAATCCTTTGCATACAGATCGTTAAGTTTTTCCCAAATTTTTACGGTTTCATTATCTTTTTCGTTTTCTATATATTTAGTAATCGCATCTGAATGAGATTTCCATGTTGCTGTACCATTTTTTTTAATTTCATCTTTTGCAGATTCAACTGAAAAAGCAAAAGAGTAACTTGAAGTAAATAATAAAATCCCTGTCAGTAATGTTTTTATGTTTAACATATTTATATCCTTGTAAAAAAGTGGGTGAGCGCGAGTGCTCACCCGAGATGACAGACACGTTTTTTAAACCACAATATTGACCAAACGACCCTTCACGACAATCACTTTTTTCGGTGCTTGGCCGTTGAGGATTTGTTGAATATTGCTATTGGCTAAGGCTGCTTGTTCGACTGTGGCATTATCCGCATCGACTGCAACCGAGATTTTGCCGCGTAATTTGCCATTCACTTGAATCATTAATTCTAAGCTAGAGCGCGTTAGGGCAGTTTCATCAACCGTTGGCCATGCTGCATTGACGACATCGCTATGACCCAATGCTTGCCATAAGGCTTCACTGATATGCGGCACAATCGGCGCTAATAACAACACGATCGCGGATAATGCCTCACGTTCTACTGCCAACGCTTGACCACTTTGTGCATCCAATTTTTGGACTGTGTTTAATAACTCCATAATCGCGGCAATCGCGGTATTGAAGGTATAACGACGGGCAATATCATCAGTGGTTTTGCCAATGGTTTCATGCGTTTTACGGCGTAAATCACGGCTGGCCTCGTCCATGTCATTCGCATTTAACGCAGGAACAACGCCTTTTTGTACGTGTTGATACACGGTACGCCATAAGCGTTTTAAGAAGCGATGTGCGCCTTCAACACCTGCATCTGACCATTCTAAGGATTGATCGGGTGGCGCAGCGAACATAGTAAATAGACGAGAGGTGTCTGCGCCGTATTGGTCGATTAAGGCTTGTGGGTCAACGCCATTGTTTTTCGACTTGGCCATTTTCTCCATGCCGCCCACCATCACGGGCAAACCGTCTTCGTTTAAGGTGGCAGCAGTAACACGACCTTTGTCGTCTTTTGTTAAGGTGACATCGGCAGGATTAAACCAATCTTTTTTGCCTTCACCTAAATCTCGGTAATAGGTTTCAGCCAACACCATCCCTTGTGTTAATAGGCGAGTAAACGGCTCATCACCTTGCACTAAACCTTCATCGCGCATCAATTTATGGAAAAAGCGGGCATACAGCAAATGCAAAATCGCGTGTTCGATACCACCAATATATTGGTCAACAGGCAACCATTGTGCTGATGCTTTTTTATCGACCATACCTGTTTCGCATTGTGGCGAGGCGTAACGGGCGTAATACCAACTGGACTCGACAAAGGTGTCCATCGTGTCGGTTTCACGCGTTGCTGCTTTGCCACAACAAGGACAATTGGTTTGATAAAACTCAGGCAAACGTTTTAATAATGATGCGCCACCATCGGGCACAACATCTTCGGGTAATCTAACGGGTAAATCACTGTCGGGCACTGGAACGTCGCCACAACTATCACAGTGAATAATCGGAATTGGACAACCCCAATAACGCTGACGAGAAATGCCCCAATCGCGCAAACGGAATTGCGTTTTGCGTGCGCCGTGAGCGTTCGATTCCAAATCGGAAACAATGGCATCAAAAGCTGCTTCATGCGCCATCCCATCATATTTCCCAGAGTCTACGCACACTCCATCCTTGGTTGCATACCATTCCTGCCAAACGTTTGAATCCCATAGCTCTGATTCTGTTCGAATAAGACTTGCAGTTGCGCCAGAGTGTTTGTGAACAAGTTGTGGGGCAAGGTCAATAACCTGTTTGATGCTTAACTGGTATTTATGCGCAAAGGCAAAATCGCGTTCATCATGAGCTGGAACGGCCATCACTGCGCCTTCGCCATAATTGGCTAAGACATAATTGGCAATCCATACAGGGAGTTTATCGCCCGTTAACGGGTGAATGACAGAAAAGCCCGTTGCCGCGCCTTTTTTCTCCATCGTCGCCATATCGGCTTCAGCCACTGAACCTGCTTTGCATTCTGCAATAAACGCTTGTAACTCTGGATTATTTGCTGCGGCTAACGTCGCTAAGGGATGTTCTGCCGCGACAGCAACATAAGTTGCACCCATCAAGGTGTCTGGACGAGTAGAGTAAACTTTTAACTGACCTGTTTGGCCAATGCTGGCTTGGTCGTAGTCAAAAATAATATCCGCGCCAAAACTTTTGCCAATCCAATTGCGTTGCATGGTTTTGACTTGTTCAGGCCAACCGTCTAATTGGTCTAAATCGTTTAATAATTGTTCGGCATACGCAGTGATTTTGAAGTAATACATCGGGATTTCGCGTTTTTCCACCAACGCGCCTGACCGCCAACCGCGACCATCAATCACTTGTTCGTTAGCTAAGACAGTATTATCAACAGGATCCCAATTCACCATGCCTGATTTTTTATAAATAATGCCTTTTTGAAACAAGCGCGTGAATAACCATTGTTCCCAACGATAATATTCAGGCTTACAAGTGGTCACTTCACGCGTCCAATCAACACCTAAACCTAATGCCTGCAATTGCTTTTTCATGTAGGCAATATTGCTGTATGTCCAACCTGCGGGCGGAACATTATTTTTCATCGCTGCATTTTCGGCAGGCAGACCAAAAGCATCCCAACCCATCGGTTGTAGGACGTTAAAGCCTTGCATTTTTTTGAACCGAGAGAGCACGTCACCAATGGTATAGTTACGGACGTGTCCCATGTGCAGCTTGCCCGATGGATAGGGAAACATCGACAAACAGTAATATTTAGGCTTATCACTGTTATCGTCAGCAGCATAGGCTTGTTGTGCGTCCCATGTGGCTTGCACAGTGGGTTCGATTTCTTGGGGTAAGTAATTTTCTTGCATGGCAATAGGTTTGTTTGGTAGGTCAAAGTTGTAATGCGCTAGAATAACGCAACTTGTGGCTTTTCGTTAATAGGAATTATGAAAACCTTCTTATCATTACCTTTTTTATTGATTTATGGTCAGTTATTTGCCTTGTTTTGTTGGCGTAAAGGTTATATCAAGACGGCACAATCATTGTTAATTGCCATGATGTTAGGGCTATATCTGTTATGTACACCATTAATGACAACGGTGTTATTGACGTTATTAGGTAAATTCCCGCCCATAACTAACGGTACGTTACTGAAAGAGCAAGGCTATCAAGCGATTGTGGTGCTGAGTGGCGGCTTTTATCGTGGTGAAGAAATGCATAATCAATGGCAGGCGGGCGGTTATTCGTTGACACGCTTACGTTATGCGGCACATTTGGCGCGAGAAAGCCAATTACCTATTTTGATTTCAGGCGTTGAAGCTCCTGCAATGGCCAGCACCTTGATTCAAGATTTTGGTATAGATGCCAAATGGTTAGAAGCAAAAAGCCAAGATACTGATGAGAATGCTCGTTTTAGTCGTGACGTGTTGTATCAGCATGGCATTAAAAAATTTGTGTTGGTGACGGATGTTTGGCACATGGGACGATCAACATTAGCATTTGCTCATTATGGTTTACATCCACTGGTTGCACCGACTGATTTTCCGATGGGCTTTTTTCCGCATCGTCCTCATTTGTTAGAGCCAAAGGCGGGTTTGTTGCAGGTGAATATGTTTGGTGTGAGTGAGTGTTTTGGGCAGATTCAATATCGGGTGATGTATTTGTTTAGGTAATTTGTAGAGTTGTAGGATGGGTAGACGAAGGAAACCCATCATTTGCGGTTTGAAAATGGCGGTTAATTACCAAGAAGTCTTGTATAAGCCATTGATTGTGATAGGTTTTGTACCTCTACCCATCCTACGCTTGCTTGCATTGCTTAAGAAAATTCTCTATTCTTAAGTACAGGATAAAAATACTAATTAAATTAATTATAGGAATAAACTGCAATATGATATAAACCAATAATTTATCTATATAACCTATAAGGTCACTTTGTTCATCCTTAATGGCTAGTAACGCGGTTATTATACTTATGAAACTCAATAAAAGCGAAGGTAAAGCTAATATTTTTCCATTAAAAAAAATTTCCAGCGACAGTTGCAATTATACATAAAAAAATTGAAGCTAATAATAGATTTTTACCAATTAAGGCCACATGAATATTTTTATTTATTTCATCTAAATATGTTACTTTTTCATGTGGTACATGATTTCTGGTTTTGTTAACTTCTTGGCAAATTATTAGCCAATGTATAAAAATAAAAGTTGGCATATAACATATAATAAGTATTGGGAGTTCTTCAAGGGCATAAGGTACTAATGTTATATGCGTTATCATAACATTTGCTATAACTCCTAAAAAACCAAAGATCAATATAAAAATCTTTTTTTCCTTGCTTAGGTACTCCCCTTTGAAAACTCTATTCATCATCCACAAAGACTTAACTCCAAGGAAACCGCCGATCCAAAACAGCCATAAATTAATTATTTGTGGAAGTGGTTTATTCATAGTTACCATGATGAGGAGAGGGAATGATATATACTCAAAAATAGTAATTGGGATAACAATAGATATAACCTCAAAAATATATAATGGCTTTGAAATATTCATTTTAGCATCCTTAAATTTTATTATGGTTAAAATTTAGCAATCGTAGGATGGGTAGAGGTACAAAATCCATCGCAACCTATGGCTTATGCACTAATTTTTGAAAATCCACCGCCATTTTCAAATTTCAAAAAAAACAAAACTTAGCCCAGTCTTCACGCTAACTTCACAAAAGAACATCGCACTCACCGGTATCACGCGTTACAATGGCGCAACTTTTCTAACTTGTAACAAGTTATGATGCGCGTCAATCCTCCTTAAAAGCCTGCTCAAGGTTTTATTCTCACCATTATTGTTTTATTGATGATGCTTGGCCTGTTATTTGCCGTTGGTCTTGGCATTTATGCTTTATCACTTGATGGCACAGTACGCGAAAAATTTGAAGAAACGTAGCCCGTATGGAATACGGGACAAACATTCGCCAAAACAGCAATATATGTCCCTAATTCGTAAATCCCGTGTTCCACACGGGCTACGGGGACTCAACGAGACAGAAACTACCCCAAAGCCAACTCCACCTTTAACGCCTTCTGCAATGACGGCAATCTAAAACTAAAACCTGCATCTAATAAACGACTCGGTAAAACCCGTTGGCCGCCTAATAATAAAACCGACATTTCACCCATTAATATTCGCAACACAATACTAGGAACATTGAGAAACGCTTTACGATGTAATAAATGGGCTAATTCATTAGTGAAATCACTATTCGTCACAGGCTGTGGTGCAGTCAGATTAAAGACACCATGCGTTTTCGGATTCGTCATTAAAAATAACACCGCAGACAAATAGTCTTGTAACGCAATCCATGAAAACCATTGTTGGCCATCACCCAAACGTCCACCCAAATTAAAACCAAATACGGGCAGTAATTTTTTTAACATGCCACCGTGCCGTCCTAACACTACTCCCGTACGCAACACACATACCCGAACTCCCAGTTGTTCGGCAGCTAATGCAGATTTTTCCCAATCCTTACACAATTGATGTGTATATTCGTCATGGGGATGAGAGTCCTCATCTAAAATCTCATGGCCTTGATTGCCATACCAACCAATCGCTGAGGCAGATAATAAAACCTGTGGCCGTTTTTTTACCCGACGCATCCAGTCCACTAATTCTTCAGTCAAATTCACGCGACTGGTATAAAGCGCAAGTTTGCGTTGTTGCGTCCACGGTTGATCGGCAATGCCTTCACCTGCTAGGTTAATGACCACATCAAAATAATCATTGACGGTTAAATCAGTTAAACGGCGCAGACCGCGCACTTTGCCACCATAACGAGTAAAAATAACTTGCGGCTTACGGCTAATAATAGTGAGTTGATGGCCTTCGTTTAATAATAATGCGCATAATGCAGACCCCAAAAAGCCTGTGCCACCTGTCAATAAAATCTGCATAAACCTTGCTCCAATACGGGTGATGTGAGTGTACGGCCTGATGATCGTGCAGGCAAACTATACAAAGCGTGGATTAAACGGTGGTAATAACGTGGAAGTCTATGGCAATTTTCGCCTAAAAAAATAAATGTAGGTGTGATTTCTTAAGCTAATATAGCCATCTATTTTTTTGTCCCGTCTCTAAAAGAAATATTAGCCATGCATATTTTATTTGTTCATCAAAATTTTCCTGCTCAATTTAAGCACTTAGCTCCTGCATTAGCGAAAGACCCTAATAATCAGGTTGTGGCAATGACCATGCGTCCCAATCAACCAACTTCATGGCAAGGCGTGCGTTTAGTCGCTTATGGTGCAAAACGCCAATCGACACCGAATATTCATGCGTGGATTACCGATATTGAAGCCAAAGTGATTCGTGGTGAAGCCGCTTTTCATTGCGCACAAACACTAAAAGCGTCGGGTTTTACGCCTGATGTCATTATTGCGCATTGTGGTTGGGGCGAAAGTTTATTTTTAAAAGATGTTTGGCCACAGGCAAAACTGGCGATTTATAGTGAGTTTTATTATCACGCACGCGGCGCAGATGTCGGTTTTGACCCTGAGTTTCCCTCGCAAATGACTGAAGACTGCCGTATTCGGGTGAAAAATCTCAATAATTTACTGCATTTTGAAGTGGCCGATGCGGGGTTGTCACCGACACATTGGCAAGCCAGTACCTTTCCTGAACCGTTCCGTTCTAAAATCACAGTGATTCACGATGGTATTGATACACAAGCGATTACCCCTAATGCGGCGGTAAGTTTGTCGCTGAATACGGCTCATGGGGCAATCACCCTGACGCGTCATGATGAAGTGATTACCTTTGTGGCGCGTAATTTAGAGCCATATCGCGGTTACCATATTTTTATGCGCGCACTGCCTGAGATATTGCGTCAACGTCCCCGTGCTAAAGTATTAATTATTGGTGGCGATGGGGTAAGTTATGGCAAAAATGCACCTAACGGCCAAACATGGAAAGAGATTTTTTTGCGTGAAGTACGCGAACAATTAGACCTAAATCGTGTGTTCTTTTTAGGGCAAGTGCCGTATCCACAATTTATTGGCTTATTACAGTTGTCCCGTGTCCATATTTATCTAACTTATCCTTATGTGTTGAGCTGGAGTTTGTTAGAGGCGATGAGCGCAGGTTGTACGATTGTCGCGAGTGATACGCCGCCCTTAAAAGAAGCGATTGTGGATCATCAGACGGGGCGTTTGGTCGATTTTTTTGACACAGCAGCCTTAGCAAAAACTGTCTGTGAGGTACTAGAAAATCCGCAAGAATCGCAACGTTTAGGTGAAAATGCGCGCGCTTTTGCTCAAGCGAATTACGATTTACAGGCGGTGTGTTTGCCCAAACAATTGGCATGGGTTAACGAGTTATTAAAAGGATAACGTGATGCAGCCGCTATTAGCCGCGATTCCCACTAATATCATTACAGGTTTTTTGGGCGCAGGTAAAACCACACTGATTCAGCAGTTATTAGCGACCAAGCCTGAGAATGAGCGTTGGGCGGTATTAGTCAATGAGTTTGGCCAAATTGGTATTGACCAAGCGTTAATGGGCTATACAGACGGTGTGTTTATCAAAGAAGTGGCGGGCGGTTGTATTTGTTGTGCTAATTTTTTGCCGATGCAAGTGGCTTTGTCGCAGTTATTGGCTAAATCAAGGCCGCAACGCTTATTGATTGAACCGACAGGTTTAGGCCATCCACGGCAGATTTTAGAAAGCCTGAGTGAAAGCCATTGGCAAAGCACCTTACAACTGCGCGCTACGGTCTGTGTGATTGATGCACGGCAATATCAAGACCGACGAGTGCAACAACATGAGTCGTTTATTGCGCAGGCAGAAGTAGCAGATGTTTTAGTGTTTAGTAAAAACGATCTGTTAACGGATGAGCAACGGCGCTCTGTGCAAGCCTTTGCCGAGAGTTTGCCACCACCACAACGTCAACACGTTTTTAGTGCGCAAGGACAGTTAGATTTAACATTACTCGATTGGCCACGCCGCGAAACATTGACGGTAAAACGTTCGTTATTGCATCAAAAAAATCTTAGCTTGAATCTGCCTGCACCCAAAGTGATTGAGCCGCCGTATCATTATCATCATCAAGCCTTAGAAAGTCATGTTGGCGGTTGGGTCTTTCCTGCTGATTGGCAGTTTCAACATCATGGTTTGTTAGATGTGTTGTTGGCGTTAACCGTACAGCGAATTAAAGGCGTGATACAGACCGATAGTGGTTGGTTAAATATCAATATTACGCCGTGGGATATGACGATGACCAGTAGAGGGCAAGGGGCTGATAATCGACTGGAGATTATCAGCCAAGAGGCTATTGATTGGGAGGCGTTGGAGCAAGCGTTGATGGCAATAAAGACTTAGCTTGACGTAATACCCGCCAACGTGTCCATGCCAACAACACAAAACTCAATATCAAGACAGGCCAATTACCAAAGCGACTATAGGGTGTATGGCCTTCAGTGACATAGACCGTGCCGCGCAATATCGCTTGTTTAAATTGCGGTGCTTGTTGCTTGATGTGGCCATGAGGATCAATCAATGCCGACACGCCATTATTAGTGGCTCGAATAATCCATTTGCCTGTTTCCAACGCGCGCATTTGCACCATTTGTAAGTGTTGGTGTGGGCCAATCGAGTGACCAAACCACCCATCATTACTCAGTGTGGCAATAAAGTCCGCTTTTTCGGCATTGTGGCGCGTTAATTCTGGATAGGCAATTTCATAACAAATCGCCGCTGCTAAACGATAATCTTTAATAAATAACGGGCTTTGTTGGTTATTACCTGCACTAAAACTGGACATATCGCGACTGAAAAAAGCAATTGTGCCGCGTAACCACGACTCAAAAGGAATGTATTCACCAAAGGGCACTAAACGCTGTTTGAAGTACAAGCCGTAACTGTTTTCACCTAAGGCAGCCATGCTATTGTAAAAAGGCGGAATACCGTGGGCATCAAGATGCTGAATATCAGCATAAGGAATCCCTGTGACAAAAGCGGAGTGACCCGCCAACGCGTTGTTTTCCATTTCGGTTAAAAACACTTTTGCTTCTTCTTCATACTGAAACATCGGCACAGCCGCTTCTGGCCAAATGACTAAATCGCGCCCCCATTCCTGTTTAGACAGTTCTTTATAGATGGCTAAGGTTTTATCACGCCACTCTAATTGCCATTTAACATCTTGCGGAATATTTCCTTGAACAATACTGACGGTCAGTGGTTTGCTCAGATTGCTATGTGACCATGTATGATATTGTAAACCTGCACCACCTAACCAAACGGTAAGTATTAATACGCCGTAAGCCCATGCTTTGGTATTGTATTTCGCCAAAGCCATGACGCATTGTGCAGAAATAACCGCGAGTAAGCTGACACCAAAAACACCCAAAATAGGCGCGTATCCCACTAATGCCGAGTCAGTAAAGGCATAGCCCGTAAATAGCCACGGAAAGCCAGTGAATAACCATGTTTTGATCCATTCAAACAAGATAAACAACGGGGCAAAGGTTAATAGTGGCTTGCGGTCAAGCTGATATTGACGATAGATAAAACCCATCACACCCGTAAACAAACCCATTAACGCCGCGACAAAACCGACCATTAATATGGCTAACCATGCAGGCGTATTACCATAGTCATGCAGCGACACAAATAGCCACCATACCCCCGTCGCCCATAAACCCGTACCAAAACACCAGCCGCGAAAAGCAGCCATTTTGGGCGTTTGTTGTGACAATAACTCACTGAATAATCCAATAGTTAGTAAAGCTAACGGCCAAATGTGGTAAGGCGCGAGACTAAAAGGCGTGATTGCACCCAACACAAAAGCCATTAAGGGGGCAAAACGGGATTGACGCAAAGAGGTAATGAGAGAGGCTATCATGCAATCTTTTCAACTTTAATAACGCTAATCATGCGCAAATCGGCGGCGAGAATGGTAAATCGCCAATTGATCAAGTCTATGCTTTCATTGATACAGGGTAAACGCTCAAACTCACTCAGAATAATGCCACCAATGGTTTCAAAGTCTTCATGACTGAAATCACTCTCAAAATAGTCATTAAATTCGGTAATTGGCGTGATCGCTTGCACGACATGAGAGCCGTCTTCTTGCTCACTAATCCAATGCGCGTCTTCATCGGCATCGTCATGCTCATCATGAATATCTCCAAAGATTTGTTCTAACGCATCTTCTAGGGTGACTAAGCCTGCAATACCACCGTACTCATCAACAACAACCGCCATGTGACTTTGTTTGTCTTTGAATTCACGCAGCAGTCGGTCTAAATGTGCGGATTCAGGCACACAAAAGGCAGGGCGTAAGTAATCTTTCAGATTAAAACGTTCGTTTTTTAGACCAATCAGGCGCAACATGTCTTTGGCGAGCAAAATACCAATGACTTCGTCTGAGTTATCGGCTGCTAAGACGGGAAAGCGTGAGTGTGCTGACTCCATCATAATAGCGAGAAAATCTTTCGGTTCACTATTATCACGAATAGAAATGATTTGTGCCCGTGGCACCATGATTTCACGTACTTGCATATCGGCAACACGTAATGTTGACTCAATAATACGTTGAGATTCGGCATCTAAAATACCGCGTTGACCTGCATTGTGGACAATAGCTAATAGTTCGGCCCGATTTTCAGGCTCGGGGGTTAAAAAGTGCGTTAAACGATTTAACCAAGATTTAGGGGCATCAGAGCCACGCTCGTCACTCATACAACAACAGTCCTACACTACGATGGCGCGATTTTGCAGTTGTCGCGTGATGATTGCTAGTTAAATTTGTGCTAAATGTTAAGATGAGTTAGCGTCAGTCGCATGATGGCATCCAGTAAAACACATTAAATGTGATCATGTAGATGATTTAAGGGGTGTAGATAATGAAAATAATGAGTAAAATCAGCGTAATACTGGTAGCTTCCGTGATGGCGGCCTGTAGTAAAGAGCCACCACCACTTAAACCAGATACGGGGCGACCAGAAACACGCAGTTTAGAAGCAGCAGATGCGATAGGCTACAACGGCAAAGCCATTCGCAAAAAAGTGGATGGTGCATTAGATGCAAACGATGCTCATAATGCACAGTTAGAAAAAGAAATGCAGCAAAATCAGTAAGAAATAATAATATATCATCGTCAATGATGAGTATCGGGGATAGGAGGCCAGTATGAAAGTCGCATCGTTTCCAGAAAACGAAAAAGAACGCTTAGCTGCTTTATTACGCTATAAAGTGTTAAATACCGATTTTGAGGAGTGTTATAACGAATTAACACAATTAGCCTCAGAAATATGCCAAACCCCGATTGCTCTGATTAGCTTGATTGATAGTGACCGCCAATGGTTTAAGGCTAAAACAGGATTAGCCGCAAGAGAAACTCCTCGTGATTGGGCGTTTTGTGCCCATGCCGTATTGCAAGACGAGATGTTAGTTGTTGATGATACCTTACTCGATGAGCGATTTTTTGATAATCCATTAGTCACGAACGATCCTTCTATTCGCTTTTATGCGGGCGCACAGATCAAAACTCATGATGGATTTGTATTAGGAACAGTGTGTGCGATTGATCGCGTACCTCGTCATTTGTCAGATTATCAGTTAAATGCCTTAAAGGTTTTGGCTAAACAGGTCATGAGCCAGTTAGAGCTACGTCTTGCTTTTGAAGATTTGCAAAAGCATACCCAAAAGCTCCATGAGTTAAACGCAACTAAAGATAAGTTGTTTTCGGTGATTGCTCACGATTTACGCGCACCCATTGGCGGTATTTTTGGCTTGAGCGAAATGTTGTTGGAGGATTTAGAGGTGCAACCCAAAGAGGCTTGCACCAGCTTGGCACAAGAAATCCATGATACGAGTCAACAAACTTTATCATTATTAGACAATTTATTGCGCTGGTCATTGTTGGAGCGTGGTCAGTTTGATTATCAGCCAATGGCGATTCCATTATTGGCCATCGTGCAAAAAAATCTTCGTTTATTGTCGTCTGTGGCCCTAAAAAAACAAATTCAACTGCATGTTGATTGCCCCAGTTATATTTTTGTCATGGGCGATAAAAATATGTTGTCTTCGGTGTTCCAAAATTTATTGTCAAATGCGATTAAATTTACGGCGAGTCAAGGACATATTTATATTTCGGCTAAAGCGCTCCAGCATAATGTTATTGTCACAATCAAAGATACGGGCGTTGGTATGACTCACGAACAAATAGATCAACTGTTTGTGATTGAAAAAAATGTTTCTACTCATGGCACAGTAGGTGAAGCAGGAACAGGTCTAGGCTTGGTATTGTGCAAACAGTTTTTGGCCTTACACCAAAGTGATTTATGTGTGCAGTCAGAAGTGGGGGTGGGGACACAGTTTAGCTTTGCGTTAACGGCGGTGGTTCGGTAGTGGTGATTTTGGGAGAGTATGATGAATAATTACAAACGTTCGGTATTAACCGTAGTGTGTACTTCACTCCTAGTTGTGGGCTGTGGCTCTGATTCGAATTCTGAAACATCCAACACGCCAATTGCCAAAGGTGCGTTAGTTAAGGCAGGTGATAATCAGCGATTTTCAGATTATTACGCACAAGCACTGACAAATGCCAATCAACAAATACGAACAATGGCTGCGACTGCTGACTCTATGACAACGGGTAGTAGTGGGGCTAATGCTGAATTTGCGCAATCCACTACTAATTTAATAGAAGCAGGTGTTGACGAATCGGATGTCATGAAACAAAACGCCAGCCATCTTTATACATGGGACGATTCAACGTCTGAATCTGTAGGCGAAAAACACACCTTAAAAATAAATATCTTTGCCAAACCTAATGCTGAAAAATTGGTAGGAGTTGATATTCAAGGCGTTTATCCCGAAGGAGTTTTTCTGACAGGTCAATATTTGGCGGCGTTATCAACAAAATCATATCCTCAATGGTGGGGTTATGGTGGCGATATGATGCCATTGGCAGCTCAAAGTTTAAGTCTATGGCGTTGGGGCGCGGTGCAAAATGGTAAAGCCCAGCTAGATGTTATGACGGTCGAAAATCCTGCTAAACCAAAACTCAGCAAGCATTATGAATGGGACGGCGATATCGTTGCCAGTCGTCGTATTGCCAATCGTTTGTATGTGGTGACGCAATCCAGCATTGCCATGCCGCCGATCACAACGCAACAAACGACCACTCAGACCGATGTGACGGATATTGTGGAACGTATGCCTGTGGATGTGCAAGGACAGCGTGTTAAGCCCAAAGATTGTTATATTGCTCAAACGATGGATAAGCAAAATATTAATGCCTCTATTGTGCTGATTACACAAATAGACTTAACGGCTGCGCAAAGCCCTCAAACAACATGTGTGGCGGCTTCTACTCAGCAGGTGTATGTCAGTCCAAAATCACTGTATTTGGTCAGTGGTCAAGGTTGGGAGACACAAAAAACGGTATTTCATAAATTTGTCTTAGGGGATACAGGTGTGCAATACCGCGCTTCAGGTGAAGTTGCAGGTGGCATTTTATGGAATAATCCTGCTTTTAGTATGAGTGAGCATAAAGACTATTTCCGTGTGGTGACCAGTGAGTTTGTTCGTGATGTCACAACAGGGTTGAGTGATTTTAATAACCGTTTATACATTCTTAAAGAGTCAGTCAGCGAACAAGGTGTCTTTGAGCAAGTTGCTCAATTACCGAATACGGCTCGACCTGCACGTATTGGCAAACCGCGTGAGCAAATTATGGGAATGCGTTTTTTGGGTGATAATGCCTATATTGTCACCTTTGAACGTAAAGACCCATTGTATAAGGTTGATTTAACGAATCCCACACAGCCATATCTTGCAGGTCAATTAGAGTTGGCAGGCTATTCCGCTTATTTGCAACAACTCACACCACGTTATGTGATGGGAGTTGGCTTTTCGGTCGATGAAAAAACACTGCGGCAAAATGGCATTCAAGTCTCTGTTTTTGATACGCATTTGGATACACCCAGCCTTGTATCGCAAGATGTGTATAGTTCGATAGCCAATACCAGTTGGCTTGATTTGCCTCTAGTTCGAGATTCACACGCCATTATGACGCTATCGAATGGCGCAACAACACGTATGATCTTGCCATTGACTCATAGCACATTCACCAATACCTCATCAGTCACCCTAACCAAAGGTTTGCAATACGAAATTGACGAGACGACAGGCGTGTTAAAATGGGTTGCCGAGCAAGATGTCAACACGCAAAGTGGTTGGTGGGGTTGGCAACGGAGTATGCTAGATGGCGACTTAATCTATTGGAATAAGCCGCAAGGTGCGATGAGTGTCGGCAAGTGGGGGCAGTAACTTAATCATAAGGATTAGCATAGTTGAGACTTTGCAAGGCTTGAATTTCCAAGCCTTCCATTTCTTCGGCTTCGTCATCGTCAATATGGTCAAAACCCAGTACGTGTAAAATGCCATGAATAGTCAAATGAGCCCAATGCGCGGTGGTGGTTTTACCTTGTTCAATGGCTTCTGCTTCGACAACGGGAACACAAATAATAATATCGCCTAAAGGCTCACGTTTAAGATTATCCAACACTTCTTCAGGCAGTTCCGATGGAAAAGACAACACATTCGTGGGTTTGTCTTTGCCGCGATACTGTAAATTCAACATCTGACTTTCACTTTCATCTACTAAACGAATTGCGACTTCACACGATTTTTTGAATCCTGCAATGCTTAGCGCGCTTTCAATCCACAACTTAAAATCAGCACTTTTGGGTAGATTTTTTGCGGTCGTGGCTTTTTGTAAGGTCAATGTACACAAGGCTTTAGTCATAGTGTTTTACTACGGGTTGAGTTTTGTCCCAAGCTTCATACGCTTCGACAATACGTTGAACCAAATGGTGACGAACGACATCTTTAGAGCTAAAGCGGGTAATATGAATGCCTTCCACGTCTTGCAACACGCGCAAACAATGCGCCAATCCTGATTCTTGACCGCGTGGTAAATCCACTTGGGTAATATCACCTGTAATGACCGCACGTGAACCAAAGCCTAAGCGCGTTAAGAACATTTTCATTTGCTCACGGGTGGTATTTTGTCCTTCATCTAAAATAATAAAGGCATTGTTGAGTGTCCGACCACGCATATACGCTAAGGGCGCAACTTCAATGACTTGCCTTTCGATGAGTTTAGTGACGCGCTCAAAGCCTAACATTTCGTATAATGCGTCATACAATGGGCGCAAATAGGGGTCGATTTTGTCCGATAAATCCCCTGGTAAAAAGCCCAGTTTTTCACCTGCTTCGACAGCAGGGCGCACTAATAAAATACGGCGAATGGCATCTTTTTCTAGTTGGTCAACGGCGGCAGCAACGGCTAAATAGGTTTTACCTGTTCCTGCAGGACCAACACCAAAACTAATATCGTGACGTAAAATATTGGCAACATAGCGAGCTTGATTTTCACCGCGTGGGCGAATGCTACCTTTACGAGTAAATAATGCGGGAAACGTCGATTCTTGTGTTGAATCAACTTCTTCAAGAACAACAGCTTGGCTGGTTTGCAACATAAGGTGCACCATTTCAGAAGTAATATCAGCGTTGGTGAGGGTTTCTTCGTAGAGCGTCGTTAATAAACGCTCGGCATGTGTCACCGCCGCTAACGAGCCATGCACATGAAAGTGATGGCCGCGATGATGAATTTGTACCTCTAAACGTTGTTCTATTTGTTTGAGGTTTTGATGAAAAGCACCACAAAGGGCATTCAGCCGTTTAGTGTCGGGTGGGTCAAGATAGACTTGGCGAATGGTCGTTACGTTATTGTTCAAGCGAGTAAATTCTCCTAAAACATGTGTACTGTAGGGGCGAATTCATTCGCCCAACATAAAAGCAGTTGGCGAATAAATTCGCCCCTACCAATATCAATACCATATATTAGGTGACATCTTCCACCCAAATCGGTGCGCCTGCGCGTACGGCATTGACATTTGCTTCTTCTGTAATCACCACATCAACAAAACGACCGACTAAACTGGCATCGGCAGGAAAAAATACCAAGCGTAAGTTTTCGGCAGAGCCGACCAAATAACCTTCTTGGCGGTCGGAGACTTTTTCTACCAATATCCGTTGTGTTGTACCGATCATGTCGCGGGTTTTACGGAGGGTGTTCTTTTTGATGTGATCTTTCAAAATGACCAAACGCGCTTTTTTGGTTTCTTCACTCACCGAATCAGATAATTCAGCGGCAGGTGTACCCGGTCTTTTGGAAAAAATAAAACTAAAGGAGTGGTCAAAATCCACTTCGGCAATTAAGTTCATCGTTGCCATAAAGTCGTCATCGGTTTCGTTAGGAAAACCAATAATAAAATCGGAAGAAATTAAAATATCAGGGCGAGCTGCTTTGAGTTTGTGAATGCGCGCTAAATAGTCAGCGGCCGTGTGATTACGTTTCATGGCTGCTAACATACTATCTGAACCCGATTGCACAGGCAGATGGACATGGGACACTAATTTAGGAATTTCGGTATATGCCTGTATTAGCTCATCACTAAACTCTAAAGGGTGAGAGGTGGTGTAACGAATACGGCCAATACCATCAATATCCGCAATGTGTTTCAGTAGTTCGGCAAAGCTGCAAATCTCTCCATTGTGAAATGTGCCACGATAGCCGTTAACATTTTGGCCAAGCAGGGTAATTTCACGTACGCCTTGACTGGTCAAATGCGCGATTTCGGCAATTACATCGTCAAATGGTCGTGAAATTTCTTCGCCGCGAGTATAGGGGACAACACAGAACGAACAGTATTTGGAGCAGCCTTCCATAATTGAGATATACGCTTTGCAGCCTTCAACTTTCGGCTCAGGTAAAAAGTCGAACTTTTCATTTTCAGGAAAACTGATATCCATGACGGCAATTTTATTTTTATTGCGCTCATCAAACAGTTTTGGCAATCGATGTAAAGTTTGAGGGCCAAATACCATATCAACATAAGGTGCGCGTTTACGAATGGTTTCGCCTTCTTGTGAGGCGACACAGCCACCGACACCAATCACCATTTCAGGACGTTTTTCTTTCAGCTTGCGCCAGCGACCCAACGCCGAAAATACTTTTTCTTCCGCTTTTTCGCGAATAGAGCAGGTGTTCATTAATAAGACATCGGCTTCTTCGGGGTTAAACGTGCGCACCATGCCATGAGATGCACCCAATAAATCCGCCATACGCGAACTATCGTATTCATTCATTTGGCAGCCTTGGGTTTCGATATACACTTTTTTGGACACAGTAGACATGGTAATTAGCACAAACAACATAAAACGGGAGCGTATTATAACGGTCTATGGCGGCGACAAGCAAAAATTGAATGCTTTGTTACAGATCAATGGCTTAAATCGATACCAGAAAGCCTATATCCTTGTAGCCTTAGTCTGTTGATTGTTGTCAGTCATGGTTTTGTCGAAATATTCATTCAAAATTAAGCAAACAAATAGTCGTGTAAAAATTGTGGAGTTATTAAGGTGTTGTTGAAAAAAATTGGATTAACAGCAGGGATCTTGCTGTCATCGACGTTCACGTTGGCCGATGACAAAGATTTTTTAGCCGCGCGTGAAGCCTATCGTGTCTCAGACATGCCCGTACTTGCCGAATACAGTACCAAGTTACAAGGTGATTTATTTGGCGTTTATGCCGATTATTATTTGCTGAGTCGACAACTAGACAAAGTCGATAGCATTGCCGTGATTGCTTTCTTGCAAAAATATCCCGAGACATGGTTGGCTGAAAAGCTGCGAGGTGAGTGGTTGTTGTTATTAGCTAAACGTCAGGATTGGGTCAGTTATCGGCAGTTTTATAGCGGTTTGGCTCGTCCTGAACCAGAGCATAAATGTTATAGCTATACGGCACGTATCAAAACGGATGATAAAATTGCCGCAGAAGAAGCCCGTACGGAATTTTGGTTTATCACCAAAGATTTACCTTCGCCTTGTGATGAACTATTAATGTTCTTGCAGCAAACTGATGTTTTAACTCAAGGCGATTATTTACTGCGCTTTCGTTTAGCGTTGCAAAATGGCAATGTGAGTTTAGCGCGTACCTTAGCGGGAAAATTAGGTATAGATGTCCCACCCAAGCTCATTGAGCAAATGGCAAAAAATCCACAAAAGTATTTGACGCGTCCCGATGTTGAAACCGCAATAGGGCATGAGCTTTATTTGGCGGCGTTGCATCGTTATGTGCGTCAAGACCTAAACAAAGCCTTAAGTTATTGGGAGTCGGTACAAAAACGCTTTAATCGTGAAGATCGCCCTTATGGCTGGCGTTTGTTGGCTTTAGTGGCCGTTAAAAAGCAAGATAATCGGGCAGTGGATTGGTTTAAGCTCAGTGAAGGAGTTTATTGGCCAGATGAAGACCGTGAATGGGCGATTCGTAGTGCGATTCGTATTCAACAATGGGACGACGTTCTCGCGTTTATCAATCGTCTAAGTGCCGATAAACAGCAAGAGCGCGTGTGGAAATATTGGCGCGCCCGTGCAATGGAAGGTAATAAAGAAAAAGCAAAAACCGTGCAAGCAATCTATAACGGTTTGGCGGTAGATGATGATTATTATGGCTTATTAGCGCGTGATCGTTTGGGGAGTCGTATTAGCAGTCAACCTAAGACCTATCAAGTGACTGAGCAAGACAAAGCGGTATTTAACCAAAACTTAGGCTTACAGCGAGCATTACGGTTACGTGCATTGGATGTCTCGACTGAGGCTGTGCGTGAGTGGAATTGGTCATTGCGTAATGCCGATGATAAATTGTTGCTTGCGGCAGCAGAACAAGCAGCAACTGTTCGTTGGTATGACCGTGCCATTTATGCTGCTGACCGAACCAAACAATTACACAGTTATAGCTTACGTTATTTAACGCCTTACAAAGAAGTGACTCGTGGTTATGCTCAAGAATTAGGTGTTGATCCTGCATGGGTGTATGGCTTAATTCGTCAAGAAAGCCGTTTTATTACGAATGCAAAATCAACGGTAGGTGCAGGCGGCTTGATGCAATTAATGCCAACGACGGCACAATGGGTGGCCAATCGCTTAAAAATCCCCTATCACGCCAGCATGGTTAATGAAGTCGGAATGAATGTGCGCTTGGGGACATATTATATTGGTCATGTCTTTCAGCAGTTGGGTAATCAACCTGTCTTAGCGACCGCAGGTTATAACGCAGGGCCAAGTCGTGCGCGTCAATGGCAAGCCAGTACACCGTTGCCTGTTGATGTTTATACCGAAACCATTCCGTTTTTAGAAACGCGAGACTATGTGAAAAAAGTGATGACGAACGCGGTGCATTACGGCTTAGGGTTTGAGCAAGGCTCTCAGTCGATTACTGAGCGGATGGGGAAAGTGATTCCAGCACGCTAATCTAAGAATGTATGGGCGAGTTTCAAACTCGCCCGAACAAGCCATTGATTATTCGTCTTTAGAAGTACATTCCTGATTAACTGGGTCAAATTTACAGCGAATTTTCTTTAGGAGCGACATCATTTTCGGGTCATAAAAACCTTCTTTGGTCATGCTAATACGTGCTTCACGCATCAGTGCCGTGTATTTATCTTTATCGGCTGGCGTTAAATCTAACCAATATTTAGCAGGAATATCGGCTTCACTTTTGTCGATGATTTTTTCAATCATATCTAATTTGCTGGCAGCAAATTGGCGCATTTTAATCATGCGTGTATCAAAGTCAGGTATGTTTTTATATTTGTCTCTATTAACAATCACAGAAGCCGTCACTTGAATCAGTGGAAAACGGAAAATTGCACCTTTATCGCCTAAACCCCGATATAACTCTAAAGGACGAAAAGCGACGGCTGGTGCGGCAACAATATCGACTTGGCCGTTATTAAATTTACCTGCAAAGTTAGTAATATCCGACGACACAGGTTGCGCACCGAGCTTTTGCACGATTTTTGCCTGCGCTTTATCAAAGTCTAAGACCGCGATTTTTTTGCCAGCCGCTTTTTCTACCGAGTCAATTTTACGGTCATTGACAAAGACATAAGCCGCGCCTAAGGGAATAATAGCCGCTACTTGGTAATGACCATTAATGGTTAGGCTATTCAGTTTAGGGTTGGCTAAGGTGTTAACTAACTCTCGAACGTGTTTGAAACTGGGTAATGCACCGGGTGAGTCAACGCTACCGACAAAAAAGTTAAATTGTTTAGCGCGCATGGTGGTAATAGCAACACCATCACATTGACCTGCTTTAAAGTCTTCGGAAGCAATGCGTTCATCGGTATAAACTTTCAGCTCGACTTGCATATTCCATTTTTTTGCTTCAAGTGCCAAATCTTTGGCGTAGGTATAAGCATCACCTTTAGTGCCCACAATATCAAAAATACAGAAACGCATATTAATTGTTTGTGGAAATTCAGCATTAACAGGGGCAACTACGGGAGCGGCAAAACAATTGACACTCGATAGCAGTAGTGTAGGGAATAAGAGCGTTTTCAAAGAGGGTAAGTTCATTCTTATGAAGTTCCTTAATACGTATTGTTGGTATTAGTGAACTGTAATGCAGAATACGCTTTGAGGCTAGTTGTTGACTTTGAATTGGATGCGTTTGACGCATTTGTTATTAATATTTGTCTAATAAATGTTCATAACATGCGATTCTATGAGAGCCATCCTTGGCGGGTGTGGACAAGGTACAGAAAGGCGTAAATAGTGAAATATTTACGTCACTCCTAAGTTTATTCGTCTTTGAGTACGCACTCCACATTTGCTGGTGCAGATTTACAACGAATTTTCTTTAATAAAGACATCATTTTTGGATCGTAATAACCTTCTTTGGTCATGCTAATACGAGCATCGCGCATGAGATTTGTGTATTTTTCTTTGTCAGTAGGCGTTAAATCCATCCAATATTTGGCAGGAATATCCTCTTCACCTTTGTGGATGATGTTTTCAATCATATCTAAACGACTAGCGGCGAATTGACGCATTTTAATCATTGCATCATCAAAACCCGGAATATCTTTGAATTTGTCGCGGCGAATAATCACCTAGGCCGTGACCTGTAATAGTGGGAAGCGAAAAATGCCGCCTTTATCGCCCAATCCACGATACAATTCTAAAGGGCGGTAAATAATGGCAGGTGCGGCAATAATATCGACTTGGCCGTTATTAAATTTACCCGCAAAGTTAGTAATGTCAGAAGCCACAGGTTGCGCGCCGAGTTTTTGCACGATTTGTGCTTGAGCTTTATCAAAGTCTAAGACAGCAATTTTTCGGCCAGCGGCTTTTTCTATGGAGTTAATGTTGCGGTCATTAACAAAAACATAAGCTGCACCGAGCGGAATCAATGCGGCTACTTGATAAGGCCCACTAATCGTTAAGCTGTTTAATTTAGGGTTCGCCAAGGTGTTGACCAATTCACGGACGTGCTGAAAAGTCGGTAATGCACCGGGTGAGTCAATACTGCCAATAAAAAAGTTAAATTGTTTGGCTCGCATGGTGGATAAAGCAACGCCATCACATTGACCCGCTTTGAAATCTTCGGCAGCAACGCGTTCGTCGGTATAGGCTCGGATTGATCTGCCCCCACAAATACGGACACCTGACTATGCGAATTTTTGCTGTTTTTCGAAGTCAGCAGGACTTAAATAGCTCGTATAACTGTGCCGTCGTTGGTTGTTGTAGTCAACCGCAATATACTCA
>Ga0209599_10000228_pt1 | contig 39639 bp, 38 predicted proteins | sample Shrwel_input2_FT_FD_187534 | JGI IMG/M metagenome (GOLD analysis project Ga0209599, IMG submission 187534) | Subsurface microbial communities from deep shales in Ohio, USA - Utica-3 well 1 S input2 FT (SPAdes) (version 2) ...
ATATCAAGCATTGAAATTAATAATAGTTATTATTCTGGCTTCGTTGAAGAAGTAGACAAAGAAAATTTCACATTTAATTTGATAGGAAAATCTGGAGAAGATGAAGGTTTAACAATGTTTAAAGTTGAAGATATTACGCATTTTAAAATTAATGATATTGACAATAGAAAAAGGTTATTACTTTATAATTGGAGAAAAAAATAAAAAGAAGCTTCACTGCTTCTTTTTTCTTTTTAAAAAATTTTCGTTCCTCTGTAAACTTCCGTTTGAGATTCCATCAATGGAGCTGCGTTTTGTCTAAAAGTAAAAAGATGCTCCGTTCCTGCATGTAAACGGTGATGTTCTTCGGTTTCCCAAAGTTCAATTAAGAAAAAAGTGCCTTTATTTTCTCTATCTTCTATTAAATCATATTGAAGACAACCTTCTTCTTTTCTGGTTTCTATTACTAATTTTTTCAATAGCTCAATCGCATCAAAAAGATGATTTTCTTTAAATCTAAATAATGCTACAATGTATAAATTCATAACTGACTGTAATTTCTAAAACAAAAGTATTGATTTTTAAAAACACCTCAGAAATAAATTTTTGAAAGTTTATCAGAATCCTCAAATTCTTCCATTAGAAAATTCATAAAAAAAGTATCTAATTTTTATTAATTCGTAATTCCAAAAAATTTTTATCTTTGTGAAAATTCAAAAAGTAAAATGGCAGAATACAAATTAATCCTTCCAAGCATGGGAGAAGGCGTGATGGAAGCTACTATTATCAGTTGGTTATACAATGAAGGCGACACCGTAAATGAAGATGATTCTGTGGTAGAAATTGCTACCGACAAAGTAGACTCTGATGTTCCTACACCAGTTTCTGGGAAAATTGTAAAAATTTTAAAACATAAAGACGAAGTTGCTAAAATTGGTGAAGCAATCGCTATTTTAGAAATTTCGACTCCGCTCAATGGAACAGCAGGTGAAGGAGAAGCTGCACCAGTTGCAGAAACTCCGAAAGCAGAAGAGCCTAAAACTGAAGCTCCTGCTGCAGAAGTAGTAAAAGAATTAGAAAAACCTTTAGCTACCACTTCTACTCCTCAAGAATTTTCTGGAGATGTATATCTTTCTCCACTCGTAAAATCTATTGCTCAAGAAGAAAATATTTCTGAAGCAGAACTTAAAACCATTAAAGGTTCTGGTTTAGAAGGCAGAATTACCAAAGAAGATATTCTAGCTTTTGTAAAAAATAGAAACACTTCTACTCCAGTTGCCGCGCCAGTTCAAGTAAGCGCTCCAGTTGCTGCCGCTCCGCAATCTGCGCCAGTGCCAGTTGCAGAAGGTGACGAAATTATTCCAATGGATAGAGTTAGAAAAATCATTGCAGATGCTATGGTTAATTCTAAGAGAACTTCGCCACACGTTACTTCTTTCATAGAATCAGACGTAACCAATGTGGTAAAATGGAGAGCTAAACACAAAGATATTTTCGAAAAACGTGAAGGCGAAAAATTAACTTTCATGCCTATTTTTGTAAAAGCAGTGGTAAAAGCCATTCAAGATTTCCCTATGATTAATGTTTCTGTAGATGGTGACAAAATCATCAAAAAGAAAAATATCAACATCGGTATGGCAACTGCTTTACCAGACGGAAACCTTATCGTTCCTGTCATTAAAAACGCTGACCAATTATCACTTTCTGGATTAGCAAAAGCGATTAACGATTTGGCTTACAGAGCAAGAAACAAAAAACTTCGTCCAGAAGATACTCAAGGTGCTACTTACACCATTTCAAACGTAGGAACTTTCGGAAATTTAATGGGAACGCCTATTATTCCTCAACCGCAAGTTGCGATTTTGGCAATTGGTGCGATTGTGAAAAAGCCTGCAGTTATCGAAACCAAAGATGGCGACATGATTGGCATCCGTCAAATGATGTTCATGAGTCATTCTTATGACCACAGAGTTGTAGACGGTTCTCTTGGCGGAATGTTCCTAAAACACGTTCATGATTACCTACAAAATTGGGATATGAATACAGAAATTTAAGAGCCAAATAAAAAGATAAAAGTAACCTTCGAAAGATTTTTCGGAGGTTTTTTTTGTGGGTTTCCCTCTTTTAGAGGGGTGTCAATCCGCTTTAGCGAGATTGACGGGGTGTTTTAGAAGCATTTCCCGCTTTCCGCTATATCTTTTTCTTGCAACCGCAATTCCCAATCTAAGAAAAAGGATGTCGCTGCAATCGGGGCTAGTTACGTTTTCGTCAAAAAATTGCTATTTTTGAAAAAAAAAATAATAAACCATGAAAAAAATAATTACTTTATCATTTTTAGTAATCATTTTAGTAAGTTGTAATAATAGAATTGCCATTAAGTATGATGATAAAAACCATCAATTAACATGTTTAGAGAAAAATTTTGAAAAAAAAACAAGTCCATTTCTCAATATAACTTTTGAAGACTACTTTAAATCTGATTACATTAAAATATATGTTGATAAAAAATTAGTTTATGACAAAAAAATTAGCACAAGTGATATTTTAGGTGTTGCAGATTCTTATGAATTAGAAAAGGATTTCAAAGAAGTAATTATCTATATCAATAATCAAAAAATTATTTTAACTAAAGAAAAAACGCTTGATTATAAAAATATTTACGTCAATAAACTTCCAAATAATAAAATAGAAATACTCATTTCAAAAAAGTTCCATATTTACAAGTAAAATTTTTCAATATGAATAACTTCCAAATCCGTAAAGCAACACCAGAAGACACCCAAACCATCTTTAATTTAATCTACAAATTAGCCGTTTACGAAAAATTAGAAAACGATGTCATCACTTCAGTAGAAGAACTTCGCACCAATATTTTTGAGAAAAAATTTGCAGAAGTGCTCATCGCAGAAGAAGACGAAAAACCAGTTGGTTTTGCACTCTATTTTCATAATTTTTCTACGTTTGTTGGCAAACCAGGCATTTATCTAGAAGATTTATTCGTAGAACCAGAAACTCGTGGAAAAGGTTACGGAAAAGCACTTTTAGTAGAACTAGCTAGAATTGCCAAAGAAAGAAACTGTGGAAGATTAGAATGGAGCGTACTCGATTGGAATACCCCTTCTATAGAATTTTATAAATCTCTCGGCGCAAAACCAATGGATGAATGGACGGTTTTTCGTTTAGACAAAGATGGAATAGAAAATTTAGCCAAATAAATCCAAATTCTAGCATTAACACATCATTAAATCAACAAATTATCACATCATTATTGTGTATTTCAAAAAGTTTCAATACTTTTGCACCTCGAAATAATTAACAAATATTTTTAACATTATGAACAATTACGAAACTGTTTTCATTTTAACTCCCGTTCTATCTGACGCTCAGGTGGAGGAAGCAGTTAAAAAATTCGAAGACTTCTTAAAAGAGCACAACTGCGAAATCGTTGCTAAAGAAAATTGGGGTCTTAAAAAATTAGCTTATCCTATTCAATTAAAAAAGAATGGATTCTACACTTTGATCGAATTCAAAGGTGAAGGTACTGTAGTTGCAGGTTTAGAAACTGCTTTCAAACGTGACGAGAGAGTAATCCGTTACTTAACTACTAAACTTGATAAGCATGGCGTAGAATACGCAGTGAAAAGAAGAGCTAAAGTAAAAACTGCTAAAGCTTAATTTTTAACCCTTAAAAAATTTACAAAAATGGCAATCGACGACATGGCAAAACAAGCATCAGCTGGAGGTGAATCAGAAGTAAAATTCCTTACTCCACTTGATATCAATACTAAATCTGATAAAAAATACTGTAGATTCAAAAAATTCGGTATTAAATACGTAGACTATAAAGATGCTGACTTCTTATTACAGTTCGTAAACGAACAAGGTAAAATTTTACCAAGAAGATATACAGGTACTTCTCTTAAATATCAAAGAAAAGTTTCTGCAGCTATTAAAAGAGCTAGACACTTAGCTTTAATGCCTTACGTAGCAGACTTATTAAAATAATTATTAACAAAAATAAATTGTTGGTTTTAGCTCACTAAACCTAACTTTTTAAAACAAAAAAGGACAACAACAATGGAAATTATCCTAAAAAAAGACGTAGAAAACTTAGGACTTGAGTTTGATACTGTAAAAGTAAAACCAGGTTACGCAAGAAACTTCTTAATTCCTCAAGGTTATGCACTTCTTGCAACTCCTAAAAATAAAGCTGCTCTAGAAGCTACTTTAGAAGCTAGAAAAGAAGAAGAAGCTAAATTAATCGCTGCTGCAAATGCAATCATCGAAAAATTAAAAGCTACTACCATTTCTATCTCTGCTAAAGCTGGTGCAGGTGATAAGATTTTTGGTTCTATTAACAATGCTACTTTAGCTGAAGAATTAGCTAAAGCTGGTGTAGAAGTAGACAAAAAATACATCAAAATCCCTGGAAACACTATCAAGAGAACAGGTAAATTCTCTGCTAAAGTAAGACCTCACAGAAACGTAGAATACGAATATGAATTCGAAGTTGTTTCTGATGTAGTTGCTGAAGAAGCAAACACTGAAGCTTAAAATTCAGACTTATAAATATTAAGAACGCTCTCAAAATTTTGAGAGCGTTTTTTTTTGCTTTTCATTTCACAAATAGATAATTTATCTAGACTTTATTGAAAATTTGGCAATTTATAAATTGTTGCTCTCATCACATTTGATTACTTTTGAGTTTAAACTTTCCTTATGAATTTCAACACCGAAAATCTTGATAAAGAAACGCTAATTCACCTTTACAAAGCAATGGTTTTACCCAGAACCATAGAAGAAAAAATGCTCATTGCTTTGCGTCAAGGTAAAATTTCGAAATGGTTTTCTAGTTGGGGACAAGAAGCCACTTCTGTAGGTTCTGCTCTTGCGATGAACAAAGAAGAATACATCTTGACCATGCATAGAAATTTAGGTGTTTTTACTTCAAGGGAAATTCCATTAGATAGACTTTTTTCACAATTTCAAGGAAAAATGAATGGTTTTACCAAAGGTAGAGACAGAAGTTTTCATTTCGGGACTCAAGAATTTAAAATTGTGGGAATGATTTCGCATTTGGGTTCACAAATGGGAGTTGCAGACGGCATTGCACTTTCTCATTTATTGAATCAGGAAGAAAAATGCACACTGGTTTACACTGGTGATGGCGGCGCTTCTGAAGGAGATTTCCACGAAGCTGTAAATACCGCTGCCGTTTGGAATTTACCTGTCATCATCGTCGTTGAAAATAATCAGTGGGGACTTTCTACGCCATCTCGTGAACAGTTTAGATGCAAATCATTCGCAGATAAGGGAATTGGCTACGGAATAGAAGCCCATTCTATTAATGGAAATAACATTTTAGAAGTTTATCAAACTTTTAAAAATTTAGCAGAAAGCATTAGAAAAAATCCTAGACCTATATTGGTAGAATGCAATACTTTCAGACTCAGAGGTCATGAAGAAGCTTCTGGAACAGCATATTATCCAGAAGGAATGATTGAAGAATGGACAAAACAAGACCCAATTACTAACTATGAACAATTCTTACTTTCTGAAGGAATTTTAACTCAAAATTTGATTGAAGAAATAAAAGAATCCTATAAAAAACAAGTTGACGAAGCACTTGACCAAACCATCGCAGAACCAGAAATCATTCCGAATAAAAAAACAGAATTAGAAGATGTTTACGCACCTTTTGACAATCAAGAAATCTTACCACAAAAATTACAAAACAGAGAAATAAGATTCATCGATGCGATTTCTGAAGCCATAGAAATTTCCATGAAAAACCATCCTAATCTTGTTTTGATGGGACAAGATATTGCAGAATATGGCGGCGCTTTTAAAATCACAGAAGGTTTTGTTGAAAAATTTGGCAAAAAAAGAGTGAGAAATACACCATTGTGCGAAGCTGCAATTGTAGGTTCTGGTTTGGGACTCAGCATTAATGGCTACAAATCTATGGTAGAAATGCAGTTCGCAGATTTTGTTACGGAAGGCTTCAATCAAATCATCAATAATTTGGCAAAAACCCATTACAGATGGAACCAAAATGCTGATGTAGTGGTAAGAATGCCAACTGGAGCCGGAACTGGAGCGGGACCTTTTCACTCTCAAAGTAATGAGGCTTGGTTTACCAAAACTCCAGGATTGAAAATCGCATATCCTGCGTTTCCAGATGATGCAAAAGGTTTATTGATTCAAAGTTTTGAAGATCCAAATCCAGTATTGTTTTTCGAACATAAAAAATTATACAGAAGTCTGAAAGGAAACGTTCCTGAAGGATTCTACACTACTCCATTCGGGAAAGCCAGAAAAGTGAAGGAAGGCAATGAACTTACCATTATTACTTACGGTTTAGGAGTTCACATTGCTTTAGAATTTGCAGAAAAAAATCCTGAAATTTCTTTGGAAATTGTCGATTTAAGAACGTTGATTCCACTCGATACAGAAACCATTTACGAATCAGTGAAAAAATGCAATAAAGTGATTATTTTGCATGAAGATACTTTAACTTGTGGTTTCGGAGCGGAACTTTCTGCATTAATTTCTGAACATTGTTTTGAGGATTTAGACGCTCCTATTTTACGTGTAGCTTCTATGGATACACCAATTCCATTCAACAAAAAGCTAGAAGACCAATTTATGCCCAATGAAGAATTGGCAGAAGCTGTAGAGAAAATTTTGAAATATTAAGAAGCTAGAAGTTAGATGTTGGATGTTAGATGTTGAAACTCAGAGCTGAAAATAAAGATTTCGGAATTATTTTGCGTGAGCGATTGCAGCGGAAATCCCGCAGTGAAAACGTCGCGAACGAAGCGAGCGTTAGTTTTCACGAGGAATTGCAGCGAAAAGCGCGGTATTTTTTGCAAGGAAAAAGCAAAGGAAAAAAATACACGCCCAAAAAATTGTAACTTTGGCTTGATATTTGAAAACTTTCCTTAAAAAAATTATTATGAAAAAATATATTTTAGCAGCAGGATTAGCATTAGGTTCGGTGGGAATTATTACCACTACCACGCAATCTTGCATGACAATTGCCACTACAGTAGGACTTTCGGTTCTTAAAAAGATTTTAATTGGTGGCGTTTCTAAAGGTTTAGGAATTTTTAAAGATAAAAATAGTTTCTTGGGCAATGAATTGATTAATGCTGCACTTCCACAACAGCTGAAAGACATTAATTCTACCCTAGAAAAATTAGGATTAAGCAATTTGGTTCAGAAGGAAAAAGGCTACATCGCAGATGCAGCTGCTTTTATCGCACCGATTGCAGAACCTATTTTAATCAATGCGATTAATGATATGACATCAGCAGAAGCTCAACAAATTGCACAAGGTGGAAGTGGCGCTGCAACTGCCTATCTTAAACAAAAAACCAGTGCACAACTCATGGCTGCAATTGCGCCAAAAGTAGATGCGAAACTCAATGAATACGGTATTGTAAGAAGTGTAAATCTCGCTTTACAAGGAAATAATTTGCTTGGAGGTTTATTAGGAAACCAAAATTCTAATTCTTCGGCAAGTTTAAGTTTGAGCAATTTAGCGGCTGAACAAATGGTGAATGGACTGTTCAACATTGTAGAAAATTACGAAAAAACAAATCCAGAAAATCCTATGAATATTTTGAAATAGAGGTTTTCATCACAATAATATGTAAAATCACTTGCGAGCTATTGCAATTGATTTTTTTGTGCATTACTTTTGACAAAATTTAAAACACAATGACGGCAAAAGAGCAAGGAAAAAGGCTTCTGAAGTATATAACTAAAGAAAGAAAAGATGTTCTGAATATTTACTTTTATGCCATATTAAGTGGTCTGGTTCAGTTGAGTTTACCACTGGGAATACAAGCCATCATCAGTTTTGCGATGGGTGCAACTATGGTTACTTCTATCTATATTCTCATTGCATTTGTAGTTCTCGGAACTTGGTTGGTAGGATTTTTCAGGGTGAAAGTAATGGAAATCATCGAAAAAATTCAACAGAAAATATTCGTAGAATACGCCATCTCTTTTTCGGAAACTTTACCAAAAATAAAACTCGAAAAGACCAATCAATATTACTTACCAGAACTTGTCAATCGTTTTTTTGACACCCAAAATTTACAAAAAGGAATTTCTAAAATTCTCCTCGAAATTCCAACCGCTATTATTCATATTTTATTTGGGATCATTCTCCTCTCTTTTTATCACCCATGGTTTTTAGCTTTTGGCGGAATTGTATTGGTAGGAGTAGTTTTGATTTTTAATTATACTTCAGAAAAAGGGATAGAAACAAGTTTAATCGAAAGTGATAAGAAATATTTTGTCGCATCTTGGTTAGAAGATATTGGCAGTTCGGTGAAATCTTTCAAAGCCAATAAACATACCAACCTTCACCTTAGAGAAACGGATGACAGACTTCTGGATTATCTAAGTTACAGAACGCATCATTTCAAAGTTCTATTATTCCAATATAAAACTATTATTTTCTTCAAAGTTTTGATTACACTGGTTATGTTAGTAATCGGAACCTATTTATTGGTAAATCAAAAATTAAATATTGGCGCGTTTATCGCAGCAGAAATTGTAGTTCTTACCATTTTAACTGCCGTAGAAAAACTCATCAAAAGTTTAGAAAGTTATTATGATGTCATTACTGCACTCACCAAACTTTCTAAGGTTACTGACTTACCGCTAGAAAATGAAACAAGCGACATTATCCATATCAAAGATGATATTCAATCTATTGAATTTAAAAATGTTTCTTTTGGTTTTGGAGATGAAGATATTCTGAAAAATTTAAATTTCAAAGTTCAACCAAGCAGCATCAATGTGATTTCGGGAGAGCTTTCTTCAGGTAAATCTTTGCTTATCAATTTGATGTCTGGTATTTACGCCCCTACTTCTGGACATATTTTATACAATGGTGTTTCTTCTAAAAATTTAACTCAAGACCAAATCAGAAGAGGAATCAGTATTCACACAGATGATATAGATGTTTTCAAAGGAACGGTACTAGAAAATATTCAACTGGGAAATGAAAAAATAACCGTAGAAAAAATTAATCATATTGCTCAAAAAATAGGAATTGATGATTTCGGGACTAAGTTTACCAACGGATTTTTGACCAAAATTCAAGATGGAAATTCACAACTTTCTTACAGCAATAAGAAAATAATCCTTCTGCTAAGAGCTCTTGCTACGGATAATAAAATCATTATTTTAGAAGATCCTTATGATGGACTTTCAAATGAAATCAAAGAAAAAATGATAGCGTTTTTACAAGAATTAGCCAAGGAAAAAACCATTATTGTGGTTACTCAAGATGATGACTTTATCCAAAAAGCTCATCAACATTTTCACATGATTAATGGCCTATTAGAAACTAAAAAATAAAACGATGCAACTCAAATCACTCGAAAATATTTATCATATCAATAAGAAATCAAATGTTGCCAAATGGTTTTTATTTACATTTTTAGCATTTGTTTTCATTATGTTTTTACCTTGGACTCAGAATATTAAAACTCAAGGAAATGTTAATACTTTATTTCAGGAACAAAGACCTCAAAAACTCAACTCTCCTATTCCTGGAAGAATCATCAAATGGTATGTAAAAAACGGAGATGTAGTCAAAAAAGGCGATACTATTCTTCAAATTTCTGAAATTAAAGACGATTATTTAGATCCACTTTTGGTAGAAAGAACTCAGGAACAAGTTCAGGCAAAAAAAGGAGTTAGAGAATATTATAATGCCAAAATTTCTACCACAGAAGACCAAATTGCAGCGATTACTGCCGCTAAAGATTTAAAACTGAATCAAATTAAAATTAAAATTGCTCAGTTACAAAATAAGTTAAAAGCAGAACAAGCCGAACTTATCGCGGTAAACAATGAATTAAAAATTGCTCAAGACCAACTTAATCGTCAGAATAAAATGTATGAAGAAGGTTTGGTTTCTCTTACTCAGTTGCAACAACGAAATGTAAGTTATCAAAATGCTCTAGCCAAGAAAACTTCAGCGGAGAATAAACTGGCACAAACTCAACAAGAAATCACGGCTCAAAACATAGAACAAAACGCTGTTATTCAAGAATATACAGAAAAATTAAGCAAAACTGAAGGCGATCGTTTCCAAAGCATGGGACAGGTTGCAGGAAGCACTGGTGACATAGCAAAATTAGAAAATCAAGTGGCAACCTACAAAGTAAGAAAAGGTTTGTATTACATTTTGGCAACGCAAGACGGACAAATTACACAACTCACGAAAGCTGGAATTGGCGAAATTGTAAAAGACGCAGAAACCATCGGAATTATTGTTCCGAAAAATATAGACTACATCGCAGAAATTTATGTGAAACCTGTAGACTTACCGCTTATCAGAGAAAATCAAAAGGTAATGCTCACTTTCGATGGATTTCCTGCGATTGTTTTCTCGGGTTGGCCTAATTCTAGCTACGGAACTTTTTCTGGAAAAATTATTGCCATAGAAAATTTCATCAGTGAAAACGGTTTGTTTAAAGCGATTGTTGCCGAGGATAAAACTCAAAAAAGATGGCCACCCAACATGAAAATTGGAACAGGAGCCAGTGGAATTGCCATTCTGAATGATGTGCCAATTTGGTACGAAATATGGAGAAATATCAATGGTTTTCCGCCAGATTATTATCAAGTAAACAACCAAAAGAATGAGAAAAAATAAAATTTTATTGCTTATTTTTCTTTTCATGTCTTATCATTTTTTCGCTCAAGATTCTATTGCCTTGAGCTATGAAAATTATATTTCTTGGGTTCAAAAAAACCATCCAATTATTAAAATTTCTGATTGGGAAAAAAATATTGCTCAGAATAATATTTTGAAAGCCAAAGCTTTACTTGACCCAAATATTTCAGCAAAAATTGGCGAGAAAAAAATAGACAACACGCTTTATTACAGTCAAAAAAACATAGAACTGAATCTCCCAACTTGGTACGGAATAGATTTCAATATTGGCACCAATGATTTGACTGGAAATAAACTGAATAATGAAGAAACTAAAGGCGTTCTGAATCATGTAGGAATAAGCATTCCGCTTGCGAGAGATTTGGTTTACAATAAAAGAAGAACTGCCATTCAGCAATCTAAAAATTTAAGCAAAATGACCTTTTACGAGCAAGAAATGCTCAAAAATGAAATCCTTTTGGAAGCCAATTTTAGTTTTTGGGAATGGGTGAAAAATTACGAAATTTTAGAATTGAACAAAAAAGTCCTAGACCTCAACAAAAAAAGATATCAATTGATCAAAAAATCTTTTGAGTTGGGAGAAAGACCAGCCATAGATACTTTAGAAGCTTTCACGCAATTGCAAAGTTTCGAAGCCAAAACCATAGAATCTCAGAACAAGTTTAATATTTCTACCATAGAACTTTCACAATTTCTTTGGAAAGAAAACGGTGAAAATTACAATCTTCCGCTGTTTACCAAACCTAGTGAACAACTGAATACACAGTTTACCCAAGATTATTTTATCATCACCGAAAAACTTTTACAAAATATTGATGCACAATATGCGCTGAATTATTATTTTGAAAAATCTAAATCTTTGGAACTGGAAAGGAAACTAAAATGGCAAAATTTTCTTCCTAAAATCAATTTCAACTATAATTTGTACAATAAAGAGTTTAAAAATCAGGACATTCTGCCACTTTTTGACAACAATTATCAATATGGTATAAAATTGGAGTTACCCATATTCATGAGAGAGGCTCGTGCTGATTATCAAAACATTAAGCTGAAAATTCTCCAAAATAATGAGAATATAAAATTTAAAAATCAAGAATTAAAGACCAAAATACAGACTTACAATGCAGAAATGGGCAATTTCTTATCTTTAACTCAAAATAATGAATCGCTCATTGAGAATTATAAAAGGCTTTTAAAAGCCGAAGAAATAAAATTTTCTAATGGTGAAAGCTCACTTTTCTTAATTAACAGCAGAGAAAACAAACTATTAGAAACTCAAGAAAAATTTTTAGAATTGAAAGCCAAAACAATTAAAACTTATTTTAAATTGAACTGGCTGGAAAACAATACTTTAAAACAATGATAGAAGTAACAGGAAACGAACCATTTGATGAACAAGCAGAATTTTATGCTTCTTTAAAAATAAATTTAGAGAAAAATCACAATTTCCCTGAAGATTATCTTTATAAATTCATCATTGTCAATAATCAAGAAAAACTCACCGAAATTTATAAGGTTTTTGACGGCACCAAAAATACTTTTTCTACCAGAGAAAGCAGTAACGGAAAATACATTAGCATTACGATACAATGTTTCGTTCTCGATGCGGAACATGTTATCAGACTTTATCAGGAAGTTGCCAAAATTGAAGGCGTAATTATGTTATAGGAAAAGGTTGATGGTTGATGAAAGACATAAATACAAAGTACACATTTCTCAAATCTCAAATCTAATGTCTCAAATCTAAATTTTATGAAAATATTAATCACAGGAGCCACTGGTTTAATCGGGAAATACTTAGTTCGAAAACTAAAAGAAAAAGGTCATGAAATTGTAATTTTGACCAGAAAAAAAACGGAAAAACCTAATGAATTTCAATGGACTCCAGATCAAAATTTCATAGAAGATGCTGCTTTTGAAAACATAGAAGCCATCATTCATTTAGCTGGTGCTACCATTGCCAAAAGATGGACAAAAGAATATAAAAAAGAACTTTACAGCTCTAGAATTTATGCTGCTAATCTTCTCAAATCATACTCAGAAAAGCATCAAATCAAACTAAAAAGTTTCATCTCAGCTTCTGGAATTAATTATTACGGAACTTTTACGAGTGATGAAATTCTCACTGAAACCTCTCCCATCAAAAAACTAGATTTTTTGGCTGAACTATCAGTGGATTGGGAAAAATCTGCTTATCAATTTTCTGAAATTTCAGAACGTGTGGTTTGTCTAAGAACAGCGATGGTTTTAGCAAAAGAAGGCGGAAGTTTTGTTCCATTGAAAAAATTGACGGATTTCAATTTGGCTTCGCCAGTAGGAAAAGGAAAACAATGGATGAACTGGATTCACATAGAAGATTTGGCGAATATGTATGTAGAAGCGATAGAAAATTCTCAATACAATGGAAGTTACAACGCGGTAGCAGATGAAACCGTTACCAATGAAACTTTCATGAAAAGCATGGCTCAAAAATCAAATAAATTTTTCTTGCCTATTCCTGTTCCAGCATTTATGATGAAAATGATTATGGGAGAAATGTCTTCTATTATTTTAGAAGGAAGCAGAGCGTCAAACGAGAAAATAAAATCAACAGGATTTACTTTTAAATACCCGAATTTAAATCATGCTTTAGAAGATTTAATCAGCAAATAAAAAAATTTAAATCAAAAAAGCGAACTCTTTCGAGTTAGCTTTTCATTTATTTTATAGAAATTTTTCTAATTTTTCTATATCTCTTGCGATGATGGCTTTATTATCTTTTATCACAATTGGTCTTTGCAAAAGTTTAGGATAATTTGCCAAAATAGAAACTAAACCACTATCAGAATAAGTTGTTTCTGAAAAATTTTCTTTCCACAAATCTTCATTTTTTCTGATAATGTTATGTATTGAAGTATCTAGTTTAGATAATAAATCTTCTATTTCTACTTCAGACAATGGGTTTTCTAAGTAATTTCTTACTTCAAACGCCACACCTTTAGATTCTAAATACTGTAAGGCAGTTCTAGATTTTCCGCAGCGATTATTATGTAAGATGGTAATCATAAATTTTGGATATTAGATGTTTAATGATGAATTTTTATCAATGTTCTCTAATCCTCAATCATTCTACAACGCTAATGCTTAAAAAAGTCCGTGCAATTCTGCTTCTATTTTCTCTAAAATATACCCGAAATCTTCTGGTCTTTCTACAAAATCTAAATCATCAACTTCTATAATGAGTAGTTTTCCTTCTTTGTAGTTAGAAATCCATTTTTCGTATTTTTCGTTTAGTTTAGATAAATATTCTATGCTAATGCTGGCTTCATAATCTCTTCCTCTTTTGTAGATTTTCTTTACTAAATTAGGAACATCTGACTTTAAATAAATAAGCAAATCTGGTGCCGAAACAAAGGATTTCATCAGATGAAACACCGAAGAATAATTGTTAAAATCTCTTTCGGTAAGCAAGCCCATATCATTTAAGTTTTCTGCAAAAATATAAGCATCTTCGTAGATGGTTCTGTCTTGAACTATATTTTTACCACTTTCTCTAATTTCTTTTACCTGGCGAAATCTGCTTCCTAAGAAATAGATTTGGAGCGCAAAACTCCATTTGCTCATGTCTTCGTAAAAGTCTTCTAAATATGGGTTATGATCTACATCTTCAAATTGCGCATCCCAACCATAATGTTTTGACAACATGGTAGTTAGAGTAGTTTTTCCTGCGCCTATGTTTCCAGTAACAGCAATATGCATCGATTCTATTTTTCTATTCCGTAAAGATAAAGTTTGTCTTCTATCAAAGCCAAAAATTGATTGCTGTTTTTTTCCACAATGATAAAATTTTCTTTAGAAAATACAGGATAGAATAATTGAGCTGGTGTGTAGAGTGAAATGGTATTTTGTTCTATCACGTAAATTTTATCATTTACGCGTCTTAATCTTTTACCATTTTCTATGTCGATAGAATATTTATGAGCACCTTTGAGTTCATAAACGCTGAAACATTTTTCTCTGAGTAAATATAAATGATTTTGATACACGATAAAATCTACCACAGTACTCAAATCCATGTCAAAAGGAAAGATATTGATAATTTTATCCTCTCGGTAATTGTACTGTATCAATTGCTTTCGAGCTGAATCTAACACCCAAATAAACTGTAAATCTTGCGAATAAACCGCTTTTACATGTCCGAATTTTTGGTATAGGTTTAGATACTGAATTTCATTAAGATTCTGGTCTAGAATTTTAATTTCTTGTCCGTTTTCTGAGAATAAAAAAATATTCAGAGGATTTTCAACCGATTGTATTTTAAACGGTTGCGGAAACATGACTTGTGCTTTTTTATGACCTAGAGAATCATATTTCAGAATACTCAAATCGCTATTGCGATAAACATAAATGTTTTCATAATCATCTATAAGAACATCTCTAATACTATCTTTTATGATAATAGGAAATTCTTTTTGTGCAAAAAGTGTAGCACAAATAAATGTAAAAATAAGTGATAATCGTTTCATGGCATTTGTGTTTGTAAAATGTATTGTCAAGAAAAAACCAGAAACTTTCAATATGAAATTTACTTTATTTTTACTTCATAAATTTTGTCCCAATTTTTTCCTGTAACGAGCATATTTTGCCCTTTGAAGGCAATTCCGTTGAGAACATCATCTGTTCCCGTGTTGTGTTTTTTCACAATTTCTGAGAAATCTATTCTCGCCACCACTTCTCCAGATTTTGGATTAATTTTTAGAATAATTGGTTTCTGCCAAACATTAGCGTAAACAAAACCGTTATCATATTCTAATTCATTTAATTGGTCATACACTTCAGTATTTCCAGCTACAGAGATGTATTTTACCATTTTAGAAGGGTCATTTACATCTAAGAAATATAGATTTTTAGTTCCGTCTGAAGCGATAAGATTTTTACCATCATACGTTAAACCCCAACCTTCTCCCATTACATTAGGATAAGGAAATTCTGATAGAAGTTTAAGCGATGATTTATCATAAATAAAACCTTTTTTATTTTGCCAAGTCAGTTGATACACTTTGTTCCCTACAATCGTGCTTCCTTCAGAGAAAACATCTGCTGGTTGTGCGGTAAAAGTTGTAGCATTGGTTTCACCTAAGGTATATTTTAAAATTTTAGATTGCCCGGTTTGTCCATCACTTTCATAAATGGTGTTTCCTTCTAACTGAAATCCTTGTACAAAATTAGCCTTATCGTGAGGATATTCTGCCACGATCTCATAAGTCAGTTGCGCTTCTGGATTTTTGGCGAAAACATTTATGGTAGCATCTTGACTCAATACTTTTCCATCTCTGGTAATATTGATGGTTACCGCATTATCTCCTAAAGTAAAAAATGCTGGATCTACTACTAAATCGCTTGTTTCTTTGTCTCCAAAGCTTATGCTGATGCTTTCTGCATTTTCAGTAACTTCTTTGGGTAGGTTTATTTTGTCCCCGAAATGATAACCTTTGGTTTCCATTTCTGTATTATAGGTATTAAGAGCGTCTAAAATCTCTTTGTCTTTATTACATGAAGTCAATAAAAATAGGGCAAATATACTTACGAAAAGTGTTTTTTTCATTCTTAAATTATTTAGTTCAAAATTACAAAAAAAGCACCACTCTATAAGAATGATGCCTAATATTTAATAAATTTTAAGAATTTTTAATTTTCAACAAAATTTTTCAAAGCTTTGTTTAGGATTTCGTCCCAACCGTTTTGGAAATTTTCTTTCTTAAAATCAGCGCCTAGATGATCAAAGTTTTCTAAACCTTTGTGTGTAAGAGTAACCAATGTTCCGTTGCTTTCTGGTTGAAGTTCCCATTTTACTAACGTTTTATCATGGGTATAATCAGGATACGTCCAAGAATGTTTTAATTTTTTCTGAGGAATAATCTCTACGATTTCGCAGTGATGGTGTAATTTTTTATCTTCTCCTTCAAAGAAATTAAAAGCGGTATGCTCTTTTAATTCGAAGTCTGGTATATTAAAATACCATTCTTTCATCTGTTCTCTATTCGTAATCGCTTCCCAAACTTTTTCTATTGGTGCGTTTACTTTTACGCTGATTTTAACATTATCGTGCATAGCGTTATCATTTTTAAGATTGAACAATTATTTATACTCGAATTTACAAAAAATATCTTGATTAATGTTGCTGAATTTTATCAGGGTCATCATAGTTCACCATCCATTGAATCCCAAACTTGTCTTCCCACATTCCGAAATATGCTCCCCAAAATGTATCTTGTAATGGCATCGTTACATTTCCTCCTTCTGAAAGTCCGTTAAATAATTTTTCTGCTTCAGCTCTAGATTGTGCATTGAGTGAAATTGAAAAATTATTTCCTTTGGTAATCTTATGAATTTCTGGCATAGAATCGCTTCCCATCAAAACAGTTTCTGTAGAAATAGGAAGTGTAACGTGCATGATTCTGTTTTTATGTTCCTCAGAAAGTGGTGGCATTCCTTCTTGTGGAGGCATTTCGCCGAATCTGTTCCACATAGGAATTTCTCCTCCTAAAACCGATTGATAAAATGTGAATGCCGCTTCGCATTCTCCATCAAAAGTAAGATAAATGTTTGCTGTAGCCATAGTATTAATATTTGTAGATTGGGTTTAAAAAATTAACAAAATAGAATTGACTTTCCCTTTTTTATCTATGTTGGTCTATTAAAATAGAATTTCCGTCAGGGTCTGTTAAAACTATGTATTCAGGACCTTTTGTGGTTTCATTTGCCTCCCTATCTATTTTCATTCCCTTTTCTTTCAGTTTTTTCTGAATTTCTCTTACATCAGTAAAAGGATTAACTTCTGATGCTAATTGATCCCAACCTGGATTAAAAGTAAGTGTATTTTCTTCTATAAACCCTTGAAAAAGTCCGATAACTGTATTTCCGTTTTTAAGAACAATCCAATTTTGATCTATGTTTCCACCTTTGTAAGTGAAACCCAGTTTTTCGTAAAATTCAACAGATTTTTTAATATCTTTTACTTTAAGACTTATTGAAAATGCTCCTAATTCCATATTTTTTTGATTTGAAATATTGTTTTCTTGAGCAAAAGCTAATTGCGAAAGCAAAAGAAAACTAAATAATATTTTTTTCATGTTTAAACTCCAAATTGATCTAAATGATGATTGAGATGTTTCGCAAACATATTATTCCAACCTTGAGCCGTCATTTTCCCAAAATTAATGTTTTCTTTTCCTTCGAAAGCTTCTCTTCCCAATTGTTGAACACGCTGAATATTGCCAATTAATTTGGCTTTTTCTTCCTCAAAGTTTCTTTCATCTGCAATGATAAAAACTGGACTTGTAGGCAAACTCTGTTTATAAGGAATTTCGTTGGTAATTTTAGGTTTTACAAATCTCGAAAGTAAAAATTTGGCAATAAAACTAGGCTTTGGAAATTTTTCTGGCGTAAAAGTTAGGTCATAGGCTACATTTAAATGTGCTAAAACTTGGTCTACACTCATTTTGCCCCATTTTCTTTGGGTTTCTGGTGTTAAATTATTGATTCTATTGATGTACTCTTGCGCATCTTTTGCATCAAAAACGTTTTGCATGGATTTTATTTTTAGAGAATCTCAAAGTTAATTGAAATTTCTAAAACGCATACCAAAAGAATCTTAAAAATATGATAAAATTTAGAAAATAAAAATCGTTTTTGACCTTAAATATCACTTCTGATACGGCTTAAAGTCTCCTGAGAAATTCCCAGATAAGAGGCAATCATTCCGAGTGGAGCTCTGAGAATGATATTAGGATTTTCTTCTAAAAGTTGAATATACTTTTCTTTTGCTGTCATATATTGAAGCGAAGAAATTCTGCGCGACATTTCTATCATTAAGTTTCCTAGAATATATCTGCTGAAATTTGCCGCAGTAAGCGAAACGGAACATAATTCCTCTAATTTATTGAAATTACAAGTGGTAATTACCGATTTTTCTAACGTTTCTATGTTATTTCGAGTAGGTTGGTTTTTAAAAAGGGTATCTATATTAGCGGTAATCTTTCCTTCAGAATAAAAATTGGTAGTGATATCTTTTCCGTTTTCGTAGTAAAACATTCTTAGCAAACCCTCATCTACAAAGAAAACAGTATGATTGTATTGATTCTGCTTGCTCAATATTTCACCTTTTTCAAAGACTTTTGTTTCACATTCTTCATTTAAAAAACGCTCTATTTCTGCATCTACCTTAATGAGCTTATTAAGTTCTTGAATTAATTTCATGAAAACTAAATTTCTGGCAAAATTACACAAAAAAGGCGTTTCAGTAAACTGAAACGCCTTCGAATAAACATTAATAAAAAAAAACTATATGGATTAAACGAACCTCTGGTCGTCATAATCTTCAGAGAGATGATATTCTTTGAACAGCATTTTGATTTTGATTTTCAATGCAATCCAACCTAAAAGGAAATAAACCCAACCTAAAATAAATAAGTGCCAGAAATATTTTTGGGTTAAATAATCGGAACCTTTTTCTACCACCATAATTTTCAAAGCTTCTAAATATGGGGTTAAAGGAATAATTTTAGTGAAATAAGTGATGAAATCTGGCATCGCATAATTTGGCCAAGTAAATCCACTGATGATAAACGCAGGCGAAGCAATTACCATTAAAATTTGTGTTGCCTTCAAAGCATCTGGAACCAAAATACTTACCAAAACGCCTAAATTGGTTGCTGCTACAACAAAAATTGCAGTTATCAAGAAGAAATTCATGGCATTTTCTGGAAGTGGAATTTTAAAATACAAACTGCATAAGTAAAAAACCAAAATATTTAAATTGGAGAAAATCCAAACAGGTAAACATTTAATCGCCATTACCAAAATCGCATATTTGTGTTTCCCCGCAAAATCTTTTATGAAGGAATCCCTTTTAAATTCTTCTGAAAACGTAACTGCCATTGCCAAAAGAATTACCTGTTGTAAAACTACCGCCATCATTGCTGGCCACATGAAAATTAAGTAATTACTCGTGGTGTTAAAAAGCGTAATATAATTCGCTTTAAAGGGTTCTATATTGGCTTTTGCTTGGTCTGCATTCATCCCTTTTTTCTGCAAAGCTTTCATTTCGGCACCCGCTGAAAAAGTTCCCAAGGTTAATTGAATCGCTTTTGAAGCAAAATTAGCGGTCAATACATTCGAAGTATTGAGATAGACGTTAATTTCTGGATATTTCTTTTGCAACATATTCGCCTCGAAACGTTCAGGAATAATCACTACTGCTCCTGCTTCTGTTTTGATGACCTCATCTTTCAATATCGCTGGTTCTTCTACATAATTCAGCACTTTAAGCGTTTGATTATCCTCTAACATGTCTACAATTTGGTTAGACAAAGGAGTTTGGTCATGATTAATTACAATCACGGGAATATCCGTTACTTTTCCCTTTTCGTAGGTAAAACCTAACAAAAGCGCGTAGAAAATGGGAGCCATAAAAAATACAGAAAGCATTGTTTTGTTCGTGAAGAACAAATGAAACTCTCTTTTTAAAAGGTATCTTAACTGTTTCATTTTTTCTAAATTTTATTTTTTTTAACCACAAAAGAGACAAAAGCTTTTCCGTTTTAAAGTTTTCCAAAAGAAAAAAAACTTTTTTTACTTTTGAATTGCTTATTTTCAAACATTTCTTTTGGAGCTTTTGCGGTTTTTAGTTAAGATTATTTTAAAGTTACGCTAGAATTCACCAAAATATTATTCACTTTTGCTCTATCTGTAGGAATTACTTTAATTTCGTAAACTGCATCATCTGGTTGATAATCTGGGAAAGCAGTGGTAATATCTGCATATTTTGTCAATTGCTTGATAGAAACTATTTTCCCTGAAAACTCTTGATTTCCGTATGTAGATTTCATATTCACGGTCATTCCTTTTTGATATTTAGAAATTTTACTTTCTGGAATGGTAAAACGGAAATAAGTCGAATTCGGAATATAGCCATTAAATAAAGCATAACCAGCAGTTGCCAATTCGCCTACATTTAGAGAAATAGTTTCAATTTCCATATCATTGGTTGCGATAATATATCTTTCAGAATAGGCAACATTAGCTTCTTGGAGAACACCTCTCGCTTGATTTTCTTGACCGATTGCCATTTCTATTTTTTCTAATCTTGTACCGTTTTCTACATCATGTAATTCTGCATTTACAGCGTCATATTGCGCTTTTGCACCTTGTAATTTTGCGAAAGCTTCATCATAATTTTGTGGAGAAAGCAAACTGTCTTTGTACATATTTTGTGCTCTTTTAAAAGATTTTTGAGCATATTCATATTGTTCTGCTAACCCTTTTTGTTTGGCTTTTAACTGACGAAGTTGGTCTGCGGTTGCTCCGTTTTTCGCCATTTGTGCTTGTGCAGTTGCTGCAGCAGTGGCTCCTTTTGCTTGAGCAATTTTCGCTGAAACTTCGGGAACGTCTAACATTGCGAGGGTATCTCCTGCTTTTACGGTTTGTCCTTCTTCTACATAAATTTTTAAAATCCTACCGGTAACTTTTGGTGCGAAAGAAACAATTTCTTTTTTTGTTTTTCCTTCGGTTAATTGTTGTGGAGTTTCGTTTTTACAAGCTCCTAGAGAAAGTAAGGTTACTAAAAATAAAGATTTTATAATATAGTTTTTCATTGGATTAAAATATTTAATTGATTAATGTTTATCGTTTTATAGTTTTTCTAAGTTTAAATTTTGAGTAGATTTCATGAGTTCTACCGCGGCTCTTCTTTGGTTGAAAACAGCAGTTTGATATTCTAATTCTGCATTTTCTAAATCGTTTTCTGCTTCTATCAATTGCGTAGATTTAATCAAACCATATCTGAATTCTTTTTCGGCTTGTGTCATTGCATTTTTAGCAATTTGTTTCGCCTTCGCTTTTAAGTCTACTTGCGCATTTGCAATGTTGTAATTGGTTTGATTATTGGCTAAATTGAGTTGCAATTTTCTTTCTGCATCAGATTTTTTACTTTCTAAAATCTCTCTTTCTATTTTTGCTTTTTCTACTTCATGTTTTCCTTCATTTCCATCAAAAACATCCCATTTAAAACCAATTCCCGCTTGAAAAATCGGCAATAAATTAAGATTAGTCAAGTCATAATCTAGCTTTGCGCCAGTTCCCGGCATTAATTCTTTTGATGAAGAAAGATTGGTATTATAAAATCCCATGTAAGAAAGCGAAGTCATGGCTTGAACTTTCGGAATCCACCACGTTTTTTCTGCTTTTATTTTGGCATCAATGGCTTTAATCCCAAAATCCAAAGCTTTTAATTCTGCTCTATTTTCGATGGTTTCATTGGTAAGTAAATAATCTATTTTTTCTAAATCAGGATGGATGAGAGCAATTCTCTCTTTGTCAATTCCCGTTAAAACATTTAACTGCGTAATCAGCAACTCTTTTTTGCCTTCGTATTCTACCATTTTAGAATCCAAAGTAGCTTGTGCCAATTCTATTTTTTTGTAATCATAAGGAGTGATTAAACCATAACCTAAAGCTTTTTCTGCTGTTTTTTTATTGGCATCGAGACGTTTTTTGCTTTCATCTAAAACTTTTTTAGATTCTATTACAAGTGCAAATTGATCATACGCTTTAGAAATTTGAGTAATGACTTCGTCTTGATTTTTGACTTGTAAAGCTTGAGTCGCATTATTTTTCTCGGTCAAAGCTTGTTTAAGATATTTTACTTTTCCGCCAGAATAAAGAAGCGCTTTTGCTTCAACTTTTGCGGCTGCATCAAAACCCGACAAAGTAAAATTATTATCAAAAGTTCCTTCTGGAAAAACCGCACCAGGAAAAATAGGTTTAATCGCAGGAATGGCAATTTCTGGTGAAAGGAATTTTGCTGTAGCATTTAAATATTCTCCTTTTCCTGAAATTTCAACTTTGGGTAAGAAAATGTCTTTTAATTTTTGTTGGTCTAATCCATTTGCTTTAGACTCTAAATTTTGTTGTTCTATGGCAGCATCTTTACTCATCGCTGCGTCTACCAATTCCTTGAATGAAGGAGCAGTTTGCGCAGAGAAGGACAAAGGAAAGCCCATCATTGCTGTAAAAATTAAAGTTTTATAGTTTTTCATTTTTAATGTTTGTTTACAGATGCAAAATTGCGACGATTGAAAAAATATTCCTTTGACATTTGTCAAAAAGTAAAAACGCCCACAAAAAATTTGTGGGCGATTTCATTTTCAATTATTCTGAAATAGAAACTTTAGTTCCTTGTGTATGTGCGTTCATTTGTGGAGCATAATAATTTTGCAAAGTGGTAATTCCATTGCTGAACGTTCCTGCTGCATTACAAATATAATCATACTCAAAAACGTATTTTCCTTTCGGCATGTATTCGATGTAGAAATTGGTAGAAGCATCTTTGGTGACTTGATAATAACCCAAATTATTCTTCCATTGATAGCCAGAAAGTACGTCAACTGGTTCAAAACCTGCCGCTCTCATATCTTTCAGATGAATAAATTCCATATTTCTATCGGTGTTCAGAATCATTCTTACCGTTACTTTATCCCCGATTTTTAGTGGAGCATTTTCTGTAATTTTCTGCAATTCTTCACCATTTACCGTTTTCACTTTTTTGTACAATTCTTTAGTAATAGAAATATAACTTTCCGAAGATTTGATTTCATCTAAATCTTCATAATATTGCCAGAATAAACCACCTTGCACAATTCCAGCTCCTGGTTTTGTAATGGTAACGGTTGCCAAATTCTTGTCAATTTTATCTGAATTCACCGCTGATTTCACATAACCCGTTGCTTTTGTATCAGGATTTACCAAATCTTTTCCGCCCCAAATTATCGTGGCTTTATCATTTTCCGAAGAAGTCCAAGATTTTCCAGAATTTAAAATCGTGTAAATCACTTCTGCTGTACTTCTAGAAGTATCCCAATTGGAAACTTCTTTCTGCGTAATCAGCCAAATTTTCATTTCTTCTACAAAATTTTGGTCGGTAGTCAATTTATTGAACGCTTCCAAAGCACCAGCGTGATTTACTGTTTTAGAAGAATACCAACCCCAATCGTTGAGATTTTGTTTCCAATACACCCCTTGCGTTTCGCTTTGTACAGAAGTTTCTTTCAGATAAGTCATCAATTTTTTAGAAATATCTTTTAAATTATAAGCATCAAAAAGTAATGCTGCTCTATGTAAACCAAAGAAAGTAAAATCAGTAATTTTAGCAGTTTTTGCTTTTGAAATTACCACAGTTTTCAAAGTTGCCTGCTTACCTTTTAACGGATATTCTTTTTCCCAATAATGACGAGTATCCAAATAATCTAACACATAATTGCTCCAGACATTTTCTTTTTTAACTTCAAAATATCTGCTCACTTCATTGTCCACAAATTTCACCAATTGAGAAACCATTTCCTTTTGTTCAGAAGACTGATAATCTGCTAAATTTCCTTTCAACCATTCATTAATTCTGCCTAAATTTTTCAAAATATATAAGGAATTGTAGTACGAACTTGGGTAACCAGCGTACCACGAAAAACCGCCATCAGGATTTTGCAGTTTTTTCAATTCACTCCAATCCTCGTTGATGGAATTTCGCATCGTATTGGCATCAAATAAACGTGAAAGTTTCTGCATTTGTTCTGTTTCGTTTTTAGCATCCAAAACCCAAGGTGTTTCTTCTAACAACAATTGTTTCAACTCTTGGTTTTTCTCCAAATTTGAATTGAGTAAACCTTTAGATTGATATTCATCAAAAACAGTTTTCATTTTCGGATTGGCTTTGAAAATTTCAGACGCCAAAACATCGGCAAACCATTTATTGAAAACCACATCAGCAGAAATATTATTGTCATTTTTGAGACTTGGCAAAGCAAAAATTACTTCCCAAATTGGATTGGTCGTCAATTCTAAAGTATTGGATACATTTGTCGTTGTTTTAGACGAATTATTTTTCAAATTTTCTAAAACAAAGGTCTTGGTTTGTCCTTCCTTCACAAAAACCGGAACTGCATCAGTCACCAACATTCTATTTGGCAAAACCGCAATTGCTTTTTGTTCGCCATCAGAAAATTGACCAGCTTTCGCAACGTTTTTAATGATTATAGAAGAAACTCCATTCGGAACTTTTACATTCCATTGAACGGTTGTACTTCCATTTGCATTGAGTGTAAATGATTGTTCTACGTTGTAACCAGCAGTTGCATTTAACTGGTTAATTCCAAATTTTTCAGTAATATCTTCATTGGTGAAAGCGTCTAATATTTGCAATTTCGCAAAACCGTTGAGTTGTTGAGTAGTTAAATTGCTCAATTTAGATTTGAAAACCAATTCATCGCCTTCTCTCAAAAATCTAGGATAATTAGGTGTTAACGAAAATTCTTTTTGTGTAACCACCGTTTTTTCTAAAGTTGCGGCTTGTGCATTTTTGGTATGTGCTAGAAACATCAATTTCCATTGTGTAAGTGCTTCTGGAGATGTAAATTCAAACGATACATTTCCGTTTTTATCCGTCATTAAATTTGGATAGAAAAATGCGGTTTCGTTCAGATTCTGACGAACTTTTATATTTTCTAAATCATTTTTAACAACTTTTTTACCATACCCAACCACAACAACTTGGTCAATTTCCTTAGATTGTGCAGAATCTGTTACAGCTTCTGCTTTCATTGAAGCCATTCCTCTAATTTTAATATTTGCAGAAGGAACTGCGCTTTCAGTAATAATAAGGCCATTAGCTCTTCCTCTTAACTGATAAGTAATTCCTCCATCAAACCAATCAAAATCCGGTCTATTCACACCGAAATTATTAAAATATTTCAGTCTTTTACTGTAATATTTTTGGTCTAAGTTTTCATTAATGCCGTATTGAGAAATCCAGTAAGGTTTGCTGTAAAGACTTTGCCAAGAATAAGAATTTACCGCAAATTGGTCTAAAGATTTATCATACATATTCGCTAGAACTTCGGCAGTAATCTGGTCGGTGAGCGAAGTCGAACTGCCAGAAATTTTCACACTCCATTTTTCTTTAGAATTCGGTTGTAATTTATCTCTAAACGTTACCAATTCAATTTTCAAAGGTTTTTTATCCGAAGAAATTTTCACATCTTGCGAAACAGTTTGCACATCATTGAAAGCAATCATTTGAAACTGAACATTCAGATTTTCTATGCTTCCATCTTTCGGAAGTGGAACTTCGTAAACTAAAATTCCGTTTTTAATCGGCAATTGCTCAAACTGTGTTTTCCCATCACCATTTTGAACATATACATTCAATAAAGCATCTGGAATGGCTGAATAAACGTAGAATTTAGCCTTTTCAGTTCTGTTGTATTCAGATTTTACCGGAATCACTTTTAAGAAAGGCTTTTGATTTTCAGAAAGTTTAGCTTTGTCAAAAACTTCAAAAATTTTCTCCGTTTTGATGGTATCTTTTCCTTCGATGTTAAAGAGTTCGAGTTTATATTTTCCTGCTTGAAGTTTTCCTAAATCTAAATTGGTAATTGGTAATTGGTCATTAGTATTTGGACTTTCTACTCGTTCAAATATTTTGCTTTCAACTTTCTGTTCTTTTTCAGATTTATCAAAATAATCATGAGGGAATTTTTGCACAAAAACTTCTTTGCTAAAGAAAGGGGCATTCTGAATTTCACTCTCAAAATTGGTTCTAAAAACTCTTTCTTGAGGTGATAATTTTGACAATTTTGCTGTGTAACTTTTCTTTAAAATCTGGTCATTGTAATTTTTGGTTTCAACTTTAAATTTTATATTTTCGTCTGTAAAATAATCTGTCACAGCTTCTAAAAGTGAAATATAATGCGAAACCGAAGCCACTTTTAGATTGGTTTGGTCAGATTGTGTTTCTCCGTTAATATCGGTAACCGAAGCATTGATTTGATAATTATCAATCTGTATTCCTTCTAAAGTTTCATCTTTTTTGAGGTCAATTTTTATGGTGAATTCACCTTTTTCATTGGTTTTTACTTCGCCAAGAATTGAGTTTTCATTATCATTTCCACGAGGATACCACCAGAAATATCTCCAACGAATATTCTGTTTTTTGATTTCATAATTTACGGTAGCATTATTGAGCGGAACTCCCGAAAACATCATGGCTTTTCCTTGCAATTCTATGGTTTGTCCGTACTGATATTCTTGTTTTACAGGTTCAAAACTTACTTCAAATTTCGGACGTTTATATTCCTCCACTCGGAAACTTTTATAGCCATCCATCACATAATCTGTGACTTCATCATCGTCATTATCTACTTCTATAGAAAATTGTCCGTTCAGTTTTCCATGTGGAAGCGTAAAACTTCCGTTCACAGAACCAAATTCATTGGTCGTTAAAGTTTGCGTAGAAATTTCTTCGCCATTTGTATCTTTCAAAGTGATATTCAACTTCACTTTTGGTGTTACTTTTTCTTTGTTGGTTTCACTGCTAAAAGCGGTTCCAATCACTTTAAAATAAACAGTTTGTCCAGGTCTGTAAATTGCTCTGTCTAAGAAAATTTGCGCTTGCTCTACTTCATTTCTAGTGTTAAAAGAGGTATCATACTGATTGCCATATACTTGCAAAAGATTCACATCATTGGTAGAAGGTTGACGCACCAAAACATAGCGATAATAGCGTTTTTTATCATTTTCTGGAATTTTGAAACCAGCTTTAGCATCTGTAACTCCCACAGATTTTTCTACATTTTGTTGAGCAACATATTCATAAAATTCTAAGTTTTCTTTTGGTAAAATTTTCCCATTATTTCTGAGCACCAATTGCAATTCGTTTTCGAAAATTTGTTGGTCTGATTTATTCTTAAAAATAATTCTAGAATTTGTGGCTATAAAGTAAAAATGGTCTTGAACATTGCCATCTACCAAATATTCTCCCACGTAAATTCCCGAAGGAAGTGGCGCAATTTCCAGCGAAGTTTTATGAGAAGTGTAATCTTTGAAATTTTTCAAAGGAAAAGTTTCTTTTTTTACCAAAGTTTTCTTGAGTTGAGAAAAATAATCTTTGTTCCATGAATTATAAATATACTTCAAAAAGCCTTGATAATCAGATTTCACTTCATAAATATTGAACGAAAACTGCGACGTATTTTTGTATTCAGCAATCAAATGAATCGGTTGATTAGGCAAAGTGGACGTTTCAAATTTTATATTGACAAAAGGCTGTTTGATTTGATTTTCCTGGTTTTTGATGTTTTCTAAAAATTTAGATTTTGGAAAGGCTTTTTTCACTTTTTCAATCCAAGAAAGCGCTTCTTCAAATTTTTGTTCTCCTTGAAGACTGGAAATGATTTCTTGAGCGATTAAAACTTTATAATCGCCTTCTGTTGCAGAATTATAAAGAGAAATTAATTGTTCTTGCTTATTTTTACAGTTGGTAAAAGCGCAATCGTCATTCAGTTTTTGATGTTTGAAATACAATTGAGCATTTCCAGAATTTTTAATAATTAACGCATCATAAATTCCTAAAATTTTAGGCTGATTTTCTTTCAGTTCATTTTTAGTAAAATAATCACTATTTTGAAGATAATCAATATATTGCATTGATTTATAATCAAAAAAACTAGGGAAATAAGAAATATCTTCTACTCCATCAAAAATCTCTACATAATTTGAAATGGCAATTTTTTGTAACGCTGTATCTTGTTTTGAAATTTCAGAAAAATGTTGGGCAAAATAATTTTTAAAATCTAATTTGCTCCACGTTTCGATTTGAGAAAAATCTTGCTTTTCGCCAGTATTTACATTCGTTCTTTGGTTAATTTTCCATTGATTTTCATCGTAAAAATCTTGAAAAAAGTCTCCCAACAACACTTGAAAAACTAATTTTTGTTCGCCTTTTAATTTTTGGTCAAAAGATTGTAATTTTTTGAAAAATTGAGAAGCAGTATCATTTTGAGTATCATCTTCGGTAAGGTCTGTCACGCTTAATTCCGCTTTCAAAGATTTAATCAATTGAATCGCATTGTCTTCTGAAACTGCACGTTTCTGAATGTCTAAAATGAGCGGAAGATTAGATTTATAAGTTCCTTTCTTATAGTTTTCAGAAATTTTCTTCCATTGTTGGTCATAGTATTTTTGAGCTTTCATAGGAGTTATATTCCAAATGAGGAATAGTAAAATGAAGATTTGGGTTAGTTTTTTCATAATCAAAAAAGATTTTTATTGCATTAGAATAAAATGTCACGAAAAATCAAAAATAGATTCTTCATTTCGCTTTGCTTCATTCAGAATGACAAAGTGTTTTTATATTTGCTTAATGAACGTTATAAATTTACTAAAAAATATTCTACTAAAGTCGCAGATTTATGTTTCTCTTTGCGCAACGCTATTAGGCGTTTTCATCTTGCAAGAGCAAGAATCTTACCAAAACACTTTAGCATTCGTCCTTTTCCTTACGTTTTGGAATGGATATTTTTTTACCGTTTATCATAGAAGAAAATTTGCAAAAATTTGGAATATTTTAGGATTTGTTCTTATCAGTTCAATTCTTTTGAAATATTTTGACTTGAATTTTTACTTGAAATGGCTGATTGTTTTAATTCTTGGTTTTATTTACAACGCAGATTTTTTGAACATTAATCTTCGACAATTTTCTTTGGTCAAAACTTTTTATGTGGGATTTATTTGGGCGCTGAGTTTGGTTTGGTTTCCTCTGAAAGAAATGAATTGGGCGTGGTTTTTTATTATTTTCTTCTATACTTCTGCCATTACTTTTCCGTTCGAAATTAGAGATTTAAAACGAGATGATTTTACGACTTTACCTATGAAAATCGGCATTCAAAACACCAAATATTTGAGTTATATTTTTTTATGTTTGAGTTCAGTTTTGACAATTTATTTTCTGAAATTTGAATTTGCAATTTCGCTGTTCTTAACCTTTACCTTTGCCTCTATCTTAATTTATTTTTCTCATCAAAAACGTGAAGATTGGTATTATTCTTTTTTAATGGAAAGTTTAAGCCTAATGCCGTTTTTAATTCTCGTTTTATTGAAGTAATTTTGCTACATGATCATCAAAAATCTGAAAATATTCAATTTCAAAAATCACAGTGAAAAATCTTTCGATTTTTCGCCAGAAATCAATTGTTTCGTGGGAAATAACGGCGCTGGAAAAACCAATATTCTGGATGCACTTCATTATCTTTCGATGGCAAAAAGTTTTCTGGGAAATCTTGATGCTCAAAACATTTTACACGACAGTGATTTTTTTGCGATAGAAGCAGAAATTCAAGGAGAAGAAAAAAATGACATCATCAAAGTGCAATTGCCAAAAGAAGGTAAAAAAATCATTAAAAAAAATGATAAAACCTACGAAAGAATTGCCGACCACATTGGTTTTTTGCCCAGTGTGATGATTTCTCCTTATGATGCGAACCTCATTTCTGATGGCAGCGAAAGCAGAAGGAAATTTCTAGATGCGATGATTTCTCAGACCGATTCTGATTATCTTTTTGCCCTGATTCAGTACCAAAAAACGCTTCAACAAAGAAATGCATTGCTCAAATACTTTGCTAAAAACAGAACTTTCGACCTCGATTCTCTAGAAATATACAACGAACCTTTGACCAAATTTGGAACTCAAATTTTTGAAAAAAGACAACGTTTTGTAGCCTCTATTTTGCCAACGATTCAACATTTCTATGAGATTATTTCAAAAGGAAACGAAAAAGTTACCGTGATTTATGAAAGTAATTTGAATGAACAAAATTTCGAAGAAATCTTAAGCGAAAACCTCGAAAAAGACAGAGTTCTCACTTATACTTCCAGAGGAATTCATAAAGATGATTTGCGCTTCGAAATGAACGGAAATTTGATTAAAAAATTCGGAAGTCAAGGTCAACAAAAATCCTTCCTCATCGCTCTGAAATTGGCTCAAATCAAAAGAATTAAAGACATCACGAATAAAAATCCTATTCTTCTTTTGGATGATATTTTTGATAAGTTAGATGATAATAGAGTTTCTCAGTTGATAGAATTGGTAAACCAACAGAATTTCGGACAGATTTTCATAACAGATACAAATAGAGAACGTACAGAGTCTGTGGTGAAAAGGATTAATGAAGAAAGTAAGATTTTTCAGATTTAAGAAGTGACTCAAAAATGAAAAAGAAAAGAGAATATCAAAGTTCTGAATTGGTGAAAAGTTTTGCCAAGTTGTATGGTTTTGAGGATAAATTGTTGGCTTTGCAGGTCAAAGATTTTTTGAAAAGCTATTTAGACGAGGCTTTTTTCAAAGAAATAGAAAGTGTAAATCTGAATGAAAAAATTCTAGAAATCAGAATAAAATCTCCACTTTTCAGAAATGATTTTAGAATGAAAAAATCATTTTTCCTCAAGAAATTTCAAGAAGAATTTGGCGCAGACCAATTTATGGATGTGTATGTTTTGTAGTATCCGAAATTAATTTTTTGGCTCTTTCATCTAACACAGAACGAATTGGGAAAAAGAAAATCAGCGGATTTTTGAAGAAATATTTAATGATGCTTCGGTTAAGGTTTCTCACCTCTCCAAAGTTCACTTTTCTAGAACGGAATGCTAAAACCATAGACAATCCAAAGCTTACTATAAAGTTTAAGAAACCAATCAAAAATACCGTTACAAAAGCAATAATAAACGTCTGTGTATCAATGGAAAATTCTTTTCCGTATAATCCTAATGCAAAATTTCCGGCTGCGAAAGTAATATGACGAATATCTAAATCCAGTCCAAAAAACTTACCGATGGTAGCTGTAGAACCTAAGAAAATTCCTAACCAAAGGTTAGACATAATTCCCGCCCAATTTTTAGAATAATATTGTGAAAGATTTTCGGCAAAATTTCTTCCGAAAAGGTAATGGATATAAGGATTTTTGGCAATTCTCTCTGGTATTTTATAAAAAACAGAGGTGTTTCCTACATTTCCTGCAATAATTCCCGAAATAAAGAGATAAACTCCCGCTAAAGCGGCATGGAATAAGGCTTTAGAATGAAATGGGTCTAAATCTTTGAGCAGAGTGGAAGATTTTTCAATGGCAAAATTCTGTCCGAAAAGAATTTCTAAACCATAAATAATGGCTAAAGCAATCGGGAAACTCAGCAATACATTTCCTACAAACGCAATGAACTGACTCCTGAATAATTTGGAAACCAAATGGGCAAAATCTAGATAATTTTTAGAATTATTTTTCCCTTCAGAAAGCACTTTAGCCATCGTTGCAGCAGTCATGGCTGGTTGTTTTGTAGCCAGCGTGAAATTCATTAAATAAATCATAATGAAACCCATCGCATAATTAAAAGAGTATAAAAATGCGTGGTAAAATTCACTGCCTGGAACATAAGCATACAACATTTTTAGAACACAAAGCGCACCTACTATAATTCCGCCACCACTTGCTTTTTTGAACATTTTTAGATATTCTTTTGGCGAAGTCGTAATGTAATTGGTTCCTGTTTCTGCGGTATGTGTAGTAATGAGATGCGAAAGCAATGTGGTGCTATCATTGAATAAATCTCTGATGTTATTACGGTGAGATTTATAATCTAAAATATTGATAACCAAATTTTTAGATTTTCTTAACACATCTTTTTCATCATCAATGACGAGAAGTTCTAAAATTTCTGAAATGCGCTGTAACTGTTGACGAATTTTCAGTAAAGATTGATTGGTTTTACCAGAAATTCCGTATTTAGAAGCATTTTTGAACGCTTTGCTGATAAAAGCAAAACATTGTTGAAGATAAATTTTAATTTGCTTATAATGGCTGTCTTTAGAAGTAAGAACGATGGCTTGATTCTTTTTGAAATCGCTGATGAGAATATCTAATTCATCTTGTAATGCCAAAAATGGATTGTCGAAATTTTTATATTCTGGAGCCATTTTCAGTACATCTACATCTAAAGCATTTCCAATAGCTCTCCACGCCAAAATATTCATCGAAAAAAGAAGTTCTTTTTTCACTTTTGGCTGTAAAATCATACGGTCAATTTCTAACATTCTGAAAAGTTCATCAGATTCTTGTCTAGAAACTTTTTTGATGAATTTAAAATCAGCATTATCTCTGAAAAAAACGTTTGAAATAATGTTAGAAATAGTATTATCATCTTCTACTGGCGGTAGAAATTTTGACAAAATTCTTTTTCTTAATTCTGGAAAAAAAGCGTCTTCTGAAAGAATATTGGCTTCGGTAAGAGAAAGGTTAAAAGCTCTTCCCATAAAGACAGTATTGATGTAATACACCAAGTTTTGTCTTATTTCTTCGTGTTCTTTAAGAAACGTTAAAAAATCAGAGAAATTTTCTTTTTGTAAAGAATGAAAAAGCTCTGTAAGAGGTTTTAAATCACGCGTTTCGTTCTTGATAGAAAAATATTTATCAAGAATCTCTACTGAACTTTGCGATGTATTGAATTGAAACCTCACGAATTGTCTTTATTTATTCCAAATTTACGTAATTCATTTGTCTCATCACCCAAGAATGTTTTCTAGAAAGATAAGAACTTGGATTTTTCGGGTCATATTTTTTAGGATTTGGAAGACAAACTGCAATCCAAGCTGCTTCTGACTTGGTTAAATCTGCTGAAGATTTCCCAAAATAGTAGTGACTTGCTGCTTCTACCCCGAAAACACCTTGTCCCATTTCTATGGAATTAAGGTAGCGTTCTAAAATAATGTCTTTGCTCCAAACTTTTTCTATGATAAAGGTAAAAATAGCTTCCAGACCTTTTCTCACGTAACTTCTGCCGTTCCAAAGGAAAATATTTTTAGCGGTTTGTTGAGAAATGGTACTTCCTCCTTTTAATTTTTTTCCTTTTTGATTATCTGCAAATGCTTTTTGGATGGCTTGAAAATCAAAACCATTATGTCTGTAAAAATTCTGGTCTTCGCTAGCAATGACAGCCTTTTTTACGTTTCTTCCCATTTCATCAAAGCTGATGTAATCTCTGTCTAGTTTTTGATATTTCACCAATCCTTCTATTTGCGTAATGGTAATAATAGGATTAAAAAATCTTCCCCAAATAATAGAAAAAATGCTGATGATGGCAATGGTATAAAATAGTTTTTTAATAAATTTCCACATAAAAATGTAATCTATAATAGTTAATTTAAGTTGCAAAAATAACGACTAATTCAGTTTTTTCATATACAATAATGAATCTTTTGGAAAAATCTCTGGATGAAAAATTTTTATATAATCTTTCAAAACTAAATCTGCTCTCACCACTCCACTTTCGAAATAATCATTGGCAGAGCCTTTTTCTCTTCCTGCAATGGTGTAAATATCGCCTTTTTGATAGACTTTCATCTTCGCATAATTCGGGTTGATTTGAAGTAAATCTTTCTTGTTTTTATGATTTCCTACATTTACCCAAAATTCTGCATTTTCGGCTCTAGAAAAGACTTCTTCGAAGCTTTTCGGAGTAGATTTAGATTCTGAATTGTCTCCAAAAATATATTGGGCATTTGCATCTTTTATAAAATGTGCAATTTGAGAGTTTCCACCTGCTACAAACCATTGATTTCCGTAGATTTCATTGGTTAAAACTTGCGGTTTATTCGTAGATTTTGCTGCTAAATTCTTATAAGAATTATAATTTTTTTCAATTTCTGAATATTTTTCTAATGCTTCTTTTTCTTTACCGAGAAGTTTACCGAAAACCTCTATTATTTTTGCTTTTTCTAAAGGTTTCTCTTCTAAATATTCATCAATAAAGATAATTTCTATTCCGTTTTTCTTTAAAACTTCATAAGTATTCTCGAAACTGGCAACGTAATTGGTGAAAATAGCATCTGGTTGATACGCGATGATTTTTTCTACGTTGTATTTCTGTTCGTTTCCGATGTTTTGAATTTTATTTTCTTGAATACTTTTCTGTATTTTTTCTGAAAAAATGTATTCTGGACTAGAAACGCCAATGATTTTTTCTTCTGCGCCTAATTCTGTAATGTACCCCACTAAACTTGCGTTGAGCAACATAATTTTTTGGTACGGCAATTTAGAATGAGGAATTTTATACTGAAGTTTTCCTGATTTTAAGAGTAAAAAATCGCCATTTTCTTTGAACTGAATGTTTTTAGAAATAAGAATCCAATCTGTGGACAATTGATAAGTTTCTTTTTTACAAGAAATTACCATCAATAACGCAAAAAAAGCAAAAAAATATGATTTCATTCTTCAAAGAAAGCAAAAAAGCATTATATTTGCAAACCGAATTTCGGCCTCGTGGCGCAACTGAATAGCGCATCTGATTACGGCTCAGAAGGTTACAGGTTTGAATCCTGTCGAGGTCACAAAAATCCCAAGAATTTTCTTGGGATTTTCTTTTTGGAATAAATTCCAATTTTATAAAATCAATCGTTCTTACGGAACTCTATTTTCAAAATATTATCTCTATTTTTGCGTTAACAAATTACTATTTCTTATTACGGATTACTTATGTCTTTAGAAATCAAAAATCTTACAAAAAAATTTGGTGAACAAACTGCGCTTAATAACATCAATTTAGATATTCACAAAAATGAAATCATAGGACTTCTAGGACCGAATGGTGCAGGAAAGTCTACCTTGATGAAATCTATTGTTGGTGCTCTAAAAATAGATGAAGGAGAAATTATTTTTGATGGAAAAAACATTACCGAAAACGAAACGGAAGTAAAGAAAAACATCGGTTTTTTGCCAGAAAACAATCCACTTTATTTGGAAATGTATGTGAAAGAATATTTGCAATTCGTGGCAGATATTCACCAGATTTCTAAAGAAAAAGTAGATGAAATCATAGATTTAGTAGGAATTACTCCCGAAAAATCAAAGAAAATTTCTCAATTATCGAAAGGTTACAAACAGCGTGTTGGCTTAGCTCAAGCGATTCTTCACGCTCCAGATTTATTGATTCTAGATGAACCTACCAATGGTCTTGACCCGAATCAAATTCTAGAAATTAGAAATCTCATCAAAGAAATTGGCAAAGAAAAAACCGTAATTCTTTCTACTCACATTATGCAAGAAGTAGAAGCACTCTGTACAAGAGTGATTTTGATTCATCAAGGAAACATCGTACAAGATGCTGATATTGCAGATTTCAAAGGAAAATTCAATAATTTAGAAGAAGCTTTTGCTCATTATACCAGCGTAAAAATAGAAGACTAATCGTTTTCTATTTTTCTTTTATGAGCGAATTTCAGCATTTTCACACTCGACTGTCTGAAAAGCAATACACTGATGGAAATTCCCACTGCCAAACAAAACAATAAAGAAGCGGTAAGAACCAAATTGTGAAAAGTATTGTCTAAATCTTGAGGATTTCTGACTAATCCGCTTTCGTCTGTCAATCGAATGAAGCCCAACATGGTTTTGTAGGCGTACATTCCGGGAATCATGGTAATACAAGCTGGCATGGTAAAAACAATAGGCGGAGTGTGAACTCTATGCGCCAAAACAATTCCCAATAAACCTATAAGCACTGTTCCGGAAAGTGTAGAAGTTATTAATCCTAAACCAACTCCTTCGTACAAAGTAAAACGCAAAGCGTGACCTAAACCACCTAATAATCCTGCGATTAATAAAACTCTGTTTGGCGTGTTAAATAAACTTCCAAAACCAATGGCTACACAAAATGCGAAGCTAAAATCTTTTATGATCAGTAGAAAAAAATCCATTTTAGTAAAAATTATTAATTCCAAAAATAAGAATGCTCAAAGCCATTCCCGCAGCGATACACAATAAAAGAAATCCCGAATAAAAACCTCTTGCAATAGCAGTAGCGACGTATCCTTCGATTAAATCTATAACGGCATTCACCAATTGAACACCCGGTACCAAATACAGCACTGAAGTAGCCAATGCTTTTTCGGGGAGTGCTCCTATTCCATAAAAAACATTAATGGAAGCGATAAAACTGGTAACAAATGCTCCACCACTAATCGCTAACATTACATTAAATTTTCGTTTTGAAATTTCTTGTCTCGCAAGTATTCCTAGTATAGAAGCAAAAAACGCAAAAGTGGCATCTATGAAATCTCCTTTGGCTAAAATACAAAGAGATGCACAAGCAATTCCCACTCCTAGAACAATTTGAATTCGTTTATGATGAGAAAGTTTCTTAATTTTTTCGAACTCTCTTTTAATATGTGGATAATCTAGATGATCGCTCACCACCTTCCAAGAAAGCAAACTTATTTCGTTGAGAATCCCGAAATGTACACCATGACTTGGTAATCTTTTATAATGAGTAGCGGTTTCCGAAGGGTTGTTTCTCATCTTAGTGGTGAGAATAATTCCATTGAAAGAATAAAAGATTTCTATATCTACCCCGAAAACATCTGCAATACGCTTTATATTTCTATCTATTCTACCACAATGCGCACCTGCAACCATCAATGTAGAGCCTATATCTAAGAGTAAATCATTATATTTTTCGATTAAAGGTTTCTCTTGCAACATTTCTGATTTCATCTTTAAGTTTTTACCGCGCAAAGTTAGGAATTCCTAAAATGCCAAGATTAATAATTAAACCTATTTTATATCATAAAAAAACAGTTGCAATTTTCATTGCAACTGTTTTGCTAAATCAATAGCGTATTCAAAGAGTTGTTTTTTTTTTTATTATAATGATTTTTATAATGTAATATTAACTACACCATAGTCTATGGTAAGAACTGGTTCATAAAAGGATATCGGCGAGTTATCACCACTTCCTAAATAAAGAATGATACCATGGTCTATGATTTCTTGTGTAACGACTATTGGTGAAAGTACCAATTCGTCTCTTACATAAGGAAAACTACTAGTTTTGGTTTTTTTAAACATTAAATCTTTAATTTTTCTTCCTCCTGTATAATTTCCTGTAGAAGTATTTACAACAGCATTACCTGTATATGCTACAAATCGAGAAGCTTCTGAGTTAGAGGTAGTTTGTTGGTATTTTAAAGAAATATTAACGGTAATAGAATAGCCTAATAATTGCTGTGGAACATTAATTCTCTTATTAACATTATCCCAAATCACAAAATTGTTTGGAGCACCAGACAATGGATTATTGATAATAATATCATCACCTGGAGCAGAGTAATCGCAATCAAAACGTCTTAGTCCAGGAGAAGGAGGAGCAACCATTGCATTAATAAGATAAGGAAAAGTATCCATATCATTTAGTACTGCATTAAGTGGTTTAATCACACTATTGTAAATATTTGTGAAATTCACTTGACCTAATCCAGACCATTTGGTACCATCCCAATAATAAATTCCTTTTCCTGTAGTTGTATTGGTATTATAAGCAAGTAAACCCTCTGCAATAGTTGGGGAAATTACGGGTGACTTAAGATTCAAATCTGTAATATTAAAGTAAGGTAAAAGAAAACCTTTATCACTAGAATTGAGATGAAGTACTGAAGATTCATGAGGCTCTGTAGTGTTAATTCCTACCTGTGAGAATGTGAGAATAATGGAAAACACTCCCATTATAAACATGTAGAGTTTTGTTTTCATCTTTGTGTTTTTTGTACCTTAAAGTTACCCTCATTTACTAACAATTAAAATACTACATTCTACGTATTTTAAAAAAAATTCCCACCAAATAAATTGGAGGGAATTTTCAAAATAAACTATTAAAACAAAACTATGAAATAGAGAATTTCGCAATAATTGCTAGATTCTGATTTCCAAAAATTTGATTTTTTTTTAATCTAAGTGTTTCGGAGTATAACCGTCTTCACTTAGTTCTTTGTGTACGTAATCTGCTTTCATTTCAGCTTCATAATCTATTTTTTCATCTTTGCCCATTTTTACTAAAACAGAGTCAAACAATGAATAAACAATTGGTACAATAATTAATGTAAGGAATAATGATGACGTTAAACCACCAATAATTACCCAAGCAAGACCTTTGTTCATCTCAGCTCCTGCTCCGTTTGCTAAAGCAATTGGCAACATCCCGAAAATCATGGCAATTGTAGTCATCAAAATAGGACGAAGACGAGCGTGATTTGCTTGTATTAAAGCATCGTGAGTAGATTCTCCTGCGGCTTTTCTGGCATTGGTAAAATCAACAATCAAAATTGCATTTTTCGCTACCAAACCAATCAACATAATCATCCCTAACATAGTGAAAATATTCAATGAATTACCTGTAAGTGCTAAAATTAGCATTACCCCAATCATCGCCAACGGAATTGAAAACAATACTACAAATGGATATACAAAAGAATCGTACAACGATACCATTACCAAATAAACTAAGATAATAGCCGCTAACAAAGCAATACCTAATGTACCGAAACCTTCTTGTTGGTTTTCCATATCACCACTCCAGATGTAATCTACTCCTGCGGGTTTATCTTTACCATCCATAAATTGATCTGCCCATTCGTTTGCAACATCTCCTACAGGTCTTCCTACCGCTTTAGCTTTCACTTTTACAGACGGAGATTTGTCTCTACGTTCTAGTAAACTAGGCCCCGAACCCATTTTAACATCAGCAAACTGGCTCAAACGAATTTGCTGTCCTTGAGAATTAGTAAAAATTAAATTCTTAACATCTTCAATAGATTTTCTGCTATTATCAGCAAAACGAATATTAATGTCATATTCATATTCTCCAGCTTTAAATTTTCCGTCTGTATTACCGTTGAATGCTGTTTGCATTGCTTGCCCTACACTCGAAAGATTTAAGCCCAAAGACGCCATTTTATCTCTATCTAAATTTACCTGAACTTCTGGATTACCTGTATCCGTAGATAACTCTGCATCTACCGCACCCGGAACTTTTTTCAATAAATTTAAAATTCTTGTTGCTTCTTTTACAGCCGTAGCATTATCAGGAGCGGTAACTACCATTTCTATAGGAGCATTTACTGCACCCATTATACCAATAGGAGCGGTTTTAAATTCAACTCCTGTAAATTTTTCTTCTAAAGCTCTTTTTACTTTTGCAGATTTAATATCTGTACTTTCAGAACGCTCAGATTTATCTGTTAAATTCACCTGAACTTCAGATTGATAAGTAGT